>Ga0208492_1001327_pt1 | contig 15711 bp, 12 predicted proteins | sample Subbioar_CSW14AB_FD_184820 | JGI IMG/M metagenome (GOLD analysis project Ga0208492, IMG submission 184820) | Serpentinite rock and fluid subsurface biosphere microbial communities from McLaughlin Reserve, California, USA - CR12Mar_CSW14AB (SPAdes) | ecosystem: Environmental > Terrestrial > Deep... | reverse complement strand
CCCCCGCCGAGGGTGCCGTACGCCGCGGCGGCCAGCAGGCCCGCGCCGGGGGCCTCGGTCTCCTCGCGCGCACGCCGCCGCCGCCACAGGGTGACGCCCACGACGAGCAGCAGGATCGCACCGATGACGCGGCGCGTCCACGCGTCGGACGCGAACGCGAGGAACGCGGTGCCCAGCAGCAGCCCGGCCAGGACCGCCGGGATCAGGGGCAGGAGCGCGCGCAGGCGCGCGTGCCTGCGGTGCAGCCAGAGGGCGAAGCCGTCGCCGACGATCAGCAGCACCAGCAGGGCGCCGGTGGACTCCTTGGCCGGGAGCGCGGTCGCGAACAGCGCGATCGCGAGCGTGTTGGCTCCCGGCAGCGCCGCCTTCGAGACCCCGACGATCACGGCGGCGGCCGCGAGCGCGGCCCAGGCGAGGAGGGTGAGTTCGGGCATCGTCTCAGGCTATCCGCGGCGCCGGATGCGAGCGCCGGCCGGGTTCGCGGTCAGGTGAGCTCGACGTCGACGACCTGCTCGCCCGCGGTGATCCGGTACTCGCCCTTCCAGCCCGTGACGCGCACGCGCCCGTCCGCGTCGGTGCGCATCGTCGTGGGCGGCAGCCACCACTCGTCGCGGATCAGCCCGCGCAGACGCTCGTACGACGGCTTCCGGCTGCCGTCGGAGCGGAGCAGCCCGATCGGCGCGCCGAGCCACGCTCCGGCGTCCGTGATGCCCCAGTACGTGATCGCCTCGACCGCCGGGTGGCCGGTGAGCGTGCGATACAGGCTCTCGAGCTGGTCCGCCTGCCGTGCCTCGCCCTCCGGGGTCGAGGGCCAGCTGTCCACGACGTAGTCGTTCAGGTCCTCGATCTCGGGCGGCATGAGGTCGCCGGAGACGAGGCTGACCTCCGTGAAGTGCAGCGGCAGCCCGAAGCGCGCGAAGCGGTCGGCGATCTCCAGCAGCTGCTCCTCGCCGCGGTAGCCCTGGTGCATGTGGGTCTGCAGGCCGATCGCGTCGATGCGGACGCCGGCCTCGAGGGCGTCCTCGATCACGCGCTCGTACCGCGCGGAGAGGTCGAAGTCGTTGATCAGCAGCGTCGCATCCGGGTTCGCCGCGCGCGCCGTGTCGAGCGCGAGCCGGACGATCCCGGTGCGCCCGAGCTCGCGCGCGAGCCGCGAGACTGCGTTCGGGACGCCGTCGGGCTCGTTCTCGAACACCGGCATGATGGCGACCTCGTTGATCGCGTCCCACGTGTCGATCAGCCCGGCGAAGTCGCCGACCTCGCGTGTGACGCGCTCGCGGATCAGGCGCTCGACCTCGTCGCTCGGCAGCGGGTCGAGCCACCGCGCCTTGACCGTGTGCCACACGAGGGGGTGCCCCTTGAGGCGCACGCCCCGGTCGGCGAACCAGCGCGCGGCGGTGAGCAGCCGCGCCGTGTCGGGGTGCCCCCGCTGGGGCTCGAAGTCGCCCCAGTAGAACGGCAGCGTGGCGGTGTCGAACAGGCCGAGCCAGTCCTCGGCGAGCTGAGACAGGTCGGCCTCGCCGTTCGCATGGGGCGCCAGCTCGAAGCCGATGTTGCCGAACCCGAAGGCGTGGCGCGTCTGCTCCACGACGACCTCGCGGTCGGCGAGCGGGGTGCCCTCGGCCGAGGTCACGACGACGTCTGCGGCGGCGGTGCGGGGGGAGGGGGTCACGTCACTCCTTCGGGCGTGCGGTCGAGCCGCGCAGCACGAGCTCCGCGGGCATCCGGATGTGCTCGGGCTGCGAGCCTCCGAGCATGTCGAGCAGGATCCGCACCGCGGCCGCGCCCATCTCGGGCAGCGACTGGCGGATCGTGGTGAGGCCGGGGGAGGAGGCCACGGCCTCCGGGATGTCGTCGAAGCCGACGACGGAGAGGTCCTGCGGGATGCGCAGTCCCCGCGCGGTCGCGACCCGGATGGCCTCGATGGCGGAGAGGTCGTTCGCCGCGAACACGGCGGTCGGCGGCTCGGCGAGGTCGAGCAGGGCGGTCGCCGCGGGGGTCGACTCGGCCGTGCGGTACGCGCCGACGGTCACGAGGCGCGGGTCGAAGGGGATGCCCGCGGCCGCGAGCGCCTCGCGGTATCCCTGCTCGCGCAGCCGCGCGGACTCCAGGTCGCCGCGGCCGCGGATATGGCCGATCCGGCGGTGGCCGAGCGAGATGAGGTGCTCCGTCGCGGCACGGGCGCCGCCGAGGTTGTCGGTGTCGACGGTGGCCGGCCCGGTGGGCCCGGTGTGGGGGTCGACCGCGACCGTGGGCACGGACGACTCGGGCAGGGCGACCGTCGGCGTGACGATGATGGCGCCGTCGATCAGCGTCCCGCCGAGCCGGGACAGCGACCGGCGCTCCCACCCGGTGTGCTCACCGGCCGACACGCTTCCGGCGTAGGCCAGGATGTCGTAGTCCGTGCCCTGAAGCGCCGACGAGGCGCCGCGCAGCAGCTGGAGCGCGAACGGCTCGAACTCGGCCACCAGCACGCCGATCACGTTGGTGCGGCGCCGCCGCATCGAGGTGGCGACCAGCGAGCTCTCGTAGCCCAGCTCGGCGACCACGCCCAGCACGCGCGCGCTGGTCGCGTCCGCGATGCCGTCGCGCCCGTTGATCACCTTCGAGACGGTCGCGACGGAGACTCCGGCGGCACGCGCCACGTCGCGGATCGTCACCCGCCCGGACGGGGTGCCGGCGGCGTCGAGATCGGTCATGCGCGTCAGCATAGTCACAGGATGGAAAACGATATCGATAACGATTGACATTTGTTGGAGCCGGTGACAAAGTCATCCGAGACGCATCGGAGGCCTCGGCGATCCGACCCGGGCGGTGCGTCCCACTCAACGAAGAGGAGCAATGCCCATGAACGTTCGCAGGACATGGATGGCCGCGGCGGCCGTCGCCGTCACCGCGGGCCTCGCCCTGACCGGCTGTGCCGGCGGCGGAGGACACAGCGGTGAGGACGGCGGACCTGTCGAGCTCGAGGTCTGGCACAACTCGACCACGGGCCCCGGCAAGCAGTTCTGGGAGGACGCCGCGGCGGCGTTCACCGAGGAGAACCCGGACGTCACGTTCAAGATCACCGCGATCCAGAACGAGGACATGGACGGCAAGCTGCAGACCGCCGTGAACTCGGGCGACATGCCCGACGTGTTCATGGCGCGCGGCGGCGGCAAGCTCGCCGACATCGTCGACGCGGGGGCCGTCAAGGACCTGACCGACCTGATCTCGGACGACGCGCGCGCGGCGTTCGGCGACGCGCCGTTCAGCGCGTTCACGATCGAGGACAAGACGTACGCCGTCCCGATGGCCGTGCTGCCCGGCGGCTTCTTCTACAGCCAGGACCTGTTCGCGCAGGCCGGCATCGACGCGCCGCCGACCTCGATCGACGAGCTGAGCGACGCGGTCGACAAGCTCAAGGGGGCCGGCATCCAGCCCATCGCGCTGGGAGCGAAGGCCGCCTGGCCCGCCGCGCACTGGTACTACTTCTTCGCGCTGCGCGCCTGCAGCCAGGACACGATCGAGAACATCGCCGTGACGATGGACTTCTCGGAGCCGTGCTGGCTCGAGGCGGCGGAGAACCTCGAGGAGTTCGCGGCCACCGAGCCGTTCCACGAGGGCTTCCTCACGACCGACCCGCAGGAGGGCGCGTCGTCGTCCGCCGGCCTGATCGCCAACCACCAGGCGGCCATGGAGCTCATGGGCGCGTGGGACGTGGGCGTGATCGCCTCGCTCACCCCGGACCAGCAGCCGCTGGCCGACCTGAGCTGGTTCCCGTTCCCGGCCGTCGAGGGCGGCGAGGGCGACCCGACCGCGATGATGGGCGGCGTCGACGGCTTCTCGTGCGCGGCCGACTCGCCCTCAGCGTGCGAGGACTTCCTGAACTTCCTCGCGACCGAGGAGCAGCAGGAGGCGTACGCCGTGGCGTACCAGACCATCCCGGCGAGCGCCGACGCTCAGGACGCGGTCGAGGACCCCGCCCTGCAGCCGCTCATGGAGGCCTCGAGCGAGGCCGCGTACGTCGTGGTGTGGCTCGACACGCTGCTCGGCCAGAACGTCGGCAACGCGCTGAACACCGCGGTCGTCGAGATGCTCGCCGGTCAGGGAGACGCGCAGTCGATGGTCGACGCGGCGGCTCAGGCGGCGGCGCGAGGCTGACATCATGACCGGAACCCAGGCCACGCCGCTCGCGGCGCGACCTGTGGGGAGTGCGCCCTCCGGGGCCGGCGCCCGCGCGTCGGCCCCGGGGCGGCGGCCGCGACGAGCCGACTGGCGCATGCGCGGCGAGATCGCGCTCCTCGCAGGCCCCGCGATCGTCGTCTTCGTCTTCTTCGTGATCCTGCCCGTCGTCATGGCGGCGGTGTACGGATTCTTCCGCTGGAAGGGCTTCGGCTTCCCCGACGACTTCGTCGGGTTCGGCAACTACGAGCTCATCCTGCAGGACCCGACCTTCCGCGACGCCCTCTGGCACAACGCGATCGTCGTCGTGTTCTCCCTGCTGCTGCAGGGGCCGCTCGCCATCCTGTTCGCGCTGCTGATGAACCAGAAGATGCGCGGGCGCTCGCTCATCCGCGTGCTCATCTTCGTGCCGTACGTGATCTCCGAGGTCGTCGTCGGCACGGGCTGGGCGCTCATGCTGCAGGACACCGGAGCCATCAACTCGCTGCTCGCCAAGATCGGGCTCGAGGCGTGGCAGAACTCCTGGATCGCCGACCCGTCCGTCGCGATGGGCACGCTGATGTTCATCCTGACGTGGAAGTACATCGGGTTCGCGGTGATCCTGATGCTGGCGGGAATGCAGTCGATCCCCGAGGAGCTCTACGAGGCAGCCGCGATCGACGGGGCCGGCTTCTGGAAGATCCAGTGGAGCATCACGCTGCCGCTGCTGGGCCCGACCATCCGCATCTGGGCCTTCCTGTCGATCATCGGCGCGCTGCAGCTGTTCGACCTCGTCAACATCATCTGGGGGCAGTACGTCTCCGCGACGGCCGGCACCTCGACCATGGCGACGTACATGTACCTCAACGGCCACCTCGCGGGCAACTACGGCTTCGGCAACGCGGTCGCCGTCGTGATCTTCCTGATCTCGCTCGTCGTGGCCCTCGTCTACCAGCGGTTCGTGCTGCGGCGCGACACCGACGGCGCCCTCACGGGCGACAGTGGAAGGAGCCGCCGGTGAGCACCGCGACCTCTGTCCTGGTCCAGCCGCTCGACCGCCGGGGCCGGCGACGTCCCCGGCGCGACTGGGGCAACCCCTGGGTGTACCTGATCGCGGTCATCCTGATCTCCATCTGCATCGGCCCCGTGCTGTACATCATCATCGGCGGCTTCCGCACCAACTCGCAGATCACGGCCGACCCGTCGGGCTGGCCGGATCCGTGGGAGACCGGCAACTACACGGACGTGCTGGCGAGCGGCGAGTTCTGGACCGCGATGCTCAACTCGACCGTGGTGGGTCTCGGGACGACGGTCGGCGCCGTGGTGCTCGGCATCATGGCGAGCTACGTGATCGCGCGCTACGACTTCCGCGCCAAGGGAGCGATGTACGCGCTGTTCGCGGCGGGCCTGATGTTCCCGATCACGGTGGCCATCACGCCGCTGTACCTGCTGATCCGCAACCTGGGGCTCGTGAACAACCTGGGCGGTCTCATCCTGCCGCAGATCGCGTTCGCGCTCCCGACGACCGTGATCATCCTGGTGCCGTTCCTGCGGGCGATCCCGAAGGAGCTCGAGGAGGCCGCATCGATCGACGGCGCCAGCCGGCTCGGCTTCTTCTGGCGGATGGTGATCCCGCTCAGCCTCCCGGGCGTCATCACGACCGGCATCCTCGCGTTCGTCGGCTCGTGGAACGGCTACATGCTGCCGCTGTTCATCCTGAGCGACGCCGATCTGTTCACTCTTCCCCTGGGCGTGCAGAACTTCTCGTCGCAGTACTCGGTCGACACCGCACGCGTGCTCGCGTACACGTCGCTGTCGATGCTGCCGGCGCTGCTGTTCTTCAGCCTGTTCGAGCGTCGCATCGTCGGCGGCCTGACCGGGGCGGTGAAGGGATGACCGACGTGCAGACCACCGAGCGCGCCGCCGTGGAGACCTCCGCGCCCGCGGACGTCCGCGCCTACCCCGTGGCGTCCGACCGCGTCGCCGGCCTGCTCGCGCGGATGTCGCTCGAGGAGAAGGCGGCGCAGCTCGTCGGCTACTGGATCGACCAGGGCGGCGGGGTCGTGGCGCCGATGGCGGACGAGATGGGCACGGCCGGCGACGGCCGCGCGCTCGCCGACATCACCGTGCACGGGATCGGGCACTACACCCGCGTGTACGGCACGCGACCGGTCGAGCCGGCCGAGCGCGCCGCCTGGCTGTGGGGCGAGCAGCGCCGCCTGAAGCGCGAAACCCGTCTCGGCATCCCCGCGCTCGTGCACGAGGAGTGCCTCACGGGCCTGGCCGCGTGGAAGGCCGCGACGTTCCCGACCCCGCTCGCGTGGGGCGCGTCCTTCGACCCGGAGCTCGTCGAGGAGATGGGCCGGGCGATCGGCGCCTCGATGCGCGAGCTCGGCATCCACCAGGGTCTGGCGCCCGTGCTCGACGTGATCCGCGACCCCCGCTGGGGGCGCGTGGACGAGTGCATCGCCGAGGACCCCTACGTGGTGGGGACGATCGGCACCGCGTATGTCCGTGGCCTGCAGGGCGCGGGCGTGCACGCCACGCTCAAGCACTTCCTCGGCTACTCGAACTCGCGGGCGGGGCGCAACCACGCGCCCGTGCACGCCGGCCCCCGCGAGGTGGCCGACGTGTTCCTGCCCCCGTTCGAGATGGCGATCCGCGACGGCGGCGTGCGCTCCGTCATGAACAGCTACGCGGAGATCGACGGCGTGCCCGTGGCCTCCGACCCCGAGCTGCTCACCGGCGTGCTGCGCGAGCGACTCGGCTTCGACGGGGTCGTGGTCGCGGACTACTTCTCCGTGGCGTTCCTCGAGGTGATGCACGCCATCGCGGCCGACCGCGGCGCGGCGGCCGCGCTCGCGCTGCGGGCCGGTATCGACGTCGAGCTGCCCTCGGGCGACGCCTACCTGGAGCCGCTCGTCGAGGCGGTCCGGTCCGGCGCGCTCGAGGAGGCGTACGTGGACCGCGCGGTGCTGCGCGTGCTCGCGCAGAAGGAGGAGCTGGGCCTGCTCGACCCCGAGGCCTTCGAGGACGAGCCGCCCGCGAGCGTCGATCTCGACACGCCCCGCCACCGCGAGATCGCGCGGCGCCTGGCGGCCGAGTCGATCGTGCTGCTGTCGAACGACGGCGCGCTGCCCCTGGCATCGGGTGCCCGCCGCGTCGCGGTGATCGGCCCGAACGCCGACCGCGCCGACGCGCTGCAGGGCTGCTACTCCTTCGCGAACCACGTGCTGGCGCACCACCCGGGGTACGAGACCGGGTTCGCCATCGCGACCGTGCGCGAGGCGCTCGCCGCCGCGCTGCCGGACGCGGAGCTCGTGTACGCGCGCGGCTGCGAGGTCGAGGGCGAGGACCGCTCGGGCTTCGACGAGGCCGTGGCGGCCGCGGATGGCGCCGACGTCGCGATCGTGGTCGTGGGCGACCAGGCAGGCCTGTTCGGCCGCGGCACGGTGGGCGAGGGGAACGACGTCGAGTCGCTCGACCTGCCCGGCGTCCAGTGCGAGCTCGTCGAGCGGCTCACGGAGACCGGGACCCCGGTCGTCATGGTGCTGCTCACCGGCCGCCCGTACGCGATCGCGTGGGCGCTCGACGAGGAGGGCGCCGGTGCCGCGCGTCCCGCGGCCGTGCTGCAGGCCTTCTTCCCGGGCGAGGAGGGCGGCACCGCGATCGCGGATGTCATCACGGGCGCCGTCTCGCCGTCCGGCCGGCTTCCCGTGAGCCTGCCGCGCTCGGCCGGCGCCCAGCCGTACTCGTACCTGAGCCCCATCCTGGGTGGTCCGTCCGACGTCACCTCGACCGATCCGACGCCCGTCCGGCCGTTCGGCTTCGGCCTGTCCTACACGACGTTCGCGTACGACGACCTCGCGGTCGACGAGACGGTGCCCGCGGACGGCCGGCTCAAAGCGTCCGTGACCGTGACGAACACCGGCGCGGTGGCGGCCGCCGACGTGGTGCAGCTGTACGGCCGCGACGTCGAGGCGACCGTCACGCGCCCCGTGGCGCAGCTGCTCGGCTACGCGCGCGTCGAGCTGGAGCCCGGCCAGTCGCGCCGCGTGGCGTTCGACGTGCCGGTGCAGCGCTTCGCGTTCACGGACCGCAGTCTGACCCGCGTGGTCGAGCCGGGCGACGTCGAGGTGTGGGTCGCGGCGCACGCCGCGGCGTCGAGCCGCGCGGCCGATGTCAGCGACTCCACGGGCGGCGTCATCTCGAACGCCAGGGCCCGGGGCGCGCGCGAGCTCGCGGGCGACGCGACGCCGCGCGCGCGGGTCACGGTGACGGGCGACGTCCACGTCGTCGGGATCGACGATCCTCGCGTCGTCGAGGTGACCCTCGGCTGATCCGAAGGCCGGATGCGCGGCGCCCACACGGCCGCGCATCCGGCCTCCGGCGTCCGGGGCCGATAGATTGCCTGGGACGGACCGACACGTGCGAGGGCAGGGATGCGACCGCTGACGACGAGCGTCGAGGGGGTGCGGCGCACCAACCTCGGCGAGGTGCTGCGCCTCGTGCACCATGAGGGGCCGCGCTCGCGCGCCGTGATCACCGCGGAGACGGGGCTGAACCGCTCCACGGTCTCCGACCTGGTCACGACGCTCGTGGCCGCCGGCCTCGTGGAGGAGCGCGATCCCGATCCGACCCGGCGCGTGGGGCGTCCCTCGCCGATCGTCGCCGCCAGCGAGGACGTCGTGGCGATCGCCGTGAACCCCGAGGTGGACGCGCTGGAGGTCGGCGCCGTGACCCTCGGCGGGCGGGTCCGCGCGCGGGTGCGCGAGGAGGTGTCCGGCGACGTCCGCGTGGACGACGTGGCCGCGGCCGTGGCGAGGGTCGTCGACGGCTGGCGCGGCTCGGAGCTGCGCGGCTGCCGGATCGTCGGGGGCGGCGTGGCCGTGCCCGGTCTCGTGCGCGCGGCCGACGGCACCGTCCGCCTGGCGCCGCACCTCGGATGGCGCGACGTGGACGTCGCGGGCCCGCTCCGCTCGGCCACCGGGCTGGCGTTCTCGGTCGGCAACGACGCGTCGCTCGGCGCGCGGGCGGAGAAGCTGTTCGGCGCCGCGCGGGATCACGCCGACGTCGTGTACCTCAACGGCGGCGCCTCGGGCATCGGCGGCGGGCTGATCCTGCACGGCACCGCGATCGGCGGCGCCCGCGGCTACGCGGGGGAGTGGGGCCAGAACCGTCCGAGCATCCTGGACCCGGCCGACCGCCGCACGGACGACGGCGTGCTCGAGGACGAGGTCAACCGCGCGCGGCTGCTGGGCGCCCTCGGGCTGGGTGCGGCAGACGACGACGAGCTGGCGCGCGCGCTCGCCGCGTCGTCCGACCCGGCCGTGGCCGACGAGCTCGAGCGGCAGCGCCGCATCCTCGCCCCGAGCCTCGCGAACGCGGCGAACGTGCTCAACCCCTCGGTGATCGTGCTCGGCGGATTCCTCGCGATCCTGCACGATCACGACCCGGAGGGGCTCCTCGACCAGGTCCGCGCGCACATGCTCGCCGCCCCGGCCGAGGACCTGGAGATCCGCGCGGCCGCGCTCGGCGCCGACCGCCTGCTGATCGGCGCGGCGGAGGCGGCGCTGGAGCCGCTGCTCGCCGACCCGCTCGGCCTGCCGGCTTCCTCCTCCTGAGGACGGCCCGTCAGGGCAGCACGAGGCGGCCGTCGACGCGGCGGGGGATGCCGAGCGGGTTGTCGTCGCGGAGGGCCGCGGGCAGGAGCTCGGCCGGGGCGTCCTGGTAGGTCACCGGGCGCTGGAAGCGGCGCACGGCGGTCGCGCCGACCGACGTGAACTGCGACGTGCTGGACGGCCACGGGCCTCCGTGCTGCTGCGCCCAGCTCACCGCGACGCCCGTCGGCCAGCCGGCGAACAGCACGCGGCCGGCGAGCTCCTCGAGGCGGCCCACGAGCGCGCCGACGTCCTCGCCGGGCTCGCGGTGCACGGTCGCGCTGAGGCTGCCCGGCATGGCGTCCAGCACGGCGTCGCGCTCGGCCTCGTCGGCGCAGCGGACCAGCAGCGTGAACGGGCCGAACACCTCCTCGAGCAGCTCGTCGGCGTGGCGCAGCAGGGTCGGCGCATCGGTCGCCGCCACGAGCGGGGCCGGACCGTCGCCGGCCTCGCCGGTCGCCACGACCTCGACGCCGTCCAGGTTCGAGACGCGCTCGGCGCCCGCCGCGAAGCCCTCGGCGATCGCGGGCGTGAGCAGCCGCGGCTGGGGCGCGAGGTGGCCGGGCAGAGCGGCCTCGAGGGTCGAGCCGTGCGGCACGAGCACCACGCCCGGCTTGGTGCAGAACTGGCCAGCGCCGAGCTGGAACGACCCGGCCAGGCCCTCCGCCAGCTCGGCGCCGCGCGCGGCGTCCGCGCCGGGGGTCACCACGACGGGGTTCAGCGAGCCGAGCTCGCCGTAGAACGGGATGGGATCGGGTCGCGCCGCGGCGCGGTCGAAGAGCGCGCGCCCGCCGCGCACGGATCCGGTGAACCCGACCGCGCGGATCGCGGGATGGTCCACGAGCGCCAGCCCGGCCTCGAAGCCCTCGACCAGCGCGAAGACGCCGTCCGGTGCGCCGGCGGCGGCGAGGGCCGCGGAGACCACCTCTGCGGTCCGCCGCGACGTCTCGGGATGGCCCGGATGCGCTTTGACGACCACCGGGCAGCCGATCGCGAGCGCGGAGGCGGTGTCGCCGCCCGCGACCGAGAACGCGAACGGGAAGTTCGACGCCGCGAACACCGCCACGGGCCCGATCGGCCGCAGCACGCGCCGGAGGTCGGGCGTCGGGGGAGTGGTGGACGGATCCGGATGGTCGATCGCCGCCTCGAGGTACGAGCCCTCCTCGACGACCCGGGCGAACAGCCGCAGCTGCGCGGTGGTCCGCGCCACCTCGCCGGCGAGGCGCGGCGACGTGGGCAGCGCGGTCTCCCGCGCCGCGAGCTCGACGAGCGTGTCGGCGTCGGCGTCGAGCGCGTCCGCCACGGCGCGCACCCAGGCGGCGCGCGTGCGATCGTCGGCGGCGAGCGTGATGCGGAACGCGTCGCGCGCGGCGCGAGCGATCCGGTCGACCTCTTCGACGGCGGTGTCGGTCATGAGGGGTCCTTTCGGGGACGGACTGCTCCAGTCAACCGCAGACCGGGCCGGCCGGGGCGCGCCGACCCGCGGTCGAGGCCCGCACGACGAGCTCCGGTTCGAACACCACGTTCCGCGGCGCGAGCGAAGGGTCCGCCGCCTCCTCGATCAGGATCGACAGTGCGGTGGCTCCCATCGTGCGGCTCGGCTGCCGGATGGAGGACAGCGGCACGGCGGCCGAGGCCGCGAAGTCGATGTCGTCGTAGCCGATCAGCGCGATCTCGTCGGGTACGGAGACCCCCGCGGCGGTGAGCGCCTGCAGCACGCCGAGCGCCACCAGGTCGTTGGCCGCGAAGATCGCGTCCGGCCGCTCCTGCCTCGAGCGGGCGGCGATGCGCTCGCCGGCGTCACGGCCCTCGGCGACGGTGAGCGTGGCCACCGGGACGATCTCGAGCGTCGCGCCCGGCGTCGCGGAGATCGCGGCGCGCGTCCCCTCGATGCGATCGGCGACGTGGCGCACCGTGGCCGGGCCGCCGACGAACGCGATCCGGCGCCGTCCGCCCTCGAGCAGGTGCCGTGCCGCGAGGGCGCCGCCGCGGATGTCGTCCACGGCGACCGATGAGAACCCGCTCCCGGCTTCCGTGCGATCCACCAGCACGACGGCGATCCCGCGGCTGCGGAGCGTGCGCAGGCGCGGGAGGTCCTCGGCGATCGGCGAGAGCAGGATCCCGTGGGCGCGCAGCTCCTCGAAGTGGGCCAGCAGGCGGCCTTCGCGCTCCGGCCGTTCGTCGCTGTTGCCGATCAGCACCGACAGCCCGCGCTCGGTCGCGACGTCGTCGGCACCGCGCGCCAGATCCGTGAAGAACGGGTTGCGGGCGTCCAGCACGACCATGCCCACGGTGTGCGACCGCCCGGCGCGGAGCTGTCGCGCGGCGTCGTTGCGCACGTAGCCGAGGGCGTCGATCGCCGCGCGCACGCGCTCCACGGTGGCGTCGGGAACCGACTGCGGTCGGTTGAGCACGTTCGACACGGTCCCGACGGAGACGCCGGCGCACGTCGCGACGTCGCGGATGCTGACACCCATGGTTCCTCCCTGCGGCACGACGTTACCGCGCGGCGCGCCCCGCGCCGGACGCGCCCCCGCATCGCAGCATGAAACGTCTCATTCGCGCTAGTGTCATCCCGGACGCGGCATCGACGCCGCGACGGAAGGACTCCATCGATGGCCCTTTACGACCTGCCGCTCGACGACCTGCGCGCGTATGCGCCCGATGTCGCCTGCCCCGACGACTTCGACGAGTTCTGGGCGGAAACGCTCGCGGAGACCAGAGCGGCCGCGTGGGACGCAAGGGTCGAACAGGTCGACAACGCCCTGGAGGTCGTCGACACGAGCGACGTGACGTTCTCGGGCTACGCCGGCGACCCCATCCGGGCGTGGTGGCACGTCCCGGCCGGGCGGCAGCCCCGCGCTGTCGTCGTCGAGTTCATCGGCTACAGCGGAGGCCGGGGCCTCGCGCACGAGGTCGCGACCTGGCCGCTCGCGGGGTACGCCCACCTCGTCGTCGACACCCGCGGCCAGGGCTGGGGCCACTGGCGCTCGGGCGACACCGCCGATCCGCACGGCACCGGGTCGGCGGTGCCCGGAGTGATGACCCAGGGCATCGAGGATCCCGCGACGTACTACTACCGCCGCGTGTACGCCGACGCCGTGCGCGCCGTGGACACCGCGCGGGCGCTTGCTCCGGGGATCCCGCTGTTCGTGACCGGCGGCAGCCAGGGCGGCGGCATCTCGATCGCCGCGGCGGCGCTCGCCGACGACGTGGCCGGCGCCATGCCCGATGTGCCGTTCCTGTGCCACTTCGCGCGCGCGACGACGATCACCGACGCCCGCCCGTACAAGGAGATCGGGGAGTACCTGGCCGGGCACCGCGGCCGAGTCGAGCGGGTCTACCGCACCCTGAGCTACTTCGACGGCGTGAACATGGCCCGCAGGGCCGCCATGCCGACACTGTTCTCGGTGGCGCTGATGGACGTGATCTGCCCGCCGTCCACCGTGTTCGCAGCGTACAACGCCTGGGGCGGCGAGGACCGGCGGATCGAGGTCTATCCGTTCAACGACCACGAGGGCGGCGGTGCGTTCCAGCGCCGCGCGCAGCTCGACTGGCTCGCGGACCGACTGCGCTGAGCCGGCTGAACCGGGGGCTCAGTCCTTCAGACGCACCAGGCGCTCGTGGCCGCTCTCCTGCACCTCGGCCAGGCCCTCCCGCGACTTCACGAAGTCCGTGAAGGAGCGGAAGCCGAGCGCCTTCTCGCTGAAGGAGGGGTCCATGCGGCGCATGTGCTGCTTGACCGCCGACGTGTGCAGCCACTCGGCGTCGTCGCCCTGATCGCGCCCCAGACGCAGCGCGCGCTCGAGGAGGCGGGTCGCCGCCGCGTGCAGGTCCTCGGGCGGGATCTCGTCGAAGGGGACGAGCGTGTCCTCCTCCGCCGGAGGCTGTTGCTTGGCGCGTGACGCGCGACGGCTGCGCTGCTTCGCCGGAGTCTCCTCGGCGGCCGGCTCGGGCTCGGGCTTGGCGGCCGCCGCGGGCTTGGGCTTCTCGGGCAGCGTGACGCCCGGCAGGGTGTCATAGGCCTCGAACTGGTCGCATGCCGCGGCCAGCGACTTCGCGGTCGAGCCGGCCACGCCGAGCCCGATCACGTAGCGCCCGAGCCGCTTGCAGCGCTGGGCGAGCGGCACGTAGTCCGAGTCGCCCGCGACGATCACGACGTGGGTGAGGTCGGGCAGGCGGAACATGTCCTCGACCACGTCGACCGCGAGCCGGATGTCGGCGCCGTTCTTGGCGTACGCGGCGGCCGGGAACAGCTGCACGAGATCCACGGCGCGGCCGACCAGCTGCGAGCGGTAGATCGCGTTGACGGGCGACGACCAGTCGGCGTACGCCCGGGTCAGCACGAGCGTGCCGAACGAGGCGGCGTAGTCGATGACCGCTCCCACGTCGATGGTGGCGAGCGCCAGGCGCTCGGCGATCTCGGGGTCGGTGGGGTTCTCGGCGATCCGCTGGCGGTCGCGGCTGTACGAGTTGCGCCCGTGGACGCGGTCGTACCAGCTCATCACGATGTTGTCGAAGTCGAGGTAGACCGCCACGCGGGCGTCGGGGGAGTCGGCCATGGGTCCTGTTCCGGAAGAGGGGAGGTCAGCGTGCGGCGGGGGCCGCGACCTCGAAGGGATACTGCACACCGATCTGGCGGCGGATCTCGTCGAGCGCGCCCATGATCGCGACGGACTCGTCGATCGGCAGCTCGTCGCCCTCCAGCAGGCCCTCGGCTACGAACCGCTCGGCCGCGAGCGCCTGGTACTGCATGCCGCGGCCCTCGACGTGCGATTCGTAGCGCTCGGTCACGGTGCCGTCGGCCGTGGTGACGGTGAACGACGTGGGGGTGTACCAGACGCGGTCGATGTCGATGCGCGCCTCGGTGCCCACGATGTGCGCCGTGTTCGGACCCACGGCGCGCGAGGACGAGACGGTCGTGGACACGGCGCCCGAGGCGTGGGTCATGAGCGTGGCGACCTCGGCGTCGGCGCCCGTGTCGGCCAGACGAGCGGCGGCCTGCACGGTCGCCGGCTCGCCCAGGATGTCCCACACGAACGAGACGGGGTACACGCCCAGATCGAGCAGGGCCCCGCCCCCGAGGCTCAGCGCGTTGATGCGGTGGGACGGATCCACAGGCAGGCTCTGCGTGTGGTCCGCGAACAGCGTGCGGATCTCGCCGAGCGTGCCGACGCGGATGATCTCGCGCACGCGCGCCATGTGCGGCAGATAGCGCGTCCACATCGCCTCCATCACCAGCAGCCCGCGGCTCGCCGCGAGATCCCGCAGCTCCTCGGCCTCCCGCCGGGTCACGGTGAACGGCTTCTCGACCAGCGCGTGCTTGCCCGCCTCGAGCACGAGGCGGGCGTTCTCGGCGTGCATCGGGTGCGGCGTCGACACGTACACGATGTCGATGTCGGGGTCGGCCGCGAGGTCCTCGTACGAGCCGTGGGCGCGGGCGATCCCGAAGTGCGCGGCGAACGCGTCGGCGGCGGCCTGCGAGCGCGATCCGACGGCCGCGAGGTCGAGGCCCGCGGTGCGCAGGTCGGAGGCGAACGCGTGCGCGATGCCGCCCGTGGCGAGGATCCCCCAGCGCAGTCCGGATGTCGACTCAGTCACTTCGCTCCTTCGCTCGGTCGCGTCGCAGCAGGCGACGCATCACGTTCGAGCCTAGGCGCACCCGCCGACGCGGAGCACCCCACGCAGTCAGGGGATCACGAGGAGCTTGCCGGGCGCGCCCGCGCGGCTGTCGCGCTGGGCCTCGGCCGCGCGCTCGAGCGGGTAGCGCTCGCCGAGCTCGACCGAGAAGCGACCGGCCGCGAGCAGCGCGAGCGAGACCGGGATGGCCTCCAGGCGCCACGCCTCCTGCCGCGGGGTCAGCGGCTCGGGGGAGCCGCCGCTGAAGGCGCGGATCCCGAGGCCCGCC
>Ga0208492_1001326_pt1 | contig 15717 bp, 7 predicted proteins | sample Subbioar_CSW14AB_FD_184820 | JGI IMG/M metagenome (GOLD analysis project Ga0208492, IMG submission 184820) | Serpentinite rock and fluid subsurface biosphere microbial communities from McLaughlin Reserve, California, USA - CR12Mar_CSW14AB (SPAdes) | ecosystem: Environmental > Terrestrial > Deep... | reverse complement strand
CTCAAAATATTACAATTACAGCACAGGATGCAGGAGGTAATACTGCAACAAACTATACTGGTGATAAAAGTCTGATTTTTAGTGGGGCAAATTCATCTTCAAATCCTTCAACCAGTCCAACAGTTAGCAATAAAATTGGTACGGCAATAAACTTTGGTTCAACAACTGTTATTACGTTCGTAAACGGAGTTGCAACTGTTTCAGGAAGTAATAATGGAGTAATGAAGCTTTATAAAGCAGAAACAGCCACAGTTTCTGTGAGTGATGGTAATATATCTTCTTCCGGTTCATATAATCTGGCAGTCACATTAAGTGCGGCTGCTGCAAATAAGCTTGAGGTTAGTACTCAGCCTGTGGGTGGACTAAGTGGTGGATTATTAAATACGCAGCCTGTTGTTCAGGTTAAGGATTTGTATGGTAATCTTGTATCAAGTACGGCCAGCATCGCTGTGGCGATAAAAACCGGGGCTGGCGGTAGCCTTGGAGGAGCAGCTACCGCAACCGCATCTGCCGGTACTGCAACTTTTACAGACCTTACCTTAACAGGCTTAGTGAGTACGAGTTACACTCTTGAGTTTACAAGCTCCGGTCTTACAGCAACCATATCTTCAAGTATTAATGTTAGTGCGGGAGTGATTAGCAGATTGGTCATTGCAGGTAATAGTTCACAAACTGCGGGTGGTGGCCAAAATCTTACGATAACAGCTAAAGATATCAGTGGTAATACAGTTGCAAGCTATACAGGTGATAAAATCTTAACCTTTACAGGGGCAAATTCATCTGTAAATCCGGTTACTGTGCCTACAGTGAGCGATAAAACCGGTGCAGACATTAATTTTGGTTCAGCTACCACCATTACGTTTACAAATGGAATTGCTGCAGTATCGGGAAATAATAATGGGGTGATGAAACTCTATAAAGCTGAAACAGCAATTATTTCAGTTACTGATGGAAATGTTAGCTCTTCAAATGCGGATCGTCTGACGGTTGCAGTTGGTTTTGGAGCTTTTAATAAGCTATCTGTTAGTTTAACATCACCGCAAATTAATGGTGTAGCATTTACAGGAACAAATACAATAACAGCACTTGATTTTTACGGTAACATAGTGACAAATTTTTATGCTCCTGATAATAATATTGTCGTTACAAGTTCTTTAGGGGGATCTGTGGTTGGTCTCAGTGGTACAAACACATTAAAATCCCCTGACAATTTTCTGAATGGGATAGGTAATCTTACAGCAAGGGAAATGAGATACACCGGACTCAGTGGTATTGGAACTTTTACGTTTACACCTCAGAGTGGAGGAAATGCTTTCACTACCGGCAATATCACCATTAATCCTGGAGCAGCTACCAGGCTGGCTATAACAGGAAATAGTACTCAGGTTGCGGGTACTGGCCAGAATATTACTATAACTGCGAAAGATGTCAGCGGGAATACGGTAACATCCTATACGGGAGATAAAGTTTTAACATTCAGCGGAGCAAGTTTTCTTGAAGACCATCAACCGGAAATTAAAGATAAAAATGGCGTTTGGGTACCCTTAACTTCCGCAACTACTATTACTTTTAATAACGGGGTTGCAACTGTTGCTTCGGGTAACAATGGAGCCATGAATCTTTATAAGGCCGAAACAGCAATTATTTCTGTAACAGATGGAACAATAAGTGCCCAGGATTCAGATCGTCTGACTGTGACAGTTAGTGCAGCTGCCGCTGAAAGACTTGTTATAAATAGAGAGCCGGTAGGCGGAAGCAGCGGCAATTTATTAAACACACAGCCAATTATTGGTGTTCAGGATATATATGGGAATCCTGTTTCAGGTAATGCCAACATTACAGTGGCCATTAAGTCAGGTTTGGGTGGAACTCTGAGTGGAACAAAAACAATTTCAGCATCTGCAGGAACAGGTACATTTACCGATCTGATTCTGAGAGGTCTGGTGGGAGTGAATTATACCCTCGAGTTTACAGCGACCGGATTAACTCCCGTTACTTCAGCCAATGTATCACTTAGTGAAGGTACTGTCAGTAAACTGGTATTAACAGGCAGTAGTAATCAAACGGCCGGTGATCCACAGAATTTAATAATTACTGCAACAGATGCTTTGGGTAATACTGTGACCGGCTATTCAGGTGATAAGAGCTTAATTTTTACAGGAGCAGGTACTTCTCCGGATCTGATGATCTCTCCTACCGTTACGGATAAGTCAGGTACTGCAGTAAATTTTGGTTCGCCTGCAGTAATCACATTTACAAATGGAATAGCTACGATAACTGGTGAGAATAATGGTGTAATGAAGCTCTATAAAGCTGAATCTGCTGTTATTTCTGTTTCTGACGGAACATACAGTACAAGCGGTTCAGACAGACTGAATGTTGCAGTAAATGCTGCTTCAGTAGCAAAGCTTGGTATTGCCACTCAGCCGGTTGGCGGAAGCAGCGGCACATTGTTAAATACCCAACCTGTAATCGTATTGCGCGATTCTTATGGTAATCCGGTTAGCGGGTCTAATTCAATTACGGTGGCAATTAAGTCCGGAACAGGAGGAACTTTAGGTGGAACAAGAACTGTATCTGCAGTATCCGGTACTGCAACTTTTACGAATCTGACCTTCTCCGGAATTGTTTCAACGAATTATACTCTGGAGTTTACAGCAAGCGGATTAACCGGAATAAGCTCATCCAACTTAAGTGTAACTTCAGGAACTGCTTCGAAACTGGTTATTACCGGAAACACTACCCCGACAGCCGGTTCAGGTTTGAATCTGACTATTGTCGCAAAAGATGCTTTAGGGAACATTGCAACAAGTTATACCGGAGATAAGAGCATTATATTTAGTGGAGCAAACTCATCTCCAACTCCGGTTAATGTTCCTACAGTTACTGATAAAAATGGTGCTGCTATTAATTTCGGAACTACCACCATTTTAACCTTTATCAATGGAACTGCTTCGGTTTCCGGTTCCAGTAACGGTTTGATGAAATTGTATAAAGCTGAATCGGCCACGATTTCAGCAACAGACGGGTCAATAAATACCTCTGGTCAGGATCGTTTAAATGTAGTGGTTAGTATAGCTCCAGCTTCTCAACTGGTAATTACTACCCAGCCTGCAGGTGCAGCAAGCGGAACAATTTTAAGCACTCAGCCGGTTGTTGAAATTTTGGATGCTTATGGTAATCAGACCTCCGGAACAAATGTTATTAATGCCGCTGTTAACGCGGATCCTACCGGTATATTAGGAGGTACCAAAAGTATTGTTGCAATTTCAGGAGAAGCGACTTTCACAGATTTAACTCTCGCAGGAGTGGTTGGAACGAATTATAATCTGATTTTTACTGCAACAGGACTAAGTTCAGCTATTTCTTCTAATCTAACAGTAAGTGCAGGTAATGCCACTAAATTAGTGATTAGCGGAAGTGGAAGCCAGGTTGCAGGAAACACCCAGAATCTGACAATCACGGCTAAAGACTCTAATGGTAATGTTGCAGGTACTTATGCCGGAGATAAAAATCTCATCTTTAGTGGAGCAAATTCTTCAAGCTCTCCGGTTGTAGTGCCATCAGTAAAAAATAAGGATGGTGTTTCTGTTAATTTTGGTAGTAATACTGTAATAACCTTTACGAATGGGGTAGCTTCAGTTACTTCGGGAAATAATGGAGTCTTAACACTTTATAAGGCTGAAACTGCTTCGATCAATGTTACTGACGGAAGTATAAATACAGCAGCTTCTGATCGCCTTAATGTGATCGTCAGTGCCGGTAGTTTCAGTAAACTGGCAGTGAATTTGGCAGCGGTTCAATCATCGGGAGTAGCTTTTGCCGGTACAAACACTCTTACAGCTCTGGATAGTTTTGGTAATACCTTGACAAGTTTTGATGCCTCAGGTAATAATATCAATGTTACGACGAATTTAACAGGTACTATTAGTGGCCTGAGTGGAGGAGCAAAACTGAATAAGTCTTCAGATTTTGTTAGCGGAGTATCTAATTTGAGTGGTAAATTAATATTTACAGGCACACCGGGAACCGGAACTTTCACATTTACTCCTGAGATTGGAACATCCGTAATCAGTGGAAATGTGGAAGTCAATACCTCTGTTCCACAAACTACTCCAACCTTCCAGCCTGCAGCAGGAGCAGTAATATTTGGATCTGAGCTTACCATCACTTCTGATGGCTCATCTGCAATCTATTATACCATAGACGGTTCAGATCCTGCAACTTCTGCAGGAGGTTCCACATTCTTGTATAATCCGGCTTCAAAACCATTAATTAACTCTGCACAAACTATCAAAGCAATTGCGGTAAGAGCAGGATTTAAGAATAGCGCGATAGCAAGTGTCAGCTATACTCAGGAGCAAACTGCTGACTTAAGTGATATTATCCTAAGTAATTCTCCATATAATTATGTGTTCAGTCGGGGAATTTATGCATTCTGTGGAGTATCATATAATAACACAATCACAGGTATCAAAGTAAAACCGGTTGGAACAGGCACCATCACTGTTGACGGAAAGCTTGTGGCCAGCGGTTCTGAATCTGAACTGATTCCACTTACTGCCGGTTCAGAAAAAGAGATAAAAGTAATTGCATCTTCTCAGGGAAAGAGTGATAAAGTCTATAAGATACTTGTGCTCAGGGCATTGCCTGATCAGGTTATACCTGATGTAACAACCGGAATTACAACGGTCTCTGCTACTCAGCCAAAGATTCTGGCAACTTCACCTACAGATGATATCATCATGTCTGTTTCTGCAGGTACAACCAGTCCTTCAATTGACTTTAGTACATTGATAACAGGCGGATTAGGAGTAATCCCTAAAACAACAATTCATTCATCTTCATCTGATGTATATATTCCTGAATTTGTAACTGTTAAAGCCGCTGATAATTCCTGGAATGGAGTTTTGATTGCTCCAACAATTAAAACTGTAACGCTTGATCCGGTTAATCCGGAAACAGGCAGACAGTCGGCATTGGCTATTGAGTTAGGCTCATCAGGAGTGGGACTTTCATTTGATCAGGCAGTACGTATAGTGATGAAAGGGCAGAGCGGTAAAAAAGCAGGCTTTATTGTTCCGGGAGGACAGTTTAAAGAAATAACTGCTATCGGTACAGATTCTCAGACAGCTGCCAATACCCTGCCAGAGAATGGATCTTACAAGGTTGATAATGGTACTGATATTATAATCTGGACCAAACATTTTACCACTTTTATAACTTATACAGAGGTGAGCAGGAATACTGCTATCAGCTCAACAGTCTATACTATTGAAGGAACCGGAATTGGTAATGTTCCGTATGGAACTTCTAAATCTGATTTTCTTGCCAGCCTGACCAAGTCTGAGCCTAATCAAACCTGGAATACGGATGAGATCGGAACAAATGTTGAAACCGGAAATTCTTTAACAGTCACAGCACAGGACGGTATTACAAAAGCTATATACTCCATAAGTGTAAATGATAAGAATGATGCCCCACTTGATATTACATTAATAACCATAGATCTCTTTGAAAATCAGCCGGCCGGAACACCTGTCGGAACTTTAACATCCAAAGCAAAGTATCCAACTTCAAACAGCTTTACTTATAGCCTTGTGAACAGCAATGCGAATACGGATAACGGTTTGTTCACTATTGTAGGCAACAGATTACTGACATCCACACCTCTCAATTTTGAGGAAAAATCAAGTTATAATGTTTTGATACGGTCAACAACAAATAATGGTTTTTCATATGATAAGGTGTTTACAATCAATGTGCTTGATGTAAATGAAGCCCCAACACTTAATCCTTTGGCTAATCGCTCCATCTGTTTTAATACTGATGTTCAAAAAATTGTGTTGAGCGGACTTTCCTCAGGGCCTGAAACTGGACAGAATATAACTCTTACTATGAATACTGATAATTCTTCATTCTTTGAAGAACTTTTTATAAAGGATAATGTGCTTAATTATAAAGTCAGGTCAGGTATGTTCGGTGCGGTAAATATTACCGTTACAGTCATAGATGATGGAGGAACGGCGAATGGAGGAGTCAATACTTTCAATAGAACATTTGAACTTAGAATCAATCCGCTTCCAGAGGTGGATATCCGCAGCGATCTGGGAGTGGTAATCAGTAAAGGAGAAAAAATCCAGCTGAGTGCTCTCGGAGGAGTTAATTATAAATGGCAGGATTCTCCGGGTATTATCAGCGGACAGAATAGCAGTATTCTGACTGCTCGTCCGGTAGTAACTACAACTTATACTGTAACTGCAACCAGTGCATACGGATGTATGACAAGTACAAGTATTACCATTACCGTACTAAACGACTATAAAGCAATTAAGCCTACCAATATTGTCACACCGAACAATGATGGCAAAAATGATAAGTGGATCATTGAAAATATTGACATGTACCCTAATCATACCATCAAAATATTTGACAGAGCCGGAAGATTGTTCTATACAGGTAAAAATTATCAGAGCGATTGGGATGCAACCTATAATGGTTCAGCTCTGACAGAAGGTACTTACTATTACATCATTGACTTTGGTGCAGATGCCCGGCCAATGAAGGGATTTATCACGGTTATTTACTAAAATAGCACTAATAGATTTCCGGGTATCAGTGTACTAATATTTTGTAAAGCCCGTCCTGTTTTCCGGCTTAACACGGACTGGTTGCAAGAAGAGGACAAGTTGTTTTTGCCTACTGCTCATTTTTGAACGGATACCATCTTACTGCACTTTGACTCATTCCGTTTTTTTCGTAGATAGCTATACAGGTTTTCTTAAACTCCTCTTTAATATTGATATCTCCGAAGTTTAAAGATTCCGGGTATGGTTTATCTTTTAAAAAGAAATATACCCGGGTTGTCCCGTATTTGGTATGTGGCATATAATTGCCGTATAATTCAATTTCACTTCTGTTTTCACTGTCCATAATGACTGAATAAATTCGGATTACTGGTCCTGTATTTTGCTCGTTCCGGATGAATGCGACTTCCTTAAAGTTACTTTTAAGTTCATTTATCCCCGGTTCTTTCAGAACACTCCATACCATTCCTGCAATTGCGGCAAGTGATAGAATGAGTATATAAAGCTTATTTTTTTTCATGAGTTCCAAAACTAAGACTTATCTGCTGAATCATCCCGAATAAAAATGAAAAGCATTGTTTTATTAATAAAAATATATAAATTTGCTATGCTTGCATAGTAAGTTGATGAAGCCGGAAGAAACTGTAGATTATTTTTTGAAGATGGCATGGCAAACTGCTGCTAATAAATATAACCAGATTGCATCTGATTATGGGATTACTCAGGCATTGGGCTATATGCTGATTAATATTCATGAAGAAGGTACAGCAGTATCACAGATTGCCGCCTTTTCTGGAGTAAAATCCACCAGTTTGTCAAGAATACTTAAGAGTATGGAAGAACTTGAGCTTATCTACAGAAAACCCGATCCGGAGGATAAACGGTCAGTTAAGATTTACCTCACGCCCTTGGGTAAGGAGAAGCGGCAGGTTGCCAAGTTTGTGGTCCGCTCATTTAATGAATATTTGAATGAGCATGTTTCCAGCAAGGAAAGACTGCAATTGATCAAAACACTAAATAAGATAATCCAACTAACCATTGATTATAAACCTCAATTTCGCTACCCGGGAACTCCGGGTAGTGAAATTTGAAAATTCCTGAAAATGAAAAGAGTAATCAGAAAAGTAGCGGTTCTGGGTTCTGGTATCATGGGCTCAAGGATTGCCTGCCATTTTGCAAACATTGGTGTTGAAGTATTGCTTTTGGATATGCTGCCTAAAGAGCTTAATGCAGAAGAGCAGTCTAAAGGTCTTGATCTTACTAATAAGAATGTCAGGAACCGTATTGTTAATACGGCACTGGAAAGTACTCTTAAGTCTAATCCTTCTGCAGTTTTTACAAAAAAAACTGCCAATAAAATAACTACCGGGAACTTTGAAGATAATATGAAGGATATTGCTTCATGCGACTGGATTATTGAAGTGGTTGTTGAGCGGCTTGATATAAAGAAACAGATATTTGATCAGGTTGAAAAATTCAGAACTCCGGGTACCCTGATCAGTTCTAATACTTCGGGCATTCCGATTCATCTGATGGCGGAAGGTCGTTCGGATGATTTTTGTAAACACTTTTGCGGAACACACTTCTTCAATCCGCCACGTTATCTCAGACTGCTTGAAATTATCCCCGGCAAGGAAACCGGTCCTGAAGTGATTGATTTTCTGATGCACTATGGTGATAAGTTTTTGGGTAAAACAACCGTACTCTGTAAAGATACCCCGGCATTTATTGCCAATCGGGTAGGTGTTTATTCGATCATGGCTTTACTTCACCTCGTTGAGAAAATGGATTTGACGGTAGAAGAAGTTGATAAATATACCGGTCCCGCTCTGGGAAGACCTAAATCTGCCACATTCCGTACGACGGATGTAGTAGGTCTGGATACCATGATTAACGTGGCTAACGGTTTGTTAAACAATCTTCCCGACGATAAAGCACATAAGCTTTTTAACCTGCCTGATTACGTAAAAAAGATGCAGGAGAATAAATGGCTGGGGGATAAAACGCAGCAGGGATTTTATAAGAAAGTTAAAGGTGCCGACGGAAAATCTGAAATCCTGGCCCTTGACCTTAAAACATTAGAATATAAACCACAGCAAAAAGTAAAATCCTCAACTCTGGAGGCAACAAAGCCGGTAGAAAATCTCAGAGAAAGGATGAAGGTGTTTGCAAATGGCACGGATAAGGCTGCTGAGTTTTTCCGTACCTCCTTCTTCGGACTTTTTGAGTATGTATCAGATCGGATTCCTGAAATATCTGACGAGCTTTATCGAATTGATGATGCGATGCGTGCAGGATTTGGCTGGGAACTCGGGCCTTTCGAGGTATGGGATGCTTTGGGGGTTAAAACCACCCTCGATGGCATGAAAAAGTATAGTAACCCGGCTATCGGACAGACAGGTGAAGCCGCTTCCTGGGTATCTGAAATGCTTGCTGCGGGAAATGAATCCTTTTACAAAATAGAGAATGGAATCAAAAAATATTATGATATCCCTTCTAAAACATACAAAACTGTTCCCGGATCTGAATCTTTCATCATTCTGGATCATATTCGTCCGGCTTCAACCGTTTGGAAAAATTCAGGTACAACCATTACCGATCTTGGCGACGGAATCCTGAATGTTGAGTTTCACACCAAGATGAATACTATTGGAGGCGAAGTTCTTCAGGGATTGAATAAAGCCATTGATCTTGCAGAAAAGGATTTCAGAGGTCTGGTAGTTGGTAATGACGGGGCTAATTTTTCTGCCGGAGCCAACATCGGTATGATATTCATGGCGGCGGTAGAACAGGATTGGGATGAGATTAATATCGCGATCAGGATGTTCCAGAATACCATGATGAGGATGCGTTATTCCAATATTCCGGTTGTTGCTGCACCTCATAACCTTACTCTCGGGGGTGGTTGTGAGTTATGTCTGCATGCAGATTATGTTCAGGCCAATGCTGAAACTTATATGGGTCTGGTGGAATTTGGAGTCGGACTGATCCCCGGAGGAGGCGGTTCCAAAGAGTTTGCACTTCGCCTTTCTGATGACTTTAAAGAAGGTCAGATCGAGCAGGCTGCTCTCAGAGAAAGGTTCCTGACTATTGGTATGGCAAAAGTTTCTACTTCAGGTCATGAAGCTGCAGAGCTGGGTTATCTTCAAAAAGAAAAATACGGCATCAGTATGAACAGAAATCGGTTGATTATTGATGCAAAGAATAAAGCCATTGAATTGGCAGATTTTGGATATACTCAGCCGGTCAGACGCAAGGATATTCGCGTTTTGGGTAAGCAGGGAATGGGAATAGTTTATGTGGGAGCAAATTCCATGTTCGCCGGAAACTTTATTTCTGAACATGATAAAAAGATCTCCGAAAAGCTGGGTTATGTGCTTTGTGGCGGGAATCTTTCACAGCCTACCCTGGTTTCAGAGCAATACCTTCTCGATCTGGAGAGAGAAGTATTCCTGTCGCTTTGCGGAGAAAAGAAAACACTGGAAAGAATTCAGAGCATTTTGACAAAAGGTAAGCCTTTGAGGAATTAGAATGTATTATCAAGTACAAAGTATTTAGTACAAAGTATTTAGAAAGCAGATCGAATAAATTCTGAAATATGCACAAGTATAAAGAGTTGAAATTATGGCAAAAATCAATTGATTTGGTAACCTCTGTCTATTTATCAACCCGTACTTTTCCTCAGGATGAAAAATTTGGATTAGTAGTTCAAATTAACAGATCAGCAGTTTCGATTCCTTCTAATATCGCTGAGGGTGCTGGACGGAATTCAGATAAGGAGTTTATGCAATTTTTGTCAATTGCACATGCTTCATCTTATGAACTGGAAACACAACTTATAATATCGAAGAATCTAAATTATTTAACACTTGAAGAATTGAATCATATCTCTGAACAAATCGAAGAGATTCAGAAGATGAACTATTCTATGCAAACAAAACTTAAGCAGAAAGTTTGAGTATTTAGTCCTAAGTACAGCGCACATTACTAACTACTCAATACTAATTACTCAATACTAAAACTAACATATGGCATATATCATAGCAGCATACAGAACCGCCGTAGGGAAAGCCCCGCGTGGCGTCTTTCGTTTCACCCGGGCTGATGATCTGGCAGCAGATGTAGTCAGACATCTGGTGGCTTCAGTTCCAAATCTGGACAAGGAGGAAATTGATGATGTCATTGTGGGTAATGCCACTCCTGAGGCAGAACAGGGTTTAAATATTGGTCGCATGATCTCTTTAATGGGTCTGGATACCGATAAGGTTCCGGGTGTGACGGTTAACCGTTACTGTGCTTCCGGACTGGAAACCATTGCAATAGCTTCAGCTAAAATAGACTCGGGAATGGCCGACTGTATTGTTGCCGGCGGAGTAGAGGTTATGTCTGGTATGCCTTTCGGCGGATGGAAGCTGGTGCCTAATCCTGAAGTGGCGAAGAGCAATCCTGACTGGTACTGGGGAATGGGCTTAACCGCTGAGGCCGTTGCCAGAGAGTATCAGGTAAGTCGTGAGGATCAGGATGCCTTCTCGTTTAGTTCGCATCAGAAGGCAATTGAAGCGATCAGGAATGGTCATCTGAAGGATGGTGTCGTTCCGATTACCATAAAAGAGACTTATCTGGATGAAAACCTGAAACAGAAGGTTAAAGAATATATTGTTGATACTGATGAGGGCCCGCGTGCAGATACTGCCCTTGATAAGCTGGCAAAGCTGAAACCTGTTTTTGCTGAAGGGGGCTCTGTCACCGCCGGAAATTCTTCTCAAACTTCCGATGGTGCAGCATTTGTAATGGTTGTATCAGAAAGTATGCTGAAGAAGCTGAATGTTCAGCCGATTGCGCGTCTTGTGAGTTATGGAGTGGCGGGTGTACCTCCGAGGATTATGGGTATTGGTCCGGTTGAAGCTATTCCAATGGCTCTTAAAAAGGCAGGTTTGAAACAGAATGATATGGATCTCATCGAGTTAAACGAAGCATTTGCTTCTCAGTCACTGGCGGTAATCAGAAAGCTTGAATTGAATCCTGAAATTGTGAATGTTAACGGAGGGGCAATTGCTCTGGGGCATCCTTTAGGCTGTACGGGAGCCAAGCTTTCTGTTCAGCTTTTCAATGAACTGAAAAGACGCGAAAAGAAATACGGAATGGTAACAATGTGCGTTGGAACAGGTCAGGGGGCTGCAGGTATTTTTGAAATGATGTAGTAAAAAGAAATATAGAACAATGATTAAGTATAAAAGAGCCTGATAAAGTAAAATCTCAGTGATTGCAATCTATTCTTTGCTCCATTTTCTTAATCCATTAACAATAATACTATGGAACCGGTAAAAAACAGATCAATTAAAGGCGGAGAATTTATCATCCGAGAAACAGCTTGTGAAGATGTATTTATCCCTGAAGAATTTGATGAGGAACAGCTGATGATCAAAAAAACCTGTGAGGATTTTCTGCAGGCAGAGGTTTTTCCTAATCTCGACAGAATTGATAATCAGGAAGAAGGCTTAATGGAGAGCCTGATGGATAAAGCAGGAGAGCTGGGCCTTCTTGCAGTATCCATTCCTGAAGAATATGGTGGTTTTGGAAAGAATTTTAATACCTCAATGCTGGTTGCAGACTGTGTTGGTCCGGGTTGTTCATTTGCCGTTGCACTTTCTGCCCATACCGGTATCGGAACGCTTCCTATCCTTTACTATGGAACCAAGGAGCAGAAGGATAAATATATTCCCAAGCTTGCAAGTGGTGAATGGAAAGCATCTTATTGTCTGACTGAACCAAACTCAGGCTCTGATGCCAATTCGGGCAGAACGAAAGCCGTTTTGAATCCCGAGGGGACTCATTATCTGATTACAGGCCAGAAAATGTGGATTACCAATGGTGGATTTGCAGATATTTTCATTGTTTTTGCTAAGATCGATGATGATAAAAATCTGACTGCCTTCATCGTAGAAAAGACTTTTGGTGGTATAAGCATGAATCCCGAAGAACATAAGCTCGGTATAAAAGGATCTTCTACACGCCAGGTATTCTTCAATGATTGCCCGGTGCCGGTAGAAAACATGCTGTCTGAAAGAGAAAACGGCTTTAAAATCGCGGTTAATATTTTGAATATAGGCAGGATTAAGCTGGGCGTTGCGGCAATTGGTTCATCCAGAAAGGTACTCGATCAGGCAATTAATTATTCAAATGAACGTGTTCAGTTCGGATTGCCTATTTCTAAGTTCGGCGCTATCCGGTATAAACTGGCTGAAATGGCTACCCGTAATTTTGCACTTGAAAGTGCGGCCTATCGTGCAGGGCAAAATATCGATGATGCCTACGATGCTCTGGTAGCTGAAGGAATGGATCCTTCGAAAGCGAAACTGAAATCAACCGAGCAGTTTGCAGTGGAATGTGCAATATTGAAAGTATGGGGTTCTGAAATGCTTGATTATGTAGTTGATGAAGGTCTGCAGGTTTATGGAGGAATGGGCTATTCTGCCGAAGCTCCGATGGAACGTGCTTATCGCGATAGCCGGATCAACAGAATCTTCGAGGGTACCAATGAAATTAACCGCATGCTGATCCTCGATATGCTTTTGAAACGAGCAATGAAAGGTGAACTTGATCTGATGACACCGGCTCAGGCAGTTGCAGGAGAATTAATGTCGATTCCTGATTTTGGAGAAGAGGATGCCAGCTTATTTGCAGCTGAAAAGAAAGTATTACAAAATCTGAAAAAAGCCGGTTTGATGATTGCCGGTGCTGCTGTTCAAAAATTAATGATGACACTTTCCAAAGAACAGGAAATTCTGATGAACATTGCTGATATTATCGGTTACGTTTACGTAGCTGAATCAACCATTCTTCGTGTTGAGAAACTGGTTAAAATGAGGGGTGAGGAGGCTTGCAGCGGACAGCTGGATATGATGCGGATCTATCTTTATCAGGCGGTAGACAAAGTTGCCATAGCAGGTAAAGAAGCATTGTACTCATTTGCTGAAGGTGATGAGTTAAGAATGATGTTGGTAGGTTTGCGCCGCTTCACTAAAATGGAGCCGCTCAATATTAAGAACTGTAGACAAAATGTTGCCAAGCAATTGATTGAAGCAAATAAATATTGTTACTGATTTTTGTTTTGTTTTTTGTTTACCTCAGCGTTGGTCATAGCGCTGAGGTTTTTTATTTTATATACTTTCATTTATCATGGTTTTGTCAGGCTTTATAAAGTACCTGATTTGATATCGAAATATGACATTATATCTACTTTAGTTCTTACTGAGGGAAGAGATATTGCCGATCTTTGTGGTATAGATTAAACTAAATATTATAATTATGAACAAGTTAAAAGCAATCATCGGCAGATATTTTTCATTCATATTTATGAACAGAACGTCGGGTTCCCCAAAAATTAAAGACTATGTGTTTGTACCTGTCAAATCAAGGAACGGTTCCATTTTTAAATAGTTTATCTTTCAATGAAGAAGAAAATTAAAAGCGCAGCAGAGCTGCAAAGCACATACATAGATTATGTGCTTACTCATGACAGAAAACCTGCATCTGTTTACCTTTTTGCAAAGGATAATGGGATTACTGAAGCTGAGTTCTATAATTTTTTGGGGTCATTTGAAGGGATTGAGCAGTCGGTTTGGTCCGAACTCATTGCAAAAGCCATAGAAGAAGTTCGCGGTCAGGAAATCTGGAATCAGTACTCGTCCAGAGAAAAGGCACTTGCTTTCTTTTATGCATTCATTGAATTGTTAAAAAGCCAGAGAAGCTTTGTAATTTACTGCTTAAAGCATTCATCATCTAAAATTGGTACCCCTGATGTTCTTTCAAAAATGAAAGAGCATTTTGATCTCTTTGCTGCGGGTATTCTTGATCAGGGTATTGAATCGGGAGAACTCGTAACCCGACGGTTCATTTCAGAAAAATACAAAGATGCACTTTGGGTTCAGCTTGGAATTATTCTCAATTTCTGGATAAAAGATAATAGTTCTTCATTTGAGAAGACGGATGAAGCTATTGAAAGGGGTATAAACTTAACCTTCGATCTTTTTCAGAAATCGCCATTAGACAGTCTTTTTGAATACGGTAAGTTTATGATGAATAATGGCGGGTTCAAGTCTGCCATGAAGTTTTAATAGTTTAGTCTTAGTGTGAATAGGGAATAATGAAAGAGCAGGATAGTATTCCAACTTCCAAAGCAGAGCGTTCAGCAAAATTTGTCAAGACGGGAATAAAAGTTGGTGGTAATTACATTAAACACTATTCCAAGAAACTGTTTAATCCAACCCTTTCCAGAGAGGAATTAAATCAGGATAACGCAAGTGATATCTATAATTCCCTGAGTGAGCTGAAAGGCAGTGCGCTTAAAGTGGCACAAATGCTCAGTATGGATAAGAATATTTTGCCCAGGGCCTATGTCGATCAGTTCTCGCTGTCTCAATATAATGCACCTCCATTATCAGGCCCTCTTATAGTTCGGACTTTCAGTAAGTATCTTGGTCAGACGCCTTCCCGGATTTTTGATGAGTTCGATATGAAATCAGCAAATGCAGCATCTATCGGGCAGGTTCACAGAGCCAGGTTGAATGGAAAAAATTTAGCAGTAAAGATACAGTACCCCGGAGTAGGCGATAGTATTTCATCTGATCTGAAAATGGTTAAGCCCTTTGCTTTCCGTCTGCTTGGAATGAGCCAGAAAGAGCTGGAAGTTTATATGGCAGAAGTAGAGGAAAGGTTACTTGAGGAAACAGATTATGAGCTCGAAATCAAACGCTCAGTTGAGTTTTCTGTTGCATGTAAAGAGATAAATAATCTTGTCTTTCCTCAATACTACCCTGAGTTATCTTCGAGCAGAATCATCACTATGGATTGGCTTGAAGGTAAGCATATGAAAGAGTTTCTAAGTACAGAACCCTCTCAGGAAATCAGAAATCGGGTTGGTCAGGCATTATGGGATTTCTATAATTTTCAGCAGCATGAATTACGGGCTGTGCACGCTGATCCTCATCCGGGTAACTTTCTGATAACCGAAGATGGAAAGCTTGGTGTAATTGATTTCGGTTGTATCAAGGAAATGCCGGATGATTTTTATTATCCGTTCTTTGCGCTGACCTCAACCGAAATGTTAAGTGATAAAGCTCGAACCATT
>Ga0208492_1001325_pt1 | contig 15725 bp, 13 predicted proteins | sample Subbioar_CSW14AB_FD_184820 | JGI IMG/M metagenome (GOLD analysis project Ga0208492, IMG submission 184820) | Serpentinite rock and fluid subsurface biosphere microbial communities from McLaughlin Reserve, California, USA - CR12Mar_CSW14AB (SPAdes) | ecosystem: Environmental > Terrestrial > Deep... | reverse complement strand
CGGGAATCTTTCGTTTCGATGCCGCCATGGGCGAGCCGATGGCGATCAAGTTGTTTGAGAATGCGGCTTATCTTGTTGCCCGCGGCTCGCCTGACAGCAAACAGGTTGTTTGCATGAAATATGAATTGGATGCCTCGCGCACCGTCGTATCCGGCTCTCACCTGGTCCTCTTGGGTGCCGATGGCAGGAATGAAAAGACCCTGCTCCACTTCCCCGGGAATAGGGAGCGAATCGCCCTTGTTGAGTGGTTTCCCACCAGGCCGAAGAGTACGAGTTTCGACCCCTCCCTGCTGGTGGTGGCTCGCGCTCTTCCCGCGACGGCGCCAATCAATCAACCCCCGACCCGTCAGACCGCTCCCATTCAACTGCACGCTCCCAAGGGAGATACTCCCGCGGCCCGGCAACTTACACAGATATTCGATACCGCAAATGCCAGGCTGCGCGAGGCAAAGCCAGACGAGGTCAGCGCGATCCTCACGGAGACAACCGCCAAGATCATGGCTCACGCGCGCATGCATCCGGAGGAGGAAACCTCATTTCGCGCGCTCGTGAATGCGATCAGTCTGACGCACCGTGGCTCGCAAACGGCGAATACGGATGCAGGCGCGGGCGCAAAGATCCACGAGGAGTTGTTCGACGTGATGAAAGCGAAATTCGCCACCTCGTCTGCGATTGGGCCTCACTTGCCTTACCTGGCCAACGAGTTTTCCGAAGGCGCCCGCGCCTTCGTGCGCGAGGTGATCACCAGTCATCCCGACAAGGTGATGCGCGCCTACGCGGCGAAGGAGATGATCAAAGCGCTGGAAACGCAGAGCCGTTTTCTCAAAGGTATTACCGAGAACAAGGAAAGCCAAGCCAACTACGAAAAGCAGATCGGCAAGGAGAAGGTGCAAGCGATTCTTGAAAGCGCGCCACGAAAAATAACGCAATATCAACAAGAGAGGGAGACCTACCGCATCGCGCTGCGCACCGGCTTAAAGGGGCAACTGCCGGATCTGGAGATCGGCGCCATCGCGCCGGAAACCATTAGCGAAACTCCGGAAGGCAAGGTCGTAAAACTCTCGGACCTGAGGGGCAAGGTGGTCGTGCTCGATTTCTGGGGCGTTTGGTGCGAACCTTGCCGGCGCTTGATTCCGCACAGCAGAGAATTGGTCAAGCGCTTCGAAGGCAAGCCATTTGTATTTGTGAATATCTGCGTTCGCGACGAAAAGGCGACCTTGGCCGAGTTTCTAAAGAAAGAACCGATGCCCTGGACGCACTGGTGGGATCCCAAGGCCGTTCTTGCCCAGCAGTGGGACATCGCGGCCTTTCCGACACTTTATGTGATCGACCACAAGGGGGTCATCCAGTTCGTGACGGGGGGATATGATCCCAAGACGGGGGCGTTTGAAAAGAAGATCGAGGAGCTTGTCAAGATTGCTGAAGGGGAGCGGTGACTTGCGACGGCGGATTATGCGAGCATCGTGCGGCGCTGCCATTTGATCGAAAGGCCAATTCTGTTTTGGACATCACCGTCCCAATCAACTTCGAATCCTTCGCTTTTCAGGCATTCGCAAACGTTACGACCAATCTCAAGAGTGTTGCTCTTTAATTCTTCGGGTGTCGCTTGCGGTCTTTCCTTCGGGAACCAACCATAACAAATAAAAAATGAAAGGCTCGGGTCTTCTGCCAGCATTCCTGGTAAGTTTTGATCGACAAAGAATGCATAGCCGCACACGATTTCGAGAAATCCAGGATGACGGCAGTTGATCATTTCCATCCGATCGCCTAGTTCGCTTCTCGTGCAGGTGTCGCAGCAGCTGGAAGCTTGCCAGAAAAGGATGCCCCGATCTCTTGACTTGGCTTCAACGCGATCCAGACGATCGCAATCGGTCACTTCTGGCCACTCGCCCTTTTCTGCTGCGAACTGGGTTACAGCCTGTTTGATTTCGTCCGAGGTGAGTCGAATGAAGGTCTCCCACTCGCACTGAGGGCATACTTCTTGAATGTAAGTCTCACGACAGATTTCAACGATGTCATCGTGCCCTCGCTTCCTTAACCGAACCTCACCCAGGATGACAGAACGTAAAGTCTCGCGTAGATCATCTCGCGCCTTTTCGGTCCCAACGCGCTCGTCGTTCATTGCAAGACTTCCTCCAATGATGGTCAGCGCCCATTTCTCTGTCAATTTAACGGACTTTACAAGTGGCGACACAGTGGTTGACGGTCGCGACCTTGATGGGGGAGTCTGCGCTTACCGTGAAAGCGCAGTTCGAAAGGTGGCGATCGGCCTACGATCCTGAAGTTGTTGATGCCTTCTGCCTATCTTTGCAAAAGAATGCGCTATTCCTGAAGGTCGTCTATTTCGCGCGGTGGATCGATCGCTGGCTTATGGGGGATCAACTCCCTGGTCCTGGCGCAGTGGATGGTCGTCGGTTTTGTGTTACCGGCTTTTTTTTCCAATCAAGCCAATGAGTGGGTAGGCCGTTGCGGTAGTCAATTTGCAGAGCAAACTTGGTTTGCGGCATGGCTGCGCGAAGCGGCAACCGGCTAGGGTGAGGTGGCCAAGGCCTACGTTGTGATCGTGATCCGCGAAGTGATGGATGCTTCAGCGTTAGACGATGAAATGCGGGCGGCGTTCAAAATGCTTCCTGAGTGGCTAACGCCGGGAATGGCGCCACGATGACGATTCACGACGATCGAGTGATTTGCGGCCGAGGAGGTGGATTCGAGGGCACTCTGCCCCGGTCGCAAAGTTCAGCCTTTTCGAACTCCTGTTTGGCGAGACAAAGTTGCTGTCTGTCGGCATAATCAACAGGAATCTTGATTTCGCGTTCCTGAGTCGAAACTGGTAGAACCATCATGGATTTCATCACGCGAGATCAGGCTCGGCGCGACATCGTTACTCTCAATCTTCCACAAATCGTGCTCGATATCTTCGACGAAAAGCCGTTGCCGAAAAATCTCGATATCCACTTCTGCGCGCCCTATCCCATTTTTGCACTAGAGCCAATCGGACAAGCGGAATATGGTGATGCGCGAATGACTCCACTGTGGATGAGCGGTGGCTCTACGATCGTTGCCTACCAACACGCACCGGAGCGTCGCGGGTATTTTCGCTTCGATATCGAATCGGGCGAGGAGGAGCCCATTTTTTTGACGTGGCAGCAGGTGCTCGTCGAGGAATTCCAATTCCTTTGGGAGAGTGAATGGACGGACGAAGATCTGATCGAAGTGGCGGGATGGTTCAACTTCAAGTGCATCGAATTGTTGATCGGCGAATTGTCCCAATTGAATCTCGACCCCGTCGCAGATCGCAACGCTTGGTACCGGGAATTTCTTAGGAAAGTCCAAGAGTGAAACCTCTGGGCTCAAGGTCCTGGCAAGACGGGATTTGCATCCGCTGCTACCACTGGGATTCCTTCTTTCGTTAGCCGACTCTGATCGACTGGCCCTATAGCATTCTGAGGGCGCACTGGTTTCGCAGTGGTCAGGCCCGGGCGTCGAGGTTTGGATGGCGAGCGAGGCAACCGGATGACAATCATTCACCACATCAATTGCGGCACCCTCAAAGTCGCGAACTATCCCCCGGTCGTTTGCCACTGCTTATTGCTTCAAGAAGGCGATCGACTTGCTCTGGTCGATTCAGGGATTGGGCTTGCGGATGTGCGCGATCCGGCCGGACGGCTGGGGCAGCCCTTGATTGACATGGCGGGATTTCAGTTCAACGAGCCGGACACGGCGGAGCGTCGGATCGAAGCGCTTGGGTTTTCTCCTCGAAATGTGGGCCACATCCTTTTGACCCATGGCGATCCCGACCATGCGGGTGGCCTTGCCGACTTTTCCCGAGCTGAAGTCCACATTTCTGAGGAAGAGTTAGCGAGCATTTCGAGCGGACTGGGACGTTATGTTCCGACGCAATTCGCTCATGGGCCTTCATGGAAGGCTTATGGACGTTCGGCTCTCTTCTGGTTCGGGTTGGAGGCGCGTCCGGTGGATATCGGCTTCTCTACCGAGGTGCTGTTGGTTCCGCTATTCGGTCACACACGCGGTCACTGCGGCGTCGCGGTTCGCCAGGGAAATCGGTGGATATTTCATGTAGGTGATGCGTACTATTTGCGAGCCGAACTGACGATGGACGATCACCCCGTTACGCAAATCGCCGCACAGCGCGCCGAGGACGACGGGCAGCGCCGCTCAAGCCTTCAGACGTTGAGGCGCCTTCAGCGCGAACACGGAGACGAAATCGAAATGGTCGGTTATCACGACCTCTCGGAGCTCCCTGCGAATTATCAGCTTCCAGGTTAGCAGAGAGATTGAGGCGATTTTTCTTACAGCATGAGTGCTTACCTGGCGCAAGTCATGATCGGCGTCGAGGTAGTTAATGTCCGTGTGGGAATTATTTCCTTGCGCTCTGATCGCTTCAAGCGCGCGCTTGGTGGCGGATGTGGGAACACTTTCATCGCGTTCACCGAGCAACCACAGAGTTGGAACATTCTGTGCCTTGAGCAAGGGCAGGGGATCATAGCCCACAGGTCCGATGAATTCCTCGACGCGCCGCATGATCTCCGTTTCATCGGTACGTTCCGGCCTTCTTGCGCCATCGCCGGTCAACTGGCTGTAGAAGGCCTCGACACCGGTCGAAATTGCCGGTCCGGAGATGAGAATGTGAAATCTCGGCTTGGTGTCGACCTGCTCTGCCGCCAGCGGGATGATCCACCCTACTTGACTCGCGCCAAAGAATCCCACGCGAAACGAGTCAATGTCAGGTTGACGCCTCAGAGTTTCAAACGCTGCGGCAGCATCCTGGGCAAGAAGGCGCAGCGCCGTCTCGAATTGTGGCCCGCCACCGCGCGGATGTTCGCCTGGTTCGAAATCGACCAAAGCCATTTACCATCGCTCATTTAACAGTGCCGAAAAATCATTTCTTGGGGATCAAGAGTTGTGCCACATCCCAAACTTTGATCGTTTGATCCCAACTGGCGGTCGCCAGTTGGGTGCCGTCGGGGGAAAAGGTTACCCCGAAGATCCTTTGATCGTGGCCGCGGAAATTGGCCAGTTGTTTGCGAGATACGAGATCCCAAAGGATGATTTCTCCGGGCACTGGAGGCTGGTTGCGCCCCCATGGCCCGCTGACAGTTGCAATTCTTTTGCCGTCTGGTGAAAAAGCCACCGCCAAACATTCCAGCGAATGGCCCTGTAGCTCGGTGATCAAGCTCCCTTTCTCGGCATCCCAAATCTTGATCAATCGGTCCCAGCCCACCGTCGCGATGAGCTTGCCGCTCGGTGAATAGGCGACACAATGCATGGTATCATCGTGGCCTTTGAGCGTTAAAATCTCCTTTCCCGATTGCACATCCCATATCTTCCCGGTGCCGTCTTGACAGCCCGTTACGAGCCGTTTGCCGTCAGGGTGAAATGCGAGACTGTAAACTTCCTTTTCATGTCCTTCTAGCGTAAGCAGCACCTCGCCTGTGTTGAGGTCCCAAATTTTTGCCGTTTTGTCCCAACTGGTGGTCGCCAATTTTTTGCCGTCGGGTGAGAATGCCACCGTATCGAGGCCTGAAGTGTGACCTTTGAAAACTCGGAGTGTTTTGCCGGTCTTGATATCCCGCAACTTCGCGGTGCGATCATGTTCCGCCGTGGCCAGAAGCTTTCCGTCCGGCGAAAATACCACCCAGCGGACCGAGGCGGGTTCGGTCAAATCCACGATCAATTTTTGCGTTTTGAGATCCCATACTTTTAGTTCCCCGGACGTGCCCACATAACCCCCGCCTCCGCCGGCGATCAATTGACCGTCGGGAGAATAGGCCACGCACCAAATGTGTCTGTCGTTTTTGTGCAGGATTACCTTCGGAATGGGCTGGATTTCCTTTTCCTGGGCGAAAGAAGGATGCTCCAGGAAAAGGAGGAATCCAGCGACGAGCCCAAGGTATTGAAATCGAAACATCGTGATGATCTTTCCCAACGCGATTTCCATGGTCACTGGAGAGGTCCTCAACGGCAAGTAAAGTCTGATGGAGAGACGCCAGAATGATCCGCCACGGTGGATTGAGTTGCGACTAGCGATGAAGTCAAGAATTGTGCTCTCACATATTATTGGATGGGCTTATGAAATCCACAAGATGAAACGGCTAGGGATCCATGGACGACCGTTCGACCTGAGGCGCAGCTCGCCGGAAATTCTCAGCTCCTTCGCAGAAAAGTGTTTTGGCCGCATGGGAGAATGTTATGTTCGGATTTTTTCAGCGCAGTTTCGGTGCCGGCATTGTGAATGCAACCTTGGATATGATTCGCTTCGATACGAAAGGATTTGTCAGTCGAGGCGAGCCGTAGCCTGGGCGAGTTCGCGCTTGGACAACACCAGAGGGCGATGGCCTCGGCCTCTATTTCTTTCCTCTGCCGCCCAATCTGCCATCCAATGCAGCCTCGGTGAATGACCTGGCCGAGAGCCAGGCGCCAGCAAGGCGAAGGTCACTTGCGTCTTGGGATGAAGCCGGGAACTCCAGTTTCCACAACGCTGTTAAACCTGATCCGCAATGTGATGGTTTCCTTGATTTCGCGGATGGCTTCTTCAGGAATGGTCGAGACCTCAAAATTCTCATGGATGCGACTGGGGGTTTTTGAGGTCGTCAACAGAGCGGTGCCGCGCTGGATTGCCCAGGCGAGCAGGACCTGCGCCGGGGTCTTGTTCAGTCGCTTCGCGATTGCTGTAATGACGGGGTCTTCCAGTAGATTTGGCTCGCTGCTATGCCCAAGCGGCGCGAACGCTTGCAGCACGATTCCGTTTTGCTGGCAGTACTCCAGAAGCTCCCATTCTGGCAGATAGGGATGAGATTCGACGTGGACGACGGCGGGCTTGATCCTCGCGGCGTCAAAGATGCCTTTGACCTGTTCCAGATTGACATCGGATAGTCCGATCGCCTTGCACTTGCCGTTGTCGACCAGAGATTCCAGTGCCCTCCATGTTTCAAGCAGTGTTACGCCCTTGTCATAGATCACGTTGCCGCTTGCATCACGCGGGTCCTGATCGTCGCCAGGCTGGAAAGCAAAGGGCGTGTGGATGAGATAAAGGTCGATGAAGTCCAGGTCGAGTTTTTTGAGGCTGGCCTCCAGGGCAGGTTGGACGCGTTCGGGACGATGATTCGAATTCCAAAGTTTCGTGATGACAAACAGATCGTCTCGCTTGATCTTCCCTTCCGCGAACACTTCCTGCATCGCTTCCCCTACCTCCTTTTCGGTGCGATAGCGTTCCGCGGTATCCAAAAGACGAAATCCCGTTTGCAGCGCTGCCTTGGTGGCATTCCGCGTCGTTACAGGGTCGGGAATCAGGGTGCCAAAGCCAAGCGCGGGCATGAGACCGCAACCGTGGTTGAGAGGTATTTTTCTCTCGCGAAGGTTGTCGCCTGGCAACATGGCTTTCTCCTGGAAAACGGGTGGAAGCCAGCGCAGTCCTCTTACCAGGAGCGAGCGGTTGGCCCTCTGCCCGATGCGTCGGCGTTTATGGCTTCGACTGTTCTAGGCGGTCGGTCTCTACCGGGAATGATCCCGTTCGGCATATCGCCTGGGTTGAGGTGCCATGACAGACGCTTGCGATTTTGTAATGTGTGCCGGCAGGACCGGCAGGCGCCGTCCAAGTGAAAACGCCTACCCTGAAACAGTCAGCACTCTCTCTCGGCCGTTTCGTTTCTCGTCGTGTTTTAAAAAGAGCTCGGTCTCCTCTCGATTGGACCAACAGTAAGCGCAGAAAACCGTTTTGGCACCCGAGAAATCGGCGCCCTGGTAGGGCATCAAGCAATCAGGAAGTGATCTCAAGATGAATGGTTCCGCGCAGCGGCCGCTCCACGGAGGTGCGTTTCTTTGATTTGGACCATGCTGACCCGGAGGTTGTGTTTCTCCGCTCAAATGATTGGATAAGCACGATCATTGCGGCATACGCAGCAGAGTGAGTTGAGTTCAGGAATCGAGGCGCGACAGCAACCGTGTCCCCGGGTCACGCCTAGCCTTGGACAGGCTGCCCGCTGCCACGGTCATTCCGGGGGGGAGATAAGAGAGAATGGGAACGACAAATGAAGGGCATTCTGAAAGTTTGACCGCGGCCGATAGGCCCATGGCCAAGGCAATGACATCAGGCGCGCACCGGGATCTACCTGCGGGGCAACCGGTCGGGGCGACTGCAGGACCGGTGGCGCAGGCCGGCGACCCGGCAAATACTTTACACACATCGCCAACCGCGTCGCATTCACCATCGCACCCCTGGCGAAAGTGGCTGAGCGTGGTGGCCTTGGTGATGGGGGTGGCGGCCGGGATCTATCTGCTCTTGCCGGTGATCCTGACTGCGCTCCACACCGTTTCCACCGATGACGCCTATGTCAACGGCCACGTGACTTTTGTCGCGCCGCGAGTCGCGGGCCATGTCATCAAGGTGCTCGTGGATAACAACCAGCGGGTCAGGGCAGGGGATCTGTTGGCGCAACTCGACAAGGAGCCGTTCCAGGTTCAGGTGAAATATCAAAAAGTCCGCGCTTTTGGCGGCGAAACGGGACCTGGGAACGGCGCTGGCGCAGGCGCGAGGTCTGGCGGCCCAAGCGCGGCGCAGCCGCTTCAAACTCGACCACACGATGGAAGATGTGCGCAACCAGATCGAATTGCTCAAATCCAATGTCGCGCAATTGAAGGTCGAGGAAGCCAATCGCGTGCTCGCCGAGCGAGACTACTCGCGCGGCGAAAAACTCGCCGCGACGGGCGCTATCAGCAAGCAAGAGGTCGACAAATACAAGGCCGCTCTCGATGTGACGATCAACCGCGTCACCAGTGCCGAGCAGACGATTCAGCAGACGCGCACCAGCCTGGGACTGCCGATCAACTACAAAAATCCCCTGGATATCCCGAAAGACCTGGATGAGAATTTTTCCACAGTGCAAGAGGCGCTGGCGGGCTTGTACGGCAGCGTCACCCAGTTGGGCTACACCCCTCCGACTTGGAGTGCGACGCCCAAGCAGGTCAAGGATGCTTTCTATTCTCAAGATCCGGACAAGAACCTGGACCGCATTTTCCAGCATCTGATTCCCGAGTCGCCCGCCGTCAAGCAGGCCGAGGCCAAGGTCGTGCAAGCCGAGGCCGATCTCGAGCTGGCTGAGCTGAATCTACGCTATTGCGATATTTTCAGCGACATCGACGGCCAGGTCACAAGCCGCAATGTCAACCCGGGCAACTTTGTCCAGATTGGACAAGGCCTGATGGCGGTGCGCTCCCTCACCGAAATTTGGATCGACGCCAACTTCAAGGAAACGCAACTGGCCGATTTGCGCATCGGCCAGCGCGTGCGCTGCGAGGTGGACATGTACGGCAGTCGCCAAGAATTCGAGGGGCGCATCACGGGCTTCACCATGGGAACGGGAGCGACGCTCTCCTTGTTGCCGCCCCAGAATGCCACCGGCAACTTTGTCAAAATTGTCCAGAGGCTTCCCTGGCGATGCGACCCGGTCACGGCAACTGGCGCTGCAGAGTCTGGCGAACCTGCGCTCGCAGCAGGCCTCTTCCCTGGCCTTCTTCGATGTCTTTTTTGTGTTTGCGGTCCTGGCCGTGGTGCTCGCGTTTTTGGTGTTGTTGATGAAACGGTCGGTGGCCGAAAAAGGTGCCCATGTGGGCGCGGAATAGTCCCAGTTTGATGGACTGCCGCATTCTGGTAGGATCCCAGTCCTTTCTATTTTCTTCCGATGATGGTATCGATTGCTGGTATATTGATCCCTTGGCAAAAACGGGGAATTGCTGTTAGTGAATTGCGTGGACCTCGGCGCGCAGATCCATGACGGTTGCACATAACGCGAGATATCCAGTCACTTAGTAAATTTCAGCGCTTGGAGAAGGGGCTGTCAGCATGGCGAAGAAGAGGACGATCGCTGGAAGGCGGTTAATACGGTGACAAATTCCAGTGCTTAATCAATAGTTAATTGTATGTAGTTTACTGCCGAGAATAGCCATGGGAACAAGAAGAGCCGTAAAAATAAGGTGATACCAAAGCGGAACATAGGACCAAGACATCACCGCCTTCAAGACACCCAGCGCCAAAAGGAGTGCGCTGAGCACGAGCGGAGCAATGCTCGTTTCACCGGAGATCATCGCGGTCAGAAACCCGGATAACATCGAGACGACGCAGCAAAGGAAAATGTGAACGACGAGCATCCTGGTGTTTGCCGTGAAGGGCCCGCCCTTTGTAAGCGCTTCTTCGAAGGCGCGTTGATGAACGCCGAAACCCGCGGGCCAGAGGGCGCAAAGGGTCTTTTCACTGGCGACCCACAGGATGACCCAGCCGAAAAAACCGGCCATCACACCCAAAAAGATGGGGAGCATGATTCCTCCTGTTCGGTTCAACGCATTCAATTCGTCGGATATTCGCTCATTGTTCCCGAAGGCGTGTGGCCGGCACCATTCTAGATTGTTTTATCGACCGCAGCGCGGACGCGGATGGATTCGGCTGATGCCGATGATCAGGGCTTTGGGAATTCGCGCGTCAAGACGCACAGGTTTGCGCTTTGGCGAGGATCATGGCGACCGAATGTCATACGGTCAGTGTCTCTTGTGCCTTCTTGGGGAGTCCTGAGCAATCTTGAACCATGGGCGTGGCATTCTATCATCGCCGACAGCGGCAGAGGACCTTCGTAGCGAACGGCTTCTGTCCCAACATTTCTTGGAGATGATCATGAAGGCGATCCTTTCGGCGGCGATGTTACTTGGGCTTTGTACCCTCCTTGTTGCTCGGGAGGAAAAGGTCAACCCGGTAGGGACCTGGAAATGCGAATATGAAATCGGCGATATGAAGCGAAGCTCGACTCTGATGATCAAGAAGGAAGGGGACAAGCTGGTCGGGACCATGAGCTGGACGGAACAGAAGGACGAGAAGCTCAAGGATGTGAAACTCAAGGAAGGCAAGCTGACCTTCTCCGCCGTTCGCAAATTCATGGGCAACGAGATTCCAATCGATTACACCTTCACCGTCGAAGGCGACAAGCTCAAGGGGAAGGGGGAAGCGGAGTTCAACGGCGAAAAGCAGTCCTTTGAAATTGCAGCCAAGCGCGAGAAAGAGAAGAAAGAAGAAAAGAAGGAAGAGAAGTAATCCTCTGAGCGACCGACTTCAGGCATCCGATCGTCCCTCGGTCCCATGCGCATCGCGAAGCCCCGCGGGTCCGAGACTTGCGGGGCTTTCTTCTTATTGATTCAAGGCTTTTCCGTACCGCCATCATTTTTTGAAGTCGTAGATTTGCATTCTTCTTGAATTCTTCATGGAGTGGGCTGCCGTCGTGCCACATTAAGACCAGGCATCGACCGTTGCAAGGGGATTGAGAACAGCGTGGAAGCCCCGGCCGCGAGGCGGGGGGTAGGGGCCATCATTTTGCAGGCGGCGTTTCGCATTGTTTGAGCCATTGCGAAACTTGCTCGCGCTGGGTTTCGTCCTTCGACAGTTTGAGGCAAGACTGAAACGCCTGGGCCGCCTCGCGTAAGCGATGCTCTTTGAGTAGAAGTTCGCCGTATGCTTGATGGATCACGGCGAAATTTTCGTTCAATTGGATGGCGGTTTGTAATTCCTGAATGGCATCCAACGGTCGTTTCGTCCTGAGAGCCATGCCGAGTTGGAAATGCGTTGCGACCGATTTGGCATCGAACGTGAGTGCTCGATTGAACGACTGTATCGCTTCCTCAAGCCGATTCAGGCGTGCGAGGGCCACTCCCAAGTTGTGATGCGCGGTGGCCGATCGCGGCCGGACGGCGATGGCCGCCTGGTAATAGCGGATTGCTTCGGCCGGGTTGCGAGAGCTCAATTCATCGGCGAGCGACAAGTTTGCAAGAAAATGATCGACATGACCTGCCTGCACGCGCAAGCGGAACGCGGTCGCGTCGAGCCTGGTCAAAGCGAGCCGATCGCCCAGTGCCCGAAGCTGTTGCACCGAGGCTTTCACATTCGGCGCCCTGTTGCATAGTTCCAAGAGTTGGGTGCGATCCGTCCAGGTGGCAGGATTGCGGCAACGATTCTCCCATTCTTGATCGGGGGCTCCACCTAGTCTGGCAACTTCAAGCACCCAGTTGCGCCGGGACGCTTCCCTTTCGCAGACGGCCCAGTCGTCAAGCGCGGCGATCAACGGCTGTTTGATTTCCGACGCGCCAATGCTGCGGGCGATCGCTGCGGGTTCGTCCGTCATTTTCCCAATCCCGGAACTGGCAAAAAGCGATTCATACTCTTTCGCGGCCTGGGCTTTGGGGTGCCAGGCAGGGTCGTCGGCATTCAAGAGAGTTGCACGCACCACGCCGATTTCATCAAGTTTCTCAACGAGGTCGAGGTCGGCCAGGGCCCGGTCGATCCGTTGCCTCAGTTCGGAGAAGCCGCCATCGCCTAACCGGCCGAGAATCGCGTGCGCTTCGGCGAAACGACCCTCTTGTACGAGTTGAATCCCCGTTTCAAAGCGGGAGGTCAGCCTGGCCTTTTCGACACGGCTTGCCGCGGACTTGGCCCAGTTGTCCACCACCTGGCTGCCGATCAGGCCGACCAGAACGAGGAATGCTACCGTCAATGCCGCCGGCAACGGATGGCGCCGGATCCACCGGATCAGTCGTTCTCCCGGAGCAACGGGGCGTGCGTAGATCGGCTCGTGGCGTAGGAATCGTTCCAGATCGTCGGCCAGATCGCCGGCCGACGCATAGCGCGCTTGTGGTGCTTTTTCCAGACACTTCAGGCAAATCACCTCGAGATCGCGTGGAACCTTGGAGTTGAACCGGGAAGGAGGTTCGGCCTCTTCCGTGGCCAGCTTGCGTTCGGTGTCTGACACCGTTTCTGCGCGAAACGGAGGGTGCCCGGTGAGCATTTCGTAGAGAATGGCGCCAAGCGCAAAATGGTCGACGGCCGGGCCGGCTGCCGCCGCGCCGCCTCGCAATTGTTCGGGCGCCATGTAGCTGGGCGTGCCGATGCGTGCGCCCGTGTTGGTCAGGCTGCTTTCGCGATCGAGCCAACGAGCCAGCCCGAAATCCGAGATTTTGGGCAATCCCTCGGTTGTCATCAGAATGTTGGCCGGTTTCAGGTCGCGGTGAACAATGCCGCTTTCGTGGGCCGCCTGAACGGCGCGGGCCAGCGCGGCCACCAATTTCGCCGAGTCGCGCGCCGGCTGCATCCCGCCGGCAATCTGTTCAGCCAGCGTGCCGCCGCTGATGTACTCCATCGTGTAATAAGGGTGCCCATCGACTTCGCCAATGTCGTAGACCTGAATGATATTGGGGTGGCGAAGCGCCGCGGAAGATTCGGCCTCGCGCAGAAAGCGCAGGTGATCTCGCCGGCTGGCATAGGAGCCGCTCAAGAGCATTTTGAGCGCCACATCGCGTTTGAGCTGCAGATGCCGCGCGTGGTAAACGATCCCCATCCCGCCGCGGCCGAGAACCTTTTGGACCACATACTCGGGGATCGAGGGAAACACGCCTTCCAGCATCGCCGAGGATCGCACCCGGCTTTTGACTCGCTCAAGCGAATTCGGGAAAAGGGAGTTAAGCTGTCCCTCGACATTGCTGAGCTTGCGTAGTTCCTCGCGGACCAAGGCGAGCAAATCCGGGCGTTGGGCGCAGACTTCTTCAGGAGTGCGATCGGTCTCGAGAATTTCTTCGACAAGCTCGTCGATGCGAGCCTGGAGCGAACGCTCCTGACTGGGTCCGGTACTCCTTTCCGGCTCCGTGCTTTTTTCTTGGTCCGCCGTATCGTCAGGCATCTTCGGCCGGCTGCGGAGAGGAAGGCGGAGGCGGATTCAAGTCGCTTAAATTTCTGGCCAGGATCATCAAGGCGCGGTTTAAGCGACGCTGAATCGCTTTCGTGGAAGTTCCAAGTAAGTCGGCGACCTCGGTCTGCGCCATCCCCTGAATGCGCACCAGGCTGAATACCTCACCTTCTTCTTCAGGCAGCGATTCGATTGCTTTGAGCATTCTGAGAGCGTTGGGCGTTAATTGAGAGGCGCTCGTGTCGGCTGAGGGCATGAAAGCTTCTTGAAACTCCATCGCCGAGGGTTGGCCATCGAGACGACGCGCCAGGTCGTTGAGCTCCCAGCGCATGTGCTGATTGGCCAGTGCAAAGAACTGCCGCACCGTCGCGGGGCGAACCTTCTCCATGGCTCGCAGCAGGCGATCGACGACCGAGCTGAGCATTTCTTCCGATTGCAAATTGAAAGGAGGGCGAGTCAGCCGCGGATAACTGCGAACCAAAAGGGTTTTGCACAAAAGGTGCAGGCGCGTGACGGAACTATCGATCAAGGCCCGAATGATCGAGGCCGCGGGGGCGCTTCCTTCGATTCCCGCCAGCTCACCCAAATAGTTCTGAACGGCGATGGTGGTGTGGCCTTCTGCCATCTCGGAAATTCCTAAACCTCTATCCCGGTTGATCTTCGTTCAAAAGTACCGCTTCGTAAAGGGCCGCGCACACAAAAAAACGCAAAAGCTGTCCACCGCCCTCGCTCAGTTGGGCAGGAGTCAAAGACGAGTTTGAGATTCCTCAAGGCCAAACACACCCAGGAGATAGTGTCATGCAAGCTGTGGATCCAGCCGTCGATGAAGCGATCGACCATCGCGTTCGCGCGCTTTTGCAGAAGTTGAATGCCGCGGACTGTAAGGCGATGGAAGAGCTTGCTGCGGTCGAAGCTCGCCAAGTCCATGCCGCGGTACAAAAATCGGTTCCAGTGGAATTGCCGCCGGCAAAGGTCTCAAACCGCACGATCGTTCAAGATAGCGGTTTGATTCACGACTGGGGCCAGCTCAACCCAATCAGCCAAGTTCCGGCGACGCGCGCCTCGCTCATCCAGGTTGCCAAAGAGCTCAAGCGCCGCCTCGCCTCACGTGATCACATGAAGGCAAATACCCGCCGCGGTGGATTGCGAACGATTCCTCCGTCGCCGCCAAAAAAACACGACATTTACCATCGCGTAACGCCATTGTAGCTATCCTCGCTGTTTTCTCTATAGGTTCTGATTCTTCTCTGGTTTCTCATTTTTTGAAAGGAAAATGATCATGGCTACGACACAAGCAATCCCACGCCGGTTTTCGGTTGACCCGGCGCTGGCGACCCCCACCGATCTGACGCCTGAAGGCGTTGCCGCGATCTCAAACGAACTTCGCACGCTCCTGGCCGATGTGTTTGCACTTTACCTCAAGACCAAAAACTTCCACTGGCATATGAGCGGCCCGCATTTTCGCGATTACCACCTGATGCTCGACGAACAGTCCGACCAAGTGTTCGCGATGACCGACGACCTTGCCGAAAGGGCGCGCAAGATCGGAGGCACGACCCTGCGGTCCATTGGCGGAGTCGCCCGCCATCAACGGATTCAAGACAACAACGAAGAATTTGTCAGCGCGCAAAAAATGCTCGCCGAACTCGCATCCGATAACCAGAAGTTGACCACCTACTTCCGTAGCGCTCATGCCGTGTGCGATGAACACAACGATGTGGCCACCGCCAGCTTGATTGAAAACTGGATCGACCAGACCGAACGGCGCACCTGGTTTCTTTTCCAGGCTTCCGCTACTCGTTAAGCGCCGAACCCGGGCAACGATCGACCGGATCGTTGCCTCGCAACCACCTGTTGAACGGATGGCCGGATCTGCGGCCAGGCTTCCAAATCAATCCGTTTTGTTTGATGAGCGGAGCTCTGTGCCTTCGCCATTATCTGGAAGGGCGGCCGGACACACGCTGGTCGTTAACTCCAACAAGCACGGCCCTAGAT
>Ga0208492_1001324_pt1 | contig 15726 bp, 15 predicted proteins | sample Subbioar_CSW14AB_FD_184820 | JGI IMG/M metagenome (GOLD analysis project Ga0208492, IMG submission 184820) | Serpentinite rock and fluid subsurface biosphere microbial communities from McLaughlin Reserve, California, USA - CR12Mar_CSW14AB (SPAdes) | ecosystem: Environmental > Terrestrial > Deep... | reverse complement strand
TGCGGCTGGGCATGCCGGGGAAATAGTCGGCGACGAGGGCGCGCGAGAGGCCGAGCGCTTCGAAGTTGTAGCCGCCCCGGTAAGACGAGATGACGCTGATGCCCATCTTCGACAGGATTTTCAGCAGCCCCGCCTCGATCGATTTCTTGTAGTTGAGCACGACCTTGCCGAGCGACTTGTCGCCGAACAGGCCCTTCGCGTGCCTGTCTGCAAGCGTCTCCTGGGCCATGTAGGCGTTGACGCAGGTGGCGCCGACGCCGACCAGAACGGCGTAGTAGTGCGTATCCAGGCATTCGGCTGAGCGGACGGTGATCGAACAGAACGTGCGCAGGCCGTGGTTCACCAGCCAGGAGTGAACCGCGCCGGCGGCGAGGATCATCGGGATGCCGGCGCGCTCTGCGTCCTGGTTTTCATCGGTCAGGATGATGTGGCCGCGGCCGGAGGAGACGGCGACGCGGGCTTCCTCGCGGATGCGCGCGATGGCGTCGCGCAGGGCGATGCCGGGCGAGCCGCCTGAATCTGCCGGGAAGGTGCAGTCGATGAGGGCGACCTGCTCGCCGATGGTTTCCAGCATGCGCGTGTACATGCCGTTGGTGAGCACCGGGCTCTCCAGCACGAACACGTTGGTCTGCGTTTCATCTTCGGCGAGGATGTTGCCGAGGTTCTTGAAGCGCGTGCGCAGGCTCATCACCCGCTCTTCGCGCAGCGGGTCGATCGGCGGGTTGGTGACCTGCGCGAAGTTCTGGCGGAAGAAGTGCGAGAGCGGGCGGTAGTGGTCTGACAGAACCGCAAGCGGGCTATCGTCGCCCATGGAGCCGACGGCTTCCTTGCCGTCTTCGGCCATGGGGGAGAGGATCAGCTCGACGTCTTCCATGGTGAGGCCGGCGGCGTGCTGGCGGCGCAGGAATTCCTGGCGGTCATTGTAGAGGCGTGCCTCCGGGCCGGGGCCGATCTGCGGCTCCAGCTCGACCACGTTGGAGAGCCATTGCTCATAGGGGTGGCTGCCAGCGAGGCGATCGATCAGCGCCTTGTGGTCGTAGAATTTGCCGTCGCGCACGTCGACGGCGATCATGCCACCCGGGGGCACGCGGCCTTTCTTCACGATGGCTTCGTCGCGGATGGCGCACATGCCGGCTTCGGAGCCGACAGCGAGCACGCCATCGTCGGTGAGGGCATAGCGCATCGGGCGCAGGCCGTTGCGGTCCATGCCGGCGATGGCCCAGCGGCCATCGAACATGGCGAGCGCGGCCGGGCCATCCCACGGTTCCATCACCGAGTTGGCGTAGGCGTAGAGCGCCTGATGGCTTTTCGGCATGATGGCTTCGTCGCGGGAGAGCGGCTCGGGAACAAGCAGCGTCTTCGCCATCGGGCCGGGGCGGCCGGCGCGGACGAGCAGTTCAAACGCGTTGTCGAGCGCTGCTGAGTCCGAGCCGCCGGGCTGGATGACGGGTTTCACATCGTCGCCGTGTTCGCCGAAGACTTCCGAGACCATCTTGATCTCGTGGCTCTTCATCCAGTTGATGTTGCCCGAGATGGTGTTGATCTCGCCATTGTGGGCGAGCATGCGGAAGGGCTGGGCGAGCCTCCACTGCGGGAAGGTGTTGGTGGAATAGCGCTGGTGATAGATCGCGACCGCCGAGACGAAGCGCGGGTCCTGCAGGTCGAGATAGAAATTGTCGATGTCCTCGGCGAGGAACATGCCCTTGTAGATGAGAGCGCGGGCCGAGAAGGAGCACACGTAGAGATCGAGGTTGGATTCGCGGGCGCGCTTCTCGATGCGGCGGCGGCAGATGTAGAGCGCGCGTTCCAGCTCCGGCGGGTCGCGGCGCAGCTGGTCGGTGAAGAGGATCTGTTCGATCTCCGGGCGCGTAGCGTTGGCCTTCATGCCGATGACGGAGGTGTCGATCGGCGGCTGGCGCCAGCCATAGATGTAGAAGCCGAAGCGCACGACCTCGGTTTCGATGATGGAGCGGGCTTTCTCTTGCGCCGCGAGATCGGTGCGCGGCAGGAAGATCTGGCCGACGCAGACCTGCTTGTCGTTGGTGAGGGTGTGGCCCATGCCGCGCACGGCGTCGCGGAAGAAATCCTGCGGAACGTCGACACGGATGCCGGCGCCGTCGCCGGTCTTGCCGTCGGCATCGACGGCGCCGCGGTGGAACACGGCCTTGAGGGCGCGGATCGCCATCTCGACGATCTCGCGGCGCGGCGTGCCATCGATCTGCGCCACGAGGCCCACGCCGCACGAATCCTTCTCGTCGGCGGGGTTGTAGGCGTTGGCTTCGATCAGCGTGTCGCGCTGTTCGGTGTAGCGTTCGAGCCAGCTCTGGCCTTCAGTTTCATGTGTCATCAGAAGCGCTCCTCGCCATGATGGCGGTGGGCATCGGGAAAGTCGCGATAGAGGGCGGCCTGGAAGTTCTGCACCAGCGCGTTGACGCCGTGATGCTTGCCTTCGACCGGCTCGTTGCGGGTGGAGACGGCGGTGAAGGCTTCATCCAGCTGGGCGAGGTTCTTCGTCTCGATCAGGATCTGGAATTCGCCGAGTGCTGCAATGCCAAGGCCGAGCTTGCGGCGGAGCAGGCGCCAGCCTTCGATGCGGCCGGAGGATTTGAGCGCGCCGAGATAGGCGTCGAGCGCCGTGACAAATTCATCGTCGCGGATGCCGGGCTTGAGGTCGCAGGAGATCTGGTACACATCCATCGCGCTACTCCGCCGCCACACGGGCGGATGTTGCGCGAGCCTTCAGCCACGCGTCGATGGAGTGTGCGGCGTCGCGGCCTTCCTTGATGGCCCAGACGACGAGCGAGGCGCCGCGCACGATGTCGCCCGCGGCGAAGACGCCGTCCATCGAGGTCATCATGGTGCGATAGTCGACCTTCACGCCGCCCCAGCGGTTCACGGTGAGAGCAGATTCGGTGAAGTGCGAGGGCAGGTCTTCGGGATCGAAGCCGAGCGCCTTGATCACCATGTCCGCTTTCAGCTCGTAGTCGGAGGCCGGGATCTCTTCCGGCGCCTGGCGGCCGGAGGCATCGGGCGGACCGAGGCGCATGCGGACGGCGCGGACGCCCTTGGCGATGCCGCCCTTCTTTTCGGTGACGGCGTTGGGAGCTGCGAGCCAGTCGAACTGCACGCCTTCCTCTTCGGCATTGGCGACTTCGCGCTGCGAGCCGGGCATGTTGGCGCGGTCGCGGCGATAGAGGCAGGTGACGGATTTCGCGCCCTGGCGGATGGCGGTACGAACGCAATCCATCGCGGTGTCGCCGCCGCCGATGACGACGACGTTCTTCTTCTCGGCATTGTGCTTGCCGCTATCGAAGTCGGCGATGGTTTCGCCGAGGCCGACCTTGTTGGCGGTGATGAGGTAGTCGAGCGCTTTCAGGACGCCCTTCGCCTCGCTGCCGGGGGCGGTGAGTTCCTTGGCCTTGTAGACGCCAGTGGCGACCAGAACAGCGTCGTGCTTCGCGCGGAGTTCGGCGAAGGTGATGTCCTTGCCGATGTCGGTGTTGAGCCTGAACACCACGCCGCCGTCGGCGAGGCGTTTTACGCGGCGCTCGACGATCTCTTTTTCCAGCTTGAAGTTGGGGATGCCGTAGATCAGCAGGCCGCCGGCGCGGTCGTGGCGATCATAGACGGTGACCTTGTAGCCGCGGGCGCGCAGTTCGTCGGCGGCGGAGAGGCCGGCAGGGCCTGCGCCGATGATGCCGATGCTTTCGGTGCGCTCGCGCGAGGGCTTGATCGGCTCGACCCAGCCGCGCTCCCACGCCGTGTCGGTGATGTAGCGCTCGACGGCGCCGATGGTGACCGAGCCGTGGCCGGACTGTTCGATGACGCAGCCGCCTTCGCAGAGGCGGTCCTGCGGGCAGATGCGGCCGCAGATCTCGGGCATGTTCGAGGTGGCGGCGGAGATTTCGTAGGCTTCCTGCAGCCGGCCATTCGCCGTGAGCATCAGCCAGTCGGGGATGTTGTTCCCGAGCGGGCAATGGGTCTGGCAGAAGGGCACGCCGCATTGCGAGCAGCGCGAGGCCTGTTCGTTGGCCTTGGCGGCGATGAAGTCCGCGTAGATTTCGTGGAAGTCGGCGCGGCGTTCGCCGGCTTCGCGCTTCTCGGGCGATTCCTGGTCGACGGAGACGAAGGAGAGCATGCGCTGCTGCGCCATGTGGGCACCCGCTGAGTGGATCGCGAGTGGTTCCAATGCCGACTGCTATTACGATACGCAATCGAAAATCCGGGAATAAGGACCTAATGGTTCTTATAAATACGATCAGTGAGCAGCGGCTGACCAGCCTGACCGGTCCTGAGGCGCATATAAGTACCAAACAAGACAAATAGCGTCGGTAACGGAAACTCGACCATAACGGGGTGTGGTGGGGCGAATCTGACGGGCGGAGCGCCATGGACACGACGACTATCCTGCAGGCGATCCTGCTCGGCCTGGTTGAGGGCCTGACCGAGTTTGTGCCCGTGTCCTCGACCGGGCACCTGCTGCTGGCGCAGACGGCGCTGGGGCTGCATTCGCCGTTCTGGACGACGTTCACGGTGGTGATCCAGCTGGGCGCGATCCTCGCCGTGGTGGCGCTCTATTTCGGGCGGCTGTGGCATGTGCTGATCACGCTGCCGACCGAGGCGGCCTCGCGCCGGTTTGCGCTGTCCGTGATCATCGCGTGCGTGCCGGCCTTCGCGGCGGGCTTCCTGCTGCATGACTTCATCAAGATCTACCTGTTCGGCAGCCTCACGCTGATCTGCTGGTCGCTGGTGATCGGCGGCGTGGTGCTGCTGGTGATCGACCGCATAGCGCCGGCGCCGGCCGAACACACCGCGATGAACCTGCCGCTGTACAAGGTGGCAATCGTCGGCCTGTTCCAGGTGTTGTCGATCATCCCGGGCGTCTCCCGCTCGGGCTCGACCATCGTCGGCTCGATGCTGCTCAGGATCAACAAGCGCGCGGCGGCCGAGTTCTCGTTCTTCCTTGCGATCCCCATCATGGTCGGCGCGTTCGTGCTCGACATCTATGAGAGCCGCGATTTTCTCACCGGCGACAATCTCGGCGTCATCGGCGTGGGCTTTGTTGCGTCCTTCGTGTTCGGCCTGATCGTGGTGCGCCTGATGCTGGACTATGTGCAGCGCCGCGGCTTCGCGCTGTTCGGCTGGTGGCGCATTCTGGTTGGTGGCGCGGGACTGGCGGCGATCTACTTTGCTGGGTTTGGCGCAGGTGTGCCGATCGCGGGGTAGGGCGCGCGCGTTGCGGGCAGCCCTGCTCGGGGGCGGAGTTGTGATGGTCCTGCCCCGCGCGTAGCGTGGGGAAGGTGGCGCGCAGCGCCGGAAGGGGCCGGTTGCGTAGCAACCGGATCGGGGATGCAGATCAGTTGGAAGATGCGGGCGTCAGTCGCTGTTGCGTGCTTCCTTGCGACCGCCTGCGGCCCATACGGCCAGCAACAGGCGGTTCCAGCCTCCGTTGCCAAGGACGCTATAGCGCCGACTGCGAAGGTCGACATGATATCGGCAGAAGACAAGGTCCGCCTGAATGAGGTCGCCGCGCAAGCTTGCCGTTGCACCCGATCTACGGGGGCGGCGGCTGAATGCTGGGCAACGTTCCGGGAAGAAGCCTTTCGCTTCGGGCCCGCCAGTGGCTTTGCAACTGCATGCGTACCGATCTCCACTTCGTTGGAGTGTTTCAATGGAGGCGACGCAGCGGCCGGGTTCTGTGTGATGGTTGGAGGCACGCTTCTCGATCGCGACCGGACAGAACTGTGTTCCGACGAGGAGGTCGGGATCGTTGGTGCGATCTATACGCAAACGTTGAAGACGACAGATGATCATGAGCGGGCGATGGCGGCGGCGCGAACTGCGGCACGCGATCTCATCAATGGAGTGAAGCTTGAGGCGCCCGAGACGGAGGGTGGCTGTACGGGCTGATGTGGAGTTCTGGCGTCGTTTGAGAAAGGACGGCGTCGTGGCGCCATCCGCCCTTTGGGCGGCCCCTTCCGTCATGCTTCGCATGCCACCTTCCCCGCCTGCGGCGGGGCAGGACCACTTGCCTTGCGGTCTTCGCGCGTTGCGCCGCGATCAGCCCTTGCCGGTGATCGGGCGGAGGACGGCGCGCAGGACGAGGGCGCCGATGAAGGCGACGAGGAAGACGTCGACCCAGCGCGTCACGTCGTTGAGCGGGCCGAGGTCGAAGCTGGCGATCCAGCCGGTGAAGGAGACGTCGAACGCTTTCAGCAGCGTGCCGATCAGGAAGATGCCGAGAAGGGCAAAGCCGATATCGCCCCACAGGCCCATCACCGGCTTGCCGCGCACAATCTTGCGGGCCAGGAAGCCCGCCAGCGTTGCGATCAGCAGCCACAGGGCAAGGATACCCAGATTCATGCCGGAGTATTCGACAGCCAGCTTGTCCATCGTTTCGTTCCCCTCGCAGCTCCGGAGGGGAGGCTAGCCACCCCTTTGCGGGGTGTCACTCCCTTGGCGGGGCGTCATTGGCCGATCCGGACCGTGGGTTTTCCGGCGATGAACTCGATATCCGCGGCGCCGGTGTTCTTGAGTTCGATGCGGAGCGAGGGATAGGCGGCCGGGAATTTCCCCGCGACTTTCACCGACTGCGCAGTGCCGCCGACCTTCACGAACGTCTTGAAATCGGTGGACGTGGCATCCGTGCCGTTGCGGATCAGCAGGACGCGCAACGAGGCGGGGTTGATCGACGTCGACACGAGCGCGACTTCGGCAGAGGCGGTTTGCCCGGCGGCGACGCGCGCGTGTGGCAGGAGGCCGACGACGGACTGGCCCGGCGCGAGCTTGATCTTCTGTTCGCGGGGCGGCTTTGCCTGCACCACATTGGTGATAGTTGCGCCCGGCGTGTCGGGCGATTGCGCCCAGCCATACCAGTCAGCCGTGCTTGCGGGCGCCGGCGCGCCGCCATCCGTCTTTGCCATGTACAGACCCCCGCAGGTCCAGGGCCCAATTCCCCGGCGCCCAACGCCGCCTGTTTTCTCCGCGGATTTGTCGTGGCGCAAGTCAAAGCGAAGCAATGTTCGAAACGAAATGCGACAAGCGAAGCGTTGTCGGCGCGACAGGCAGATCAGAAACAAGCCAGCCTGCATGTTTTTGTAGCGAAGTGGTCAAGCATACACGCGCGGCGCGAGCCTAGCCGCTGCGTTACTTGCTTTTGATCGTCAGATTGGCGTCAGGCGTCTACACGCGAGGCTTCATCAACACGCGGCGGCTGGAACTGGCCGTGCGGGCGATGGCGCCAGAGATAGCTCGGCGTGATGGCTTCGACCGTCTCGAGATTGGTGACGCCGAGATCGGCGAGCGTGCCGACGCCCGGGCCGACAATGTTGTCGGTCTTGAGCAGCTGCACCTGGTCGCCGGTGATCGGCGGGCCAAAGAAGGGATTGAGGCGCGAGAGCGCGCCGACGATGTAGGCGGCGGGGCCGGCGACAGCGACGGGCACCGGCAGGATGACGCGCGGACGATCGATCTCGCGCGTGATGTACTGCAGCAGTTCCTTCATCGTGTAGGTGCGCGGGCCGCCGAGTTCGTAGGTGCGGCCGGTGGCTTCCGGTTTCGCCAGCGCGGCGGCGACGGCCGAGGCGACGTCGCCGACATAGACAGGCTGGAATTTGGTCGAGCTGCCGATCGACGGCAGGATCGGGGAGAGGCGGGCCAGTTCGGCGAAGCGCGTGAAGAAGCCGTCTTCCGGTCCGAACACGATGGAGGAGCGGAGGATGGTGGCGGTCGGGATGGCGGCGCGGACGGACTCTTCGGCTTCGGCCTTGGTCTGGGCGTAGCGCGAGCGCGAGTCCTTCGAGGCGCCGATGGCCGAGAGCTGCACGAACTTGCTGATGCCGGCTTCGGCGGCGAGCGCGGCGATGTTGGCGGCGCCGAGCGCCTGCGTGCCGTGGAAGGATTGCGAGCCGCGCTCGGTGAGGATGCCGACGAGGTTGACGACGGCGTCGGCATTTTCCAGCGCTCGGGCGATGGAGGGGCGGTTGCGGACATTGGCCTGCACCAGCTGGACCTGGCCGACATCGCCGGCGAGTTTGACATCTCCGGCCAGATGCGGGCGGCGGGTGGCCACGCGGACGCGCCAGCCCTGCTTGCACAGGGCGCGGACGACATGGCGGCCGATGAAGCCGGAACCACCGAAAACGGTAACGATCCTGCCGGTCATTTGATGCTCGCAACGGGTGTATAGGGTCAGGGGCGCATAGACCAGAATCGAGCGGGCCTGTCCATGTGGCGGGTTGGGGAGCGGCCCGGAACGGGGGTCGTCCAGCTGGGGTGTTCACTGGACACTCAGGAATCGCCGGTAAAAGTGCGCAACCATGGCATTCCGGGCGCAAACAGGATGGGGACGGGCGGTTCTGGCCGGATTGGCGGGGCTGGCCCTGTCGGCTTGCGCCAGCAGCAGCCGTGCGCCGATCCAGTATGCCGCGACCGCCCCGGCGCCCCGGCCGATGGCCATGGTAGCGCCCGTGAGCCTGCCGCAGGCCGCTGCGCCGCTGGACCTGACCCTCATCCCGTTCGACGAGGCCAGCGCGCCGGCGGTGATCCGCGACCAGCCCTATTCGGAATGCGTGCCCTATGCGCGGCTGATCTCCGGCATCCAGATCTGGGGCGATGCGGTGACCTGGTGGGCGCAGGCGTCAGCCAAGTATGTGCGCTCGAGCCGGCCGGCCGAGGGGTCGGTGCTGGTGCTGCGCGGGTGGAATGATGCGACGCGCGGGCACGTGTCCGCGGTGCGCGAGATCGTGTCGTCGCGCATCCTGAAAGTGGATCATGCGAACTGGCTGAAGGGCGGCGAGATCAGCCTCAACGTGCCGGTGATCGATGTGTCGGACGCGAACGACTGGTCGAAGGTGCGCGTGTGGCATGTGCCCGGCGGCTACTGGGGCGGACGCACCTATGAGGTGGAAGGGTTCATCCACCCGTACCGGCTGGATGGCGCCGCGTTCGGCGGGTGATCCGGACCTAGTTTACGCCCCATATGTGCGCGGCCCCGCGCCCGACCGTGAGGATTCGGCTGCCGTCCGGCGAGATAGCCACGTCAGTGATTGATTTTGACGGGCCGGGGCGCCAGTGGGGCGAATTTGTATCGTACGGGTTAAGGCCGAAGAGCATGTCTCCGCTCGTCGCATCCCAAACCCGGGCATAGCCCAATTCCTCACCCGTGATGATCGTCGCTCCATCCGGTGCGTAGGCCACGCTCATGAGGGAGACATGCTTTGTGTGTATGCTGAACCCGAACAGCTCTTCTCCTGTTGCGGTGTCATTCACGATCACCTCTTCCCAGCCCATCTTGGCGACACGCTTGCCATCCGGCGAGAAATCAATGCGCTGACCCAAATGCACAATCGTCAATGCCTGTAGAAAGTTGGCGGCGCCGGCGTCCCAGAATTCGGTTGCGTAGCGTTCGCGACTGGCCCTGCCCACGAGCGCATCCTCTGGCAGGTAGGCGCCGAGGTTTTCAGGCGCGGTGTCGGCGGTGATCGCCAGCAGTTCATGGCCATTAGCGGCATCCCAGATGCGCGGGACACCATCCTTCATGCCACTCGTCAGGATGCGTGTTCCACCGGGCGAATAGGTCGCGCTCTGTGTGCCGCCGACATGGCCGGCGAGGGACAGCACGTGGCGTCCGTCCAGCGTCCAGATGGTTGCGGGACCATCGCTGCTTGCCGTGAGTACATGCCTGCCGTCCGGTGAAAAGGATGCGCTCAGGACACTGGCGCCGGGCAATGTTATCGAGGCGACCTGAGCGCCATCGGCCGTGTTCCACAGACGCGCAACTCCATCGCGGCTCGTGGTGAGGATCTGACGGCCGTCCGGCGAGAACGTCGCCGACCGGATATTGCCCGCGCGCAGGACGTGAAGCATGCGCGGGTCGCCGGGCTGGACCTGCGGAGGCGGGAGGCCGGAATACTCGTCGCCGTCGCTGTACTCGTCCGGATCGTATTCGCCACTTTCGATGAGTGCCTGCTCCGCTTCATGTACCCGGCCGAGTCGGCTTTCTGGCGTATCCTCATTCCGCAAATAGGCGATGCGTGTTCCCTCGCAGGTGTAGCCCTGATCGTAGGTGCACGGTCCTGCCCAGCCTTTTGATCCGTCCGCGAGCTGCACTTGCATCCAGTGTTCGTATGTCTCCTGGGGCTGCATCTGCTTCCATTCGACCTTCAGGAGCGCATCGGGATCCTTGACCGAAACGGGATACCCGAAATGCTGCGGCGGCTTCGGGACAGCTTCCACAACATAGTATTCGTCGTCTGGGTCATCCCAATCCGCGAAGGGATAGGCGTCCTCCTCGTGCAGCGCCGAGGGGTATACTCTCGTTCCAGTGGGCAGGTTCCAGACCCCTTGAGCGACCACGCCCAGGTGCGTGCGGAAATGCAGCCAGACATTGTCGATCTTGGTGATCTGCGCGACTGGCGGGACCTTCCCGACGATAGGCGATGAAAGATCGTGGTTCTCGCGCAGCACAAGAGGGGTTGGCCCTTTCATCTGCAGCGAAACGGGAAACACTTCGCAACCTTCTGGTCTGCCACCCACGCAATCAGGACCAGCGGTCATGCTGTAGGCGCGGTCTGCAAGCTTGACTTGGGCTTCAGCAGTGGCGCTACAGGCGACCACGGCCAGCAGCAGACCTAACCAATGGCTGCGCGCACTCATGTGACCCTCCCACACAACGCCGCCCAGCCGTCTGGCCACCGGGCGCCGCTGAACGTTTGCCTGAGTACGCGACCAGTCGCAACGACGCCTGTCTGCAATGTTTGTCTGCGAGAAACTGTTGCTCGCCTGAGGACCAAGCCGTTCGCTCGCGAATTACCCCTGCGACGTGTCGCGGAGCATCGTCGTCCCCTCGGCGAGAGCAGCGGCCGTGTTGCGCCTGTCAGCGCGTCACCAGCTCCCACATGTCGGAGCGGCGGGCGCGCCATTCTTCGGCGGTCTGGCCCCAGAGATCGACGGGCATGTCTTCGAGCGGGGCGGGCAGCTTGCCGGGGCCGCGATTGACCGAGCCGAGGCGGGCGGCGAGCTTCTGCGAGTTCACATTGTCGGGGTGGATGGAGTGGATGATGTCCGTCCAGTGGAGGACGTCGATGGCGAAATCCATCGCGGCGATGGCGCCTTCGAACGCATAGCCCTTGCCCCAGACATCGCGGACAATGCCCCAGCCGACTTCCTTGCCGGGCCAGCCCCACGGCTCCCACGGGCCGAGGCGGCCGATCCAGCGGCCGGTGTCCTTCTCGAAGACCGAGAACATGGCGTAGCCGGTCTGCTGCCAGGCGCCGACCATGGAGCAGATGCTGCGCCAGACGGCGGAGGGCGGCTGTGTCTTGCCGATGTATTGCGAGGCTTCCTCGTCGGCGGAGAAGGCGCACCACGGCTCGAACTCGGCCAGCGTTGGCGGCTTGAGGATCAGGCGCGGCGTTTCGATGACGGTATCGAGCCGGTGGGTGAAGGACATGGGGCGCGCCTCTGCTTGCGTGGCGCGTTGTACCGGTGTTCGGCGCGGCGGACTACTGCCCGGCCTCCGCCTTCGGCGTGTCCTTCTGGAAGTTCAGCGTGACGCGCCAGCCGGGGCCTGCGCTGCGATCGCCCTCGGACCATTCCTTCTTCAGCTCGACCGGGTAGGCGTAGAAGCTGGCGTCCATGGCGCGCTTTGCGTCCTCGGCGGATTCGAAGATCATCGTCTCGGGCGCGTCGATCTCGACCTTGCTGCCATCGCGCGAGGTCCAGCCCGTCGGCAGGCAGCGGGTGAGATCGTTGCGGGCGGCGGCGAAGGCGGCTTTGGCCTTCTCTGCATTCTCCTCGCGGTCGAGCATGCCGGAGGAGAAGATCGTGCAGTTGACGACGTAGAGCTTGCCGCCTGCGGGGTCGAAGCCATCCATCACGCCCAGCTTGCACGCAGCGCCGGCGGGGGCGGCGGCGGTGGTGAAGCTGTCGTCGAGCTCGCGGTCGCCGAGCTTGACCTTGCCGGTGCGCAGCGAGGCGAAGGGTTCAGGTTCGGACATGGCGGCGGCGAGGGCGGCGATGTCCTCGCAGCTCTTCGCGGTCGGGGTGACGGCGCTGGCCTCGATTTCGGGCGTGAGGGCGTCGGGGGCGGACGGCGTTTCGATGGCCGGAGCGGCGGGCTTCGCGCCATCGCAGGCGGCGAGGGCGAGCAGGGCGGCGCCGGCGGCGAGACAGATGCGCATGATGTGGTTCCCCGGTGAGGCTGGCATAGGAAGGCGGAATGCCATGCCAGACAAGCCTTGCGTGGACCTGTCGGCGGGGCTGCGCGCTTTTGCGCCATCAGTCACGGGTGTGTGTTGCAGTGGGTGCATCGACGGGGCGGCGGGAACCCCTTAGCCTTGCCGCAAAAGACATCAGGGAGTTCGGAATGTTGCGTCGCCTTGTGGTTGCAGTTGCGCTGGCGCTTGCGGCGGGCGGGGCTGTGGCCAGCGTTGCCGGCAGCGCGGTGGCGCAGGAACCGCCGAAAGTCTCCCGGTCGGCCTGGTTCAAGTATGCGCCGTGGAATTCCGAGCTTGCCGAGGTGAAGAAGACCGGCACGGGGCTGGAGTATGTGGTGATCGCTTCGGGCGCGGCGACGGGCAAGTCGCCGACAATGGGGCAGTCGGCGAAGATGTATTACGAGGGTCGGCTCAATTCCGGCGGGCGCGCTTTCGACTCGTCCTTCCAGCGCGGCGCGCCGGATACCTACGAGGTGGCCATTCTCGTGCCGGGCTTCCGCGAGGCGCTGACGCTGATGAAACCGGGCGACCGCTGGCTGGTCTACATCCCCGCGGCGCTGGCCTATGCCGAGCGCGGTTATCCCGGGCTGATCGGTCCCGACGAGAACCTGCTGTTCGAGATCTGGCTGCAGGGCGTGGAATAGGCCGATCATGCGAATTCTTCTTGTTGCCAGCTCCGTCCTGGTTCTTGCGGCCTGTGGTGAAGCGAAGACGCCATCCACGCCGACAATCGAGGCGTATGTCACACCGGCGCCCGCTGGCGCTGTGAAGACGATCGATGCAGCCGCGTGGGCGAAGTATGCGCCGTGGAAAAGCGACCTGCCGGAGGTCGTGAAGACGGGCACGGGCCTCGAGTGCGTCGTGCTGGGGTCCGGCCCTGAGGGCGGCGCGCCGCCGAAGGCGAGCGAGCAGGCGGAGGTGTTCTACGAAGGACGCCTCAATGCTGGCGGGCCCGCGTTCGACAGCGCGTATGAGCGCAATGAAAGCGCGATCTTCCCGGTCGATGCCGTTGTCGATGGCTTCAGTGAAGCGCTGCAGCTCATGAAGCCGGGCGATCACCGGATCTGCTACCTGCCTTACCAGCTCGCCTACGGCGTTGGCGGCAAGGGCCCGATCCCGCCGAAATCCGACCTGCTGTTCGAAATCGAACTGGTGAGCGTGCAGCCTTAGGCACGCGCTAGCATGGGTCCTTGTCCGAGCGTTCGGGACCGACGCGAAACACGTTGTCCTTGTCGTCGATGGCGCAGGGATAGAAGTCGAGCATCAGCGAACGGTCGAGCAGGTCGCGGTCGCGATCGGGGCCGCCGGGCGGGACGGCGTTCCAGTAAGCGATCTGGCCGGACGGCTTGCCGGTGAAGCGCGCCTCGAAGCGGTCGCCGGCGCGGCGGATTTCGAGACCGGGCAGGCCGGGGACGAGATCAGTGCGGGCGATGCCGGTTGCGTCGAACGCGGCGAAGCGGGCGATGGGGCCCTGTCTCTCTGCGGTGGGTGAGAAGCCGACGGCGATCTGGACTTCGCCGGTCGCGGCGGCGACGGAGGGCGGAACGGGGCCGACAAACTGCACGCGGACAAGGCCGGCGTCGGGCCAGCGATGATCGGGGACACGTTCGTAGCGCGGCGTTCCGGCTTCGCCCTCTTCGCCATAGATGCCGGCGTCCCTCTGGTTCATCAGCAGGAAAGGGTGCGCATCGGTCTGGCTGAACGGTCCTGTGAGGTAGTCGAAGCGGCCATCACCATCGTCATCGCGATAGCATGCGGTTTCGGGTGGCTTGAGCCATATCTCCTGCTTGATGCACCAGCCCGGCATGCCGCTGATGAAGGCGGGGCGCAGAAGGTCTCCGGCCTTGCCGTACTGTTGCAGCGTATCCCTGAACTGGTAGCTGCCCACTTCCTGCCGCCGTTGCACGCGTTCGGGCGAGTCGATGAGGCGGGCTGCGCCTTTGAGCTCGACGGGCCATTCGACGAGTATTTGCTGTGGCACGACGGGGCGCCAGCCATCCGGAGTGGCCGTGTTCTCGGTAACGGATACCGCGAGCGTTCCCCTGGGCTTTGATGCGCCGGACATGATGGCAAAAGTAGTTGAGGGCGGCACATAGTCATCCTTGGCCCACTCCTGCCACGCGGGGCGCGTGTAGGTGGTGCAGGCGGCTGTTGCTGCGAGTACCAGTGCGGTGATCCGGCGGAGATGCTTCATGCGGCTCGCCGGCGAAACAGCAGGATGGCCAATGTGACGAGCAGCATAATCGCGAGGGCGTAGAAAACATACCAGCTGAGTTGCGGTAGATAGATATAGTTGAGCGAATCTTCAGTGCCGGCGGGGTAGGAGGCCATCTGGTAGTGAAACCACGCTGTCTCGGCTGCAGAGACCGTGAGCAGCACGGCTACAAAAACTGCGATCAGTGCAAAGAGGTTATCGATCCATTTGCGTGGACGTCCCCAGATTGAACGCAGGCAGACAGCGAATGGAAGGAGGGTCCAGACCAAAAGCGATTGGCCGACCCCGCAAACGAGGCCCAACGGCTCGTGAAGCGGACGACCGGACCAGAACAAAGATTCCTTCCACGGAGATGAAAACATCAGCGTGTTACAGAAGAGGGACTCTTGCGGGGGCCACCAGTCATCCCACCATACCTTGAGAAAGACGCCCCCCAAGAAGGCCGAACTCTCGTCGGCTGCGAGGTATTGCTCAACGACAAGGGCGACGCATAGCAGCGCCAGCGGCGCAGTAAGACAAACGCCAAGCACGCCGATCTGGAAGAGCGGTTCCCGAGCCACCGGCTTGGGGCGACAAAGGATGACGCCGGACGCCACACCGCAAAGAGCGAAAGCAAGCGTGTAGACTTGGCTAGCAAGTGGGTCCCAGCGAAGCCACCCTTCGAAGAGGTCGCGGACGATCGGCTGCAGCGCGGCCAACGTGGCCAGCGCGCCAAGCACGGCAAGTGAGAGCCCGATACCCCGCAGCATGATTGCTGCTCCCCAACCCCTGCTTCAGCAGGAGGATCATGGCGCAGGCGGGCGACGCAGGCAATTGGCGCGGCATGGCAGTATGGGGTGATCCCGCTTCCTGAGGCATCCTTCGAGACGATCGCATCGAGAGAGTTCGACCGCCGAAGCAGCGTGCCGGCGATCCCTCAGGATGAGGCCGGTGGGTGTTGCGATAGGGCGGCAACCGCGGGCCTCATCCTGAGGGATCGCGAAGCGATCGTCTCGAAGGATGTGTTGTGAGGTGCGGTATCCCCAAAAGCAGAACGCCGCCCCGTGAGGAGCGGCGTTCGCTTATCAGACTGTGGCTGAAGCCTAGGCCAGTGAGGGCTCGAGCTTTTTGCAGGCTTCGAGGAGACCTTGCACGGCAGCGACCGACTTGGAGAACATTTCCTTCTCCGCGCCGTTGAGGTCGAACTCGACGATACGCTCGACGCCGCCGGCGCCGATCACGCAGGGAACGCCGACATAGAGATCGGAGATGCCGTACTGGCCGGTGAGGTTGGCGGCGACCGGGAGGACGCGC
>Ga0208492_1001323_pt1 | contig 15736 bp, 13 predicted proteins | sample Subbioar_CSW14AB_FD_184820 | JGI IMG/M metagenome (GOLD analysis project Ga0208492, IMG submission 184820) | Serpentinite rock and fluid subsurface biosphere microbial communities from McLaughlin Reserve, California, USA - CR12Mar_CSW14AB (SPAdes) | ecosystem: Environmental > Terrestrial > Deep... | reverse complement strand
CGTGGACCAGGGTGCCGTCGGTCAGGCGGATCCGAACCTCACCCGTCTTCGAGACGAGGACGATGCGTCCGTCGGGGAGGAACCGGAAGTCGGTGAGCTGGCCGAGGCCGGTCGCATGCGTGGTGAACGCGAATGTGTCGGCTGGGGCCCCCGTCGCGAGCGTCTGGGCGCGCGGAGCTGGGGCAGCGAGGAAGACGGCGAGGGCGGAACCGAGCGCGGCAGTAGCGAGGAAGCGGGCCATCGGACGAGCTTATCCTGGCCCGGCTGAATCGACCTTTGATCAAGGAAAAGAAAACGGGCGCCTTTGGGGCGCCCGCTCCGTTCTCGCTTCAACTCGCGCTCCACGGATCCGCCGAGGCGGGACCGTGGGGTCTACCCGACGTCGATGATGAGCACACCGCGACCTTCGTCATCGTCCGGTATGGACACGCGCGGCGGTGGGGGTGGGAGGGGGAGGGGAAGCTCGAGGTGCGGCCGCTGGTTCTGACGGGCGTCCTCCTCGCGTTTTCGTATCTGCTCGATGATGAACGGAGGAAGCATGGCCGACCTCCTTTCCGCCGACAGACCGCCTCTTGTCTCCACGCGAGAGATGAAGCCGAGCACGGCCCGACGACCAGTTATTCTGTGATCGACTGTAGCAATGGGGGTACCACGGTCAAGTTCACCGGGGTACAGGTGAAGCACGCCCGGTAGTGCAGCTCGGGCTTTTTCGTGGCGGTCTCGAGATCGAGAAAGGTGGTCGTGCTGCGTACGCCCGACTTCGCCCGCGTCGTCCGAAGTGCGCACGCGTTCGCCGCGTGCTCGATGGTGATCGTGTGCGCAGTGCTTCTGCCGCAGCGTGCCGTCGCTGCGCCCTTCGATCCGAACGGTGCGGATTGGGAAGGCTGTTCGCACCTCGTCGACATCGCGCGCGAAGAGCTCGGCGTCTCCCGCGTCCAGGTGCTCGACGAGGTCGATTACGAGCGCCTCGGACCATCCGATGGCCTCATCCTGCTGCACCCCGAAGGCTCGTACGATCTCGACGAGCTCTCCACGTTCATGAAGCTCGGTGGGCGTGTCGCAGTGGTGGATGACTTCGGCGACGGCGATCGACTGCTCGATCGGTTCCGCATCGTCCGTGGTCCTGCACCGAGCGATCCGCTGCAGATGTTGCGCGGCAACCCGCAACTTCCGATCGCGACGCCCGCATCGGGACACCCGATCGTCGCCGACGTGGCGCAGGTGGTCTTGAACCATCCGACCACGGTCAAGCACGCCGACCTGTCGTCGCTGCTTCGCATCCCCCGCGTCGGAGGCGATGCAGGGCCCGACGTCGCGCTCGCCGGTCAGGTCGGCGAGGGGCGTCTGGTCGCGGTGGGCGATCCGTCCATCTTCATCAACCAGATGCTGCGGTTCCCGGGCAACCGCGCGCTCGCCAAGAACCTCCTCGCGTATCTGCTCGAGGGCGGCGGCGACCGCAAACGCGACGCGAAGCTGACCATCCTCCACGGCAAGTTCCGTGAGCGTGGCACGCTGGGTGGCGGCATTCGCGGCACGTTGCGCGACCGGATGCGCGGCTTCCTCGGGGCGATCGACGGCGTGCGTCGCGGAGGCTTCGGCGGCGTGGCGGCGCGCATCGTCGCGCTCGGGATCGTCATCGCCGCGGCGATTTGGGCGGCGGTGCGCGCAGGCTCGCGCACCGTCATCCCGCGGCCTCGCTACGCCGCGGCCGATCCCGAGGCCGTCGCGCTCGCGCGGGGGCCCGACGATCCGCGCCTTCGGTCGTTGTTCGAGAAGAAGGGGCGCTTTCGGCCGCAGTACGTCGCCGCGCCCGGCGGCGTGCAGCTCCTCAAGGAGGGCGTCGACTCGGCGATCGCTGCTCGTGAGGATCTGAAGACCCTCCTCCGCGAGCCTGCGGCGACCAAACTCGCCGAAGAAGCCGGGCTCTCGGCGCGTGACGCCCAGGCGTTCGTCGCCGCCTACGAGAGGCTCTCGAACGTCGTCACGGGCGCCGAGGGCAGCGGTCCACGCGCGTGGAAAGCCACGAGCAAGGAAATCGCCCTCTTCGGTCGCGTGCTGTCGCCCGTTGCTGATAGCCTCCGAGGTCCGCGATGAGCGCCCAGCTAGCGATGAATCCCACGGAATCGACCACGACGGCGCCGGCCACCCAACAGGAGGTCGACGCCGCGCGCGCCCCGCTCGATGCACTTCGTGCCGCGGTCGCGCGCGTCTACCTCGGGCCGGCGCGCACGATCGACCTTCTCTTCATCGCGTTGCTGGGTCGAGGGCACGCGTTGCTCGAGGGCGTTCCCGGAGTCGCGAAGACCACCTTGGTCAAAGCCTTCGCCACCGCGCTCGGCTGCTCCGTCCGCCGCGTGCAGTTCACGCCCGATCTGCTCCCGAGCGACATCACCGGCACGTACGTGCTCTCGCCGCGCGAGGGCTCGTTCTCGCTCCGCGCCGGCCCGATCTTCGCCAACGTGGTGCTCGCCGACGAGATCAACCGCGCCCCCGCCAAGACGCAGTCGGCGTTGCTCGAGGCGATGCAGGAGCGGCAGGTCACCATCGAGGGCGACCGGTTCGAGCTCCCCGCGCCGTTCATCGTCCTCGCCACGCAGAACCCGATCGACCTCGAGGGCACCTATCCGCTGCCCGAGGCGCAGATCGACCGCTTCCTCGTCCACGTCCCGATGGGCTACCCGTCGCCCAAGGAGGAGGTCGAGATGCTCCGGAGCCACGGCGGCGGCTCTCCGCCGGTGGCCGCGCAGCTCGATCCGGCGCGGGTGGTCGCGTTGCAGGCGCTCACCACGCGCATCCACGTCGAAGAGGACGTGCTCGACTACGTCGTCGCGTTGACCACGTTCACGCGCAAGCACCCCCGCGTCGTGCTCGGCGCGTCGCCGCGCGCCTCGCTCGCGTTGCTCACGGCAGCGCGGGGTCTCGCGGTGCTCAAGGGCCGCACGTTCGTCACGCCCGACGACATCCGCGACGTCGCCGCGCCTGCGCTCGCCCACCGGCTCGTGCTCGTCCCCGAGCTCGAGGGCGACATCAAGGCGCGCAGCGGCGTCATCGAAGAGGGGATGACCCGCGTCCCCTATCGCAGGGGCTGATGCACACCAACCCGCGTCCCTCGACGATCGCGACGGCGATGGCGGGCGTGGGCCTCGCCCTCATCGCCATCCTCGCGAACCGTCCCGAGGCGGCGCTCGCCGGCGGCGCGCTGCTCGCCGCCGTTGCGTGGGGACGCGCATCCACTCGCGGCGACGTCGCCCGCGCGCGTCGGGCGGGCTTCGAGATGGTGTGGCGCGAGCCGTCGCGTCGTGCGCGGCTCGGCGTCGGCTCGTCGCGGGTGTTCGTGGCCGAGCTGCGCAATCGCAGCGATGCGGTGGTGCACGTCACCGGTCTGCGCGCGGTCGCGAGCGAGGGACTGCGCGCGGTCGTCCGGCCGGCCGAGCTCGATGTCATGCCCGGCGGGTTCGCCCGCATCGAGGTCGAGGTCTCGGGCCGTCGCGTCGGTCGTCACGGCGTGCACGGGCTCGCGCTCGGCGCGGGCGGCGTCGGCGCGGCGTTCGAGGTTCCGCTCACCTTCGCCAACGTGCTCGGCATCGAGGTGGTGCCGCGCGCGATCGACTCGGGCCTCCGTCCTCCCCGCGGTGGGCGTCTGCGCGCCGATCCGGCTGCTGGACGCGCACGCAACCGTCGCGGCGACGGCGCCGAGATCCGCGAGATTCGTGACATTGCGCCGGGCGACTCGTTCCGCAAGATCGCGTGGAAGGCCTCGGCGCGTCGCGGCAAGTTGATGGTCCGCGAGATGGACATCGAGGAGCGCGACGTCGTGTGGATCGTCGTCGACGTCTCGGCCGAGGGTTGGCTCGGCCCGCTCGGTGACGCGCCGCTCGATCGCGCGATTGACGTCGCAGCCAATTTTGCGGTCGAACGTGCGCGTCACGGCGCCGCGGTCGGCATCGCCTGCACGACGGACCACGTCGTCGCGTGGAGCCCTCCCCAGCGAGGCGGGGCCGATCTCGATCGGCTCGGCGCGGTCTGGCTCGACGCCGCCGATCCCTACGGCGCCGATCGCTGCGGCTCCAACGTCGACGAGCTACTCAAGCTCGCGGTCGAGCACGCAAGGCCGCTCGATCCGGCCGGTCTCGCCGATCTACCCCGCGGCGACGTCGACCGATTGCTCCAGCGCCTCGAGACGCTCCGAGCGCGTGCGCCGTTCCAACTGCCCGCGCCGCTCGCCGCGTCGACCAACGAGTCGCGCGATCGGCTGGTGCGGCACTACGTCGCGAGCTTCGCGCTCGACGTGGTCGCCCGCTCCACCGGCGCACTCTCGACCAACGGCATCGCCGACGCCCTCCGGAAGATCCACCGCGGCCGCCCGCGTCCCACCGACGTCGTCGTCGTCGCCGCCGCGCCCACGCAGGTGAGCACCGAGCTGCGCGAGGCCGCGACCATGCTGCGGAAGAAGGGCGTTCGCGTGCGTTGGGCCGCGGTCGATCCGCGCCTCGGACTCGACGCTCCCCTCGGCGGAGAGGCGGTGCGCGACGCGGTGGAGATCGAGGTCGGCAATGCACGAAAGGCCGCGCTCACCAACCTGACCGCCGCGGGCATTCGGGTGCTCGACGCGCGCTCGTTGGTGATCAAACACCCCCAGCGTCGATTGCCAGAGCAAGAGGACGCTGCCGAGTGACGTTCGTCGATCCCAGAACCGTGCTCGCCCGGCACGGCCTCAAACCCAAGCACAGCTTCGGCCAGAACTTCCTCGTCGCCGCGCCGATCGTCGAGAAGATCGCGTCGTTGTGCGTGCCCAACGGCTCGGGGCGCGTCATCGAGATCGGCGCCGGGCTCGGCACGCTCACGAGCGCGCTGCTCGCGCGAGGGGCGCACGTGGTCGCCGTCGAGCGCGATCGCGACATGCTCCCCATCTTGCGCGAGGAGCTCGCCGACGACCTCTCGCGTGGCGCGCTCGAGTTGCTCGAGGCCGACGCTGCGAGCATCGATCTGCCTGCTCTTCTCGGCGACGAGGGCGAGCGGGTGGTCGCGGGCAACCTCCCCTACCAGATCACCGGTCGGCTCCTCGAGATGACCATCCCGGTCGCGCCGAAGATCGCGCGCGCGGTGTTCATGGTCCAGAAGGAGGTCGCCGATCGGCTCGCCTCCCCCGCGGGGGGTGACGCATACGGGCAGCTCAGCGTGTTCGTGCAGGCCTCGTTCGCCGTCGAGCGCGCCTTGATCGTCCGAGCCGGATGTTTCCATCCGGCGCCGCGCGTCGACAGCGCGGTCGTGCTCCTCAAGCCGCTGGCCACGCCGCGCGCGATCGAGACCGACTCGTTCCGCGCCGTGGTGCACGCCGCATTCGGCGCACGGCGCAAGACCCTGCGCAACGCGCTCGCGGGTCTCACGCAGGCTCCGGAGAAGCGCGCCGCCATCGAGGCCGTCGGCATCGATCTCCGACGCCGCGGCGAGACGCTGAGCGTCGAGGAGTTCGCCGCGCTCGCCCGTGCGCTCGATGAAGCGACCATTCCGGTGTAAAGAGACGAGCATGCGCCTCGCCGCGTGCCTCTTCGCCGCCCTGCTCTTCGGCTGTTCGTCCAACAACGCCGCGACCGAGTCGCCCGCCGCCGACACCGGCGTCGAGCCGACCGACACCGCGACGAACCCGGCCGGTGAGGACACGACCGTCGCGACGTTCAGCAAGACCCACATCTACTTCACCGGCACCGAGAACAAGCGCACCGCCGACGTCGACGCGACGTTCCCGGCGACGGGCTCGTATTCGAGCATCGTCCTGCGCCTCTCGCTCGAGTGCCCGTCCGGCAAGTGCGACGCGTGGGATCGCTTCGGCACGCTCGGCATCGTCACCAAGAAGGGCGACAAGCCCGAGAACGACACGGTCGTCGAGGTCGCGCGGTTCATGACCCCGTACGGCGTCGGCGGCGCCTGGGACTACGACGTCACCGATCTCCGCCCGCTGCTGAAGGGCCCGCTGACGCTCCGCACGTTCATCGACACGTGGGTCGGCCCGGGCAGCTCGTCGGGCAACGGCTGGCTCGTCACCGCGTCGTTCGAGATGACGGGCGGCGTTCCCGAGAAGGAGGCCGTCGCGGTCCTGCCGATCTGGACGATGCACAGCGGCGTGTACGGCGATCCGGCCAAGCCGCTCTCGACCTCGTTCCCCCCGCAGAAGGTCACGCCGCCGAGCGGCAGCACCTCGTGGGCCATCCGCAGCTTCATCACCGGCCACGGTCAGGGCAACCTGGAGAACTGCGCCGAGTTCTGTGCCCGTGAGCACTCGCTCACCGTCGGAGCCACCCCGTACAAACAGAAGGTCTGGCGTACCGACTGCGCGACCACGACGGTTCCCGGACAGAAGGGCACCTACAAGCTCTCTCGAGCGGGCTGGTGTCCGGGCGCCGACGTGCGTCCGTGGACCGTCGACGTCACGGCGGACGTGAAGGGCGAGACGACGATCGGCTACGGCGTGCAGACCTACGAGAACACCTGTCGACCCGACGCGACGACGTGCACCGGCTGCTCGCTGGGCACCGACTGCAAGTACGACGGCGGCAACCACACCGAGCCCAGTTACTTCGTCTCGAGTCTGCTCATCGCGTATCGCTGATGGCGGCGTTCCGCTCGCTGATCGATCGCCACGAATACCTCGCCTTGTTCGTGCTCGTCACCCTCGCGGTGGCGATGTTCGCGCCTTCCCTCGGCTACGCGCTGACGTTCGACGATCTCGGCACCGTGGTCGAGCATCCGGGGGTGAAGGCCCCGTCCTTCGGGAACCTCTTCCTCCGTGACTTCTGGGGCCATCGATTCGGCGATCCGGAGGGCGTGCCCACGGTCCGGCCGCTCGTGACCTTCAGCTATTCGCTCGATCAGCGCCTCGGTCACGGCGCGCCATGGGCGTTCCACGCGTCGAACCTCGTGTTCTACGCCCTCCTGCTCGTCCTGCTGCATCGGCTGCTCCGGGTGTGGGCAGGGGATGCGTTGCGTGCGCCTCAGCGTCTCTTCGCGACGGCCGCGTTCGCGGCGCTCGCGATCCACGCCGACGTCGTGCCGAGCGTCACCGGGCGCGCGGAGATCCTGGCCATGACCTGCCTCGTGCTGGCGCTGCAGCTCGCGCGCGAGGAATCCGCGTCGTTGGCCGTCGCTGGTTCCGGGCTCGCATGTCTGCTCGCCCTGCTGTGCAAGGAGTCGGCACTGCCGATGGTGCTCGTGCTCCCGTGGCTCTGCCTCCGGTGCGGCGTGTCGCGCCGTCGCGTGCTCGGCCTCTCGGCGCTGGTCGCCGCCTCCGTGCTCGGGTTCGTCACCTATCGCGTACAGGCGGGTTTCGGCTTCCGCGCGCGCTTCCCTGGGGTCGAGGAGAGCAACACACTCTTCCTCAGCGCCGGCTTCTTCGCGCGCCTGCCGGGTGCGATGGACGTGCTCGCGCACTACGGATTCCACTCCGTGTCGGGTGTCGAGTTGTGTGCCGATCACGGGTACGCCGACTTCGTCCCTTCCACGACCTGGCTCGCGCTCGGGCCGGTGCTCGGAGCTCTCCTCGCGCTCGCGGGGGTTGCCGCGATCGTCGCCACCTTCCGGCGAGCCCCGCGTGTGGCCGACGCGCTCGTCGCGTTCGGCGCCTCGTACGCGGTGGCTTCGAGCGTCCTCGTTCCCGCGTCCGCAGGCCTCGCCGATCGCTTGTTCTTCTTCCCGTCGTTCTGGCTCGTGGTCGTCGTGGCGTTGCTGCTCGCGCGGGCTCCTGCGCGTGTGGCCCGGCTGAGCGTGCCCATCGTTGCGGTGTTCCTCGTCGGGCAGTCCGCGCTCGCGGTGCTCGCCAGCCGCATGTGGCGTGACGAGAAGAGCCTCGCGCTGCACACCGTCACCAACTGCCCGCACAACGGCCGCGGTCGCCAGATGCGCGCACACGTGGCCTGGCTCGATCGCGACGTCGAGATGACCGCCTGGCAGCTCGTGGCGCGTGCGGCGCTGTACAACCAGTTCCCCGCGGCCGTCCCCGAAGAGCAGCTCGCAAGCGAGTGGGAGGAGTTGCCCTTCGCGCAGCGAATCGCGCTCCTTCGCAAGGCGCTTCCACCCGAGAAGTACGAGAAGGCCGTCCTCCGCGGCGTGTACCTCGCGCGCACCGGCGGTTATCGCGAGGCCGAGGCGTATCTGCTCCGCACGCTGGTGCCGACGCTGCGACCAGGTCCTTCGGGCTGACTACCGCGGCTGGCTCTTGCGTTCTCGCAGGCGGTCGAGTGCGCTGTCTCGCTGCTCGGGCTCGAGCGTAGGGCGGAACTCGCCGCTCTTGCGTTCGAGCACACGGGCGAGCACGTCGGCGCGGACCTTGGGTTCCGGCGAGCGCTGCGGAGGGGGCACGTGCTCGGGCGCGATGCGTTGCGCCGGCATGTGCTCCGGCGCGTAGCGAGGCGGCGTGGGCTGACCCGGAGGCTCGCGGTGCGGCACGGGCAAACCCTTCGGCGAGGGGCCCGGCAGCGGCGCCTTCTCCTTGGCGGCCTCGGCGGGCAACATGAGCTCGCGCATCATGACCGGCGGAGCCTGCTCGGTGAGATCGCTCTCGTCGGCCGACTTGAGATCGAGGTCGTCGACGTCCATCGCTCCTTCGACGTCGCCGATCGGTGCCGGTGTCGGCTCGACCATCGCGACGGGAGCGACGGCGGGCACCGACGCCGGGACCTCCTCGACCGAGGGCGGGACCTCCTCGACCGATACCGCCTCGACCGACACCGGGATCGCCTCGCGATCGGTCGGCGGCGGCGCGGACGGGGGCGGAGGAGGCGGTGCGACCGAAGCGGCGCGCGGCGCCGGCATCGACGGCTCGCGGGGCGGCACCGAGGGCGCGACGGACGGGGCGCGCGGCGGCGCCGCTGCGGGCGGGGCCAGCGAGCGGCGCTCTTCGCGCAACGCCACCGCGCGATCGAGCAGCTCCTTGCTCTTCACGTCGAGCCGGGTGAACCGCAGCATCAACGCGCTCTCTTCGTTGGCGCCGGCAGGACGGAAGCCCACCACGCGGCCCTCGCCGCGCATGACGGGCGTGCCGTCGGAGAGGCACATCTCGAAGCGCAGCACTACGCCGCTCGGCTTGCTCGGCGCACCGAGCAACACCACGCCGGTTCGCGTGAACGCGTTGGACTCGGCCGCGAGGAGCGCCTGCTCGTCGGGGTAGGGGCGCACGATCCGCAAGGCGACGGGCGGTTGGTTGCGCGTCGGATCCATGGCCCAAGGAACTTCGACGATCCCCGCCATCCACGCAAGTTCCGGGATCGCGAGACATGACTTTCGGCGGATCTTCCGGCGCGGCGGAGGCCGTCCTACCTCGGCTCCGTGGCCCGTCCGCGCCTCGGAGCACCCTTCGACCTCACGCTGCCGAGCGGCGCCAAGGCCGAGGTCACCGCGAGGCGCTCTCCGACGACGCTGCCAGGTGATCTGGTCGAGGCGATCGAGCTCGGCGCGGTCCAGGTCTCGACCGACCCCAAGGATTGGCCTCTTGCCGACGCCAACGTGCTCGAAACCGTCCTCGCGGCGTTGGGCTGCATCGCGGCGCCGCACGTGCCCCTCACCTGCCGCAACTGCGGTGAATCGATCGAGATCGAGCCGGCCTCGGCCGTGCCGCTGGCACCACTGTTGGCGCCGCTCGGCGATCCCGAGCTCGATCCGCCCGTCGATCGGGTCGAGTGGCACGCGTTCGACGCGCCGGTCCAGGTCGGTCGCAAGGGGACCGCCGATCGCTTCCGCCTCGCGCGCCGCACGCTTCGCGACCGCGTTCGCCTCGAGGAGATCCTCGGCGACGACGAGACCGCGCCCCTCCCGCTCGGAGCGCCGCTGATCCGCGCGCTCGGGCTGGACGCGCTCGGAGTGGGCGAAGGCGAGCCGCGGGTCGTCACCGAGAGCGCGATCGCCATCGCGCGTGCGCTCGAGGGGCTCGACGACGAGGCCTTCGGGCTCGCGTGGGACACGATCACGCGCGCGTACGACCACCAGCATTGGCCGCCGCGCTTGCTCGCGCCGGTGGCGTGTCCCCATTGCGGGGCGAGGCACGACGTCGAGGTGGTCGAGCGCCCGCTCGCCTTCGCGCCGGAGCGCAGCGGATCGACCGGCCGCGAGTTCCCGGACCTGTCGGAGTTCACGTCACGCGCCGATGCGGTCACGCGCGAGGTCTTCGGCGACGACGAGCCGAACGGCCTCGCGGTCGTCGTCGAGGACGGCGTTCCCCCGTGCGATGACGGTGGCGAGCCGCTCCTCGGCAGCTACACCCCCGACGTCCTGCCTACCGACGGCCGCGTGCAGGGCGCGCCGTTCGTCATCGCCCTCTATTACCGGACGTTCCGATCGATGTGGGACGACGAGCCGTACGACGTCGACGCGGAGATCCGCGAGACCATCGAGCACGAGCTCGAGCATCACGAGGGATTCCTCGCCGGTCACGACCCGCTCGATGACGAAGAACGCGCCGCGATCGTGACCGAGCACCAGCGGCTCGCGGGCATTCGTCCCGGCAAGGAGCTCGCCGCCTCGGCCAGCTGGCTCGCCACCGACATCGGTCGGTTCCTCCGCGCGACGTGGCCGATCTGGCTGCTCGTCCTCGTCGCGACCCTGCTCGTGTTGGCCGGCGATCGGTAACAAATATCGTCAGTCGTCAGTCGTCAGTCGTCAGGTGACAGACCAGATTCCGATGCAGGACTCCTGCCTTCTCTCATCCGAAGAGAAGACTCACCACGGAGACACGGAGGCACGGAGTTTGGAGTCGGGCTGCCGCTCGCTTCGAGCCAGCCGAGAACACTCTCGTCTCGACCACGACGTGCTCGAGCGAGCGGGCTGCGATGGAAGACTCGAGGGCTTGCTTCCGCATCGGCAGACACTCTCGAGCTCCGTTTCTCCGTGTCTCCGTGGTGAATTCTCGGCTCTCGGCTCTCGGTTCTCGACTGACGACTGATGACTGACGACTGACGACTCGAGAATGGCGTTTGTTCTCCGAATTTGACCTGGAGGGCTGATCGCTTACATTCCGCGAAGAATGGCCAAAGCCCGCGCGACCTCTCGCCCCGTCAATCGACCCCTCAATCGGCGAGGTAGCCCGGAGGCGATCGAGAAACGCCGCGTCGCGCGCATGTTCAACGACGTGCTCGGCGGTCACGGCCCGGCGTCCGGCAAGCTCGACGGCCGCACTGAAAAGCGCCGTCAGCGCCTGCTCCGCGAGCTCGAGGAGAACAAGGCGCACGGCGAGAAGGAGCTCAAGCCGCTCGACGTCCTCACGCGGGTGCAAGAGCTGCTCGAGCTCGGCGAGCCTCTCGCCAACATCAAGAAGGCGCGGAAGGTCCCCAAGTCTTCGGCGACCAATGCCTCGACCGTCGAGCTGATCCAGCGCCTGCACAAAGCCTATGGTTTCAAGCCCGAGTGTTACCGGTTCGTCGGCATCGCCGACGAGGTCCTCGGCGACGCCGGCGTCATCCAGACCGAGTCGCGTCGCCGCAGCAAACGCCGCAGCGCCGCGTGACTCGACACGCGCGCGAGGTCGGCCTAATCGAGGCCTCCATGCCCCGCCGTTCCACCGCTGCGTTGCTGTTGCTCGTGCTCGCCGCGTCGTCGGGCGTGGCCGGGTCCGCTCGTGCGGTCGACGACGGCGCGGTCGTCGCGACGATCGGTGAGCGCAAGGTCACCGCGGTCCAGATCAAGAAGGCGCTCGCGGGTGTCCCCGCCTTCGAGCTCCAGGCGCTCGGCCAGACCAAGCTCGACGTGCTGCGCAAGTATCTCGACGAGGCGATCGTCCGCGAGGAGGTCCTCGCCGAAGCCGCGCGCAAGAAGGGCGCGCTCGACGATCGCTCGGTCAAGGTAGCGATGGACAAGAGCCTCGCTGGCGCGGTCGTTCGCAAGGAGCTCGACGCGCTCGGCGGCAAGGCGGGCATCCCCGACGACCAGGTCAAGACGTACTACGAGGCGCACCTCGCCGAGTACAAGACCCCGGAGCGCGTGCGCCTCTGGCACATCGTCACGTCGAACAAGGCGGACGCCGACGCCGCCCTCGCCAAGGTCAAGGCCGACCCCACGCGTGAGGGCTGGCCCAAGATCGTCTCCGAGCACAGCCTCGACCCGAACACCAAGACCTCGAGCGGCGACCTTGGCTTCGTGACGGCCGAAGGCAAGACCTCCGAGCCCAAGGTCGTCGTTCCCAAGGAGATCGCGGCCGCGGCCTTCGTGCTGAAAGATGGCGAGGTCTCGGCGGCCCCGGTGCAGTCGAGCGCCGGGTGGCACGTGCTCTGGCGCAAGGGCTCGGTGCCGGCCATGACCCGGACCCTCACCGACGAGAGCCCGACCATCCGCGAGGTCCTGTACGAGCAGCGCCGCGAAAACACGTACAAGGCACTCCTCGAGCGGCTCCGGGGGGCGCGAAAGCTCGAGATCGACGAAGAGCTCCTGCCGCTCGTGAACGTCGACGTCGGCCCGCGGCCGATCCCGCGACAGCCCAAGAAGTGACAGTCCAGAGCGGCTTCGAGAAGCCGAACTTGCTGGAATCGCTCGTGGCTGCTACCGCTCGGATGTGACCACGGAGGTCCCCCGCGCGATGGGGGGCCCCCGCGGTGCGACGAGTTGCGCCGTGAGGGGTATCCCCGCATGGCTCCGTCGCCCGAGTTCGCTCAGGGGGCAGGAGTCCGGGCACGGATCCGTCCTCTGGCCGGCCGGTCATCGGCCTGTGGTGGTGGGTGTCATCAACGTCACACCGGATTCGTTCTCCGACGGAGGGCGTTTCCTCTCGGCGGAGGCCGCGCGTGCGCGCATCGATCGGCTCGTCGAAGAAGGTGCGGACGTGATCGAGGTCGGCGGCGAGTCCACGCGTCCCGCAGGCGCGACCTATGGGCGTGGCTATGCGCCCGTCGACGCCGCGACGCAGATGGCCCGGACCCTCCCGGCGATCGAGCACGCGGCCAAGCGCGCGGTGTCCGTCGCGATCGACACCACGCTTCCCGAGGTGGCCCGCGCGGCCCTCGAGGCGGGCGCGACCATCGTCAACGACGTCTCCTGCCTCGGCGACCCGGCGCTTGCGCGCGAGTGCGCAGCGGCCGGAGCGTGGTTCGTGCTCATGCACTCCCGTCCGGGGGCCGTCTCGACCTGGACCGACGTCATCGGCGAGGCCTCGGTCGAGTGGGCGGCTGCCCGTGATCGCGCGGTCGCCGAGGGGGTACCGTCCGAGCGCATCGTCATGGACCCGGGTCTCGGCTTCGGGAAGGGAGCCGACGACAACCTCGCAGTGCTGGCAGGCCTGAGCCGCTTCCATGCCCTCGGGCATCCTCTGTACGTGGGCCCGAGTCGAAAGGCGTTCATCGGCGTCTGCGAGGAGCGTGACGACCTTTCGAGGAGTCCAGCGGACGAGCGCGTCGGTGGCACGGTCGCCGCGTGCCTCGCTGCGGCGCGCGCGGGGGCCGCGGTGCTTCGGGTTCACGACGTCCGCGCCCTTCGTCAGGCGCTCGCGGTCGAAGCGGCAATCGAACACGCCGCGAGCGGGGGGGCCTGATGTTCGAAGGCCTCCACCAACTGTTCGCGCCCCGGCCGCTTGGTCAGCTGGCGGTCGACGCGCTCGACGTCTTCCTGGTCGCCTACCTCGTCTATCGCGTGCTCCTCGTCTTGCGGGGAACGCGCGCGATGCAGATGGGCATCGGCCTGGTGTTCCTCGGCGCGATCTACGTGCTCGGCCGGTGGATGGGCCTCGTCACCCTCACGACGCTGCTCTCCACGCTGCTCTCGTCCCTCATCCTCGTCATCGTCGTCGTTTTCCAGAACGATCTTCGTCGCGCCCTGATGCGCGCCGGGCGCCCGCTGCTCGGAGGCCTCGTGCGCAACGACGAGACCAAGGTCATCGAGGAGGTGGTCGCGGCGGTGACCGAGCTCGCGCGCCTTCGCTACGGCGCGATCATCACCTGGGAGCGCGACGCGAACCTCGACGAATTCATCGTCGGCGCGGGCACCGCGATGGACGCGCAGGTGACCCGTGAGCTCCTCGTCTCGATCTTCATCCCCGTCGGCGAGAACAAGCTCCACGACGGCTCGGTGATCATCCGGAACCTTCGCCTCGCGCAGGCAGGCGTGTTCTTCCCGATGCCCGAGAAGCTCGGCCTCGACAAGAAGTTCGGCAGCCGTCACCGCGCCGCGATCGGCATCACCGCCGACACCGACGCCGTCGCCATCGTGGTGTCCGAGGAGCGCGGGACGATCATGTTCTGCTTCCAGGAGAATCACGTGGACAACGTCACGCCTGAGGCGCTCCGCAACCTCCTCCGCCACTACGAGACCCCGCGCAAGCTGCGCAAGTCGGTGGCGCCGCCCGCACGTCGTTCGCTCACGTCTCCGCCGTCGTCCCGTCCGCCGCCGTCGCAGCCGCCCACGCGTCGAGAGACCACCTCGCGCGAGCCGTCCAAGATGTCCACGGGGCCGGTGGTGGTGATCAAGACGCCGCCGCCGCAGGCGATCACCCAGCGCCTCAACGCGCTGACGCCCGAGCCGGCGCCGGTCTCCGAGCGCAAGCCCGAGAAGATCGAGAAGACCGAAAAGGCGGAGAAGCCTGCCGAAGTGCGCACGCCGCGCGCCAGCTTCCCGCCGCCGCTCGACAGCGCGCCGCCCGAGGAGGGCGGGGACCAATGAGCTCACCGAGCCGCGACGACCTCGACGACGAGGACAAGACGCTCGTAGGGCGACTGCTGCCGCTGATCACCGAGAACTGGTCGCTCAAGGTGATCGCGCTGGTCGTGTCGATCGGCCTGTACGTGCTCTTGCACGCGGGGGGCGAGTCGGTGCGCACCCTCGAGGTCGACTTGATTCGTGGTCCCGAGAAGGACCCGACCAAGGTGCTGCTCACGCCCATCCCGCCGCGGGTCCACGTCACCGTGCAGGGACCGCGCGCGCTGATCGACGACATCGTGAGCCCCGCCGACGCGATCAGCCTCGACCTCAATGGTCAGCCTGGGGTGATCCGGTTCGAGGACTACGCGATCAAGCTGCCGCCGGGGGTGCGCAAGCTCGGGGTGAACCCGACCGCGCTCAACCTGCGGTGGGACACGCGCGTGTCCAAGCGCTTGAAGGTCGAGCCCACGTGGAGCGCGAACCCCGAGGGTCTCGTGGTCAAGCCGGCCAGCGTCTCGGTCACGCCGGCGACGGTGCTGCTCAGCGGACCGAAGTCGCGCATCGATCCGATCCAGGGCCTGAAATCCACGACGGTGGAGCTCAACCGTCCGGTCGGTACCCACATCCAGAGCGTCTTCATCGCCATCGATGCGGCAGGCCTGATCGACGGCAATGTCACCGTCGAGCCGGAGCAGGTCGAGGTTCGCTTCGAGCTGATCGCCGAGACCAAGGCGCGCACCTTCACCAACGTCCCGGTGCTCGTCCTCAAGGGCAAGGGCGTCACCCTCCGCCCGCGCAACGTCTCGGTGGTCGTCACATGTCCGCCCAAGAAGACCGACGAGCTGCGCGAAGAGACGATCGTTCCGAAGATCGACCTCGAAGCGCTCGGTCCCGACTTCGCCAAGAAGGGCCCCGAAGAGGCCGACGTCAAGGTCGACGTGCCCGGTTGCACCGACGTGGTCGTCAGCCCCGCGAAGGTGTCGGTGACGCGCTAGAGCACCGAACGGTTTGTATCCTGCTGCAACCCGCGAGGTTGCGCGATCTTCGCGTCGTACTCCCTCCGGTCTCCTCGACGTACTTCTAGTACGCCTGCGTCGCCCTCCGGTCCGTGCGACGCGAATCTCACGCAACC
>Ga0208492_1001322_pt1 | contig 15768 bp, 14 predicted proteins | sample Subbioar_CSW14AB_FD_184820 | JGI IMG/M metagenome (GOLD analysis project Ga0208492, IMG submission 184820) | Serpentinite rock and fluid subsurface biosphere microbial communities from McLaughlin Reserve, California, USA - CR12Mar_CSW14AB (SPAdes) | ecosystem: Environmental > Terrestrial > Deep... | reverse complement strand
GGCGTACTAGAAGTACGTCGAGGAGACCGGAGGGAGTACGACGCGAAGATCGCGCAAGATCGCGGGTTGCAGCAGGATTCAAACCGTTCGGTGCTCTAGCGATCAAGGGCAGCCGCCTTTGCCCGAGGCGGGCGCGGCGGGGGCGTCCAGCATCGAGGGACACGCGAAGTCGAACATGTCGAGGAGCGCGTCGGCGTTGGCGTCGCGGCCGGTGAGCGCGGGCAGATCGTTGAGGAGCTCGATGAGTCGGGTGATCGAGGTGTGGTCGTGGGTCACATGCGAGACGTGGTGCGGGCGGGCGTACGGTGAAACGACGAGCAGTGGAACGCGCGGGCCAAGGCGGTCGAACTTGCCCTCGCTCGCGCTCGCGAGACAGGCCTTCGGCGGAGGCACGTGATCGAAGAGCCCGCCGCCCTCGTCGTAGGTGTAGATCAGCGCGGTCTTGGGCCACGCGGGGCTCTTGCGTACGGCCTCGTAGAGCGAGCGGGCCCACGCTTCGCCGCCTTGCACGTTGCCAGCGGGGTGCTCGTCCTGCGAACCGCTCGGATCGAGGAACGACACCTTCGGGAGCTTGCCGCTCTTGGCGTCTTCGAAGAACTCTGCGAGCGAGTGGTGGTTCGGGTTGTCGGAGGTGACGCCGACGCAGTGTGCGCGCGAGCCACCGCTGCCGTAGATCGACCACGACACCTTGGCGTCGTCCATCGCGTCGAAGATGGTGCGCACCTTGATCACGCGTTCGCCGGTGTTCGTCACGCCGTCCGAGGTCGCGGCGTAGAGGTAGTCGCGATTCGGCCAGGTCGGCCCGATGACCGACGCAAAGTTACGGTCGCCGATCGCCCAGGTCTTGCCGAGGAAGTTGTAGAACGGCAGATCGGATTTGTCGTAGTAGCCCATCGCGAAGTGACCGTTGCTGCCGCCGACGGCCGACTCGGTGACGTAGCCGTCCATCTTCCCGCCGTTCCACTTCTGGTGGTACGGGCTCCAGCCGTGCGTCGCGTCGCGCTCGAGGCAGGTGCTCGACAGGTGGAACGGCTTCACGACCTTCCCGGCCTCGTCCTTGTTGGAGAAAGTCGCAGGAATGCCGTCGGCCTCGGGCTGTCCTTCGTCGGCGAGGTGGCCGAAGTAGTGATCGAACGAGCGGTTCTCGTTCATCACGATGACGAGGTGCGTGAGCGGGATGCTCGCGCGCATCGCCTTGGTGATGCCCAGCGTCTCCGCGACGCGATCACCTCTGCCGAACTTGCACGCCTTGCGCTCGTCGGCGAGCGGATCGACGAGCGGCGCCGAGGGACACTTGGGGGCGACCGGACCGTTCTCGCTGCCGATCTCCTTCGCCGCGTCGGCTGCGTCCGCCGCGGCCCCCGCCTCTGCGGGCGGCGCGTCGTCGTCGGTCGAGCTCGCATCGTCGGTCGTGGGCGCGGTGGTGGCTTCGTCGTCTGCGGCGCCACCACATCCGAAGGATCCGAAGGATCCGAAGGCGGTGAGCACGAGAAGGAGACCGAGTCGGACCGAAGTCATGACCCTAGATCACTGCACCCTGCGTGCCGCACCGAAAGGGCCGTAAAACACCGCTCGATGCGCGGGGACAAGCCTTTTCCCAGCCCGCCACCGCAGGCGAGCGTCACACAGTCGTGACCCCACCCAAGGAGCGCTCGCGGCGGGTGGTACGCGGTGTTCTTCGGTTTCCAGTGAGCGAGGCGGTTGATATACGTGCCGGGGTGACACGGATTCACTTCGCGATCGCGTCGCTGCTCCTTCTGCTCTCGGCGTGTGACGAGGAAGAGCTGCGCCCCCGCGACCCGTTGCCGGCGACGCAGGTCGATGCGGGCGTCGACGCAGTCGCCGATGCGCCGATCGAGAAGCGCGACGGCGCGTTCTGTCCGCCACCGCTCGGCACACCTGCCCCTCGGCCGGCCGCACGTCCCGCGGCCGGGCCGCTCGACGACGTGTTGCGGATGAACCACTTGCAGGCCAAGGCGACGCACAACAGCTATCACGTGCAGAAGCCCGGGGCGCTCGCCGAGTACGCATACACCCACCAGCCGCTCGACGTGCAGCTCGACGCCCAGGGCGTGCGCGCGCTCGAGCTCGACGTCCATTTCGACGACGAGTGTCAGCGACACGAGGTCCTCCACCTGCCACTCATCGACGACGCCACCACGTGTCGCACGCTCCCCGAGTGCCTCGGCGCGGTTCGAAAGTGGTCGGACGGCCACCTCGGTCACCATCCGCTCTTCATCATGGTCGAGCCCAAGGACGACAGCGCCTACGAGGCCGCGCTTCGTCTCGACGTCCTCGAGAAGGAGATCCTCTCGGTATTCCCGCGCGAGGCGATCATCACGCCCGACGAGGTGAAGGGCGACGCACCCAGCGTCTCGGCGGCGATCGCGAAGGGTTGGCCGACGCTCGCGAAGACACGCGGACGGGTCCTCTTCTTCCTCCTCGCCTCTGGCGGCATGCGGGACGAATACACGCATGCCGGCAAGGATCTCTCGGGGCGGCTGATGTTCGTCTCGTCTTCGGTGGGCGAGCCCTACGCTTCGATCGCCGTCATCGACGAGCCAACCTACCGGCGCGACGACATCGACGCGTCGATCGCGGCGGGGATGATCGTGCGCACACTCGCCGAGGACTTCACGGCGCTCGAGACGGCTCCGGCTCAGTCGAAGGCCGCGCTCGAGAGCGGTGCGCAGATGATCGCGACCAACTACCCGGCCAAGATCGCCAGCAGCACGTGGGCGTTCGAGAACCCCGGCACCCCATCTCGCTGCAACGTGGCGACCGCGCCGTCCTCGTGCACGAGCGGGGCGATCGAGAGTCCCGATCGTTTGGTCACGCCCCGCTGATCCAGCTCGAAGTCGGCAGGAGCCGGCGCGACGGGCTATCGTTGAGACGTGCGAACGATGGGCCTGGCGGTGTCGGTGGTCCTCGCGGGTTGCGCGCTGCTCCGCGCGTGCGCAGGCCACCGCGAAGGCGGATTGCCTCTCCGCCGGCGCGCACCTCGTCACCGTGACGAGCGCAGGCGAGCACGAGTTCTTGAAGACCATGGGCGCCGGCGATCGCTGGATAGGCCTGCTGTCCCCCACACCGAGCAACGACCGCACCGCCTACGTGTGGGTCACGGGCGAAGCGAAGACGGTCGAGTACTGGTACAGCGCAGACCCGGACGCGCTGGGTCCGTGCGTCGCGATGCACGGGTCGTTGCAACAGTGGGTCGACCGCGCGTGCACGCAAGCCAACGTGGTCATCTGCGAGCGCGACTGATCGCGCTACCAGCTCGTACAGGACGCGCTCGTGCACGAAGCGCACTCGGACGCTGAGCTCGCGGGAGGCGTGTAGTCCCAGCAGCTTCCCTGCTGCGGCTTCGCGGTGCTGATGTCACCGCACTTCCCGGTGCCTAGCGCGCGACCGCCGTAGTCGGCAATCCACTCCGAGCCAGGCGTCCCGGTCGAGAGGGTGGTCAGCTCCTGACCAGTTCCGGCAGGACCCGAGCAGCTCGTCGGGCTCATGCCCGACTTGGTGAAGTCACCCAGGTACAGATCGCAGTTCGGGTACTTGGAGCCGCCGACGCTCTGGTAGCAATAGCTGTCGTCGCCGCTGTCGCCGCAGTAGTCGTCGATCTGCACCCAGCCCGTGTGCTTCGTTCCATTCGGCATCGTGCGGCCGTCGAGGAATTGAACATAGAGCTTGTCGCCGTAATTGAGCTTGCCGCCGAACGGCTTGAGAAACCGGAACGGAATGGCGACGGAGATGTACGGAACGAGCTTCCGGCCCGACGCGCTCAGCCCGGAGTTGACGGGCGTGTTGTCCTGGAACGTGTACCAGGTCACGACGTACTTCCCGAGGAGCGTCTTGGTGGCGGTCCCGCCCGCGTCGGTGGGCGGGGGCGGCTTGCCGCTGTCGATCTTGCCGGCGTCGGTCGCCTCGTTCCCGGTGTCGATCGCCTCCTCGTTCCCGGTGTCGGTTGCCTCCGCCCCGGTGTCGGTCGTCCCGGTCTTCGTGTCGGTCGTCCCGCTGTCGTTGGTGCCGGTCTCGGAGGGGTCAGCGGCGGGGTCGAGCGCGGACCCTTCGGCCGGCGCCCCACAACCCACTGCGACCGCAACGAAGACGCTGGCGAGGACGTTGGCGGTGAGACGGGGGACGGGCGCGGTCATGTCGGAGCTCCTTGGGTTGGGCTCCCCACTGCAGCCGGCAGACCAGCTCGGGTCGGCGCCGATTTGCCGTAAAATCATCGTGTTGGGTGTCGTCTCCAGTCCCCATCGAGGGGAGTCTTCTCTCGTCGGCGCTTGTGCCTTGAACGCGGCGTGCCGATGTGCGAACCCCGCCTCATGCTCACCGAGCGCGATGCGCCCCGCGCTCATGTGGTGATGGACGACTTCTTCGCGAAAGCCGCGCTCGAGGTGATCTTCCAGGAGCTGCGTGCGCTGGAGCCGCGGATGAAGCCCGGGCTGGTGCGCGACATCGGCCACGACGGCCAGTCGGTCTTCTTCGCGCACAAGCGGCGACGAAACCAGGCGGTCTGGATCCACGACCCGTCGAAGACCCTACGCCTGTTCCGCGAGCAGCTCTGGTCTCCGCCGATGGTCGAGTGGTTCGAGCGCGCGCGCGAGCCGCTCTTCCAGATCATTCCCAATTGCTGGGCACCGCACCTCCAGGTGTCGCGGTACATGACCGGCGACCACTACGACTTCCACGAGGACGAGGGGGCCGGGGTGAACCTCACGGCGATCGTCTTCCTGGCCGCCGATCCGACCAAGGTCCGGGGCGGCGATCTCGTGCTCTCGTACTACGGGCAGGAGACGACGATTCGTTTCCGTCACAACCGCCTGGTGATCTTTCCGAGCAAGACGCTCCACCGGGTCACGCGCGTGCGCGTCGACTCGACCGACACGAAGCACGCACGCATCTCGCTCCAGTGCTGGCTCGGCTACGGGCGACCGCCGACCAAGCCCAAGCGCCGGCCGCCCGAAGCCGATCGCCCGACCTTCCTCTTGGCCGAGGAGTCGATCCTCGCTGCCGCGCAGGCGATGGGCGGATCGGGCGCGAGGGATCAGACGCCCGAAGACCTGTACTGGGGCGCGTTCTATCTGAGCCGGATCTTGTCGTCGAACCTGCGCTTGATCGCAGAGCAAGGCGGTCTCGAGATCGGCCCCGTCCGGATCCGGCGCACGGGCGGCGACCTCGAAGTCCACGGGCGTGCACGCCTCGGGGGTGCGTCCGTCCGTGTCGGCTTCCTGCTACGCGGACCCGAAACGCCTCCGGCCGAGGCGCTGAGTCTGTTCGTCGAGACCGGCCGCGGGGAGAAGAAGTCGGTCGCGCGGCGCGCGGTGCCGCCGGGGGCTGGCGAGCGAGAGACCGTTGCGCGCCTGCACCGCCTCCTCCTTGCGGCGCATCGCCCCGAGTAGCTCTCGCCTTGCGCCTCCGCCGCCGTCGTTGATACGCCTTCGCGCATGCCCTCGCTCGCGACCTTGCCGCAGGACCTCGCGCAATTTGCCAAGTACCACCTCGTGCGCCGCACGGTGGCGTACCCGGCGCGCGAGACCAATCTCGGGATCGTGCCGCTCTCGTTCGATCTCGGACGCTACGTCGACACCATTCGCGCGTTCGACGGAGAGCGGTTCGAGGTCCGGAGCGAAGCGTCGCCGAGCTACCGCAACCGCGCTCACCCAATCCTCTCGGTGCGTTCGCGAGGCCCAGCCGACAAGACGCTGCTCGTGCTCGCGGGAGTGCACGGCAACGAACACGCGGGCTTGCTGGCGGTCCCGCGGATCCTCGAGCAATGGAGCTCGCAGCGCGTTCGCCTCGTCGTGGTCACGCCGGTCAACCCCGTCGGCGCAGCGGAGCTCTCGCGCTACAACGCAGAAGGCTACGACGTGAACCGGGACTTCGTCCGGTTCCACACCCCCGAAGCCCGGCTGGTTCGCGCAGTGTACGAACGCGAGCGTCCCGACTTCGTGATCTCGCTCCACGAGGGCCCGCAGGACGCGACGTTCATGTTCGCCAACCGCTTCGTCGACGGCGCCCTCGCCCGCACGCTGCTCGGCGCGCTCGCCGCGGGAGGGACGGTCCTCGCCGAGAAGGACTACTTCGGCCTCCGCCTCGATCCTCCGGGCCTTTCCGCGACCTCACCCGCGGGCCGGGCGGTCAACTGGCTCTGGGCCCGCACCCTCGGCATGAAGGCCACCATCGGCTACTCGGAGGATCGCGGGATCCCCGAGCTCGTCCTCGAGAGCTCGTGGCGACTGGCCGATGAAGCGACGCGCGTGCGTGCGCACGTCGACCTCGTCGCCGCGGTCACCCGCGCGCTCTGATCGGAGCTCACCCACGTACCGCTGGATGTACCATCCAGGCATGCGCCTCCTCGTCATGGTCCTGCTGCTCGTCGGTTGCGGACCGAAGGACGAGGGAGTCGCGGAGTCCCCCTGCCCCGCGCTGCACGTGTTGCGGGGTGAGATCTGCGTGCCGCGCTTCGACGCGTGTACGGCGACCCAGGTGCCGATCCTCGGGGGCGGATGCGCCGACGTCGGCGTACCGGCTTCGCTCTGTCCCGAGGGCGGAGTAAGCGACGGCAGCGGCGGCTGCACGGTCGTCCTGCCGACCGAGCCGTGCCCCGCTGGAACGATGGCGCTCGTCGGCGAGACGGCTTGTCGACCAGTGGCGGCGTGTGGCACCGACCGTTTCCCCACGGCCACGGGCACGGTCGTTCACGTCGACGGCGCGTACGCGGGAGGTGCGAGCGACGGGAGCGCGGCCCGCCCTCACGCCACGATTGCTGCCGCAGTCGCAGCGGCGCCGGCCGACGCGACCGTCGCGATCGCCGCGGGCGTCTATCGAGAGGCGCTCACGTTGACGCGCGCCGTACGACTCGTCGGCGTGTGCCCCTCGAAGACCGAGATTTCCGGCGGGACGGCGGCGGAGGTCGTCACCGTGCGGGCAGCGGCAACGATCTCGGGGTTGGCTGTGACGGGAGGCACCAATGGCGTCGTCGTTCGAGCCGGTCCAGGCGTTTCACTCGATCAAGTCTGGATCCACGACGTCGCCAACCTGGGCCTGGACGCACGCACGCCCGACGCGACCTCGACCATCCGCGATGCACGCGTCGAGGGCAACGCCAAGAGCGCCGCGCTCGGGGCGTTCGGCGGGAAGTTGATCGTCGATCGCGTGAGCGTCCGCTTGTATCCACCGGTGGGCGGGGGGACCAGATACGGCATCGTCGCCGCGCCCCCTGCGAGCCCGACCAAACCCACCGAGCTGGTTGCGAGCAACGTCGTGATCGATCAGGTCGCCGCGTCGGGTCCGTTCCTCTTCTCGCAGTCGGTGGTGACGCTCGACTCGGTGGTCGTTCGCAGCGTCGGCGCCCCGGCGCCGACCACGAGGGAGTCGGCGATCCACGTGAAGGGCGGAGGTTCGTTCGCCAACGCCCTCACCGTGCGAAGAACCATCCTCGATCGACCGTGGGGAGCGCCACTGACCGTGAGCGCAGGCGCGAAGGTCGACGTCGAGGGGCTCGTCGTTCGCGCGCGCGACGGCTTCACCTCGAGCGTGCTCGGGGCGGAAACCAGCATCCGCTCGTCCCTCTTCGAAGGTGGAACCGGCGTCCTCGTGTCCACGGGACCGACGGACCCGGTTCGCCTGTCGCTGGACCACGTGATCATTCGCAACGGCGTCGACAGCGACATCGCCGGGGGAGTGCGTTGCACCCGCTCGCGAGACGTCCCGGCGGTCGTGCGCATCGACACCTCGCGCATCGAGGCGATGTTCACCGCAGGGATCGCCAGCTACGGCTGCGACGTCGCGGTGACCGGCTCGTTCGTCCGCGCGATGCGCGCATCATCGGGCAAATTCGGCGACGGCGTCGCCTCGTTCGCCGAGTGGGATGGCGCTCCTGCCACGGTCTCGCTCGTCAACTCGTCCATCGAGGGCAATGCGCGCGCAGGCATGCTGCTCGCCGCGTCTCGTGGCTCGGTCCGCGACTCCCTCTTCTCCTGCAATGGCTTCGACGTGGACGTCGAACGGATCTACGTGCGCACCTCCGCAGGCGCGCGCGAGGGTGACTACCAGCTCGACGACGGTAGCGGCAACGGGTGTGGATGCAACGGCGTCCTGCAACCGTGCAAAGCCGTGTCGGCTTCGCTCGAGCCCATTCCCATGAGTCCCGCTCCGCCGTGACTCACGCGGCTGAGCGGACGAGCTCGCGCACCCGAGAGATCCCGAAAGGGATGACGTGCGCGCCCTCGAGCTCGTGCCAGCCCACCCGCGGGTATTTGTCGCGAATGCTGCGCACGTGCGCGAGCGGCGTCAGCGCATCGTTTCGTTGGGCAACCACGTCGACCCGCTCCTCGTCGATGCCCAAGGGGTATCGCAGCGGATTGGCAAGCTGCAGGATCTCCGGCCGGTAGCCGAGATCGAGCGCGTGCGCCGCCCGAACGATGTGCGGATGGAGCGCGCGCATCAGGCCGAGCTCTCGGCTGACGCGATCGACGCACACCACCGGGCAGTAGAGGACGGCTCGGTCGACTCGCTCGGTGTTGGCGACGTGCATCGCGAGGTGCCCGCCGATGGAGAAGCCGAGGACCGAGACGTGCTCGTATCCGTGGCCCAACGCGCGGACGAGGGTGCGCGCCCCGGCGATCGATGCCCGCACGTTCTCCAGCATGTGCGCCGGGCTCGGACTCACGAGGCCGGTGCCGGGCCAGAGCGGATACGTCGCTCGCTGGTGGTGGTTCATGATCGCGAACGCAACATCCACCGAGTCGAGCGCGGAGAGCCCGAACAGGCGGGACATCACTCGCGGAAACGGCGCGCCATAACAATGGAACACCACGAGCAGGCGTCGTGCCGGTCGCCGTGCTGGAACGATGCGCGCGACCACCCGGTGCGACACGCGACGTCGTTCGGACACGAACCTGTACGGAAGCTCGGCGACGACGTGGGAAGCCCGACGCTGCAACGCCGGCCGCTCGGGGATCTCGGTGTAGAACCCGTTCGTCTCGACGTCGTCGAGAACCTGCGGCGTGAACGGATCCGGCGGCAGCTCCTGGTACCGCATGCACGCCGCAGCCGCTTCGCCGAGCGACCAGACGCACGAAAAAGCGAGCTCGGCGAGGTACAGCGCGGGCCCCAGCATGCACCGTCCGATGTCCGCCGGACGCCGATGCTGCACCCACTCTGGTCGGGTCGAGTCACGCCGGGAGGGTGAGCTCCTCAGGGCTTCTGCGCGAACACCTTGATGCTCGAGACCTTGTCGGCCAGCATCTTCTCGCCCACCAAGAGCATGGGCGACAAGAGCAGACGCTCTGCGGCCGCCACCGCCTTCTTCGCACCGCGTGGGTCGCGGCGCTGAAACCGCCCCACCTCGGCTGCCAGCATCTTCCGCAGCCGCGGACCGGTGAACTGCGTTCGCTCCTTGATCTCGATCGAGGCGAGCCCCGAAGCACGCATCGTGCGCAGGTAGGACTCTTCGTCCAGGAGGACCTCGACGAGGCCGTTGACCCTCGCCGAGAGCCATCGCTGCCACTCGGGGACGTGCGCCACCAACGTGTCCGAGATGAGCAGGCGTCCCTTGGGCTTGAGGACGCGAACGATCTCGGCCCACACCTTGGCCTTCTCGGGGGAGAGGTTGATCACGCAGTTCGAGATCACCCAATCGATGCTCTCGCTCTCGACCGGCAGCTTCTCGATGAGCCCCTCTCGAACCTCGATGTTCGCGAGACCGGCCCGGCGCGCGTTGCTCCGCGCGAGCTCGATCATCGAGCCGGTCATGTCGACGCCGACGACGCTACCCTGCGGGCCGGTGCGGCGAGCTGCGAGGAGCAGGTCGAGGCCGGCCCCGGAGCCGAGATCGAGGACCCGATCGCCCGGACGAATGTCGGTGTAGAGGAGCGGATTGCCGCAGCCGTCCGAGCAGGACACCGCTTCTTCGGGCAAGTCTCGCAGGTCCTCCGACGAGTAGCGCTCCTCCGCTGGAATCGCGACCGCCGTGTCGGCGCGGCGATGGGAGAAATGTCGAACCACCTCGTCACGCAGGGAGTCGGGCCGCGCCATGGTCCCGCAAGCTGCGAACGATCGGTCGTGAGCGCAAGGGACCGATGTCGTGCCAACATGGCGGGCATGACGACTGACCTCGCGCTGGACGATCGGGCGGCCGCCGCGCGGGCCGCCGCGAATCGAGGGCTCGTCCGCCGCCCCCTGACCATGGCCGACGAGCTTCGTTCGCTCGCGGACCACGGCTCCGCGCAGAGCACGACGTGGGACATCTATGGCGCGAAGGGGCCTGTCAGCGAGCTCGAGTCGCGGGTGGCCCAGCTCCTCGACAAGCCCGCAGCCGCGTTCTTCCCGAGCGGGGTCATGGCCCAACAGGCAGCCCTTCGCGCCTGGTGCGACCGCTCCGGTTGCCGGCGCGTCGCGCTGCCCGATCTCTCGCACCTGCTCCACCACGAGGGCGATGGCCCGCGTGTTCTCCACGACTTCGAGCTCCATCCGCTCACCATCGGTGCGGTGACTGCGAGGGGAGAACACGTCGTTGCGATACCCGGACGGGTCGGAGCGATCCTCGTCGAGCTTCCGCTCCGGGACGGGGGTTATCTCCTGCCGTCGTGGAGCGAGCTCGTGGAGGTGTCGAGCGCATGTCGCGGTCGGTCGATCCCCCTGCACTTCGACGGGGCTCGGCTCTGGGAGTCCGCGCCGTGGTTCGACCGCCCGCTGTCGGAGATCGCGGCCCTCGCCGACTCCATCTACGTCTCGTTCTACAAGGGGCTCGGCGGCCTCGCGGGCGCATGCATCGCTGGTCCTGCGGATGTGGTCGAGGAGACGCGACTGTGGCGCAAACGCATGGGCGGCACCGTCTACACGCTGTTCCCCCATGCCCTGGCGGCGCTGCGCGGCTTGGACACCCTGCTGCCACGAATGCCGGAGTTCCACACGTATGCGAAGGAGCTGGCGAACGCTCTGACGTCCAAGGGATTTCGCACTTCGCCGGTTCACTCCGTGGCATTCCGCCTATTCGCGCCCTGGATGCCGCGTGAGCTGCGCGAACGAGCCATCGTCGTGATGGAGCGTGACCGCATCGTCATGCCGGATCGCTGGAGCGCCGCAGACGTACCCGGGTGGTCGTGGACGGAGATCACGGTCGGGCCCACCATCGTCGAATGGCCGGTCGACGAAGCGGCGAGCGTGTTGGAACGGCTACTCGCACCGCTCCCGGGGTGAGCCGTCCTCGATGGACTGCAGAGCAGGGTGAAGAGCGCTCGGTCCACACGACGGTTGCCCCGCGGTGGACCGAGACCTCGATCGAACCGCTTCAGAGCTTGTTGCAGCGATTGAGGAACATCTCGTCCCCGACCTCCACGCCCTCCTGGAGAAGCTGCGCGAAGATGAGCGGGTTACCGCCGGCACCACCGAAAGGCGGACGCTTGTCGAAGGAGGTCGGCGAGCCGGGCTTCGGGACGAGGGTGAACGTCACCACTCCCTCCTTCTCCGCGAGGTGCCGCGGAATCTTGCTGAGCTGCTGGTTCGAGAAGAGGAGGTTTCCCTTCACCCCCGGGCCACTATCGAACAAGCCGCTGAGGCGGATCGTCGGGCCTGGCGAGTTGAGACAGGAGTCCGTGTCGACGTTCATGTCGAGGAGCGAAAGCCAGTCGAAGTCGAAGTGTGCATGCCGGAGGCCCTGGACGCACCGCCCGAGAAGCAAGACCGGTCCGAGCGGGCTGCCGTCTTCGAAGGTGGGCTGGAAGTAGATCCACGGGTTGCCGCCCACTCCGCCCTGGACCGGCTGCTTGGGCAGCTGGATTCCGGCCGGGTCTGACAACGTTTCCGTCACCGTGGCGACGATCGCAGGATCGGTCACGTGGGTTCCCTTCACGTTGTTCTTGCCGAGGATCTTGACCTCTTGGCCGCTCAGTCCGGAGAGGCCCGTGAACGTAATCGTCGGACCAGGGTGGTTGGTGCATCCGTCGAACGTGATGTCGAGATCGAGCGTCCCGTGGCGCAGGGTCTTCCCGTAGATGTGGCCACCGGAGACCGTCAACGGTGCCTCGCTGATGGCGCGTTCGGAGACCGGCGTCTCTTCGCTGGAGCTACACGCCATCGACACCGTCGCGAGGATTGCCGCAGCGGAGAATGCAAACTTGCGCATGATGTTCCCCCATGTTTCTAGAGGTCTCGCCGGCACGCAGACGCGACCGACGCAGCGGCGCAAAGCAGTGCTAGAACCGATCCCCAGCGTTAGGCGAATGGACGAGCGTGCAGGGCAAAAACGCTTGCGCCGCTGCGAGGCAACGGGGCTGCCCATGCGGGGCAGCGGGTCTACCGTGCCGCGGCAACGGGGCTGCCCCGCGGCGCCAACAGAAGGACGGCGGATGCGCAATCGACCTGCCGGTCCTTGGCGCTCGCGTGCGGCTTCGTAGTCGCGTCAGCTTACGGAGGTTCGGTGATTTCGTCGTAACCGCGGCCGACGAATTGGAGCAGATCGAATCCATTGCCGAACGGATCGGCGAAGAACGCGAGCCGCCCGTACGCGTGGTCCTCGAGGGGCCCCTCCTGCGTCGCGCCCGCCGCGATCACCCGAGCGATCGCCGGTTCGATCGCGTCGACGACGAAGTCCATGTGCACCGACGTCCAATGCCGCGCGTAGCTGCGGACGCCGCCGGGGCACGGGATGCTCCCTGCCGGTTTCACCAGCAAGTAGAGCGGCGACGAGGCGCCGAGCAGCTCGACGAAGTCATCGCCCATCCGGCGTCCGACGGTGAGGTCGAATGCGGCCGTGTAGAAGGCGATCGCGCGTTCGAGATCGTCGACATCGATGTTGACCAGGATGTTCACGATCGGCAGGGTACGACCTGGTCGGAGCGGTGCCAGAACCACCGCGCTCGAGACGAGCGGACAGCGCTGGTTGCAGTATGCTGCGCACGTGAGCAACGGGCGTTCCGCGCTGGTTCGGTGGCGCTCGCCCTTCCCGGTCGCGCTCGTGCTCGCGGGCGTCGCCACGGCCGGTTGCGCGTCCGACGCGGCCGAGCCCCCCGAGGTCGCCCGACGCACCAACCCGATCATCGGTGGCGCACCCGATGCCAAATCGCAGGCCGTCGTCGCGATCGTCCAGAACGTCGGTCCGTGCGGCGCGCCCACGCTCGACGTCGGGTGCTCGGGCGCGCTCGTGGCACCGCGCGTGGTGCTCACCGCAGCACATTGCCTCGACAACGCTCCCGCGAGCGCGCTCGAAGTCTTCTTCGGCCCTTCGGTCGACCCGGCGGGCGCTCGTGTCCCCGTGCTCGAGGGTCGCCCCGGGTTCAAGAAGTGAACGGCCCGTTCAAGGTTCTTACGAAACGTTCAATAATTGAACGTCGGGTTCAGCCGCCAAGCTTGCGCCGGAGCAGCTCGCCCGCGAGCTTCGCGTTCGCTTTGCCTTCGGTCGCCTTCATCAGCTCGCCGATGAGGACGCCGTACAGCTTGGTCTCGCCGCTACGGTAGCGCGCGACCAACTCCGCGCGCGCGGCGAGGACGCCGTCGATCGCGGCGCCGAGCGCGCCCTCGTCGCTCACCTGGCGATAGCCGCGGTCGGCGACGATCTTGCCCGGAGCGGCGCCGGAACGAACCATCTCTGCGACGACCTCGCGCGCGAGCTTCGCGGTGAGCGTGCCGTCGTCGACGAGGGCCGAAAGGTCAGCGAGCTCGCGTCCGCCGAACGGGAGGGTCGCGATCGCACGGTTCTCGGCCTTGAGCACGCGGTGCAGATCGTTCGCGACGAGCGTGCCGACGGTCTTGCCGTTGGCGCCGCTCGCGACCGCTGACTCGAAGAGCGCGATCAGCCCGGCGTCGGCGATCAGGTGCGCGTCGTCAGGGGAGAGGGCGTATCGATCACGCAGCGCAGCCGCCTCGGGCGAGAGCTCACGCTCTACCTTCGGCGCTTCGGCCTTGGGCGCGGGCTTCGGTTGGGTCTTCTGCGGTGCGGTCTCGGCGCGCTGCTGTTTTCCCCACGAGTCCTTCAACGCGACGGTCCGGTTGAACACGAGCGCACCCGACTTCGAGTCGGGATCGACCGTGAAGAAGCCGTGTCGCTCGAACTGGAACATCGCGCCGTGCGCGGCAGACGCGACGCTCGGCTCGATGCGCGCGCGCCTGGTCACGAGCGACTGCGGGTTGAGGAACGTCTTGTAGTCGGTGTCGGAGCGGTCCGGGTTCTCGACCGAGAACAGACGATCGTAGAGGCGCACTTCGACATCGAGCGCGTGCGCGGCGCTGACCCAGTGGATGGTGCCCTTGGGCTTCCGATCCGAAGACCGGTCCACCGTGCAACGGAGCTCGACGACCTCGCCCGCATCGTTCTTGATGACCTCGTCGCAACGAATCACCGCCGCGTGACGCAGGCGGACCTCGCCACCGGGTGCGAGGCGGTGCCACCCTTTCGGCGGGGTTTCGGCGAAGTCCTCGCGCTCGATGAAGAGGGTGCGCGAGAACGGAACCGCGCGCGAGCCGGTGCCCTCGGGGACGTCGGCGGGGAAATACGGGGCGTCGAGCATCTCGACCTCGCCGTCGGTCACGTTGGTCAACGTGACCTTCAGCGGATCGAGCACCGCGAGCACGCGCGGCGCGCGGCGGTTGAGGTCGTCGCGCACGCACGACTCGAGCAACGCGACCTCGACCACGCTGTTGGTCTTGGAGACGCCGATCGTCTCGCAGAACGTGCGGATGGCCTCAGGCGTGTAGCCACGACGGCGCAGCCCCGACAGCGTCGGCATGCGCGGATCGTCCCACCCGGACACCAGACGTCCCTCGACGAGCTCGAGCAGCTTGCGCTTGCTCAGGACCGTGTAGGTGATGACGAGGCGCGCGAACTCGTACTGGTGCGGGCGAGGCTCAGCCACCAGCGCATCGAGGATCCAGTCGTACAGCTCGCGGTTGTTCTCGAACTCGAGGGTGCAGATCGAGTGGGTGATGCCCTCGATTTGATCGGAGAGGCAGTGTGCGAAATCGTAGAGCGGGTAGATCGTCCACGCATCGCCGGTGCGGTAGTGGTGCGCGCGACGGATGCGATAGAGCGGCGGATCGCGCATCTTCATGTTCGCGTCGCTCATGTCGATCTTCGCCCGGAGCGTGTGCGCGCCGTCGGGGAACTCGCCTTTGCGCATGCGCCGGAACAGGTCGAGGTTCTCGTCGACCGTGCGGCCACGGTAGGGGCTCGCGCGACCGGGCTCGTTGACCGTGCCGCGATAGGCGCGCATGTCGGCCTCGCTGAGGCTGCACACGTACGCCTTGCCCGCACGGATCAACTGCTCGGCGAAGGCGTAGAGCTGCTCGAAGTAGTCCGACGCGTGGAAGAAGCCGGTCCAGTCGAAGCCGAGCCAACGCACGTCCGCCTGGATCGAGGCGACGTACTCCGGGTCCTCCGTGGTTGGATTGGTGTCGTCCATCCGGAGGTTGCACGCGCCGCCGTACTGTCGAGCGAGCCCGAAGTTGAGGCAGATCGACTTGGCGTGGCCGATGTGCAGGTAGCCGTTGGGCTCGGGAGGGAAGCGCGTCACGACGCGACCGCCGTAGGTGCCCTGACGGCAGTGCTCGTCGACGATTTCGCGGAGGAAGTCCTTCGGGCGGGCGGGCGTGTCGTTCACGCCGGGGACTCTACGACGCCATGCGCCAGGGCACCAACACCCGCGAAGGGCAGCCCCCTGACCATCGAGCTCAAGAGCCGTCGAAGAATTGCCCCCGGACTGAAGTCCGGGGCACCGACTGCAAGACGAAGCCCTCCGGGCTGGGGAGGAACGGCTCGCAACAGCG
>Ga0208492_1001320_pt1 | contig 15823 bp, 13 predicted proteins | sample Subbioar_CSW14AB_FD_184820 | JGI IMG/M metagenome (GOLD analysis project Ga0208492, IMG submission 184820) | Serpentinite rock and fluid subsurface biosphere microbial communities from McLaughlin Reserve, California, USA - CR12Mar_CSW14AB (SPAdes) | ecosystem: Environmental > Terrestrial > Deep... | reverse complement strand
CAAGGGATTGCGACGGAACGGAATTTCCTGGAGCCGGCCCTGGCTTTGGCGTTGGCGGGGGAGATGGCTTCCGTGGAAGGGTGGTGCATGTTGCGCCTGACCGATCATCCCGAGTGGGAGACCGCCGGTTTCAACCGCCTCGACGGTGTGAGCGCGGCGCAGGTCTGGCGGGTTGACGGCTTGGCGCGAGCGATCCGAACGCTGGCGCCCCAGGTGTTGGTGGCCGAGAGGTTTGGACCGACCTTGTATGAGCTGACCCGCTTTGGCACGGACCTCTGGCAATCGCGCGTCAGCAAGCTGGCCAGGCCAGGTTCCAGTGGGCCGACTTTGGGTCAAACGAAGGTAGTGAAGTCAGGAGCATTCAAGTGAGGATGGGAGCGGTGATCGGAACCGTGACATTGAAAAGTGTCCACCCCATCATGGCGGGCAGCCGCTGGCTGATTGTCCAGCCGATGAGCCTGGCAGCGCTGAAAAAGAGCGTGGCCTCGGGCGAGCCGGCCGGCGATGGCGAAGACCTGGTGGTCTATGACGAATTGGGGGCGGGTATCGGTCAGATGATCGCCTTCAGCGAAGGGGGAGAAGCGGCGGCGCCGTTTTACCCGCACAAGAAACCAATTGACGCGTTTTGTGGCATCCTATTGGACAAGGTGGTTCTGGAGGTTTAGGCATGAGCCAGTACGAGGAGAGTTTGAAGGAATTCATGTGCGAAATTGGGCGCAGGCTTTACGACCGCCATTTCGCCGCGGCCAACGACGGCAACATCACCGTCCGGCTGAACGACAAGGAACTACTCTGCACCCCGACGATGGTGTCGAAGGGGTTCATGACCCCGGACGACATTTGCAAAATCGATAACCAGGGCGTGCAGATCGCCGGCAAGCGCAAGCGATCGTCGGAAGTGCTGCTTCACCTTTCGGTTTACAAGGAAAGGCCCGACGTCAATGCGGTGGTGCATTGCCATCCGCCGCATGCGACGGCGTTCGCCGTGGCGCACGAGCCAATCCCGAAGTGCGTGCTTCCCGAAGTGGAAGTGTTTTTGGGCGAAGTGCCGATCGCGGTGTATGAAACGCCGGGCGGGCAGAAGTTCGCCGATACGATCAGCCCTTACGTCAAGGATTGCAACACGATCCTGCTTGCCAACCACGGCACGATCACCTTCGGTCCCGACCTGGAAAACGCCTATTTCAACACCGAGATCATCGACGCCTATTGCCGCATTTTGATCCTGTCGCGCCAGCTTGGCCGCGTGAATTATTTCACCGACCAGCAAACCAAGGAGCTTTTGGATCTGAAAAAGCGCCTGGGTTACGACGATGTCCGCTTCCGCGATCCCGAGTCCTGCAAGCTCTGCGGCGATAGTTCCTTCGACGGCGAATATAGTAACTTCATCCCCCGGCCGTTCGCTTTCCGCCGAGAAATGGAACCGGCCGGAGTTGGCGCGTGCCATTGCCATGACGGACCGGAGCATTCCGGTCCGGTCGCCAAGACGATCGCCAAGCCAGCGGTCCAGGCCGGAAATAAGGCATGGGGCCAATCGGGCGTAAAGTCCGAGGCCGATTTTGAAAAACTCGTGCAACTGATCACCAATCAGGTTCTCGGCGCCATGGGTGGGTGATCGGCCACACTTTTTCCCGGTTTTCCGGGGGAGTGGATGCAGCAACATGCTCAAGATCAATTGGGGTAAGGACAAGGTTGGGTTCATCAATGCGTTTGTGTTGATCGGCATTGTAGCCGTCACGCTGATCGCCACGATTGCCTTGATCGTGCTGGGTTTCCTGGCGGGCGATTGGTCCCGCTACATCCTGGCGCTCAAGTTTGTGCTGGGAGGGGCCTACATCCTCTGTACGATCGCCGTTCTGACGAGGATCGGCGTGTACCGAAGCGGAGTGGTCAAGAGAAAAGCTCAGGAAGAAAAGGATCGCCTCAGCCGCGAGCAAGGCGAACAAGAGATCAAGGAAGGCTCCGCGTAGACGGGGTCAAGAATCATCGCTGCAAAATTGAGGGGAGCACGGACATGAAGGTGAGCATTGTCGGCGGCGGGGGTTTGGTGGGAAGCATGGCCGCCTACGCCTTGCAACTGGGCAAGGTGGCAAGCCACATCTGCATCATCGATGCCAACCGGCAGGTCGCGGAAGGGGTGGCGCTCGACCTGCTTCAAGGTTCGTCGATCGTCGCCGATCAGCGGATCACCGCGGGCGATATGTCCGAAGTCGCGACGAGCGATATCGTCGTGATCACGGCGGGACTTCGGCGCAAGCCCGAAGAGTCGCGGCTGGATCTGATCAACCGCAATGTTGATCTGTTCATGGGACTCTTGGGCGAAGCCAAAAAGGCTGGTTTGCGCGACTCCAGTTACCTGGTGGTCGTGAGCAATCCGGTCGATGTGTTGACCTATTTGGCGATCAAGAAAAGCGGATTGGACTGGAAGCGGGTCATCGGTCTGGGCACCCAGCTCGACACCGCTCGTTTTCGTTCGCATATCGCCCGTCGCCTTCAGGTGCCGCCCACACAAGTGCAGGCGCTCTTGCTTGGCGAACATGGCGATACGATGGTGCCGATCTGGTCGAGCGCGACGGTTGCGGGATTGCCTCTGGAAAGTTGGCCGGGCTGGAACGCTCAGCAGGCCAGCGAGAGCTTCGAAGAAACCAAGACCGCCGGCGCGAAGATGATCTCGCTCAAGGGCGGGTCGGGGTTCGCGGTGGGTGTGTCGATTCGCGAAGTGGTCGAGTCGATCATTCTCGACAGCCGCAAGATTTTGCCGGTGAGCACCCTCCAGCATGGTCTTTACGACCTGAGAGATGTTTGCCTGTCGGTTGCGACCGAAGTCGGTTGCGGCGGCGCGCGCAAGCAGTTTGAAATTCCCATTAGCTCGCGGGAAAAGATTGCGCTGCAAAACTCGGCACGGGTTTTGAAGGGAATCATCGAACAGGTCGAGACGCGCATCGCCAGGCGACCGGCGCCGGTCGCCACGGCCCCCGCGCCCGCTGCAGTTTCCGCGGCTTCAGCCGCTGCCCCTGCGGTCACTCCGGCGCCCGTAGAGCAAAAGACCATCGGGCATCCTCCCCTGGTGACCCGGCCTCACGCCACCAGGGCTGCCTGGAATCGCGGCGCTTAACGACATTCCAAGAGAGCCAGATAAGCGGCGGGTGCAAACGAAGACAGGTTCGCCAGAGCAACTTGAGGAGAGAGGTCCGTGGACGAGACCGAAATCCTGGCTCGACTCCTTGAGCATCCGGCCGGCTTCGAAGTGAGCCTGGGTCGTGAACTGAGCGCCTGCCGTTTGGATCAGGGCAGTTTCGTGGTGGAGTATGAGGCAAAGGGTCGCGACGGCGATCCGGTGCTCAAGGAGAAATCCTTCACGACGGCCCCGGCCGCCGCGGAATTCTTCATCAAGCGCAGGCACGAGAAAAAGCTGGGTGCCGACCTTGATGAGATCGATTTGGATTAAGTCTCAAGACCTGGCCTGAACGGGCAGTTAGACCAGAACAAATAGAAAAATAGAAAAAACAGAAGAAACGCACATGGTTACCAAAATCCTCGATGAACGCCTGGCAAGGATTCATGCCAATCCCCATGGCGGCAACGATTTCATCCTGGCCGATGCCAAGGATGCCGACATGGCGCTTTCGATCGGTGCTCCCGGCAAGTCGCCCGAGCGCTGGCCCGATGGCGAAATCCGCCACAAGACTCTCGCGGAGTTTCGCGAGCAGATCGTCGAAATCGTCGAGCAGGGGCTCGTCGACATCATGTTGATGTCGGCAAGCACTTCGGAAATCCTCTGCATTCAGAAAAAGCTGTTCGAGTCGAGCCGGATGACGCCGGCGGCTCGGGCTAACGACACGACCGACATTCATATCGTGCGCGGATCGCGTTACCCGACCGAGCCGTCCATGCCATTTCGCACCGCGACACTCGATCACATCATGTGCGGCAAGGCCGTGTGCACGCCCGGAGTCAAACACCTGGGGCCCGACTTGGGCCTTTACAGCATCACCTTTTCGAACGACACGGTGCGCGATCGCGCGAACCTCGAAGCGTACAAGGAATTTCGCATTGAGGCGGAGATCAAGGGTTTCCGCCACTTCCTCGAGATCTTCGATCCCAATGTGGCGGGAATGGTCGATCCGGCCCAGCTTCCCGGTTTCATCAACGACTGCATCGTGCGGGCCATGGGCGGTGTGACCTCCGCGGGACGGCCGGTATTTCTCAAGATCGTTTATCATGGCGCGCGGGCGATGGAAGAATTGGTCTCCTACGATCCGCACCTGGTCGTGGGGATCTTGGGTGGATCGGCGGGAACGACCTACGACGCCTTCAAGCTGTTGGCCGAAGCGAAAAAATATGGCGCGCGTGTCGCCCTGTTTGGCCGCAAGATCAACAACGCCGAGAATCAACTGGCCTTCATCCGCTTTTTGCGGCACATCGCCGATGGCGAGGTGACCGCCGAAGAAGCCGTGCCCGCCTATCACTCGGTCTTGCAAAAGCTGGGAATCAAGCCGCACCGCAGCCTCAAGGAAGACATGCAGATCACCACGGGAATCATGAACTATGGCGGCGGGGCGGCCACCGTCAGCGTTCCGGGCGGTGTGCCGGCGAAGGCGGCATCGACGGCTGCCAAGCCTGCCGCGTCGGTGGCGAAAGCTACAGCAACCCCGGCTCCGGCCGTGCCCAGGACGCCCAACAAATTCACCCCAGACGCCTCTCCCGATTTTTCCAAGATGTCGACCGCGGAGAAGGTCGCCTGGCAAAAGGCCCGCTGGGACCGGATTTTGGGAAGGTAGGGAGATTTCCATCTAAGCGAATAGATCGGAAGATTTGAAGACCGATTCGACTTAGGGCAAATGCTCCAAGTCATTAAGGTCTTTGAATCGGCCCGCTGCTAATTTGTTTTTCTTCAGCATATTCAGGCTGATTAGGGTGACGTCTACTCCATCCAACTTGCCGATGACTCGTTCGCGGAAGCATTCGTTAAAGGTCACTCCGGATATAGAAGTCAGTACTTCAATGCGCACCGGGGGCACACCCATGCGTAAGATGGTCGAATCTCTTAGGAATAGGCCTGCGTTCAGGTCGTGGGTACCGATTCCGAATTCTTGCAACACTCCAACCATTCGATCCGCATTGATTTGATTGGTGGCGATCCAAATATCGATATTGTTCGTTGCGCGAGGGTGGCCATAGAAGCCGACGGCGAAACCGCCAACCAAAAGGTATTCAACCCCGTTGGCATTCAACAATTTCAAAAACTCTTTGAAGTCGTCCGGTAGCTGCATTTCCATAATTGATCCGCCGCAGGAGGGCCATGTGAGCGATGCGCTCTTGCGGTGTCCTCGATAGCCAGTAAACCTTCTCGTCTGGGTCGTCAAATCCGGTCGATACCGAAAAAGCGGTCCGGTCCACTTTGGGCATCGGATTGTCTGATTGTTGGATTTCCATCCGTTTTTCTCGTTTGTGCTCCTTTCAATTTACATGATCGCGCCTGATAGCGGCATGGCGCCATCTGTTTTCGCCAACAGCCGCGTGGGTGAGGGGTATGGTTGGACAGAGATCCCTGCCAAATCCCCTCGGCGGTTTTCCCATCTCACGTCGCAACTAACATTAGGGGATAAGGTTTCTCTTTCCTTGGATTGGCCCGATGTCAAAACGATTTTTCCTGACCACCGCGATCGATTACCCCAATAGCCGCCCGCATATCGGCACCGCCTTTGAAAAAATTGGCGCCGATGTCCAAGCGCGTTGGCGGCGCATGGAGGGGGACGAGGTCTTTTTCCTGATGGGCAACGACGAAAACACCGTCAAGGTGGCTCGCCGTGCTCAGGAAGTGGGGAAGGGAACCAAGGAATATTGCGATGACATGGCCAAACAGTTCAAGGAGGTCTGGACCGCCCTGGGCTTGAGTTTCGACGATTTCATCCAGACGAGCGAAGAGCGTCACCATATCGGTTGCCAGGCGTTCATTCAGAAGGTGAAGGACAATGGCCACCTTTATAGGGGGAGCTATGAGGGCTGGTATTGCAATGGTTGCGAGGCGTTCAAGACGGAGAAAGAGCTGACGGACACTCAGCTTTGTCCCATTCACAACGCACCGGCGGTTAAACGCGAGGAACCGTGCTGGTTTTTTGCGTTGAGCAAATTCCAGAAGGAATTACTTGCGTTTTACGAGCAAAACCCCGATTTCATTCAGCCGGAAACCCGGCGCAATGAAGTGTTGGCTCTGGTCGAGAGTGAGCTTCGCGATGTGAATATCACCCGCCGGGGTGAAACCTGGGGGATCAAAGTTCCCTTTGACCCTGAGTTCACGATTTATGTCTGGTTCGACGCCCTTTTGAATTACATCACGGCGATCGGCTACGGCTCCGATCCTTCTCGATTTGAGAAATGGTGGCCAGCCAGCTTGCATGTGATTGGTAAAGATATCACGCGATTTCATTGCGCTTTGTGGCCGGCCATGTGCATGGCTGCGGGGATTGCGCCGCCAAAGCGCGTGTTTGGTCATGGTTTCGTCCATCACAAGGGCGAAAAGATGAGCAAGACCATCGGCAACGTGGTCGAACCGATGGATCTTTTGCGCGAAGTCGGACCCGACGCGTTTCGTTACTTCTTCTTGCGGGAATGCCCGTTTCCGGGAGATGGCGATTTCTCTTATCGAAGGTTCATCGAGGTCTTTAACGCGGACCTGGCGAACAAGTTGGGTAATCTTTACAGCCGAATTACCGGGGTGCTCGGCAAGAATTACAACAACATTTTTCCAATCTCGGATCAACCCCTGGCATGGATTGGCGCCTCGGCGCCTGACAAAATCGTTGCCGAGTGGCGGGAATTGCTTGGCGCTTTGCGCTACAACCAAGCCCTGCAGTTAATTTGGCAGGAAGTGGTGACGCCCGCGAACCAATACGCGGACAAAATGGCGCCATGGAATTTGGTCAAAAGCGATAAGGTCGCAGCTGGTATCGTTTTGAGAGAAATGCTTGAAGCCCTAAGAGTGGCATCGATTTTGCTCAAACCCTTTTTGCCAGCGATCTCCCAGACCCTGTACGAAAGTTTCAATTTTCCGATAAAATGGGAGGATGTTGGTCCTGATTTAGCAGCCCAGCTTTCCCAGTCTACCACTGAGATACGGCTGCAAGCTATCTTGGAAAATGGGAAGGTGAAACAGCTATTTCCGCGCCTTGTGGCGAAAGCGGAAGATGAGGCGTAATTGGATCGAACCATTTGGTTTTTGCCTGCGTACCGTTTGAGTGGAGGGTTTCGTGTCTGATTCAGGGATACGGACCGCCCGCTCAACCGATGAGGATTTGGCCTTGCGCATGGCACAGGGCGATTCTGGCGCATTCGATACCTTGGTTCATCGTTACGAAGATGAACTTTATGGGTACCTGAGGCGCTACACAGGGAATAACGCTCTGGCCGAGGATGTGTTTCAAAACACATTCCTGCAAGTCTGGCTGAAAAGCAAACAATTCGATCATGGCAGGGTTTTTCGTCCTTGGCTTTACACCATTGCGACGAACCAGGCGATCGATGCGTTAAGGCGGCAAGGCCGACATACCACTCTCAGCCTTGAGGAATCGCGTGGCGATTCCGAATACGGCGAAACTGGCCGTTTGATGGAAATGCTCACCAGTTCCGAAGCCGATCCCTCCGATGCGATGGATTGGGGCGAAAGCCAGGAAACGGTGCGGCAGGCGGTTGACGATTTGCCTCCCAATCTTCGGGAGGTACTGATTCTGGCCTACTACCAGGGCCTGAAGTATCGGGAAATCGCCGATATCCTCGGCGTTCCGGTGGGAACCGTAAAGTCCCGCCTACACGCTGCACTCCTCAAACTACAGGACCACCTCCCATGGGAAAAATCGTTGAAAAACGGTTTTACCGAGGAAGAGGTTTGACACCCCGGATTCCATCGACATGAGTACCAAGAGAGATGTCTTCGATTCCCCCGATTTTGTGGGTTTCGCCCTCAAAACACTGGAAGAGCCGGAATACCGGCAGATGGAATCGTTTATCGGTTCCGATCCGAAGGCACGACGAATCGTCGAACGGATTCAGCGCCTGAAATCTCCCCTCGATGCCGACAGAAAACCGATCAAGGCCCCCAGTGGCCTTGCTCGCAAAACGATCCTGCATGTTCGCACGAGCGTGACCCGATCTCTGCCCGCCGCTCCGCCCCTTTCGAGGGATCCGGAAGCACGGTCGCGGACTTGGGGCCTGCGGACCGATCTATTCGCGGCCGCAGGCCTCCTGATCATGTTTGGCGGGGTGATCTGGCCCGCCATTCATCGCCAACGTCAGAATCAGGCCGATCTTGCTTGCCGCTACAACATGTCCCAAACCTGGCGCGGTCTGGTCCACTGGGCCATGAATAATGGCGATAAGTTCCCGGTGCCCGACGAGAAGGGCGCGCGCTCCACACCTGGTATTTACGCTTCGTGCGTGATCCAGTCGGGCTATGTGCTGCCGCAAAGTTACTTTCTCGACTGCCCTTCCACCGTCGAGAACCCGACCCAGCATCAAGTTCCCACGTTGACCGCGCTCGACGACCTTTATCGCACCGACCGGGATAAATGGCATGAAACCACCCGCCGGATGGGGGGATCGTATGCCTACCACATGGGGCATCGGATTTTTGGCCATCATGTCGGCTATAACCTGAAATCGGGAGGCCATCGCCCGATCCTTGCCGACGCGGGCCATTCGCGTGCCGGCCATAATAGCCCCAATCATGGCGATCGAGGCCAAAATGTCCTGACGATTGGCGGTAGCGTCCGCTTTTGGAACAACCGCAACGCCGGCATCGGCCGAGATGATATTTACCTCAACCGGACATTTGCCCACAATGCGGGCATCGGTCCCGACGATACCGTGCTGGGAAGCTGGGCCGATCGGCCTTGCTCCGACGCCGACTGATCGACCCGTTTCGACGATCGAACGCGCATTCTCCATTCGCGGACTTTGTGGCCGCGGGGGAAATCAAGAACCATGGATATTTAGCGATCAGGGAAGGTCGCCCATTCCCCGAACGGGCCCGGCAAGTTTTGCCGGGCCCGTCGACTTTAACAGAGCGGGCCGGGCAAGTTGACTTAAACAGTGCGGGCCTGGCAAGTTTTGCCGGGCCCGCCGTTTTTAGTCCCAATAGGCTGCTGTGAAGTAAATTGGTAAAATGGTGATTGTCCCACCCGGCCTTCCTTCTCCCCGCCTCGCCAGGGTTCCCTCGTCATGAAACACCTGCCTCGATTCTTGCAGTGGTTTGTCGTTGCAAGTTGGGGGATGGGGCTCGCGCCGATTGCGGGAATCGGTTCCCCAAGGCTTCTGGCATCCGATTCCCCGACTGCCAAACCCCACGGAACCTCCGATCCGGCCTGGGAAGCCCTGGCTCCTCTATTTTCGGCTCGCTGCAACTCCTGCCATCAAAGCTCCAAAAAGCGGGGCGGCTTGACCCTGGAGAGCCCGGAAGGGTTTCACGCGGGCGGAGACTCCGGTCCCGCCGCCGCCGAAATTCTCAAACGGGTTGCCCTGCCGGCCGATGCCGAGGGGGCCATGCCGCCCAAGGGAGACCGCCTCAAGGCGTCCGAGCTTGCGATATTGCGCGAGCAGCTTGCGCGGGTTCGGCCGCCGGCCGCGCTCGAAACGCACTGGTCGCTCAAGGTGCCGGTCCGTCCCGCCGTGCCGCAATCCGGACCCGCCGCCCTTTCTCCCATCGACCGCTTTTTGCAGGCCAAACTTGCCGAGGCTGGCCTCAAACCGAATCCCGAAACGGACAAAAGAACTCTCTTAAGGCGCTTGAAATTCGATCTTGTGGGCTTGCCTCCCACTTCCGCGGAAATCGAGTCGTTTCTGGCGGACCGCTCAAGCGACGCCTACGAAAAAAAAGTCAACGAATATCTTTCCTCGCCTCAATTCGGCGAACGATGGGCCAGGCACTGGCTCGACGCGGTCCGCTTTGCCGAAAGCGATGGTTTCGAAACCAATCAGCCTCGCCCCAATGCCTGGGTCTACCGCGACTGGGTGATCCGCGCGTTTCAAAACGACATGCCATACGACCGCTTCCTGACGGCGCAACTCGCCGGCGACCAGATCGGCGAGAGTGCCGGCACCGGCTTTCTCGTAGGCGGGCCCTACGACCGGGTGAAAAGCCCTGACGAAACCCTGATCCGCCAGCAACGCGCCGACGAGTTGCACGATATGGTTTCGACCGCGTCGAGCGCCTTCCTTGGGTTGACGGGAGGTTGCGCTCGTTGTCACTCCCACAAGTTCGACCCGATCAGCCATGAGGACTACTACCGCCTTAAGGCGATCTTTGAAGGGGTCATTCATGGCGAACGGCCGCTACAGCCCGATCCGGCGCGCGCGCGGGAAGCCGAACTGGCAAAGGTCGAGTTGCAAAAACTCGAGGGCGAACTGGCAAGCCAAGAGAGGCAGGCCCAGAACCGTCTCACTCGCTGGATTTACCCTGCCAAGACCGCCACGGCCGAATTTGTACCGCTCGTCGCTCCATTGGGCGTCGAACCCTACGCAGCGGGCAATTCCGCTGGACAGAAGTCTTACGCTGGAACCCTGACCGAATTCCCCACCCTGGGGACTGGTTACGCCTACTGGAATCGAGTCAAGGACCAGCCCCTGGCGCTTTACAAGCCAGGCCTGTCCGGCAGCTTTCGCGTGGGGTATTCCTGGGGGGCAGGCTGGAGCACGCACACCACGAAGGCGCGTCTCGTTCTTGACCGCGACGGCAGAACGGAAACCACCGCCGATCAGGTTTTGCTGGCCACGATCGATCAGCAAAAAAGGGTGCGCGATTCCTCACCCACACCCAATCAACCGCTCTGGAGCGGTCTGGCCGATTTCGGCGTGGTGACCCTGACCAACGAATCGGCCCTGATTCTCTATGCCGGGCCTGACGACGCTTACGCCACGGCCGATCTGCTCGTTTTGCAGGAATCGGGGGCGCCAGACGAAACGATCGCGCTGAGAGCGCCGGTGAGCACGGGCGAAAACCGGGAACGATTCGCGGCGGTCAAGGTCGATCGTTTACGCATTCGCATTGCCGCGGCCAACCAGAGTGAACCGTGCCTGGATGAGGTGGAGCTTTTTTCCGCGACCGAGCCGGGCGTCAACCTGGCTAAGCGCGAGTGCCGGGTCGTCGCATCAAGTTCTTATCAGGGCAATGCGTTTCACAAGCTTGAACACATCAACGACGGCATTTACGGAAACCAAAAAAGCTGGATCGCCGGCTCCACGCAACAGGCCTGGATTGAGTTTCGCTTTCCCGCACCCATCACAGTGGATGAGGTGCGCTGGAGCCGCGACCGCACGGTTCCGGCCCAATATGCCGATCGGGTGATGACCGATTACGCCATCGCTGTTGCTAACGGAAATGACGATTGGACGATCGTCGCCGGGTCGAACGACCGCGTGCCCATGGGCACGCTCTCTGGACCGGCCCTGCGTTTTGGTGCGGCGGGCAAATCCGATGAGCCGCTATTGCAAAAAACGAAAAAACTGGCGGAGCTTCGCGATCGAGCCACGGTCCTTTCGAGCCAATCGATGGGCTACCTGGGTCAGTTTCAACAGCCCGGTGCGACGCAGCTCTTTCACCGGGGCGACCCGATGGAACCGCGCCAGCGCATTGCTCCGGGCGGTTTTTCCAAGATTGGCGGATCCCTTGACCTTCCCGCCGAAACTGCGGAAGCCCAAAGGCGCCTGGCGCTGGCAAAGTGGATGACCGCCAAGGAAAATCCGTTGCCGGCGCGCGTCATCGTCAACCGGCTATGGCAACATCATTTCGGCGTCGGCATCGTGTCGACTTCCAGCGATTTTGGCCGCAACGGCGCGCGGCCGACTCACCCCGAACTGCTCGATTGGCTTGCGTGCGAATTGATCGAACCGACGATGCTGCGACCTCAGGAGTCACAGGCGGTCGCATGGAGCCTCAAGCATATCCACCGGTTGATTGTGCTGAGCGCGGCCTACCGCCAATCGTCTGCAGCGAATGCCCTGGCGCTTGAGCGCGATGCGCAGTCGCGCTTGCTTTGGCGTTACCCTTCCCGCCGGCTCGAGGCCGAATCGATCCGCGATGCGATTCTGTTTGTCTCGGGCAATTTATCCCTGGAGCAGGGGGGGCCGGGGTTTGACCTGTTTGAAACCAATACCAACTATGTGAAGGTCTACACCAACAGAGCGCAGTTCGGCCCGGCCGAATGGCGGCGCATGGTCTATCAAAACAAACCGCGCATGCGCCTGGACAATATCTTTGGCGTGTTCGATTGTCCCGACGCGGGCCAGATCGCGCCGATGCGCAATCGTTCGACGACTCCGCTCCAAAGCCTGGCGCTCTTGAACAGCCCTTTTATGCTCGATCAGGCGGGGCGATTCGCGGCGCGAATCGAGAAAGAATTCTCAGGCGATGCACGACGGAAAGTTCAGGGGGCGTTTGTCCTCGCGTTGCAAAGAAATCCGGAAAAGGATGAAGAATCCGCCGCGGTTGCGCTGGTGGAGAAGGGGGGACTTGTCTCGCTTTGCCGCGCGCTCTTGTCTTCCAACGAATTCCTTTATCCCGATTAAAGATCTCAAAGTTCCGGTAAATTCAGGTGACGGCAGGCAACAACATGATCGGCCATTCCTTGCGCCAGGCGCTTTTATGCCGCAGGCAATTCCTCGACCTGACGCGGTCGGGGCTCGCCTCGACCGCATTCCTGAGTTTGGCTGGCCGCGCGGGCAGGGGGGCGAACGACCCGATCCGCCCCACCATTCTGCCCGAAGCGCCGGCGGCGCCGCGCCCCGCGCCCGAGCGCGCCAAGGCCGACCAGGTGTTGCTCATTTTCTGTTCGGGCGCGGTGAGTCATGTCGACACCTTCGACTACAAGCCGAAGCTGATCCAGTACGACGGCAAGGCGTTGCCCGGGGCCGACAAGCTGATCACCTTTCAGGGGGAAAACGGCAACCTGACCCAGCCGCTTTGGAAATTCCGGCCGCGCGGACAATCGGGCAAGATGGTTTCCGATCTCTTGCCCCATATGGCCGCCATGGCGGACGACATGTGCTTCATTCATTCGATGACCGCCAAGAGCAACACGCACGGTCCTGCCGAAAATCAGATGAGCACCGGCTTCACGCTCGATGGATTTCCCAGCGCGGGGGCCTGGATCAGTTATGCCCTCGGAAGCGAAAGCGCGTCGCTACCCGCCTTTGTCGCCATACCCGATCCGCGCGGCACCCCGCAGATGGGGCCGAACAACTGGTCGAGCGCGTTTCTGCCGGCGGTGTTTCAAGGCACGCCGTTCAATGCCTCCGAGGCGATCCCCCACTTGCAGCGGCCGAGCCAGATCTCGGCGCAAAGCGAGGAGGCCACCCGCGGCTTCTTGCGCTTCCTCAATGAAAAGCATCGGGAAAAGCACCCTTTCGACAGCGACATGGCGGCGCGGATCGCCAGCCACGAACTGGCCGCGCGCATGCAGGTCGAAGCGACCGAAGTCGCCGATCTTTCCCGTGAGCCCAAGGCCTTGCTCGATTCCTATGGCGCCAACGATGCCGACCCGGCGGTGGCGGGGTTCGCGCGTAACTGCGTGCTGGCGCGTCGCCTTCTGGAGAAGGGCGTTCGCTTTGTCGAGCTGTTCAATGGCTCGTATGCGATGGGCGAAGGGGTGGGGAACTGGGACGGCCACAAGACTTTGAAAACCCAGTACCCGGTGCACGCGCGCATTCTGGATCAGGCGTGCGCGCGGTTGCTTGCCGATTTGAAATCGCGGGGGATGCTTGAGCGGACGCTGGTGGTCTGGGTGACCGAATTTGGGCGCATGCCAACGTTCCAAAAGGGAGCGAATGGGCGCGACCACAATCCGAAGGGGTTCACCGTCTGGTTGAGCGGCGCGGGAGTCAAACGCGGTTACTCCCATGGCGCGACCGATGAGTTCGGCCACAAGGCGGTCGACAAGGTCACAACCATTCCCGATTTGCATGCGACGATTTTGTATTTGCTCGGACTCGATCACGAGCGGTTGAGCTGGTACCACAACGGCATCGAGCGGCGGTTGACCGATGTCCACGGCGAATTGATTCGCGAGATTTTGGCCTAGTGATTTGCCCCTATATTTGTCTGAAAAGGATCGGTAATGAGGTTGATTGCGGGTTGCGGCTACCTGGGGGCGCGGGTCGCCGCCCTTTGGATTGCCGCGGGCCATCGGGTCGCGGCGATCACGCGTAGCGCCGGGCGTGCCGAGCAGTTGCAAAAACTGGGAATCGTGCCGGTAATTGCCGACATCACCGATCCCCAAAGTCTTGTAAAAATCGCCGAGCTTGGCCCCCTGGAGGGCGTGTTCTACGCGGTCGGCCTCGACCGCCAATCGGGCCATACGATGGAGCAGGTCTACATCGGGGGTTTGCGGAACTTCCTTGACGCGCAAAAGAAATCCTCCCCCTATCCCAAATTCTTGTTCGTGTCGAGTTCGAGCGTTTATGCGCAAGTCGATGGCGAGTGGGTCGATGAAACGTCGGCTCTCAACGCGGCCAGCGGCCCGGGCAAAACGATGCGCGATGCCGAAGCGACTCTAAAGAAAATCATGCCAGCCGCCGTGATCTTGCGCTTTGCCGGGATTTATGGTCCGGGTCGGCTGTTGCGTCAAAAGGCCATCGAACAAGCAGAGCCGATTCCCGTCGATCCGGACAAGTGGCTGAACCTAATTCATGTCGATGACGGCGCGAAACTCGTCGACCTGGCCTGGGATCGCGCGCAACCGGGCGGCGAATATAACATCGCCGACAGTTCGCCGGTGCTTCGCGGCGATTATTACCGCACGCTGGCCCGGTTGCTGCACGCACCGGAACCTCATTTCATTGCTGGAGAAATGGGCAAACGAGGCGGCCCAGATAGCGCCCACCGCCGCATTTGCGCCAAAAAAGCGCGAACGGAATTGGGTTGGTTTTGCGAATATCCCAATCATGAATTGGGGCTCAAGGCCATCCTGGAGGCCGAGCGCCGGCAATAGGCTTCCCCTTGATTCTCCGCGCCCAGGCGGGACAATAGCATCTCCTCCCCGTCTTGAACCATGGGTGAATATGCAGCGCATTCGCAAAACGCGGATAGTGGCAACGATCGGTCCCGCCTCTCGCGATCCCCAGATATTGGAAAAACTGATTCTGGCCGGAGTCGATGTCTTCCGGGTCAACCTTTCGCACGGGACCCAGGAAGATCACAAAATCGCCATTGATGCCATTCGCGCCGCGGCCAAGAATCTCGACCGGGTGGTGGGCATTCTCGCCGACCTTTGCGGTCCCAAGATTCGCGTCGGTAAATTCAAGGATGGCTCGATCACCTTGAATCAGGGCGAATCGGTTACCATCACGACTCGCGATGTCGTCGGTGAGCCGGGACTGATCGTATCGCAATATCGCGAACTGCATCGCGATCTGCGCGTCGGCGACCGGATTCTCTTCGACGATGGCCTACTTGAGGCCGTGGTCGAATCGACCAATGGCAGCGAGCTGAAGGCCAAGGTGATCCACGGCGGCCTGCTCAAGGAGCGCAAGGGGATCAATCTACCTGGCGCGCGTTTGAGCGTGGGCGCGTTGACGCCCAAGGATCGCGATGATGCCAAATTCGCCATCGCCGCTCAGGTCGACTATCTGGCGCTGAGCTTTGTACGCCAGGCGGAAGACATCGAGTCGCTGCGGGAACTGATCGTCGAACAAGGCGCGACCACTCCCATCATCGCGAAAATCGAAAAGTGCGAGGCGCTTGAAAAAATCGATGCGATCGTCGAAGCCGCCGATGGGTTGATGGTGGCGCGCGGCGACCTGGGAGTCGAGTTTCCGCTCGAAAAAGTTCCTAAGA
>Ga0208492_1001319_pt1 | contig 15827 bp, 17 predicted proteins | sample Subbioar_CSW14AB_FD_184820 | JGI IMG/M metagenome (GOLD analysis project Ga0208492, IMG submission 184820) | Serpentinite rock and fluid subsurface biosphere microbial communities from McLaughlin Reserve, California, USA - CR12Mar_CSW14AB (SPAdes) | ecosystem: Environmental > Terrestrial > Deep... | reverse complement strand
CAAAGCTCGCCGTCGTCTTCCGTCTCGGCAACGGTGATCACCCGCGATTGCATGATGCGTGGCCCGTAGCGCACCGCCAGTCGCTCCGCGATACCCGGTTCGACGGACTTGGAACCGCATCCCGGCCGATAACCAGACAGCCCGGCGCCCAGCTCCGTAACACCGGTCAAGCGCTGCCACTCACTGCGCTCCCAACCGATGGCGCGCTGCGCTTCCACGCCGCCACGAAGTTCGAGCAGGGTGGGTACGGTCTCGATGGCGAGTTTGAAAGATGCCTCCAGCGAGCGGTCGTCACGGGCATCGATAACCTTCGTGAAGGTTGGATCATCCTGCACGAAGACCGTGAGGGATTTGCCCTGCTTCTGCAGTTCAACCAGCACCGGGTCGACGAGTGTGCACGTCGGGCAGTCGCGCTTCACGACTGCGATGAAACCGTCAGGAATATTCATGTCCGATCCAAATGGGGTGACAAGGGGTGCATGGAGGGCAACCTCGACGCTTCACGGAAGGTACGAACGCGACCGGGGCAAAGGAATGGCCCCCGCCCGTATTACACCCGAGCCGATCACGGGAGTCACCATGGCCGACGAATCGCCAGACCCATACCTGGCCCGGTCCTGAGCGCACGGTCGACCGGTAGGAGATTCATTGTTCTGCCTTCTAGCCATCGTTTATTCGCCCTTAAGGGGGCGCTCGGTGTATTCCCGCAAATGCATACGCAGTCACGAGTGCAGCTTACTGGGCATCGCCCAGCCACGCCCAACGTGAAACAGCGGCTCCTGGCGGGAGGCTTGGCCGGCCGTTGACCTGAAGGCCTCGGTAGTAATTTAGATACCGTGCACTTGGTCTGTTTTATTCGATATTGGGGTGGTGCTGTCAACCGGTTTTTTACTTCAGTGGCCGGAATACGGGATAAACGTGTTCTTTCCGCTCCACGTTGACAGGATTGTCAACAAAAAGATACCGTGCAGTCGGGCGGTTATTGCGAGTCGACGCCCGCTGGAGGCGCGCTATTTCACGCGTCGGCCGTTGCGACGCCCGTTTCACAAGCTGCTGCCGGATGTCGGTGAATCATGATGCCAACTGACTCCCTGCGCGCGTACCTCAAGCCCAGCGCACGACCGCGATGAAAGCGCGCCTGTGCAAGGCCGCCTTCGAGCAGATCCGCGACCATGGTTATGTGAACTTCAGAACCGCGGCGGTGACACGCTTGGCCGGGGTGTCCCAGGGCGCGTACATGCACCACTTTCCGACCAAGAGCAACCTGGCGCTTGCGACGATGGAGTACGCATACGAAGAGGCGACCGCCACTTCGTTGTCCCGCATCCAGCACACGACGGCCGACAGCGACCCGATTTCTGCCCTAGTAGAGGATGCCCGGCGTTTCTTTTTCTCAGCCCATTTTCGCGTGGTGCTGGACATCCTCATGTGCGGCGGGAATGACGAAGCACTTCGCCAGCAACTCGTGGCCATCACGGTCAAATATCGCGGAAAGATTGAGCGTGCATGGCTCGAAAAGCTCGTTGATCACGGCTGGTCGCTATCGGCCGCGGAGGACGTGCTGGCGATGACCTTCAGCCTCGCCCGTGGCTTCGCGATGCGCTTGCTCGTCGAGCCTGATCCCGCGCCTTTCGACGCCATGATGGAACGGTGGAAGAAGATTGCCTGCGCGCAGAAAGACTCGACCCACGGGTTTCACCAGGACCCGGCGCCCTGACTATTCACTTCACTCAGGCAGCCGGGGAAGCGTCGATGATTCTGGATTACGCTCGCTACTATCTGGCGTTCGGTCTGCAACTGCTGACCCCCGGGGGGCTAGTGCGCGGCGGGCAATACGCCTGGCTGGGCCTCTCCACGCTGTTCGCCTTGGCGGTGCTCGATACGCACTTGCCCGAGGATCATGCCGAGCGGCGTATGACCAATCGTGCGCTTGCTAATCTGCCGGCATGGTCATCGACACTGTCGGCGCCCGGCCTGCTCCTGCTGCTGGCATGGCAGGTTGGGCAGGGGGATTTGCACGGCTGGTCGCTCGTCGGCGCGGTGATGAGCGTGGGATGGATGTCTGTCATCTGCTTCGTGCCGCCGTCCCATGAACTCTACCACCAGCGCCAATGGTTGCCGCAGTTCGTCGGCACCTCGCCGAGCACGCGCGCTACCTGCAGCGGATGCACTTAGCCGAGGGCACCTCGTGTGCCGCAAGCACGTAGCGCTCTCCGTCACGCCGCCGCATCCCGTATTGCAGCGTGTGGGCACGATGGTGACGAATGAGATCAGTCTCATTGTGGGAGCGCGTGCGCGTGATGATCTTCTCACTGATCAGCACCTTTTCCGAAGCCGGCTCGGTGAGCAATGAATTCATTCAACCACGCGCCGCGCGTAAATTGACATTCAGATCACTTTTGAGGAGAGCGATCGTGTTACGCATCCATCATCTGAACAATTCCCGCTCCCAGCGTGTTCTTTGGCTGTGCGAGGAACTCGGCATCGAATACGACGTCGTGAAGCACTTCCGGGATCCGGAGACCATGCGTGCGCCGCAGAGTCTTGCCGCGGTGCATCCGCTCGGAAAATCACCGGCGATTGAGCACCATGGCCACGTTATCGTGGAAAGCGAAGCCATCCTGGAATACATCTGCAACGTCTGCGCGGGCGGCCGTCTCAGCCGCGCGTCTGGCGCCAGTGACTATGGTGAATATCTTGCGTGGCTCGCCTATGCGGAAGGCACGTTGTTCCCGGGAATCGTGGTCGATCTGGTGTCGGCCTGGACGGGGGGCGAGAACGAGGCCTTCAAGGGCTTCTTTGACAGCGAGATCGACAACAACCTGGCCTATGTGCAGACGTCCCTGGGTGGGCGCGACAGCCTTTTGGCTTCAGGCTTCTGCGCGGCCGACATCAATCTTGCCTGGACGCTCGAGTTCGCTGAGTGTCGCGGTCGGCTGCGCAAGTTTCCGGCGCTTACAGCGTGGGTGCGAAAAATGCGTGCGCGCCCTGCATACATGCGTGCGCTCGAGCGCGGCGGCCCGCAGGATCTGAGTGTGTTTGCGGCAGGCGTCGCCTGATGCTGCGAGTTCCGAACGGCGGTGGTCGAACGCCCTGCGCCTGAAACGCGCCGCGGCCCTCGAAAACACCGGGTCGTCGCTGCCAGCCCCATGCCGAGCGCCGACTCCGCTCGCCCGATTTCAACAGGAGATAGTGCATTGTCAGTATCCACCGAGCATCTGCTCAACATAGATGGCACACGCATCTACGCCATCGAACAAGGCACGGGGCCGCTGGTCCTGCTGGTCCACGGCTTTCCGGAGATTGCCTATTCGTGGCGCCATCAATTGCCGGCATTGGCTGCCGCGGGTTATCGCGCGGTTGCCATCGAGCAGCGCGGCTATGGGCGTTCATCGAAGTTCTGGCGTCCCGAGGCTTACCGCATCGATCACCTGGTGGCGGATCTCGTGGGTGTGGTGAAAGCGCTGGGTGAAACGCAGGCGGTGCTGGTCGGGCATGACTGGGGCGCGCCCGTGGTGTGGAGCGCGGCATGGATGCATCCAGAGGTTTTCCGCGGGGTGGTGGGCATGAGCGTGCCATTCGCGGGCAAAGGGCTCATCGGCGTGCCGGGCAATCCTTTCGGTGAAAAGCCGGTGGAAGAATACCAACGCGAACTGGCCGGAGCAGGTCAGGATTTCTATCACACCTACTGGAGCACGCTGGGCCCGATTCTTGATGAAGTCGAGGCCGACCTCGCCGGCTGGATCAGGGGCATCATGTATTCCGTGTCCGGTGAAGGATTGGCGACCGCAGGATTCTCGCTTGCCGCTGCCGATCCCATCACGCTCATCCGTCAGAGCGCGGTGTGCATTCCCCATGGCACACGCATGCGAGACCGCTTTCTTGCTCCTCAGCCCGTGCCATGGCTGAGCGAAGAGGATCTTGCGGTTTACATCGAGGCCTTCCAGCGTTCAGGTCTTCACGGTCCATTGTCCTTCTACCGCAATCTTCCTGAAGACCAAGTGTTCATGGAGCGCTACGCCGATACCAAGCTGGCCGTGCCGGCTTACTTCATCGGCGGCGAATACGACGTGGCTACCTGGTGGGGCGCGGAGTCGACGGCGCGCGCTAGGGAAGTCATCGCCGATTACCGGGGTGAGACGGTGTTCCCCGGTTGTGGACACTGGATCCAGCAGGAAAGGCCGACCGAGACCAATCGACTTCTCATCGAATTCCTGGCGGGATTGAAGTGACGCGCTGTTGAGGGCCCCGGCCGGCAATGCCGTCATTTTGTCCTTGTATCCGAGCCTCACTCGAATTTCCGCGCACCGCGTGCACAATCCGAAAGGCCCATGGCCGGGCGATATCAAGGACAGCTCTGTAATTGGCGCGACATTGAAAGTACTTTTGGTGGCGCAATTGCCTCTCGAAATTCAAACGCAGCGCTCAAGTAGCGATATCCGCGAGGTTGGGTTCGACGCACGCAATTTGAGATCTGTCCAAATAAATCCTTATATTTCGACAGTTTGCCAAATTTGGAATGGAGGCGGCGGGAGTGCTCGCCATCCGCTAGTGCGGATGGCTCGGCCATCGCTGGCGCTCAGGCCAGCCGGCCTTGGGCCGGCGTCTTCGCATCGCTGCTCGCGATGCTCGTCGAACCCGGAACGCGGGTTCTCGTCCACATCACCTCACCAATAAATGAAAAAGCCACCGCAAGGGTGGCCTTTTCATTTATTGGTGGAGGCGGCGGAGGTTGAACTCATTTACGCAAAATGTGGGCTCTGCGAGGAAAGCGCAACTGCGATCGGTTCGCTTTCTAGGCGAAACCCCCAAGAATACCCCCCGAAAAATCACCTCGAACGGCTGCACAACTGCCGCAGATGTGCATGGCGAGTAATCATAGCCTTATAGAGTTTGCCGGACCGCGTGGCAGATATGGGGAGACTGGCGCCCGAGCACGTTCGTAGTGCGAGTCCATTCAACTACATAAATGCAGCAGCGGTTTCCGCCACAGCGCCATTCGGAGCTTCTATTACGTGCCATTCCTTTTATTTCAAAAGAATAAATCAGCTATCGGCCGCGTTATTAGACACTACGGGTTTGCCGGGCCGCCTAGTCATACAGCCGATTGCGACCAGGCTGCGGTTGCCGCGCTCGCGGCGCGTTGCTCAGCACGCGAAGGGCGTGCTGGCGGTGGTACTTCGTCAATTCTGCAAACTCGTCCAGGATCTTCGATTCGTCATTTTAGATGCTTTGCGATACCGCTGAGCCACAGCCTCGGTCAATTCTTTGCGTGTCGCCATGCTGATCCGCCTCTTCATATTCCGCGCCCAATCGGACCATACGATGGGTAACAGCTTAATGAGGCGATAGCCTGAACTGGTAGCAAATCAAGCGAGTCAATGCGATACCTGCAAGCCGCGCATTGGGTGCTTCGAGAGCAGATCGGCAGGGATCGTATCCGCTATAAAAGCAGGTCGCGGAAACAAGGGTTCTCCTCAAGGACGTTCTCAGTGATCTAATCCACTGGAAAATTCCTTCATGAATTCTCCCGAGGCCGCTGTCTGGCCAGTCACAACAATTCCGTTGACCTGAACAGTTGCCAATGATTCAATGGACCAACTGGTCCAGAATAATGCGCAGGCGGCCTGAATGGGAAGCTGCTGGCGGGTCGAACCGGCGCGAGCTGCCCGGCACCAGAAAGTGCGCGACCTTAGTACGCACCAGTCGAGGTTTGCACTGCGCGCAGTCGGTGGCGCGCAGTGCAGCGGCGAACGGACGGCAGTACCAGTTCGGTCTTTTCTCCATAGTGGTACATACATAGGTCAAACGATGAAGAATATTCTGATGGTCGTCACGTCTCATGATCGGCTCGGTAATACGGGCGAGGCTACCGGATTCTGGCTCGAGGAATTCGCTGCGCCCTATTACATTTTCCGCGACGCGGGCCTGACGGTGACCATTGCCTCGCCCAAAGGCGGGCAGCCGCCACTCGATCCGAAAAGCGCGGCGCCTGATTTTCAGACTGCGGCGACGCGGCGTTTCGATGCCGACCCCGAGGCGACGAACGCGCTGGCCGCGACAACGCGGCTGGCGGACGTACGTGCGCAAGACTTCGACGCGATTTTCTATCCTGGCGGCCACGGGCCGCTCTGGGATCTGGCCGATGACAATCATTCTCTCGCACTGATTCAGGATCTGTATCGGGCCGGCAAGCCAGTTGGCGCGGTCTGCCACGGACCGGGGGTACTGCTCAAGGCCAGCATTGACGGCGTGCCACTCGTGCAAGGTTTGCGGGTGGCAGGGTTCAGTAATAGCGAGGAGGCCGCGGTCGGTTTGACCAAGGTCGTGCCATTTCTGGTCGAGGACGAACTCAAGCGCCTGGGCGGACGCTATACGCAAGGCGCCGACTGGCACCCGCACGTCGTCACCGACGGCAATCTCGTCACCGGGCAAAATCCGGCGTCGTCAGAGGCCGCCGCACAGGCAGTCCTGGCACTTTTGCGCTAGGCCCGGCGGTGGGTCTCCAAGTCGAGCACGGGCAACAGCGCAGATAACTTTAGGAGCATAGCTGCAATGGCCAAAAGAATAGCGATCGTCACAAACGTCTCTGAGCTAGCGGGAGTTGAGTGCGCGCGCACCTTGTTGCGCGACGGCATGACCGTGGTGTGTCATGACGCCGGGTTTGGCGCAAGCTCAGCGCGCAGCGAATTCGAGAAAGCGCATCCCGGCCTACTGGCCTGCGCCGAGGAGGAACCAGGCGCCCTGGTGCAAGCGGTCATACGCGACCACAAGCAGGTCGATGTTCTCTACAGCAATGACGTGTTTGCCGCCGGTTTCGCGCCGATCGAAGACGTCAGTCTCGAGCAATTTCGCGCCACGCTCGAAGGGTTACTGGTCATGCCGTTCGCACTGTGTCGGGCACTGGCACCACACATGAAGCAGCGCAGGACCGGCAATATCATTCTGTTTTCCTCTGCCACTCCATTATGCCCCTACCCGTTTTCATCGGCCTATTGCGCCGGCCGCGCTGGCGCTTCCAATCTCGCGGTTTCGCTGGCGCGCGAACTGGCGCCGCACAACGTACAGATCAATGCCATCCAATCCCAGTTCCTGCACAGTGAAATTTATTACCCGCGGGCACTGTTCGAGGACAATCCGGAAGTCAAGTCGTACCTGCACACGCACGTCCCGATGAAGCGGCTGGGCGAGCAGACTGAGCTCGCCGAACTGGTGTCGTTTCTTGCGTCCGGCAAGTGCAACTTCGTCAATGGCCAGCAGATCCCGTTCACCGGTGCCTGGCCGGGCGTACCGGCGTGGCCGGTCAAACTCTAGAGCGAGAGTGCCGCGGCCTGGTTCGCGCCGGCACTGACCGGCTCCTAACGAGCACGGTGGCCGCCCGGTGCGCTGCTCACTATCTGATGCCTCGATAATGCGCGTGCCGGCGACGAGCACCTTCGAAGACCATGTATGGGCCGCGCAGTAGGCCGCCAACGCCGGCTGCTGATTACGGGCTGGCTGTGTGGCAGTTCTGCAGCCTTTATCTGGGCCGTGTTCCAGGTTCTGAGCAAGCATGGCCTGAGCAGCGGTGGCTTCGAGCCGCTCGACTTGACGCTGTTCCGATTCGGGATACCGGGCTTGATCCTGCTGCCGGTCGCTCTAACGAGAGGCAGGCGCGAAATGCGCCGTCTCGGCGCACTGCGCGTGGCGCTGCTTACGCTCGCGTCCGGCCCGGCCCTTGGCATGTCAACGATGGTGGGTTATTCGCTGGCACCGCTATCCCACGGCGCGGTCCTGTTTCCAGCCTTCACGACGCTGTTCGGCGTTCTCCTGTCGCGAATTATACTGGGCACGCAACACACGCTTGAGCAACGCTGCGGACTGGTGCTCACCGTTTTCGGTCTGCTCGTCGTCGGCGGCGGGGCGTACGGCGGCACGCAGCGCGAGCTTTGCGGCGATGCGTTTTTCGCGCTCTCCGGGCTGCTGTGGGGCAGCTATACAGTGCTGCTCAAATTGTGGAAAGTCGACGGTCTGTGCGGCGCCGCGATCGTCGGGGTGTGGTCATCGCTGTTGATCGTCGGCCTGTACGTGGCATTCGGCGATATTGGCCACCTGCTCGCGGCCCCGCGCAGCGCGTTCTGGATCCAGGCGGTGTTCCAGGGCGTGTTCGCCGGTGTGCTGGCCGTGATCACCTACGGTTATGCCGTCCAGTACCTTGGCGCAGCGATGGCGGCCCTATTCCCGGCGACGATCCCGTTACTTGCACTGACGCTGGGCGCGCTGACCATCGGCGCGGAGATCCACACGGCGCAATGGCTGGGGCTGCTGATAACGACACTCGGTCTACTGTTCGCGGTCGGCTTTCTGCGCATCCGTCTGGCGAGCGCGCTGAGCAGCCGCAACTAGTTTCTAGCGCGAGTCGCGCGCCACAACGGTTCGGTGCGCGACCCGCTCGGTCGATGACTTGGTCAAGGCGATGCGCATGAGCGGGATCTCAAAGAGTCAGGTCTCGCGCTTGTGCGCGGAGATAGACGAGCGTGTCGGCGCGTTCCTAAATGGGCCGTTGGAGGGTGACTGGCCCTATCTCTGGGTCGACGCGACCCACGTCAAGGCGCGCGAGGCCGGCCGCATCGTGTCGCGGGCGGTAATAATCGCTGTTGCGGTCAATACCAATGGCATGCGCGAGGTGGTGGGTATGGCGCTCGGACCGAGCGAGGCTGAGCCGTTCTGCACTGAGTTTCTACGCAGCCTCACCCGGCGTGGTTTGCGCGACGTAAAGCTCCTTATCTCCGACGCCCACGAAGGACTCAAACGGCGGCAGCGAAAGTGTTGAGCGGAACTTGGCAGCGTTGCAAGATGCACTTCCTGCGCAACGCCCTGGCCCACGACGGAAAGGGTCAACGGCAAATGGTGCTGGCCGCCATCAATACCCTGTTCGCCCAGGAAACTCAGGATGCCGCCGTCACGCAATGGCGCATCGTCGCCGACCAGTTACGCGTCAAGCTCCCCGCCCTCGGCACGCTGATGGACAAGGCCGAGACCGAGGTGCCGAATTATCTCGCCTTTCCCAAAGCCCATCGCACCCAGATCCATTCGACCAACCCGCTCGAACGTATCAACGCCGAGATCATGCGACGGACTGACGTGGTTGGCATCTTCCCGAACGACGCCGCCGTTGTGCGCCTGGTAGGTGCGCTGATGGCGCCAACACGAAATTGAGCCACTTTTAAGTAGCGCGCCGACATCATGGTGAGCCAGCCCGGTCTGCTCACGAACCACGTGAGCCCCTGATATTTTCACCAAATTATCTGGCTCACTCCCGCGCCGGCACGGTGGCTCAATTTGAGGCCGGCGCCAACAGGCGGCTCTTGTCATCGCTCGCACGGCGGTAGTGTCCCGAGTTATGTGAAAAGCCGCTTGAGCGGAAAACGCGGTAATGGCAAGACGTGGTTGACGAGACTAACCCACCCCCGAAGGAGGTTCGCCATGACCACCTCCAAGAAGATTAGCGCCAAGCGCGCGGATCTTGAAGAGTTGCTGAAGAACGACGGTGATTGTTTGAAGGTATTGATGAAGGAGTCGTTGCAGGAAGTGCTGGAAGCGGAGATGACCGAGGCCTTGGGCGCCGCCAGCAGCGAGCGCGCCGAAGGTCGGCTGGGATATCGGGCCGGGTACTACGGCCGGAGGCTGGTGACACGCATCGGCAAGCTTGAGCTACGCGTGCCGCGTGACCGCGAAGGTCGGTTCTCGACAGAGCTTTTCGAACGCTATCAGCGCTGGGAAAGGCGCTGGTCTCGGCGCTGGCCGATCGGTATGTGCAGGGTGTCTCGACGCGCAAGGTCAAAGCCATCACCGAAGAGTTGTGCGGTCATGAGTTCTCGGCGAGTACGGTCAGCCAGGTGAACAAAGGCTTGGACGGCTCGCTGAAACGCTTCGCCGAGCGTCGACTGAGTGAGCCCTATCCGTATCTGATCGTGGATGGTCGCTACGAGAAGGTGCGTCTGGAAGGGGTCATCCAGACACAGGCCGTGCTGGTGGCCATTGGGACCAACTGGGAGGGCCGGCGTCAGGTGCTGGGAGTCGATCTGGCCCACCGGGAATCGACCTCGAGCTGGAAGGAGTTCCTGAGCGCCTTGAAGAGCCGCGGGCTGCACGGCGTGGAGTTCGTCGTTTCCGATGACCATGCAGGACTCCGGCGCGCGGTCAGCGAATTACTCGGCAAAGCGGCTTGGCAACGCTGCTACGTGCACTTCCTGCGCAACGCGCGCGACTATCTGCAACGCAAGGCCGACGACGATTGCATGCAGGAGCTGCGGTGGCTGTATGACCGGCGCAACCTGAAAGAGGCGACGGCCGATCTGCAGGCCTGGCTGAAGCGATGGGAGAAGCGCAATCCGAAGCTGACCGACTGGGTGGAAGCGAACATCGGCGAAACACGGACGTTCTACCGACTACCTCGGCAGCACCATAAGCACATGAAGAGCACCAGCAGGCTCGAACGGTTGAACGAAGAGATCAAATGTCGGACGCGGGTAGTAAGTATCTTTCCGAACCCGGCGAGCTGCCTGCGCTTGGCGCGGCACTGTGTGCCGAGGTCCACGAGGCGTGGCTCGAAGACCATCGCTACCTGAATTTGGAACTGCTCAAAGAGGAGAAAAAGGAGTTTGTGCGGCTCGCCGCCTGAACTCCTAGGCCAGCCTCAGCCATGGACGCCTTTTTGCACAACTTGACGTACACAACCGAATAAACCGTTCGAGCTGAGGAGCGAGCCGCTCACGGTCGAAGCCGATAATATTTTCGAACTTCCAGTAACCATGGATTAGATGTAGCAACCGAGGCACATCGTTCCGGGTAGCTTTTTGGCTTGCCTTATAGCGCTTCCCGATCGCAACGCGCCGGCGTGCGGGGTAGAGGCGCAGCGCTCAACGGCCTGCGCAATGGTTCGTTCGGTGATGACCAGCGCCGACTGCATTTTAGCTAGGCATAAACGGGTAGACCTCGCCGGAAACTCGGTGAATTACCGCACGCTCAACAGCAAGTGCTCTCAACCGAAAGTTCTCTTCAGCTCCTTGCGCATCAGGTAGATCTAAGAATGCTTTATGAGACGGATACCAAGCGGCCAAGATCTCGTGGAGATTTTGTGTACCCGTGGCTTGGCCAAGTATTGGGTGGCGCCATAGTACTTTCGCACCGACTGCAGGAAGGAAGCGTTCCAGAACCGCCATATAGCTCTGATAAAGCGTGCCGTTTGGGAAGTCCGCCTCGGCGGAATAGTAGTTGAGATTGAGCATGAGAACAGGACGGTCGTTGCCACCCGCTGCGATTTGGCGCATGACTTGAATTTCGGCGTCGTTACGCTTATTGACGTAGCTCATGTGCCCTGACTTGTCTGTGTCGCCTAACGCTTAGATGAGCAGCGCGGAAGCATCCGCTCTATTGGCTTGTTGAGCACCAGTTCGCCTTGCATCTCGATTGCTTAGAAAGTGGATTGCACTTTGGCCGAACTCTCGTTTCTCGATGCCGGCCTCGCCACTATGTTCGCCGCAATCTAGCTACAGCCTCCACTTCCACAAGCGTCCTTCTGGACCAAAGGGAGGAGACGCCAATAGCGGTTATTGCTGTACGAGCGGTTCCGAGGAAGCCCGACAAGATGGACCCCAGCGCCTCGGCATGGTCCTCAAGTTCTCCGCGGACATAGATCCTCATATGCAGGAGGTCGTCTAAGCTGCAATTGGCATCGATAAGTACGGTTCCCAAGTTATCAAGGGCGAGGCGAAATTGACCAGCGACAGTATCGTCGGAGACCAATTGCTGAAGATCCCACGCCACCTGACCTGATATGAATAGTAACGAACTATCCTCGTCAATTGTGCCGTGGGAGTAACCCAGCGCGGTTCCGTCGAAAAGATTCGCCGGGTTCACTAATCGCTTAGTCATCTGACTGCCTCATATGGTCGGTATTGATGGTTAACGGGGGTGTAAAAAAAACCTGTCGGGCACTGATGCGCACCGGGAACTCGAAGGCCTCACGAGGAACTGTAATATGTCGGTTGAGCTACACACGAGACGAGGACCGTAGCACACCACTAGGACGTCGAGGCAGCTGCGGTTCTTCGTGCTCGATCTCTCCGCGCAATTGCGCCGCCGAACGTTCGAATGAGCGTTGAACTATCTCATCGATCACGAACTCGACCTCTCGCACTTCGACGCACGTTACCGCAACGAGACCGGTCCGCATCTCACCCGGCGGGCGAAGCGAGTCCTGGCTTGCATTGTCCCCAACGGTTGAAATGGGTTTTGCTGGAAGCTGGTTCGCGAGCCACCGGCCCGAACTTGCCGAGCGGGAATCCAATGGGGATCACCGACACCACACCATGACTTTCAGGAATGCCGAAATACGCATGAATGTCGTCCTCGAACATTTGATGCATGGTAGTCAGGCTTGCGCCTAGCCCGAGCGCTCGGCAGGCCAGCAAAATGTTCTGCACACAGGGATAGATCGATCCATAGGAAGGCGGCGCGCGGCCGACGCGCTGCTCCGGCGGCACCGCAAATGGCCAATCGCGTGTGCCGCAGCAGAACAGCAGGACCGGTACTTCGTGCATGTGGTCGGCCAGATACATGGCCGCTTTAATTTGGCGTCCGTCGACGGTGGTGTAATCGACGTTGCGCAGGACATCCGCGAAACGCTCTCGCATCCAATAGACGTAACGCTCGCCGAAGAATTTCTTGCCGTCGACGTCGTCGACCAGCAGAAATGCCCAGCGCTGGAGGTTTTGCCCACTAGGCGCACACACGCCAGCTTCAAGGATCTTCGCAAGCAGATGGTCCGGCACCGGGTCAGGCTTTAAGCGACGCATGGCTCGCATGGTCTGCATGACATGCAAGATGTCACCGTTGCTGCTCGTCATTGGACTTGCTCTCCAGGATTACGTAGCTTGTGGGGCCGCATACGGGTCTGTTACGTGAGCGTGTGCGTGTTTAGAAATCACGCGCGTAGCCAACATTGAACGCATCAACGCCGCCCTCCGCCTTCACCGGCGCACCGAAGAATTGTGATTTCTTGTTTTCGGTCTTAGACCAGAAGGAATGCATGTAGGCGATGCTTATTTCGTGGCCACCCGCCAGTCGATAACTGAGTCCGGCGGTCATGTCGTTTTGCATCGGCGCAGGCACCAGCGGCGCCAGCAGTGCCTGGCTGTCGGGCACCAGCTTCTCGCAATGATTCCAGCCTGCGCGCCAAGTCAGGCGCTCATTCGGCTTATAGATGGCACCAATTTTGTACACGGACAGATTATCCCAGCCAAATCCCAAGCCCTTGGCACCACCGAGTCGACGCGCAGCGGCGATATTGCCGGCGAACTCTGCAGCAGTCGGCCCGTTGTTGCCGATGGTATCGACGTCGGCGTAGAAGATGCGCTGATAATCAAAGCCGACAGTCAGCGCAGAGGAGATGTCCCATGACAGCCCCACGGTGAAATTGGCCGGGCTGTCGAGCTTGCCGCCGTCGACGAACAGGCCGTTATATTTGGTGTAGCGCGGTACGAAAATGGGGCTCGTATACTGTGCGCCGAAGCGCACATCGGGTCGGATCAGATAGATGGCGCCGACGCGTACACCACCGCCGAGCTTGTAGTCGGCGCCGCGGTTGGTGAGGCTGGTCCCGTCCACGGAAAGAGGCGCAAAGTTCGCCAGACCCCGGACGCTGAACTTCTGCATCATGAGCAGTGGCGCGATACCGAAGACCCAATGCCGACCGGCGCGATAGGCGACGCTTGGCGCGATGATCATCTGCGCAAAATCGACCCCTAGTTTGCCGGGTGTCGGTGTCTTTCCGGCAATGCGTTGCGCGGCTTCGCCGTAGAAATCGCGCCCGTAACTGGTGTTCATGCCGCCATTGGCGTAGGACGAGACACCGAAGGTAAAGTCCTCACGCCAGCGGCGGCTGTAGCCGAAGCCCGGTACGACAAAGAACTCGCGTTTCGAACGGTCAGCAACCGGGCGGTCACAGCGCCCGATGCCCGTGCAATCGAGGCTTCCCTCACGCTGTGGATGCAGCATCATCGTCGAGACATCCAAACCCGTCTCGACCAAGGCCATACCCGCTGGATTATTGGCGGTGGTCAGTCGGTCTTGCGGCATGGCCACCCCTGCGCCGGCAACCCCGATCGACTTGGCGCCGTAGCCCGGCATGAAATAGCCGTTGATGGCGGAAACGGGTTGTGCGGCAAATACCAGGGCGAGTGATGCCAGCCAATACCAGGACGATCGTTGGTGTGCGATCGTGCGACCAATCCCAGGGAATCTGCGCATTACGAGGCCTCGTGCAAAAGAGGGCCGCAAGCAGGGGCGCCGTTCATTCGGGGCGGCCGAGGCGTACGGCGGGTCGGGGTACTGGAATAACCAACTACTAGGTTGGATATTGTTTCATACGCTAGAATTAAAACCAAGCATTCAATTAGGAAAAAATTGGAAACCCGCATGGGCAGACCCAAGACCTATCAGCGCGACGACGTAACGCGCAAAGCCATGGACTTGTTCTGGACCCAGGGCTTTGAGGCGACCTCAACCAAAGACCTTGCCGGCGAGATGGGCATCAACAGCTACAGCCTATTTGCCGAATTCGAATCCAAGCAGGGACTTTATGAAGCCACCCTGGATCTCTACCGGCGCGATGTGGTCTCCAAAGTATTCGGCGCGTTGTTGCATCCCGATGCCGGACTCGAAACGGTCCTTGAGCTTCTCGATCTCTTCGCTGCTCGAGCCGGCGCGCCAGGCGCCACCCGCGGTTGCTTCGCGTGCAATGTGGCCACCGAGCGAGCGGCGAGCGATTCAGTTAGTCGTGACTATTTTGCGGCTCACATCGAATATATGAATAAGGCCATCTGCAACGCACTGCGCAATGCCAAAGCCAAGGGGCAGTTGCAAGCGAAGGTCTCCTGTGAAGAGCAAAGCAAGCTGCTGGTGGTGACGTTGGTTGGAATCACCGTACTCATGCGTGCCGGCACCGACGAGCAGTTCGTGGTAAGTGCCGTACGTGTGGCGCGCGCGGGACTGGAAGCTTTACGTGCCTGAGCCATTGCCACCCGTGCAAGCTCACCAACTCTCTCACTAAGCAATCAACTGGAGACGATGCAGACGTTTGACTCGTTGATTTCATCGCATTGCTCGCTGGAATTTGCGGCGCGAGCCGCGTGATCATTCCGCCTACCTTTCCAGCCGGCTTACGCTGCCGGGGTGGTGAGTCGTGCGCGTCACGATCCATGCCAGCCTCGCGTTGTGAGAAAAGGCGTGCTACACGGGTCAAATGTGGAGAAATCTCGGTCATGCATCGCAGCCCGTTGCGGGCGTGCCACTGAAGTCAGCGGCCACTGTGAGGGGTGGTTGGCTGGAATAACAGATGTATGAACGTCGCGGGTCCTTGGACCCTACCGACCTCGCCAGGCGAATACCGAAGAAAGCGGAGAAGCGAAGCTATGCCGGGGCAGGGCACGCTACGTGGGCTAGCGACCAAGTCTCGGCACAAACGATCGCGCTGCGGAACAGATACCAATATAGGCATCCGTCCTCAAACATATTGTGCCAATGCGGAAAAAAATAATCCCGACAAGTCGCCCGTCGTCCGCCAGCTGGGCGGACGACTGCTAGCAGTTTCACCCGCAGAAGTCCTTGCTGGGGGGAGATGACCGACTAAGGCGACATGTCGGGCAAGGAAGCTCTGAACGCCAGATCATTTACGAGGAGGGGGAGTTAGCAGGCTGGTGAAAAACCGAGTTTGTAAGCGCGGATTTTCGCCTGGGGGGCCCATCTATGTTGATTTTCGGTTGCAGCGAAGCTGCGGCATCGCG
>Ga0208492_1001318_pt1 | contig 15830 bp, 16 predicted proteins | sample Subbioar_CSW14AB_FD_184820 | JGI IMG/M metagenome (GOLD analysis project Ga0208492, IMG submission 184820) | Serpentinite rock and fluid subsurface biosphere microbial communities from McLaughlin Reserve, California, USA - CR12Mar_CSW14AB (SPAdes) | ecosystem: Environmental > Terrestrial > Deep... | reverse complement strand
TTGGAGCCGATGTTGCCGTCGATCCACTCCATCGTCGCGCCCTCGTGCGCCACGGCGCGCTTGGTGACGAGGTTGTAGACGTTGTTCGACCAGTTCTGGATCGTCGTGTAGCGCACGCGGGCGTTCTTCTTCACGATGATCTCGACGACGGCCGAGTGCAGCGAGTCGCTCTTGTAGATCGGGGCGGTGCAGCCCTCGATGTAGTGGACGTAGGAGCCCTCGTCCGCGATGATCAGGGTCCGCTCGAACTGGCCCATGTTCTCGGTGTTGATGCGGAAGTACGCCTGCAGCGGGATCTCGACGTGCACGCCCTTGGGCACGTACACGAACGAGCCGCCCGACCACACGGCCGTGTTCAGCGCGGCGAACTTGTTGTCGCCGGCGGGGATGACCGTGCCGAAGTACTCCTCGAAGAACTCCGGGTGCTCGCGCAGCGCGGTGTCGGTGTCCATGAAGATGACGCCCTGAGCCTCCAGGTCCTCGCGGATCTGGTGGTAGACGACCTCGGACTCGTACTGCGCCGCCACTCCGGCGACGAGGCGCTGGCGCTCCGCCTCGGGGATGCCGAGCTTCTCGTACGTGTTGCGGATGTCCTCGGGGAGGTCCTCCCACGACTGTGCCTGCTTCTCGGTGGAGCGCACGAAGTACTTGATGTTGTCGAAGTCGATCTCGCTGAGGTCCGCGCCCCAGGTCGGCATCGGCTTCTTCTCGAACAGGCTCAGGCCCTTCAGACGGGTCTTGAGCATCCATTCGGGCTCGCTCTTGAGCGCGGAGATGTCGCGCACGACGGCCTCCGTGAGGCCGCGCTTGGCGCTCGCGCCGGCGGCGTCGGGATCGTGCCAGCCGAACTCGTACACCCCCAGACCTTCGAGCTCGGGGCGGTCGATCAGCACATCGGACATGACGTCACACTCTCCTCTTAGGCCGCAGACGGTGTCAGCCGCTCCAGCGGCGCGAGCCGATCGGATCCGCGCGAGCCGCCGTGGTGGGGCCTTCATACGAGACGCGAAGGTGTCGCGCCTAGACTGTGGGCGGTGCGGCGAGACTCTCGCGCGCATCCGCGTCACCACCTTCGATTCTACAGGTTCCGCCCCTCACCGGGCCGCGCCGGCCCCGCTTCACGGGGTACCGCCAGGAGGCCTCCTCGCCATGTCCGCCGCCACCGCAGCCCCCGTCACCGGCCCCGTCCCGGCCTCTCCGCGCACCGCCGCCGTGGCGGATCGCCTGCTGCGCGTGCTGGCGTGGCTGTCGTTCCTGGCGGAGACGACCATCATCGGCACGGGCGGTGCGGTGCGGCTGACCGGCTCGGGACTCGGCTGCTCGGAGTGGCCGCTCTGCACGCCCGACTCGCTCGTCCCGACGGAGGAGCTGGGCATCCACGGCTTCATCGAGTTCGGCAACCGCACCATGACGGGCGTCGTGGGCCTGCTCGCGCTGGCCGTCCTGATCGTCACGCTGCGCCGCGCACGCGCTCGCCGCGACCTCGCGGTGCTGGCCTGGATCGTGCTGGGCGGCGTCGCCGCGCAGGCCGTGGTGGGCGGCGTCACCGTGTGGACCGGGCTGAACCCGTTCATCGTCGGCTTCCACTACGTCGCGTCTCTCCTGCTGGTGTGCACGACCGCCGCGTACCTGGTGCGGATGCACGAGGCCCCTGGGCCCCGCGAGCGCGCGGTGCCCGCGTGGTTCGCGATCCTGACGCATGTGACGTCGCTCGCGCTCGCGGCCACGATCCTCTTCGGCGTCCTGACCACGGCGAACGGCCCGCACTCCGGCGACGCGAACGTGATCCGCACGGGCTTCGACGCCACGGTGCTCGCGCACGTGCACTCGTGGCCGGGGTACATCCTGCTCGCGCTGGTCGTCGCGCTCGTGATCGCGGCCGCCGCGCTGCGCCTTCGCCCGCTCCCCTGGCTCGCGGCGCTGCTGGCGGTCATCGCCGTGCAGGTCGTCGTCGGGATCGTCCAGGCGCGCACGGACCTCCCCGCGCTGCTGGTGGGCGTCCACATGGTGCTGGCCGCCCTGTCCGCGGCGGCGTTCACCGTGGTCGTGCTGCGCCTGAAGCGGCCGGTGTCCGCCCCGGCGTGAGCACTCGGTCGGCGTTCATCCGTCGGCCACCTTCTCGTCTAAGGCGGAGGTCGACGCCGAGCTGGCCCGCGTGCGCGCCGCCGGCTTCGCCGGTCGCACCTGGTACGCGGGCTGGGACGGCAGCTCGGACGCCGCCGGTCACTGGCGCATCAACGTCCTCACGATCGATCCGCGGACGTTCCGCGGCGAGATCGGCGGCACGTACGGCCCGACGCTCGAGACGCGCGAGCGCACCACCTGGCTCGCGGCGCATGAGAACGCGACGGCGGCGGTCAACGCCGGCTTCTTCGTGTTCGACCCGGCCGCCGGAGCCGAGGGCGACCCCGCCGGCGCCGGCGTGTACGACGGCGAGCTCGTGTCGGAGACGATCGGCTCGCGGCCGGTGCTCGTCCTGGACGCGCACGCGGAGCGCACCGACATCACCCGCCCGTCTGGGAGGGCAGCGTGCGGCTGCCGTCGGGCACGGCGACGCTCGACGGCCTCGACCGGGTCCCCGGCCTGATCCGCAACTGCGGCGGCCTCGGCGACGCGGCCACGGACCTGCCCCTGCACGACGTCACGTGCGCGTCGGCGCGGCCGTGCCCGTGACGCTGAAGCTGACGTCGGAGCGCGGCGCCGATCTCACCCAGCCGGGCATGTCCGTGATCAACGGCGGGCCGCTGCTGCTCGCCGACGGCGAGCACCGCATCACGCAGGCCGCCGACGGGATGGTCCACCCCGGCAACCCCTCGTTCCAGTACGGCTGGGTGCTGCAGCGCAACCCGCGCACGTTCGCGGGCGTGGATGCGGCGGGCCGCACCGTGCTCGTGACGGTGGACGGCCGCCAGGTCGGCGAGCTCGGCCTCTCCATCGCGGAGACGGCCGACGTGGCGAAGGCCCTGGGCCTGATCGACGCGATCAACCTCGACGGCGGCGGCTCCACGGCCATGGTGATCGAGGACGTGCTGGTCTCGCACCCGTCGGACGCCGCGGGCGAGCGCGCGGTGGGCGACGCGATCTACATCCGCTGATTCCGACGGAGGGCCCGGGCGCTCGGCGCCCGGGCCCTCCGCGTTCCCGTCAAGGGGTCAGTCGCTGGTCGCGGTCGGGACGAGGATCCCGCGCGCGAGCGAGTGGAAGTGACGGTTGAACCCGAGGATCGCGGGGGTCGCATTCTCGGGCAGGTCCAGGTGCTCGACGTCCAGGGCGTCCACGACGAAGAAGTAGCGGTGCACCCCCGTGCCCGGCGGCGGGCCCGCGCCGATGTAGCCGCGGACGCCCTTCTCGTTCGGCAGGACGATGCCCGCGGGGGTCTCGCCCGTCGGGAACGACGAGACGTCCGCCGGGATGTCGTACACGACCCAGTGCCAGAACCCGGAGCCGGTCGGCGCATCCGGGTCGAAGCACGACAGCGCGAACGACTTCGTGCCCTCGGGGGCACCCGACCAGGTCACCTGCGGCGAGGTGTCGGAGCCGCCGCCGGCGGCTCCCCACTGGGCCTTCGGAAGCGGCTGGCCGTGGGAGACGTCGGCGCTGGTGAGCGTCAACGGGGCGAAGTCGCGCAGGGTGGCCAGCTCGGCATACGGGTCGTAAGAGAACATGGGGCCTCCTTCCGCCGCCAGGCTAACGCGGCGCCCGGCGTCGGCGCACCCGGCCGCCGCGGGGCGCACAGGGGATCCATAGCGGGCGCATGGACGGCGCCTGGGCGGTCGGGTTCGACTGGCCCGATGAACACGAACGCATCCGGCCAGATCCGCACGTCCGCCCCGACCGCGTCCGCGCGACTGCGCCGCAGCGTCCCGTTCTGGATCCTGCTCGCCGGGTCGGCGGGCGCGCTCGCCGCCGGACTCGCGCTGACGCTGCCGCGCATCGACACGATGACCGCCAAGCTGACCGACATGACCGCGACCGGCATCGAGGTCTACGTCGGCCAGGCCTGGATCACCCTGGGCGCCGCGCTCGCCGGCTCGGGCGCGATCGGGCTCGCCCTCGCCCTGGCGCTCGCGGGCGCCGCCGCGCTGGTGCCTGCGCCGAGCCGCGCGGGGCACGCCGCGGAGGAGACGGACCCCGAGACCCCGGACGACGGGCTCTCCGCGCTCGAGGACTCCCCCGCAGACGAGCCCGAGCACGCCCGCGCCTGACCGCTACGCAGCGCCGGCGGAGCCGATCCCCCGGCGCCGCGCCAGGTCGGCGATCGCGGTGACGAGGGCGACCGCGAGGAACCCCGCGACCGCCAGCATGCCGGCCGCGTACGCGTCGTGGTACACGACGATCGCGGCCGCGTGGCCTTTCTCGCGGTACACGGTCGCGTAGAACAGCGAGAGGGCGACGGCCGTGCCGATCGCGGTCCCGACCCGCTGACCCAGCTGGCCGACCGAACCCGCGACGCCCGCCTGCGACCGCGGCACCTCCTCGTACATCAGCGCCTGGTTCGGCGCGATGACGAACCCGGCACCCAGCCCGCCGATCACCATGACCGCCGCCATGATCCAGCCGACGTGCGCGGCCGGCGCGAGGAGCGCGGTGACGATCAGCGCCGCGACCGCGAGCAGCATCACCGCGAGCCCGAGCGCCACGAGACGCCGGCCGTGCCGGGCCACGAGTCGCCCGCCGGCCCACGAGGTGACCGCGCTCGAGAGCGCGAAGCCGACCGTCACGGCCGCGGCCGAGAGCGCCGTCATCCGGACCCCGGTCTGCAGGAAGAGCGTCGTGACGAGGAACATCGCCGGCATGCCGCTGAAGTACGCGGCCCCCACGATGGCGCCGTTGCGGAAGGCCGGGGCGCGGAACAGGTTCGCGGGCAGGAGGGGCGTGCGCCCGCGCGCGGCGTATCGCCGCTCCCACAGGATCAGCAGCCCCAGCAGCGCGGCGAAGGCCGCGAGCGCCCACCACCGCTCGGACGGGTCCTGCGGCGACCCCGTCGTCAGCAGGAACGGCAGCATGAGCGCCACCACCACCCCGCCGAACAGCACGATGCCGACGGGGTCCAGGTCGAGGCGCCGCGCCCCGCCGTCCGACCGCGGCAGCAGCCGCAGCGCGAAGACGATCGCCGCGAGGCAGAGCGGCACGTTCATCCAGAAGATGCCGCGCCAGCCGTCCTGCTCGCCGCCCGCCGCGATGAACAGGCCGCCGACGAGCGGCCCGAACGCGGTCGCCAGCCCGATCGTCGCCCCGAACATCCCGAACGCGCGGCCCTGCGCCGCACCGCGGAAGAGCTGCTGGATGAGCCCCATCACCTGCGGCATGTGGATGCCGGCCGCGACGCCCTGCAGCAGGCGCCCCGCGAGAAGAACCTCGACGTTCGGCGCGAGTCCGCACAGCGCGCTCGCGACCGTGAACAGCGACAGGCCGGCGACGAGCAGGGCGCGTCGCGAGCGCTGGTCGCCGAGCCGTCCCATGGGCACCATCAGCAGCGCGAGCGCGAGCACATAGCCGGACACGACCAGCTGCAGCTCGGTCGGGCCGGCCTCGAGCCCCTGCTCGATCGACGGCAGCGCGACGTTGACCTTCGTCAGATCGAGGATCGTGATGCTCGCGACGCCGGCGCACACCCAGAACGCGGGCCAGGGGCGCGCGTCCGCGCGCTCGGGACCGCTCACGTCAGAACGGCAGCAGCGGGTCGATCGCGACGGCGACGAAGACGAGCGTCAGGTAGGTGATCGAGGCGTGGAAGACGCGCATGGGTCCCGCGACCTCGCCGCGGACCGTGCGGGTGTAGAGGCGGTGCGACTCGTACAGGAACCAGCCGCCGAACACGAGGGCCGACACCGTGTACACCAGCCCCATGCCCGCGACCGGGATCAGCAGCAGCGAGCAGACGACCGTGGCCCACGCGTACAGGATGATCTGCAGCCCGACCTGCGCGCCCGAGCGCGTGGCGCCGAGCATCGGCACGTCGACGTTCTCGTACTGGTCGCTGTACTTCATCGACAGCGGCCAGTAGTGCGGCGGGGTCCACAGGAACACCAGGGCGAACAGGATGAAGGGCGCCCAGTCGAGCGAGTTCGCGACCGCGGCCCATCCGATCAGCACCGGGAAGCAGCCCGCGATGCCGCCCCACACGATGTTCTGCTCGGTGCGGCGCTTGAGGATCATCGTGTAGATCACGACGTAGAAGAAGATCGCGAAGGCCGACAGGAACGCCGTGAGCGGGTTCGTGGTGAGCAGGAACCACGCGGTCGACACGATCGCGAGCGTCCACGCGAACACCAGCGCACTGCGCGGCGAGATCTCGCCCGTCACGATGGGCCGGTTCTCGGTGCGCTGCATGTGCGCGTCGATGTCGCGATCGAGGTACATGTTGAACGCCGCGGCGGCGCCGGCGCTCAGCGAGCCGCCGATCACGGTCGCCAGCACGAGCCACAGGTTCGGCAGGCCGTCCGCGGCGAGGAACATGACCGGCACGGTCGAGACCAGCAGCAGCTCCAGCACGCGCGGCTTGGTCAGCGCCACGTAGGCGCGGATCCGGCGCCCCAGGCCGCTCCTCGTCGTGCGGTCGGCGCCGACGGTCGTCGTGGCCATGCCTCTCCTCCCCGCGCCGTGCTTCCGTGCCCGTGCGCGCAGAGGCACAGGCCCCCTCAGTCTAGGGCATCCGTACCCCGCGACCCGGCCGCCGCCGCGCTTCCCCGACGCGTCCTCACGACCGCGGATCGCCGCCCGTGAGCGGAGCGACACGTGCGCGTCACGGCCCCGTCTCAGAGCAGGCGATCGACTGTGTCACGCTCCGTCACGGAGCACGTTCCCGGCTCCTGGCCCGGCGCTATGCTGGGGTCACACGCGCGCCCAGCGCCGGTTGCTTCACCCCGTGCACAGCCCACGGTCCTGCCGAGCGGCCCGCTCGGGCGCACCCCCCCACCACGAAAGGGCATCCGGTGACGGAACTGCGTTGGGATGAGATCGACAGGCGCGCCGTGGACACGGCCCGCGCACTTGCTGCGGACGCCGTGGAGAAGGTCGGCAACGGCCACCCGGGCACGGCGATGAGCCTCGCCCCCGCCGCCTACCTGCTGTACCAGCGCGTGATGCGCCACGACCCCGCGGACACGCGCTGGGTGGGTCGCGACCGCTTCATCCTCTCGGCCGGCCACTCGTCGCTGACCCAGTACGTGCAGCTGTACCTCGGCGGCTTCGGCCTCGAGCTCGACGACCTCAAGTCGCTGCGCACGTGGGGCTCGAAGACGCCGGGCCACCCGGAGTACGGGCACACCGACGGCGTCGAGATCACGACCGGCCCGCTGGGCCAGGGCCTCGCGTCGGCGGTCGGCTTCGCGTACGCCGCCCGCTACGAGCGCGGTCTGTTCGACCCCGAGGCGCCGGCGGGCGAGAGCCCGTTCGACCACTTCGTGTACGTGATCGCCGGCGACGGCGACCTCCAGGAGGGCGTGACGGCGGAGGCCGGCTCGCTCGCGGGCCACCAGCAGCTCGGCAACCTGATCGCGATCTACGACTCGAACCAGATCTCGATCGAGGACGACACCGACATCGCCTTCACCGAGGACGTCGCCAAGCGGTACGACGCCTACGGCTGGCACGTGCAGACGGTCGACTGGAAGAAGACCGGCGAGTACGTCGAGGACGTCGCCGCGCTCCACGCCGCGATCGAGGCCGCCAAGGCGGAGACGACCAAGCCGTCGCTCATCATCCTCAAGACGATCATCGGCTGGCCCTCGCCCGGCAAGCAGAACACCGGCAAGATCCACGGCTCGGCTCTGGGCGCCGACGAGCTCGCCGCCACCAAGAAGGTGCTGGGCTTCGACCCCGAGCAGCACTTCGTCGTCGCGGACGACGTCATCGCCCACACGCGCTCGCTCGCCGAGCGCGCCGCCGAGCAGCGCGCCGCGTGGCAGGAGTCGTTCGACGCCTGGGCCGCCGCGAACCCCGAGCGCAAGGCGCTGTTCGACCGCCTGCACGCGGGCGAGCTGCCCGAGGGCGTCGCGGACGCGCTGCCCGTGTTCGAGGCGGGCAAGGACGTCTCGACGCGCGCCGCGTCGGGCCAGGTCATCAACGCGCTCGCGGGCGTGCTCCCCGAGCTGTGGGGCGGATCGGCGGACCTCGCCGAGTCGAACCTCACGACGATCAAGGGCGCCAAGTCGTTCGTGCCCGCCGAGCGGTCGACGCACGAGTGGAGCGGCGACCCCTACGGCCGCGTGCTGCACTTCGGCATCCGCGAGCACGCCATGGGCGCGATCGTCAACGGCATCGTGCTGCACGGCCCGACCCGCGCGTTCGGCGGCACGTTCCTGATCTTCAGCGACTACATGCGCCCGGCCGTCCGCCTGGCCGCGCTGATGAACATCCCCAGCATCTTCGTCTGGACGCACGACTCGGTGGCGCTGGGCGAGGACGGCCCGACCCACCAGCCGATCGAGCAGCTCGCGACGCTCCGCGCGATCCCGAACTTCACGGTCGTGCGCCCCGCGGACGCGAACGAGACCGGCGTGGTGTGGCTCGAGATGCTGCGCCGCCGCGGCGGCCCCGCCGGCATCGCGCTGACGCGTCAGAACATCGCGGTGTTCGAGCGCGGCGAGGGCGAGGCCTCGGGCGACGTGTTCGCGTCGGCCCAGGGCGCCGCCAAGGGCGCGTATGTGCTGGCCGAGGCCCCGAACGGCACCCCGGACGTGATCCTGATCGCCACCGGCTCCGAGGTGCAGCTGGCCGTCAAGGCCCGCGAGACCCTGGCCGCCGAGGGCGTGAACGCCCGCGTCGTGTCGGCCCCGTCGCTCGAGTGGTTCGCCGAGCAGGACGAGGCGTACCGCGAGAGCGTGCTGCCCTCGTCGGTCAAGGCGCGCGTGTCGGTCGAGGCCGGCTCCGCGCTCACGTGGCGCGGCATCGTCGGCGACGCCGGCCGCTCGGTCGCGATCGACCACTTCGGCGCCTCCGCCGACTACAAGACCCTGTTCGAGAAGTTCGGCATCACCGCCGAGGCCGTCGTCGAGGCGGCGCGCGAGACCCTCAAGGAGAACGCATGACCTCCCCCACCGCCGCGCTCGCCGCTCAGGGCGTCAGCATCTGGCTCGACGATCTGTCGCGCCAGCGCATCACCTCCGGCAACCTGGCCGAGCTGATCGCCGAGAAGAACGTCACGGGCGTCACGACGAACCCGACGATCTTCCAGGGCGCGATCAGCGCGCACATCGGCTACGAGGAGGCCGTCGCGGCCCAGGCCGCCGCCGGCGCGACCGCCGACGAGGCGATCTTCGCGCTCACCACCACCGACGTGCGCGACGCGTGCGACATCTTCCGCCCCGTCTACGACGCCACGAACGGCGTCGACGGCCGCGTGTCGATCGAGGTCTCCCCCGACCTCGCGCACGACACCGAGGCCACGATCGCCCAGGCCAAGGAGCTGCACGCCGCGGTCGGCCGCGAGAACGTGCTGATCAAGATCCCCGCCACCAAGGCCGGCCTGCCGGCGATCACCGAGGTGATCGGCGCGGGCATCAGCGTCAACGTCACGCTCATCTTCAGCCTCGAGCGCTACGACGCGGTCATCGACGCGTACCTCGCGGGCCTCGAGAAGGCGCGCGAGGCGGGCATCGACCTCTCGGGCATCCACTCGGTCGCGTCGTTCTTCGTCTCGCGCGTGGACACCGAGGTCGACAAGCGCCTCGCGGCGATCGGGACCGACGAGGCCAAGGCGCTCGCGGCCCAGGCCGGCCTCGCCAACGCGCGCCTCGCGTACGAGCTGTACGAGAAGCGCTTCGCCGAGGACCGCGCCAAGGAGCTCCTCGCCGCCGGCGCCAACGTGCAGCGTCCGCTGTGGGCGTCCACCGGCGTCAAGGACCCCGCGCTGCCCGACACGCTGTACGTCACGGGCCTCGTCGCGCCCGGCACGGTCAACACGATGCCCGAGAAGACGCTCGAGGCGACGTTCGACCACGCCGAGGTCACGGGCGACACCGTCACGGGCGCGTACGCCGAGGCGCACGAGCTGTTCGAGAAGCTGGCGGCCGTGGGCGTCGACTTCGCCGACGTGACGCAGGTGCTCGAGGACGAGGGTGTCGCCAAGTTCATCGCCTCGTGGCACGACCTGCAGGCGACCGTCGCCGGCGCGCTGAAGGCCGCGGCGAAGGGGTCGGACGCGTGACGTTCTCCATCCGCGTCTCGGGCGACGCCGAGGCGGCCGTCGCCGCGCACCTGCCGACGCTCATCGGCGACTACGTGGCGTCGAGAATCACCAACCTCGACCCCACCCTGTGGGGCCCGGAAGCCGAGGACGAGGCGTCCAAGCGCCTCGGGTGGGTGCAGGCCGTCTCGGTCTCCCGCCCGCTCGTCCCCGAGATCGTCGCGTTGCGCGAGGAGCTCGCCGCCAAGGGAGTGGACCGCTTCGTGCTCGCGGGCATGGGCGGCTCGTCGCTCGCGCCCGAGGTCATCACCCAGACGGCGGGCGTCGAACTCACCATCCTGGACTCGACCGCCCCGGGCCAGGTGCTCGCGGCCCTGGACGGCGGCCTCGAGCGCACCGCGCTCGTGGTGTCGTCGAAGTCGGGCTCGACCGTCGAGACCGACTCGCAGCGCCGCGCCTTCGAGGCGGCGTTCCGCGACCTGGGCATCGACCCCGCGGAGCGGATCATCGTGGTCACCGACCCGGGATCGCCGCTGGACGAGTCGGCGCGCGCCGCGGGCTACCGCGTGTTCAACGCCGACCCCACGGTCGGCGGCCGCTACTCGGCGCTGACGGCCTTCGGCCTGGTGCCGTCGGGTCTCGCCGGCGCGGACATCGCCGAGCTGCTGGACGAGGCCGAGGCCTCGCTCCTCGAGGTCGCGATCGACGCCCCGGAGAACCCCGCCCTGGTGCTCGGTGCCGCGATCGCCGGCACCCTGACGCCGGACGGGTCCGCACGCCGCGACAAGCTGGGCCTGATCACGGACGGCACCCACATCGTGGGCCTGCCCGACTGGATCGAGCAGCTCATCGCCGAGTCCACCGGCAAGGAGGGCACGGGCATCCTGCCCGTCGTGCTGCTGCCGGTCTCGCCCGAGCTCGAGAGCAAGCCCGCCGACCTGCAGATCGTCCGCCTGGTCGACGACGCCGACGAAGTCGAGCACCGTCACCCGGGCGAGATCCTCGTGAGCGGCACGCTGGGCGCACAGCTCGTGGTGTGGGAGTACGCGACCGCGATCGCCGGCCGCATGCTGGGCATCAACCCGTTCGACCAGCCCGACGTGGAGTCGGCCAAGGTCGCGGCGCGAGGTCTGCTGGACGCACGTCCCGAGCCGGTCGCCCCGGCCTTCGTGGAGGCCGGCGTCGAGGTGCGCGTGAGCGACCCGGCGCTGGCCGAGAGCGGCACCATCCAGGGCGTCCTCGACGCGCTGTGGGCGACGCTCCCCGCCGACGGCTACGTCTCCATCCAGGCGTACGTGAACCGCCTCGAGGTGCCGCAGCTGCAGGGCCTGCGCGAGATGGTCGCGGCCGATTCCGGCCGCCCCACCACGTTCGGCTGGGGCCCGCGCTTCCTGCACTCGACCGGTCAGTACCACAAGGGCGGTCCGGCGCAGGGCGTGTTCCTGCAGATCACCGAGCGCACCGAGACCGACGTCGAGATCCCGGGCCGTCCGTTCACGTTCGGCCAGCTGATCGAGGCGCAGGCCGCGGGCGACGCCACGGTGCTCGCCGAGCACGGCCGTCCGGTCGTCACGCTGACGCTCGCCGACCCGCAGGCCGACGTGCTCGCGCTGTTCGAGGCGGCCCAGTGACGGTCGAGGTCTCCCGTGGCGTGAACCCGCTGCGCGATCCGGGCGACCGTCGCCTCAACCGCATCGCCGGGCCCAGCGCGCTCGTGATCTTCGGCGTGACGGGCGACCTGTCGCGCAAGAAGCTCATGCCGGCCGTGTACGACCTGGCCAACCGCGGCCTGCTGCCCCCGGGCTTCGCGCTCGTCGGGTTCGCGCGCCGCGACTGGGAGGACCAGGACTTCGCGCAGGTCGTCCAGGATGCCGTCAAGCAGTACGCGCGCACCGAATACCGCGAGGAGACCTGGCAGCAGCTCGCGGCGGGCATCCGGTTCGTCCAGGGCGAGTTCGACGACCCCGAGGCGTTCCGGCGCCTGCGGGAGACGGTCGACCGCCTGGACGTCGAGCGCGGCACGATGGGGAACCACGCGTTCTACCTGTCGATCCCGCCGAAGGCATTCCCCGTCGTCGCGCAGCAGCTGCTCGACTCGGGCCTCGTCGACGACAAGCCGGACGACGACCGCTGGCGCCGCGTCGTGATCGAGAAGCCGTTCGGGCACGACCTGGCGTCGGCCCGGGAGCTGAACGACGCGCTCGAGGCCGCGTTCCCCGCCGACTCGATCTTCCGGATCGATCACTACCTCGGCAAGGAGACGGTCCAGAACATCCTGGCCATGCGCTTCGCCAACGAGCTGTACGAGCCGATCTGGAATCGCAACCACATCGACCACGTGCAGATCACGATGGCCGAGGACATCGGCGTGGGCGGCCGTGCCGGCTACTACGACGGCGTCGGCGCGGCGCGCGACGTGATCCAGAACCACCTGCTGCAGCTGCTCGCGCTCACCGCGATGGAGGAGCCCATCAGCCTCTCCGCCGAGCACCTGCGCGCCGAGAAGGAGAAGGTGCTGGCCGCCGTGCGGCTGCCCGAGGACCTCTCCACGGCGACCGCGCGCGGGCAGTACGCGGGCGGATGGCAGGGCGGCGAGAAGGTCGTCGGCTTCCTCGAGGAGGAGGGCATGAGCCCCGACTCCACGACGGAGACCTACGCGGCCATCAAGCTCGAGATCGCCACGCGCCGCTGGGCGGGCGTGCCGTTCTACGTGCGCACGGGCAAGCGCCTGGGCCGCCGCGTGACCGAGATCGCGGTCGTGTTCAAGCGCGCGCCCGAGCACCTGTTCTCGCGCAGCCAGACGTCCGAGCTGGGTCAGAACGCGCTCGTCATCCGCGTGCAGCCCGACGAGGGCGTCACGATCCGCTTCGGCTCCAAGGTGCCCGGCAACGGCACCCAGGTGCGCGACGTCACGATGGACTTCGGCTACGGCCACGCGTTCACCGAGGCGAGCCCCGAGGCCTACGAGCGCCTCATCCTGGACGTCCTGCTGGGCGACCCGCCGCTGTTCCCGCGGCACGAGGAGGTCGAGCTGTCCTGGCGCATCCTCGACCCCGTCGAGGAGTACTGGGCGTCGCAGGGCGGCCCGCTCGAGCAGTACGACTCCGGCTCGTGGGGCCCGCCCTCGGCGGACGCCCTGCTGGCCCGCGACGGACGCGTCTGGAGGCGCCCATGATCATCGACCTGCCCGACACCACGGTCAGCAAGGTCGCCCGACAGCTGGTCAGCACGCGCGAGGAGGGCGGCGCCGTCGCGCTCGGCCGCGTGCTCACCCTGGTCATCAAGTCGCACCGCGGCTTCGGCGAGGAGGCGATCGAGGCCGCGAACGACGCGTCGCGCGAGCACCCCATGCGCGTGATCGTGCTCGTGACCGACCCCGAGGGCGAGGCGCGCCTGGACGCGCAGATCCGCGTGGGCGGCGACGCCGGCGCGAGCGAGGTCATCGTGCTGCAGGCGTACGGCGACGCGGCGAGCAACGAGCAGACGCTCCTCACGGGCCTGCTCCTGCCCGACGCGCCGGTCGTCGCGTGGTGGCCCGACGAGCCGCCGGCGAGCCCGGGGACGTCGGCCCTCGGCCGCATCGCCCAGCGACGCATCACCGACACGTCGACCGCGCCGTACTCGTCCGACCGCCTCAGCCGCCTGGAGAGCTCCTACACGCCGGGCGACACGGATCTCGCGTGGACCCGCCTGACGCGCTGGCGCGAGCAGCTGGCGGCCGTGCTGGACCAGCCGCCGTACGAGCCGGTCACGGCCGTCTCGGTGCGCGGCGCGTCCACGTCGCCGTCGACCGCGCTGCTCGCGGCCTGGCTCGGTCTGGCGCTCGACCTCCCGGTCGACTGGCAGTACGAGGACCCGGACGTCTGGGACCACGGCATCCGCTCCGTGCGCCTGTCGCGCCCGAGCGGAGACATCGTGCTCGAACGCCAGACCGAGTCGACGGCGATGCTCACGCAGCCCGGTCAGCCGGACCACGAGCTGCACCTCCCCCGCCGCTCGCTGCGCGAGTGCATCGCGGAGGAGCTGCGCCGCCTCGACCCGGACGAGCTGTACGGCCGCGTGATCAGCGAGGGCTGGGCGCGCCTGGCCGAGCCGCGGGGGTCCGCATGACCGAGCGCCGCGTGGTCGTGCTGCCCGACAAGGCGCAGCTCGCCGAGGGCGTCGCGAACCGCTTCGTGGGCAAGCTCGCGCAGCTCACGCAGGAAGGCCGCACGGTCCACGTGTCGCTCACGGGCGGCTCGATGGGCTCCGCCGTGCTCGCCGCCACGGCGGAGCACGGCTGGGCGTCGAACATCGACTGGTCCCTCGTGCACTTCTGGTGGAGCGACGAGCGGTTCGTGCCGCGCGGCGACGCCGAGCGCAATGCGGGCCAGGCCCGCGCCGCGCTCCTGGACCGCATCGCCGTGCCGGCGGAGAACATCCACGAGCCCGCGTCGACCGACGACGGAGTCTCGCTGGACAAGGCCGCCGAGGCGTACGCCGCCGAGCTGGCGCGGTTCGGCACGGACGAGCGCCCCTGGCCGGAGTTCGACGTGTGCTTCCTCGGGGTCGGACCCGACGGGCACATCGCGTCCCTGTTCCCCGACCGCGGCGAGGTGCACGTGGCCGACCGGGCCGTCCTGCCCGTGCGCGAGTCCCCCAAGCCGCCGCCGGAGCGGATCACGTTCACGCGTCCCGTGATCAACTCGTCGGTGCGGATCTGGATGGTCGTCGCCGGCGCCGACAAGGCGTCCGCGCTGGGCCTGATGCTCGCGGGCGCCGGATACGCGAGCGTGCCGGCCGCGGGTGCGGAAGGCACGGCGCGCACGGTCGTGTTCGTCGACCAGGACGCGGCCGCGAACGTGCCCGAGGAGCTGATCGACCCGGACTACTGATCCGGAAGACGAGAAAGCCCCCGCCTCACGGCGGGGGCTTTCTCGTGCGTCTCACTGGCCTCGCTTCTCGCGGAGCTTCTGCAGCGCCTCGTCGAGCAGCTGCTCGGCCTCGTCGTCCGTCCGGCGCTCCTTCACGTAGGCGAGGTGCGTCTTGTACGGCTCGTTCTTCGCGACCTCCGGCGGGTTCTCCTTGTCGCGGCCCGCCGGCAGACCCGAGTGCGGGTGGTCGACGATGTCGGGGATCTCCTCCTCGGGCAGGCCGGCGGCGTAGTGGCGCACCGTCTCGTTGCCCAGGGCGTCCCAGTAACTCACCGAGATCCGGTCGGCGTGGTGCCCGTGGTCCTGCTCGCCCATGGGGCCCGAGCCGACGCGGGTGCCGCGGATTGCGTTACCTCCGACCGCCACGTCAGATCACCTGGAACTTCGTGACGAGGCCGAGGCCGACGATCGAGAAGAACCACACCAGCGCGAGGACGACCGTGATGATGTTCAGGTTGCGCTCAGCGAGGCCGGAGGATCCCATCGCCTGTGACATGCCGCCGCCGAACATGTCGGACAGTCCGCCGCCGCGCCCCTTGTGGAGCAGGATCAGCAGCGTCAGCAGCAGGCTCGTGAGGCCGAGCAGCACCTGCAGGATGAATTCGATGATCTGCACGGAACAGGCCCTTTCGTGGGTGCGGAACTCGTTACCCGCACGAAGGTTCAGTATACGGGCCGCTCGGCGGCACCCCGGGAGCGGGGCGCCGCCGAGCGGGCTGGGCGTCAGACGCCGACGTGCTTCTGGAAGCGGACGATCGCGGCGAACTCGTCGACGATGAGGCTCCCCC
>Ga0208492_1001317_pt1 | contig 15833 bp, 11 predicted proteins | sample Subbioar_CSW14AB_FD_184820 | JGI IMG/M metagenome (GOLD analysis project Ga0208492, IMG submission 184820) | Serpentinite rock and fluid subsurface biosphere microbial communities from McLaughlin Reserve, California, USA - CR12Mar_CSW14AB (SPAdes) | ecosystem: Environmental > Terrestrial > Deep... | reverse complement strand
TAACCGAGGTGGCGCCGGCCAGAAGTGGGTAGCTGCCCAAACCCGAATATCATCGCCAAGCCCAGCGGATTTTTCGAGCGACCGCGCCGAAAATGGATTGCAACTACTAGAGCTGGTGAAACACTAGCGAAAATCCATTGAACTAAGTTCCTAAATTTTCTTTGTTTTTTCTCTTGCCATTTGGTTTTTGCCAGTGCTACTGTTACATTGGTTTGGACTCATGGAAGGAGTCGGCCTCATTCCAAAAATGCTGGCACAACGGAGTTGCGCTTGCCGCCACACCTAGCCAGCGGAGTGAACTGATGGGCACTACTCGCGTAACGGGAGAGTGCCCATTGGATCGTTGCCTCAATGGTTGAGGCATGTAGTGCGCGATCCCGATCGTCGGCACCGCGCAGATCTTCTACAACCCGCGACGGAGGTGTGTGATGGCGAATGTGCATAAGGTTGGTCCGAGGGAGTTGCATGGGATCAAGCTGGATCTGACGGACGAACAGAAAGCGGCAATCAAGGAGTTTTGGAAGACTACGGGCAGTGTCGGTGCCGTCGAAATCCTAGTCGAGGTCGTGGGTGACAAGATTTCCCCGGCATCGATTCAAGTCGGTACAGCGAAATAAATCAGGTGCCGCAGTCACGGGTTCGCCGCCCACAGCGCATCAGCGGGTGGCGAACCAATCTCGCTCGGACCTATTATCTGGATTGAAGTCGGGCCTCACAAAATAACTCTTCTCGCTCCCTGTGAGCCAAAATTTTGTGGAATCACTCCCCATGCTGAAACTACGCTACAGCAAAGAGCCATTCGGATACTTAGTTGTTTTTCCGGACGGTACCATTGACCTTTACAAGGATAGCGTCCGGCCCCTCTTGGATCAGACTACCGACGCAGACGTCCTCGAATTGCACCGTCTAACGCACCTCCGTGTGCCTCCTGACTTCCACCTCAGTAGCCCGCTCATTGTGTGGTTCGAGGTGACGAGGAAGTGTGACCTGAATTGCACCCATTGCTACATTGATGCTGGTCGCGCCCGCGCAAACGAACTGTCATTCGGTGAGATAAAGAGCATCATCGACGACCTGAAGGCGACGGGAGTATTCTCCCTCGTCTTCGCAGGGGGGGAGCCCTATCTCCGCCGGGACTTCCCGGACATCCTGGAATACGCCGCAAGCCTCGACTTCATCATTGCCGTGGTGACCAACGGCAGTTTTTTGACCCGAGAGGTGCTTAAAAAGGTACCCAAGGGGAACGTGCGATTTACGCTGAGCGTCGATGGAATAGCCAGTCACAATGTAATTCGCGGCGGGAAGTCGACATTCGAATTCATGGCGTCCCGCCTCGACCTGATGAAGGAACTCGGCATCCCGTGCTCCATTTCCTCAGTGATTTCGAAGGCCAACATTCACGAACTCAAAGACCTCCTCACATGGTGCATCGAACGCGACATTATCTTTCGTACTGTCACCTTTAACCCACTAGGCAGAGGGCTGGCTAACCTGGACACTCACGCCCTTGCGAGCGAAGATGCGGCCGCTTCTGCGGAGCTCTTCATGATGCAGAAGCGCTTTGAAGGCGAAAAAGACAAGGAGACGGGCGCCTGCGTAAGCAAGTTCTTCAACTATGCCCTGAACTTGATGTTCATGACGCGACGTGAGCATTGTTCCCGATCGATCGCGTACTTGGCATCAAACGGCGACGTGTACCCCTGCGTTACGAGCGCGTCCACAGAGACCTTTGGCGCGGGCAACGTGCGGTCAACCCCGTTTTCTAAGTTATGGGCGTCCTCATTCAAAGATATGCGCGCAATCACCTGGGACCATTTTCAGGTGTGCGGCGATTGCCCGTATAGCAGCAAAGAGTACTTCTGTGCCAATCGGTGCCCATGTATGTCCCTAGTGCTTAACGGTCACCTCTTCGGATGTGGAGCTTCCGAATTTGAAAAGGAGGATCTCCGGCTGCGGACCGAGCGACTCCGGACAGAAATGAACTATGTCTATTGAAGCGTTAGGCGCGGCTTTTGGCCACCCGGACGATTGGGAGTGTGTCCTCCAAAGACTCTGCGGCATCCTTGTCGATGTCTTCGAGCCCAAGTCGCCATTTGAGCCGCCGCCCAGCTATTTTCTGGATCTCAATCAGGTTGGCACACTGGACGAATTGATCGCTGATGTGCAGCGAAAGGTCGTGCGACACGCGGTGAATCCCCGGCACCCGATGGCGATGGCACACATGGTGCCGCCCCCGACAACCGTGTCCGTCATCGCCGATCTCCTAATCGGCTCCCTCAACCAGTGCGCATTTATTTGGGAAGAGGCCCCGTTGGCCGCTGCCCTGGAGCGCCGAGTCATCGGCTGGATAGCTGACCGAGTCGGATTTGGTTCCAAACGTGGTGGCATGCTCACCTCTGGCGGAACCCTCAGCAACTGCCTGGCGACTTACCTTGCTCTTGCTCACAACCAGGCCATTAACCAAGGACGCTGTCGAGGCGGAAAGTATAAGATAATCGCAACCGATCAGGCACACTTCTCAATCGAGAAAGCGGCAGCCCTCACCGGTATCGGTCGGAACGCGGTCATCCGTGTAGCGACCGATAGGTGTGGCCGGGTCAGGCCGGGGTCCATCCGACAAGCGGCAGCACAGGTGCTCCGCGAGGGGAACATCCCGATGCTGGTCGTTTGTACCGCCGGGACTACCAATACGGGCAACATCGAACCCGCCGAAGAATTCCTCGTTGCGGCGAGGGAGACCGCTGCTTGGTGCCACATTGATGCCGCCCACGGGGGCTCCCTCTGCCTTTCCGGCTCAGCCCAAAGCGAGGTCGATCAGTGGCGATTAGCCGACTCACTTTCCTGGGACGCCCATAAATCGCTCTACGCCTCCTACGCTGTTGGAATCCTTCTCACTGCCACCCAAGGCGCGCTTGAGCCTCTCCGGTTCAGCAGCGACTATGCCATGTCAGATGGGGCGACGGACGACGCCGGCTCGCTCCATCTCGAAGGCTCACGGCGATTGGAGGCGCTGAAGCTGTGGATGTGCATCAAGCATCTAGGTCTCGGCTGGTACCAGATGGTGACGCAGTACACTTTTTCACTGGCCTCCCAATTCGCGACGCGTCTCGCTGAGTGCGACCGATTCGAAATGGTCGGACGACCCGACACTAACATCGTGTGTTTTCGTGCGCTTCACTCGCGTTTGGATGAGCGGGAGACCGACGAGTTGAACCGGTCCGTACAGCAGTCTCTCTATCGGGCTGGCGGGCCGCTCCTGTCGACAACGCGCATTTCCGGACGGGTCGTCCTGCGGGCGGTATTGCTCAATCCCAGGCTGCGAGCAGAGGACCTAGACTGTGCCCTAGCGCGAATCAGTTCCGCCGTTGAAATCGAGTTCGAGGCGATCATGACACGTAAGGCCGCAGAGGGGCATTTCCATGAATGTTCTTTTGGTCACTAGCCCACACTTGGATCACACGGCCTATCACCGTGTCAAGGGACTCCCCCAAGCCGGGGCCTCACACCTGCTCGCCCAGCGCTTCGTCCCAATGGGACTTCTATCCCTCGCGGGGGCTGTTGATCCTGAGGCTAACGTCGTTGTCGCGGACCTAAACAAGGCGATCAACTCGGGCGAGGTACCAGTGTCTGATGGCTTCTATGCCGCGATGGCACGCTGGCTACTAAGGCACGATCCGGATCTAATCGGGTTCATGACGGAAGCCGACTCATACCACCATTTACTCCGAATCAGCGCCGCGATCAAGGCGGAGCGCAAGAGGACTTTTACCCTGCTTGGTGGCCCGCATGCCTCGGCAGTCCACACGGATACCCTCGAGCACTTTGCTGACGTAGACTTTGTCATCCGCGGTGAGGGAGAGCACGCCCTGCGAGATTTGGTGCGTGCACTCACGGTTCAGGGTGACCTGTCTGATGTTGGCAACCTCACCTACCGCCGGGACGGCATGGTGACCGTTAACGCTGAACTTCCCCTGATTGACAACCTCGACTCTTTGCCATTCCCGGACCTCGGACGGGTCGCCTACGCCCCAGGCGACCAGCTGTTCGTCGAGGTCGGCCGCGGGTGCCCGTTCCGTTGCAACTTCTGCTTCACGGCACCGTACTGGAAGCGCCGACACCGAATTAAGAGCGCCGCGCGGATAATCGAGGAGCTGACGTATTTTCGAGACAGGTATTCAATCCGCGACGTTAATTTTACGCACGATCTGTTCACGACAGACCGACGCTGGGTGATCGACTTCTGCCGTCAATTGACCTCACGGGATCTGGGGATCACTTGGACTTGCAGTTCGCGGACCGACACCCTCGACGAGGAGCAGATCGACTGGATGCGACGTTCCGGGTGCCGGAATATCTACTTCGGCATCGAATCCGGCACTGACGAGATGCAGGCAAGGATCCGCAAGGACTTGGATCTCGGGCAGGCGCGGCGTATCGTCGCTGCGACGGTTGCAGCCGGAATGGGAGTTACGGTCGGGTTCATCGCTGGCCTGCCGGGGGAATCGGCGCGAACTCTGAGAGGGACCCTGAAGGAGGCTCTCCACTACTTGCGCCTGAATGGGTCCATCGTGCATCTGTTCGGGTTTAACCCCTACCGAGGCAGCGCACACTTCGAGGAGATACTGCCGCATCTTATCCCGGACCCGCACTTCGTCGATTTTCCTCTCCCCGAATCTGTTCTGGAGGAAAATGGACAGATGATCCGGCAGTCACCTGGCATTTTTTCGCGCTATTGGTGGATGGGAGCCTACGATGGCCTCGACACGTCCGTGCTCAGTGCTTGCGAAGAATACTTTCCAATGGTCAACGCACTACGCGACTTCATGCTGTGCTTAGACAACCGCGGAATAGACCCTTTGATAATGGTGCAGGACTGGGCGACTTGGGTAGGCGAGGATAACCGATCGCTCGGGTCCGGGCCCCGGGGACTCTTTCAGGGCTCGATCTCGCGGTTTCTCGTGTTCCTGAAACAGTACCTGGCCCGCACCATCCCAGACGACCGGCAGCTATTCGAACTGCTGCGTTGGGAGATGCACAAGAACGCTCTGCGGACCTTGGCCCCGGAATCGCCAATTCCCGCGTTGTTCCGCGGTACTATTCCCACAGGCCCACCCGGACGGATTGACACGAGGGAGTACCCAGTCGACCTTCCAGACGCGGTTGTCAAGCGGAATCCGACTCTGATCGTGGACAGATTCGAGTTCCTTGAACCAAGTTATGCCTTGGGCCAAACTTTGTCAGGGATCGTTGCCTTCTACCTTCGATCCGGTTCGCCTGTGATCGTGCGCCTGCCGCCATTTTCAGTGCTGGCGATTAATTTGGCCGGGGACGGGGCAGCGGTCGCGGATCTAATCGACGCGCTATGCCTTGGAGCTGCTGCTGGCGAGCGAGGGCCGGTCACTAAAGGCGTGGAAGAGCTGCTGCGACAGGAACTACTCGTCGCACCCGCCCCTGGAGGCAGGTCCCAACACTCAGAGTCGTCACGCGGCGCGGTCGAGCCTAGTGCGATCTCAGACGATGGAGCGGGGCAGTTTGAATTGAAATTCCCCCCCGCTGTGCAGTCGGTCGCCGATCACCCGCCGACTTTGGTTGTAGTTCGCCATTCTAGGACGCCCATCGAGCCCAAGTTGACTGTGTCTCATTCTCAGCGCCGCCCGTTGCCAGTACTGACCGTTGACTCGCGCGCGCTTCCCCTGGGTATTGGGCAGGCCGCGTCCGAGGTCCCGGAGGTGATTGTTCCGGTATTCCGTAACCGTAGCGCAGGCACATTCGAGCCGCCTGTCCTAGGCACTGAAGCCGAATGGGCGGCGAAAGACCAGGGCGCGATGGAGGCTGGTGCACGTGTTGGAGGTGGGTCTGACGCGACGGGGAGGTCAGGGGGCGAGCCTGATCGTAGTTGCACGTCTGCCAGCCCACCTCCGCTCCGGCCGCATGAGTGACTCGGCGGGCGTCGGAACAATTCCCTAGGAACAAGAGTCAGATGCATTACCGAGTTTTGCCCGCGGATTGGGGGCTAAATGAGCGCCAATCCTATCGGCGATACCATCTCGATCACTACGTCCAGCGGCTAAGGACGATGAAAGCTGGATCCGCATGAGGCCGGAATGAGCACGGGTGACGAACTCAATGTCGGGGGGAAGGGCACCGACCACCAGCGTTTCGAAGCAGCCCGTCTCACTCGGGATGCCCGCTTCGACGGTATTTTCCTGACGGCCGTCCGAACGACGGGGGTTTTTTGCCGATCGATATGTCCCGCGCGAGTCCCACACAAGGAGAATGTTTCCTATTTCCTCAGTGCGACCTCAGCGCTTGACAATGGCTATCGACCCTGCCTGAGGTGCCACCCAGAACGAGCGCCGGCCGTCCCGTTTTTGTCGCCTCAATTCCTCGTTGTACGCGCGCTACGGGCCGTACGCGAACACCGCACGATGGGTTCCTTAGACCTATCGGCAGTCCTGAATGCCACCCCAGAGGCTATCGGTACCGCGTTCCGAAGTGCGCTGCAAAGTACGCCATCCTCCGCAATCCGCGCGGACCGCCTACTGACTGCCGTATGGCTACTGGACGAAGCGAGGCTTGCGATCGCAACGGTGGCCGCAGCAACGGGATTTACATCGACCGAAGCCCTACGGAGTGAGTTGGGGACAGTATTTGGGCGTGCTGCTGCGCGATTTGAAAAGTGTTATGGGGTGGGAGCCGGTAATGGCACCGATACAAAGATCCGTCTTCCGCTGGCCTTTCGTCCGCCCTTTTCTTGGGCAGCTTCCACCGACTTCCTCAGTCCACGGGCGACGCCGGGCGTAGAATCTGTTGATGAACGGGGTTATAGTCGCACGATCCAGTTCAACGGTATAACAGGTAGCATTAACGTGACCCCGACAGCGGGGAACCATGTCAACTTGGTCATAGACTTCCCGGACCACCGATTTCTGTGTGTGATCGTCGAACGCGTCAGGCGTATCTTCGATTTGGATGCGGATCCGCTTGCCGTTGGCACTTGCCTGGCTGAGGACGCTGCTCTGGCACCGATGGTCCGCGAATACACAGGCATACGGCTCGTGGGCGCCTGGGACATTTTCGAACTGGTCGTGCGGGCCATTCTTGGGCAGCAAGTCTCGGTAGCGACGGCAACTGCACTTGCCGGACGACTTGTCGCCGGGTTCGGGAAGCGGGTGTCAGCGGTCGGTTTGTTGACGCACGTGTTTCCGACACCCGACCGGCTCGCCTCAGCTCGCCCCTCGGAATTCGCGATGACACGGCAGCGCGCGGAGGCCATCATCGCCCTGGCGAAGGCGGTCGATAGCCAGTCCATCAAGCTTGAGTCGATCGCCGACCCAACTAACTTGGAGCGGCAGTTGCTGTCTCTTCCTGGCGTTGGGCCATGGACGGCGAGGTACGCGGTAATCCGCGGGCTCTCACACCCAGATACATTCCTCGACACTGACCTTGCAATTCGGAAAGTCACGTCCGAATTGTTCCCAGGAGCTAACCGGGCCTCCCTCCGGCGGCGCATTGATGCGTGGCGGCCGTGGCGGTCCTACGCAATGATATACTTGTGGAAAAAATATGGACTGTCTAGGAACAGGCGGAGTTCGGCTCGAACGCAATTGGACAGCCCCCTAATGACTCCAAGGCTGAGGTGGACGGATGAGAGCCGATGGGCCCCTTGTTAACAGATTTCCCGTCAATGGTGGGCTTGTAGACTTGGCTCTCATATGCCCTGGAGCGGTCTGCGCCTGTCCTCCTTGACGACGAAGACGACGGTCCCGAACAGTATTTCCTTACCCGAAGAGCCTGCTTGCGAGGCGGATGACTCCTATGTATCTCCTCACGTCCCCTGGGCTGGTCGAGTCTCCTTCTGCCCTCCCCCCCCGTGACGGCACTTTACGCGTCGCAAGTTTGGTGCGGTGCGCCCGAGCGCACTACGAGGCGGGCCGCGTTCAAGAGGCCGACATCCTCTGCTGCTCGATCCTGCGAGAGCAACCAGAACAACCGGAGGCACTCCAGCAATTGGGCATTATCGCCCACCAATTCGGTCAGAGCAAAGCTGCTATCGACCTCTTTGAGCAGGCGATCATGGCGGCCCCGGACAACGCGTCATTCTATCTGGACTGCGGTGAGGCCTACCGGGCGAATGGGGACTACCAATCGGCCCTGGCGCGCTATGAGCACGCGCTCGCCCTAGCTCCCGATCTTGCCAGCGCTCACTACAACGTCGGTCTGGCGCTTCATGAGCTCGGCCGGACGGAGGAGGCGGTCCTCCGCTACGAGCGGGCTCTTGCCACCCAACCTGATCTCGCGGAGGCGTTGAATAATCTGGGCGTGGCCAACCACGAATTGGCTGGACCGCGCGAGGCAATTGACTTCTACGAGCGCGCTCTTGCGATTAACATCTACCACGCGGAAGCCCATAGCAACATCGGAATCGCTCTCAAGGCTGTTGGGAACCCCCAAAGGGCTGTCGCCCATCACCAGATGGCAATGCGACTCGTCCCGTCCAATCCGGCGGTCCACATCGCCTTCACCCATTGCCTGCGCGATCTAATCCTTAGTTGGGCAAATGACGACCTGCGGGGAGATCTCCTTCGGTGCCTGTCGTTCGATGGTATTGACCCCCAAGACCTTTCTTACCCAGTTGCCAGCCTCGTCGCACGGTCACCGGCGTTTCTAGAGCTTGCCGCATATCTTGGCCAAGGATGGGATGGCACTCCCATCGAGCCTCTACTGACCCTGGGCCTTCGGTCTGTTTATTCCGATCCGTTGTTCCTCGCCCTGCTCAGGCACGTCATCATACGCCACCCGTTGATCGAGCGTGTGCTCACTGCGACCCGGCGGGGATTGCTCGCGCTAGCGATTGACCGAAGGCCTGGTTTCCAGGCGGACGGGGCACTCGTGTCGTTTGTTTGTGCACTCGCATCGCAGTGCTTCTCGAACGAGTTTGTGTATTCAGTCTCGGAGGTTGAGGCGTCTGAGGTGCGCCGCCTAGAAGAACTGGTTACCTGTGGATCGGAGAACGACCCGGACCTGCCGGCCCGGGTGACGGTCCTAGCATGCTATGTTACTCTGGGCCAACTCGGACACGATGAATTGTTCCTGCGGCTACTAGGAACCACTGGCAACGCAAACTGGGCAGCCCTCGTGGCCCAACAGATCACGGAGCCTAGGGACGAGCAACGGTTGGGACGAGAAATAAGGTCGGTCGGGCAGATTCAAGACGCGACGTCATGCAGAGTTCGTGGCCAATACGAGGCGAGCCCGTACCCTCGCTGGCTGAGGGCCGACAGGTTACGGGGGCAATCTCTTCGCCGAATCGTCCGGGCTTCGTTGCCTCACGCGCCTTTAGAATGGATCCCCGAAGTAGCCGCTCCGGAGATTCTCGTTGCTGGCTGCGGAACCGGCCAGCATGCGATCCATCGGGCCCTCGGCTGCCAAGATTCTCGGGTGCTCGGCGTGGATCTCAGCCTGTCGAGCCTGGCCTACGCCGAGAGGAAAGCGCGGGAAATAGGGTTGACTAATGCCAAGTTCGCCCACGCCGACTTGCTCAACATTTCGCTGTTGGGCCAGCGTTTCGACCTAGTCGAGTGCATCGGCGTTCTGCACCATCTGAACAACCCACTAGCGGGATGGCGCACGCTCGCGTCCTGCTTGAGATCGGGGGGTCTTATGAGGGTTGGCCTATACAGTGAAATCGCCAGGACGGAAATTGCAGCAGCGCAGTCGTTTGTCGCGGCGAATGGTTACCCTGCGAGCGCGAACGGCATCCGGCGGTTCCGCCGGGACGCTTTAGAGATGCCAGAGGGATCAGCCGTCCGCCGGATGACGGAGGTCGTCGATTTTTACACAATTTCAGAGGCACGCGACTTGCTTTTCCACGTTCACGAGGTCCGTCTAACGTTGAAACAGATCGCGGAAATGCTGGACGCACTACATCTTCGCGTGGTGGGCTTAGAACTGAAGGAACCCGCGCACTTCGAAAGGTATCGTGCCCGGTATCCGAGTGACCAGTTGGCGACATCACTTCTCAATTGGCATGAGTACGAACTAGAGAACCCGAACACCTTTATCGGTTTGTACATAATTTGGGCGCAAGCGAGTTGAAATTAGATTTCTCGGTCCCAAACCAAGCGACCCCAAAGGGCGATTTACGTAAGAGTAGACCCTACAAGGCCTTATAAATCCCACACTTTTCATATTTTACACGAAAAATGGCAAAATCCTCCATAAATCGCACATTTTTTTAAGAATACCGTGCCCCAACCGTGCCCTTTTGGGCGATTTGATCACCTTCTTGGTTTGTAACCAAGAGCTCGATAGAATCGCCGCTGTGATGGGCTGCGCCCCCGCGAAAAGTGTATCGGCATATTGGCTACCTAAAATAGGCGGAGGGGCCATCCAGGTGAGGGACGACTTGTAGCATGGCAATGTCGAGGGTGGGAATTTTCTACTCAGAAATTACCTGCGGGCAGTAGTACCTAGCGGTTTTTCTCTTGATTTCCTCGCGCAAGCGGTCCACCAGGAAGAGAGCTTCAATTGCTGAATTCGGTAGTTTCGAGTTCTGGCGAGAGTTTGTAGTGAAATTTAAAAATGACATGCGGGCGCAGTATGCCTTCGCGAGAAAAGCAGCACTTCTTGTACTTCTTGTTAGACTCGCACGGGCACTTGTCGTTCCGAGAGAGTGGGCGGAACCTCGATTTTGGATGTAATGCCTTTGTCCACTCAATGTCCCAATTCAACCAGGGTTCAGGCCATCGGCAAAGCAGATACTCAACCGTTGAGTAATTGTAGTGGTCAACTGTCTGTCTCGTCTCCCTGTCGATATTAAATGGCACCGAGTACTTTTGCACTGGGTCGCGCACTAGAGCGCTACCCAACACTCGGAATTTGGTGATAATCCGGCCACAGTATTCCCCGTCGTATACCTCACCAATCTTGTGGCCGCACGTGATACGAACAGTAACCGGCTTTTTGCAGATAGAACAGATTTTGCTTTCTTCCAGCAATTCCGGACTGAGAAATAGGCGATAAGGGTAGAGCGACTGAATGGCTATCGTAATCTTCTCGATAAAGGCAAGGCGGAATTCTGCCCAATGGTCTCGGAAGTGAGGTCGCAGCCGACCCAAGGCCAATTCAACTTGCTCGAGGGTACACCACCCCTCGAAGAATTCCCTTGCCTGAAGTTGACGATAGGCCTTAAGGTAAGACTTTAGCGCTTCGATCGTATGGCCAACACACCACAGGTGTTTTGCAAAAGCCTGATCGTTCGCGGCAACGGCGACTGTCTTGAGCGCGGCTACCTCCTTTTCTAAATCAGGATCGGCGGGGGACGTCGCCGACTCGCCCCGAAGTATGGCCTTAATCTCGTCAATCGATCTCATTTGCTTTCTGGCTTCGCCTCCGGCAGGGCAGGTGGAGGTGGCGTCTGGACGACAACCACGCGAGGCGTCTCGGCAACAGCATTCAGGATCGCGGGAAGGAAATCAGTGATGGGACCATTGTAGGCGATTTTGATCGCCCGTGCGGAACCCTGATTTTGCTCGACAACCGTCAAGTCGAAGCTAACCTTCAGTTCGTCCTTCTTGGCGGATGCCTCGGCCCTCCGGTTGATGTAGTCTGAGATGAGGTTGACAACGACTGGCACGACGACGGCCAGCACGACCATCCCGCCAAGTTCAATAAGGGCAGAGTGGAGCGCGAGTTCCTTGTACTCGTCGTCCTCAATAGCTAAATCGACCGCGTGGCGATCGCTCAACGCAGTTTTCAGGAAGTCGTAAAACTCTTCAGTGCGCACGGGGAATGTGCGGACTTCCTGATCGCGGAAACCCTCGCGAGGCACCAGCACTACCTCGGCCTTCCGTACTCGCTCTTGCGTCTCTGGACGCAAGTACGGGCGCGATGCCCAGTAGTTCAGATCCTGATTCGTGGGCTCGGTCGTGATCTTGGACACGGTTTGCTCCAGCATGATTGCCCTACGCTCGCGGCCTTCCGTTAATGTTAGAGGGTTTCACCTGGGTTAGTAACTCCCCTTGCGCTGTTACTCTTGAAAAGGCGAGGAAAGGTCAAAGAGTAATGGATTAGGGGCAGTTACCTAAGCGGCGAGCGTCACTCTTGAACGATGCCTCTATTATCATCAGGCACCAATCTTCGATTGCAGATTTGTAAAATCCAAACCAATGAAGGCCTAAAATTATGGCGAATGTCCGAACGGAAGGCACCGACAAGACTCTAGAATACTGGGCAAATCGTCCATATTTATCCGATACAGTGCGACAAAGCCTCGCTCAGGCAAACGTCCTGGTAGTGCCTTCCGAGGGTTTCCGCGATCAAGAAATTCAAGTCTTTCCGGTTTGCACAGAGGGGTTCTACGAAGTGCTTCGGGATGAACTCCCTCCAGGTACTCGACTCGAAATTGCGATTAACGATTCTGATTACAAAGAACTAGCGCTTCATTCGGCCACTTTAATCATTGCAAGTGTCGTTGTTGGCACAACAACGTTACTCATTTTACCGGTTGTCGTAAACATAGTGTCAGAATACATCAATCGTCGTCTATTCAACGAAAAAGACCGCAAGGAATCAATCGTCAGATGGGAGTTAACGGTGGTTGATGGCACCCGCGCCACTAAACTCACCTACGAGGGGCCAGTAACTGATTTTAAAGATGAAATGCAACGTACGGTAGCCGAATTCTCTGCGACTGTCGCACCACCTGCTTCAGAATCTCCGCTACTATTAGCACCGCCGTTAATGAATGAGGCTAAACTCAATGGTGAGAACAATAAGTGAAATTCGAGAAGTCCTTTCATCGCCAGAAATACTTGTTAATTTTGAGCCTGTGATTTCAAGAATTTCGGCGATCAAATCAAAGGCTGTTTCAAACGGTGATGAAAAAACTGCAAAGAATCTATGGTGCCTGGAGAGTGTTGCCGAAATTCAGCAATATTATTTGGAGGCATTTACAAAAATAAAAAATGGGCAATTTTTTGAAGCGTGGTGTTCGTTGGAACAGGTTGAGCTTGCGTTAAATCGACTGCGGCGCCACTTCGTAGATGAATGGACCAACCTTCGCTTGGATTTCATTGATCAAAAGGTCGTATCCCTTCAGAGTTTATATCCATACAGGATCTTTATGAGCCCAGAGCTTATTGAGCACGAGAAGGTATGCAGCATTTGCGAGCGGCCAATTTCAATACGTTCACCTTGTGGCCACAGGGTTGGTGAGATTTATGAGGGAAAATGGTGCGGCCGAATTGTTACGAAATGCGACTTTGTTGGCATGTCATTCGTCGAAACACCACTTCAAAAATATTCAGTGCCATTTTTATCAGACCCGGAAACGGGTAAAAGTCGTGACCACTACGATTATCGGTTGGTCAACTATCTCGGTATTCGATGGCCGTCACCTTATCAGGATTGGGAAGTAAGGTGGACCACAGCGTTACACGCCAAGGAACGGTTTGGAACTCTCGGCAATAACGATAAATGTCCTTGTGATTCTGGAAAGGAATACAAGAATTGTTGTTTGGATCGTAGGGGAATTATCCGACCGCATGTTGTATTCGAGTTCCGGTTCCCTATTCCGGAACATTTGCAAACTATTGAAATGGGCGACTGAGCGCTCCAGACCTAAGTATCATAGGAATCAAGGTGCTTTAAGCCAGCACATACTTGCTGAATTAAACAACAATCATGAAGCTACATTGGATGATCAATTTAGCTGGAGAATTGGTCCTTCGCAATGGGGCCCTTCTCGGTGATCAAATGACGGTGGCGCCTCTATCTTTGAACCGCAATTCATTTGGAGGAAACCAAAGATACCGAGCAATAAGCGCGTAGTTAGTATCAGAGGGCTGGCTTCTTAAAGAACAGCCTTTTCTAGATACGGACTTTTCGCCACTGCGCTCAAAAAGGTTGTTCCTGTGGCCATAGGTGAGCTTTAGCAATTTCTGCTACCCCCGATCCAATGTTCTCCTTTTCCCTCTCCTGCGAGCCTGCTTGAGGCCTTTTTACCGCTGTCCAGCGCTCCCCAGTCCTGAATGCAACTTCCTATCCCCGGAAACGAACTTATCCACAATTTTTCGTCGATCAACTATAGGCAAGTAAGTATATAGGTTTTATATATAGGTATGTGCGACCAACTTACCGTTGTCAACGCCGCAGTTTTCCGTCGGAGGCGCGACCAACTTACCGCTCCGCCCCGCGACCAACTTGCCGTGGATAACTTTGCGCCTCCACTGGCTTGTCCCCAGAATTGGGGCGCGACCAACTTACCGTGGCATGGGACGGCAATTCAATCACTTAACCCCCTGCCCCGCCATCCTCCGATTTTCCGCAACCTCTGAAAGACTGCCGCATTCCGGAAAATCACGCCGCGACCAACTTACCGTGGCTACCGGGCCACCCCTGGGTCGCGACCAACTTACCGTTGTGATTTCATGTAAATTGAGTTGGTTAGGTTCCCGATCATCCCTTGGGATTTTTGCTTGACACCCTTTATTTTCTGCGGCATTGCGGGAATTCAGTGCGCGACCAACGTACCGTGGGTTTCTTGAAAGGCCTTGCGTTCCCCGCGACTAACTTACCGTGAGCGGTTCTTGGTTTGTCAACGGGTTAGCGCTCCCCTCCCCCTGCGCTGTTTTCGCGGGACCTACCTTAATTTCTGCGGGTTCCACCGTTGCGGAAGACGCGACCAACTTACCGTGGGTCCCTTGGCTAACCATCCCTGTGTATTTGGGTGGGACCGGCGGGGGGCTATTTTCTAAAATCAGGCCCACCTCGTCGGCGGATAGTTTGGCGGTGGGATAAGTAGCGCGAACCTGGTGGAGTGTTTCCAAGAACCGCCGCCGGAAATCCCTCACCCTTGCGAACCCTTGCCCGAATTGCTCATGCATCGCATTCCAGGTCACACGCTGCGGCCGGCCGATCGGTACCCGGTGCAACCGCTGGGCAAGCCAGACATACACATCGAGCGCCATGGCCGAGGAGGATAACACGGAAACGGCGCGGTGATCCAGCGGAACGGCATGTTTGCCCAGCGTCCGGAAATATTCTTCGCTCAACCGGACATTCGACGGCCAGAGCAGCCGCTGATCGGCCTGTTTGGGGAACCATAAATCGAAGGCGGACACAAACTGGGTATTGACCTGAACCGCTTTGCCTTCCTCGACAATCCCCATGCGCACGGTGGAGGAAGCCAGGCGGGCGAGTTGGTCTTTCAGGGCTTTGAGTTGTTGGCCGTTGGTTTCCAGGCCGAGGGAGCGGGCAAAGGCGGTCATGGTGCTTTCCACCTCGATGACCGGATTGCCCGTGCGTACCGCTTCGCTGGCCAGATGGATCAACACCAATCGTGGTTTTTCTCCGTAGGGGAGGCCCAGCTTGACGAATTCACCGGTCGTCGGGTCAATGGCCGATCCGGCCTCAATGCGAAGCGATGCGCCGCCTTGTTTGCGGTCCCATTCGCGCACGTCATCGCCTGGATTCTTATAAGGAATCCCGCAATTGCACTGAATTGAATGCAGAAAATCAATGCGGGCAGGCGGATCACTGCGAATGGCTTGCGAGGCCTCGATCAATCGCCCTTGGCTTCGCGTGGGCGTTGAATCTTTGGAACGCCTGGTCATGATGCCTTGGGCAGGTGACCATTGGTGGTTAGCCAATGCTCGACGGCAATTTCCAGGATGTCGGTCAAGGTATTGGGCTCCGTCCCGCTCAATTGACGTTCCAGCGAGGCTTTCTTCAGCGCATTGGACAAATCCGTGCGGATGCGGGTACTTATCGGGGTGCGACCGACATTGGCAGTTTGTACCGGAGCGGCCTTTACGGCTGGGGCCACGGTT
>Ga0208492_1001316_pt1 | contig 15869 bp, 9 predicted proteins | sample Subbioar_CSW14AB_FD_184820 | JGI IMG/M metagenome (GOLD analysis project Ga0208492, IMG submission 184820) | Serpentinite rock and fluid subsurface biosphere microbial communities from McLaughlin Reserve, California, USA - CR12Mar_CSW14AB (SPAdes) | ecosystem: Environmental > Terrestrial > Deep... | reverse complement strand
AAGTTCCCAGATAGTTTTAGGTTTCCAGAATTTAAGGAGAACGATAATGGAAATGATGGATACAATCGAAGCAAAGATATCCACCAGCCATGGCCCATGATAATTTGCAACCAGAAATTGTGTTACTGCAAATGAAAGTCCGGCTGTAAAGGCAGCAGGCCATACGGCAAGCATTCCTCTGAAACCCGCCATAGCCCAGATTACCCAAAATGGTACAATAAACGAAAACAAGGGTAGCTGTCTGCCTACCATTGCAGATAATTTTAACAGATCAATATCTGTAACTGCTGCCAATGCAATAATTGGTGTTCCAAGGGCACCGAAGGCTACTGGAGCTGTATTTGCAATCAGTGATAATCCGCAGGCTGCCAGCGGCCTGAATCCTAACTGAATTAAAATTGCAGCAGTAATTGCTACAGGGGTACCGAATCCTGCTGCACCCTCAAAGAATGCTCCGAATGCAAAGGCAATCAGAATAACCTGAATTCTTGGATCAGGAGCGATAGTTGACAGATGCATTCGGATGAGGGTAAACAATCCCTTATCCACGGTAAGCTGATAAAGAAATATCAGATTTAATACAATCCATCCGATTGGAAACAGTCCGTAAGCCCCGCCATAAACAGTCGAAGCAGCTACCGCGGTGGCAGGCATGTTAAATGCATATAAAGCAACCAGGATAGCTACTACCAGGCCAAGTACTGCAGCAAGATGTATCCTCATGTGAAATATGGCTATTGAACCGAGAAGTACAATAATTGGAAGTGCTGCCAGAACGGTGGAGTATACGGCATTATTAAACGGGTCGTAATTTTGTGCCCAGATTTGTTCCATGGGTTAGTGTGATTTAAGCTTATAGATTTGATGAATTGAACGGATTGTCAGATGATGAATGAAGTTCGAAAAGTGCTTCAATTTCAACCGGAATATTGTCGGGCAGCGAATTAAATCCAACGGCACTTCTTACACCAACCCCGTTTTCTTCGCCCCATATTTGGGCAAATAACTCACTGCAGCCGTTAATTACAAATGGATGTTTTTCAAAATCATCTGTGCAATTGACCATTCCCAGCACCTTGATTACTCTTTTTACTTTATTCAGGCTTCCGAAATTACTTTTAATTGTGGAAAGCATGGCTAAGGCAACCTGTCGGGCTGCCAGTTTCCCCTGTTCCATATCGAGGTCCTGACCTACCCGTCCTCTGATCAGTGATTGATCATTTTTTACAGGTCCGTGCCCGGATAGATATAAATATTTACCATTCACAACATAGGGTTTATAAACCCCTATTGGCATGGGAGCAGGAGGTAAACTCAAACCTGTTTTTTCAAAATTTTGATCAGGTGTATTTTCTAGCATGTATAAATTTAAATGATTGTAATCAGCTTTGGTCAAATTTTTAAAAAATCCTCTTTGTCAATATTAATTATTTAGGAAGAGTGATTTTCCATATTCTGCCTCCGTCTGAATTAGCTGTTCCATGCTCGAGCACATAGATTTTATTACCGATAAGCAATGCATCAACAGGCGCATTGAAATTGTTGACAATAGAAGTGGTCTTTACATAAAAATTATCAGCTGCAGCATTGTATGACAAATCCAGATGCAGTAAATCTTTTCCTGTTTTTCTCAGTAAATTAGTACCCGGACGATCTGAGCCGCCGCCATACCTGAATACGAATCCATCCCCCTTAAATTCATTGCTTAATGCATTCTTTGTATCGAATACCAGTCCGAGCGGCACACTGTGTGCATTAAATGTACTGACTGCTTTTCCCGTAATATCCCCGTCAACGATTTTACCCGAAGCGATATCTCTGTATTCATTGGCATCAGGTCCAAGATTCTGTACTCCCGGAGAGAACTTTAGCCCTTGAGGAATCTTTGGAAAATCAGGGTCATTTCTGAAATATTTGACAACATAGGCATGAGCTCCCGGACTGATAAAGGCATCTTTGGTATGATCAGGTGTCCATGGGGAGAACTGCTGAGGATTTTCAACTCCGGCCATTTGCCATGGAAATCCGTAGTGATGACCTTTTCTGATCCAGAACATCTCCTCAGATTGATCATAATCTCCTGAATTGACTACCCCAAACAAATTGCCGCGGCCATCAAATGCCATGTCATAGGCATTTCTGATACCCTGAGCATACAAGTGTCCTTCGGCTTTAAGCTTAGCCTCATCAGTGCTGAGTAGCAGATTTTCTGCATCGACGGGTATTCTGAAAACATTGGCTGTTAATGCATTATCACGGGCATTAGGATAGGCGCCATTATTATCCTGTACTTCACCATGATCGGTACGGGCACCGGAATTTACGTAAATATATTTTTTATCCGGACTGATTACCAATGCATTCCAGCCATGATCAAATGTAGTGGCATTGGTACCGTATTCAACGGTATTGAAAACTTCAGTTAATACAGGTTTAGATTTAGATAAATCATATCTGACCATCCGGCCTTTGGTTCCTTTACCTCCGTTTGCACTGATATTACCGCAAAGGAATAAAGTATTATTTAAGAAAGCAGCTCCCTGAAGTCTCGTAATTCCATGATCTTCGGCACTGAACATCAGATGTTCTTTCGCTTTGGGAGTATCGAAATCTGTTATTCTGAAAACATTGCCGTCAAAAGTAGAATACCAGAATTCACCGGTTTTTGAATTTTGAACTAATCTCACCCCAAGTTTACCAATGTCCATCACTTTTTCAACTGTAACATCAGTCCGCAGTGATACCGGTGTTCTTACCGGAGGATTTTGAGTTCTGTTTTGCTGAGCGTTCAGGTAAAGGGAGTAAGAAAAAAACAGGGCAATTAGCCCTGTTTTTTTCAATGTGCATTTGAAATTGCGCATATAAAACGATTATAATATTTCCTTTTTAAGGTCTTTGAGCAGGTCTTTGTCTTTGTGGGGCTTGAAGAACGTTTGGTTCTGCAATTCCGTTCAGGTTATACACAATTTTACCGGCTCTGATTGTCATTTCGGTTTCAAGTCTTTGTTTTCCGGAAATTTTACCATCTCTTGCGTAGAAACCAAAGTTTCCGTTTCTTAAGGTAAATATCGCTACATCAGCTTCTGAACCAACAGAAAGGTTACCTAATTCAGGTCTTTTAATTTCCTGAGCCGGATTCCAGGTACTTGCTTTGATGACACTTTGAAGGTCCATACCCATGGCCATAAACAGCGACATGATGTTCGGCATGTTTTTCATGGCATTATTCATACTGCCTGTATGAAGGTCAGTACTGATAGAGTTAGGATAGAAACCACTTTTCACTGCAGGAGTTCCCTGATTGAAAAGGAAACTTGATCCACCAAAACCAACGTCAAAAATAACTCCTCTTTTCTGAGCAGCGATTACATAAGGTTTAACTTTATTGGTTGTTACGTCAACAATAGATTCACGGCCATTAGGACTGGTACTTCCGTTTCCACCGAAGGCATGAGTGTAAATATCGCCAGGGCGGAATTTCACATTAAACAGAGAGTCAAGCGGTAAATAAGGACTTGCACCTCCGAAGTCAACCATTACCGGAAGATTAGCCAGTTTTCCTGCCTCCATTAGACGGTCGGTAGGAGTCCAGGTACGTCCGTTAAAGTGGGCAAGCTTGAAACCAACAATATCCTGAGGATATTTTTTAGCCATTTCAGCAGCTTTTTGAGGATCCATCTCATTGATGTCATTCTCATATTTTCCACCGGCCATTCCCTGTCCCACAATGTTCAGCATAGCAAGAACGCGGGTTTGAGAACCTTCTATAGTTTGTTTTTTATAAAGTTCGAATGTTTTCCATCCCGGACTTCCTGCATCTACTACCGTTGTAACACCGGCAGGGAACGTAAACCCGTCAGCAGGTAAGCTTGAAGGTGCATTCATATAGGCAGATCCATCATGACCCCAGAAGAAGTGAACATGTAAATCAACCAGACCCGGAGTTACATACATTCCTTTTGCATTTACTACCTGAACCCCCTTTGCAGCATCTATACTCTTTGCTACCATGGCTACCTTACCATCTTTGATGGCCACATCCATAGGAGTATTGATATTATTTTTGGGATCGATAACGTGACCACCCTTTATAACAATGCTGTAAGGTTTGTCTGATTGATTCTGCTGAGCCTGTAAGCCGGTCCAAAGGATGCTTAACAAGGCCATCATGAAAAAACGTTTTTGCTTCATTTTACTCTGTTTTTGTTTTTTATTTTAAAAAAGTTACAATTGATCAAAAGATTGCTCAATGTAGCGTTTAAATCTCAATTTATAGAGTAAAAAAGAGGCGTTATCCCCTAGTGTTGGTAAATATTTATACTAAATTTTCTTCTCTCTCAATTTATTCCTTTACAATTTCTTTATATTTAAATATTGAATGGAACTTTAGATATCTTCATACAGATTAAAGCCGGTATTTGATTTTGAAAATTTAAGTAATAATTTGGCATTTAATAAATGAGTAATCAGGTAAAAATAGATGATATAGATTTGATGGGCCGTATGAGGTCAGGAGATGATATTGCCCTGAAACTTATTTATGATAAATACTGGAACCAGTTATATAATTCTGCATTTAATATCTTAAAGGATCAGCAAGCCTGTGAAGATATTATTCAGGATGTATTTATCAATTTATGGAACAAGCGTGAGTTTATTGAAATTAAAGTTTCATTGAAAGCTTATCTGTTTGCTTCAACCCGTTATGAAGTTTACCGTCAGGTTCGATTGGGAAATGTCCGTGAGGATATTTTTGATCATATTCATGAGCGAATGGCTACACCCACTGAATATGGTAATATTGAACACAAAGAACTTCTCTCTCAGATCAATTCAATCGTTGAAAATCTGTCAACAAAATGCAAAGAGGTGTATAAGCTAAGCCGTGAAGAACAGCTTTCTCATAAAGAAATTGCCTCACAACTTGATATTTCCACCAAAACAGTTGAGAACCATTTAAGTAAAGCATTAAGACAGTTAAGGATTTCGCTCGGATTGTTCTGATCGTTTTTGGGTTCACACCTTTCATTTATTTTCTTGCCTTATCTATCTGACTGATTACAGCTGAGAATTATCTGAGAATTTTCTTCGGCTTGTTCGGAGGTTATTCGGAGTTATGGCAATTGTACCCGACCAAAGTCGGTCTAACCTGCGTCTTAAATTTTTATTGCGGTGCTGTGAAACTGTATATTAACCTCGTTGTTTACCATAAGAAGGTATGGCTACATTAAATGGCGAATCTCTATCGTTCGTGTTTGCAATCTACCGTGTGCTTACCTCTTTTTAAATAGATATCTAATTATCACAGTCAACAATAGTTTATTATGAAACGGGATTTTAGGCGTCATACTGTGCCCCTCTGGAGGCGCCACGGGGAGGATTGGACAATTTCCACCTTCTTTGATTCTCCCGCCAGCTGGAGACACAAGGTGCTTATGCACAGCGAAACTCTAGATGTGGGTACACAGAAGGTTTGCAATGCGGATGGCTGAGGACAGCGATTGTTTCGCTCTGTCTTATTAAATGTTACTCCTGATCATTGTTAAAATATTTTGTTGCTGACTAGGGGATACCTGATCATTTTTACTCTTCAGTATAAATTACATCATTTTGGAAAAAGAAGACTTTCATAAATTACTGGATAAATACATGTCTGGACAGGCTTCGCTGGAAGAAGAGCAGCGATTGCTGAACTTTTATGGAAGTTTTAAAGATACTGACGTACAGACTGATCAGGAGGAAAATACTCAGCTTGGCGATAAAATTTTCTACCGGATTAATGAGCAGATAAACCCTGCTGAAGATTCTTCTCCATCTTTTTATGTCTATTACATAAAGCAATTTTCTGTAGCGGCCATGATTTTAATGGCAATATCAATTGCTCTCTATTTTTATTCAAACAGAAAGCTGACCGAAGCACCTGCAGAGCAGTTTGCTGAGATCAATACCCATAATGATATTCTTCCCGGAAACAATAAAGCTATTTTAATTCTTGCTGATGGATCAAGGATAAGCCTTGATGATGCAGAAAGAGGTTTGCTGGCCAGTCAGGGGAATACAGCTATTACAAAGACAAGTAATGGTGAGATTGTTTATGAGAAGAACCCGGCTGCTAAAAAGAAAAACGTACCTGTTCGTTTTGCCATCAACACCATTCAAACTCCGAAGGGAGGCAAGTATCAGGTTCGTCTGCCTGACGGAAGTAAGGTTTGGTTAAATTCTGCCTCAACGCTGAGTTATCCTACAGCCTTTACAGGTAAAGAGCGTATTGTGAAGTTAAAGGGGGAAGCGTACTTTGAAATAGCACCGAATAAAGCTGTTCCTTTCCGTGTAGAAAGTGATAATCAGATTGTAGAGGTGCTGGGTACACATTTTAACGTGAACTCGTACGATAATGAAGACTTCACCAAAACAACACTGATTGAGGGTAGCGTAAAAGTTATACTGAATACCAAATCAAATATTTCGGGTAAAACCAGGTTACTTAAGCCGGGTGAACAATCCTCTATTAACTCTTCAAAATCAGATATAAAAATTGAAAATGTAGATACGGAGAAAGCAATTGCCTGGAAGAACGGATACTTTAAATTCAAGAATACCCCAATTCAGGAAATTATGCGTGAAGTGGAGAGGTGGTATGATGTTGAGCTTATCTATGAAGGTAATATGCCTACTGATGAGTTTACCGGTTTTGTATCAAATGATGTAAATATTTCAGCTGTATTAAAGATTCTGGAACAAAGTGGCGGAGTGAAGTTTACAGTAAAAGGGAAGAAATTGAAAGTAAAATCAACACAATAAATGCAAATCTAAATTACAAGTATGGTAAAAACTGACAGCAGCTAAATTTTCTTTAAAGGTTAATCTATCATCTTAATGGATTGCACCCCGCTTGATGATATCTCTTTAGCCTTAATACAGAATTCCTTTTACCGGGAATTTTCAATAATAAACCCAAACAAATAAAAAAATGTAAAAGTATGGAAAATGTTTTACTAAGTGATTGCAGTCAATCCTGCAAGAGCAATTTTAGGAATGTTCCTAAAAAAATGAGACTTTCGGCAAGCGCTGTAGTCTCTAAACAAATGTTACGAATTATGAAGCTAAGTACCATTTTTATTCTGGTAGCTTTTATGCAGGTAAGTGCTAAAGGCTATTCACAAAATGTTACCCTGAATGAAACGAATTCTAACCTTGATAAAGTTTTCACAGAAATCAGGAAGCAAACCGGTTATGATTTCCTTTATAATACAAGACTGTTAAAAAACACAGTACCTGTAACTGTAAAGGCAAAAAATTCATCGCTGGAGAATGTACTGGAGCAGGTTTTCAAAAATCAGCCATTAACGTATACTATCACTGAGAATACGATTATTCTTAAGAGAAAAGATGAGCGTTCAGCTGAACAGTTTAATCAGCTTGCACTTGTTTCAGGTTCCCGTGAAATGAATGCCTTAAATTCTGCTAAAGGTGTAGTATCAAAATACAGCATTGAGCAGAAAAGAGTTGACATTCGTGGTAAAGTTATCGATGCAACAGGAGAGGCCTTAATTGGTGTAAGTGTACGTGTTAAAGGTACTGATACCGGAGCTTCAACTGACGTTAACGGTAATTTCGTTCTGAGTGCTCCGGATAATGCTATTCTGGTTGTTACTTATATTGGTTATGTAACTCAGGAAGTTGCTGTAAACGGACGTTCTAACATCAGCATTACAATGGTTGAAGACCGTCAGACTCTTAGTGAAGTTGTAGTAACAGCATTTGGTGTTACCAAAGCAAAAAGAGGATTAGGTTATGCTGTACAGGAAGTAAGAGGTGATGCATTCACTGAAGCTCGTCAGAATAACGTGGCTAACTCATTGACCGGTAAGATTGCGGGTGTTGATGCAACGCAGGCAAACTCAGGTGTGGGCGGTTCCAGCCGTGTAATCATTCGTGGTAATACTTCCCTGAATGGTAATCAGCAACCACTTTATGTTGTGGATGGTATGCCAATCAATAATGGTAACCGTGGTCCTGCAACCAGCTCTGGTGGTTTGAACGTTGACCGCGGTGATGGTATTTCAAGTATGAACCCTGATGATATCGCAACAATCTCTGTATTGAAAGGTGGTGCTGCTGCTGCTCTTTACGGAAGCCAGGCAGCGAATGGAGTAATTTTGATTACTACCAAAAAAGGTTCTGCTCAAAAAGGAGTTGGTATCGAAGTTACTTCTGATGCAAACTTTGGTTCACCTTCAGTTTTCCCTAAATACCAATACGTTTACGGACAAGGTAATGATGGGGTAAAACCTGCTACTGCTGCTGCTGCATTAAGTTCAGGCCGTCTTTCATATGGTGCAAAAATGGATGGTTCTATGGTCATGCAGTTTGACGGAGTTATGCGTCCTTATTCTCCGTTCAATGTGAAGGATAATATCAAAAATTTCTACAATACCAGCCAGAATATTACAAATACGGTAGCATTCAATGCCGGAACTGAGAAATTCAGAATGAGATTTTCTGCAAGTGATCTTCGTGCAAAAGATCAGCAGCCAAACTCGGATTACAAGAGAAAAACTGCAAACTTAAACGTTATTGGTAAAATGGGTAAGAATGATTTCTTAACTGTTGAATCAAGTGTTCAGTACAACCTTGTTGAAGGTAAAAACAGACCAAACGTAGGTTATGCTGAGATCAATGCTGCATGGCCTGTATATCTTGCTGCAAACGTAGTAGATGTACGTAATATGCGTGGTACTGATCCTTCTAGACCGGGTATCAATGTTGCTACCGGAAGAGAGCTTGAGTGGAACCCGGTACCGGCTGCGGTAAATCCTTACTATGCTGCATACCAGTTAGGTAACGAGGATGATCGTCAGCGTTTAATCGGACGTGCAAGTGTTCAGGCTAACATCTTACCTAACTTATTTGTGAAAGGTACTGTTGCCAGAGATTTCAATTATTACACTGAATCATTCTACGTTCCAAATACAAATGCATTCACTCCTCTTGGTTATTTCCAATCAGGACTTGAGCAAACTGACAAAACCAACTTCCAGGGTACAATTAATTATAATGAGAGATTCCTGAAGGATAAATTAGGATTAAACATCCTTGCAGGTGCTCAGAGCGAGAGAGATGCAAACAGAAGCAGTACTGCAAATGGTTCACAGTGGGTAGTTCCTAATTTCTACAGTATTTCTAACCTGGTTAACAGAGATCTGGTTAACTACAGAAATGCAACTTTAGACGGAACTGCATCTGGTGGTACAAACTCTTTATTTGGAGAGGCTAACATCGATTACAACAATCTCCTTTATTTAACTGTTACCGGAAGACAAGATTGGTTCTCTGTGTTAAATCCTGGATTTAACTCAATTTTCTACCCTTCAGTAGGTGCTAGTTTTATCGTTTCTGAAGTGGTTAAAATGCCTAAATTCATTGATTATGCAAAATTGCGTTCTTCATGGGCTGAGGTAGGTAGTGCAACTGTAAACGCCGGTAGTATTAACCAGACTTATACTGTAAGTACTATTAATGCTTATGGTTTACCAACATTAAGTAACCCAAATACATTGAATAATCCGAACATCCGTCCGGTAACTGTTGCTACAGTTGAAGGTGGTTTCGAAGTTCAGATGTTAAACAGTCGTTTGGGATTAGATGTTAACTACTATTCAAGAAGAACCAGAAATGATATTCTTTCTCCTCCGATTTCAGGTGCAACCGGTTATGCAGCAGGTAGAAGAAATCTTGGTTTGGTAACTAACAAAGGATGGGAGATCAGCTTAACCGGTACTCCGATTAAGAAGGATAACTTCTCATGGGATATAAACTATAACTTTGGTTACAATCAAAGTAAGATTGTTGAATTGGCAGAAGGTATCGATGTGTTAACCTTAGGTTCAGGTATCGGTGGTCCACAAATGATCAATGCGGTTGGCTTACCTTATTCAACTGTACGTGCATACGTAATGAGAAGAGATGCTAACGGAACTTTGGTTTACAACAAAGCTACCGGTTACGAAGACAGAGTACTTGCTGATATCGGTGTGGGTAACCCTCCATATCTGATGGGACTTGGTAATAATTTCCGCTACAAGCGCTTCAGTTTAACCGTTGACATCGATTCTAAATTTGGTGCAGTAGGTTATAGCAACCTGATTCAGTATGCTACCCGTTTTGGACATACTGTTCAGACTTTACCGGGTAGAGAGGGTGGTTTAACGGTTACTGGTGTTGACCAGACCGGTGCTCCTTTTACAAAAGTATGGTCAGTTGTTGATTTGGATACTTACTATAATAACTATGGTAATGCTTATCCTGGTCAGTGGGTTTACAAAACCGATTTCATCAAATTACGTCGTGCGGTACTAAAGTATAACCTGCCTGTTAGTGCGCTTAAGTTCATGAGAGTTCAGGGAGCTTCTATTGGTATTACCGGTTTAAATCTTGCAACCCTGTATCAGGATAAGAGAATTAAAGAAGCTGGTATCGATCCAGAGATGCAGGAAACTGTAGGTAATGCTCAGGGAAGTCAGGGTGTTTCTATGCCAAGAACAAGAAACATTGGTTTTAACCTGAATTTAAGATTCTAAAAATTAAATCTAAGAACATGAAAAAGACATTCTTTAAATTGATATATGCGGCCGGAGCTGTTCTTGTGGTTTCAACCATGCAATCGTGTAATACCGAGAAGCTGACCGACCTGAACAAGAATCCTGATGCAATTGAATATGTAATTCCGGAATACTCTTTCACTGCGGCTGTTTTAGCCAGTGGACCTGGTGAGAATTACAGAGCTTTAGGTCAGGGATTGCAGTACTTTTCTTCATACAAGGAAGTTCCTGCAACCGGTGACAAATTTTATAACTTCAACGGAACCGGTGGTACATTTAATGTTTATACCGGTCAGTGGAATCGTTTGCTGCAATTAACAAAACAAATTCCTGGTCCGGAAAACGTGAACAAACGTGCTGCCGTTGAAATCCTCAGAATTCTGGCTTTCCATCAGCAGACAGACCTGATGGGCGATATGCCATATTCAGAAGCCATGAAAGGTCTGGATGTATTGAAGCCAAAATATGATACTCAGAAAAGTATCTATACAGCAATGTTAACAGAGCTTGAAACTGCTTTGAAATCAATGGATGCTACTAAACCAAATGTATTTGGTAATGCTGATCCATACTTTAAAGGAGATATTACCAAGTGGAAAAAGTTCGGTTACACTCTTATGGCGCGTTTAGGTATGCGTTTATCTGATGTTGAACCGGCTACTGCTAAGGCATGGGTGGAGAAAGCCGTTGCAGGTGGAGTAATGACTGCTGATTCTGATATCGCATATATTAAATATGCAAATGTAACAGGTCAGATGAACCCACGTGTAAACACTTACATCGCAGGTGACTTTACAAGCCCGGGTGGCGATAACGTAGAGGGTAGCAAATGGTCAGCTAAATTTATCGATCATCTGAAGAATACCAATGATCCTCGTTTACCGGTTATTTCTGTAGTTTGGGTACCTTCTGGTGGTTCATATACACCAAATAATACTCCTTCTGCTCAACGCGGTATGGTGAATGGTAGTATCAATACCAGGCCATCTGATTTTGATACTTATTCGGAGCCTTCATTGCTTTACATTGACAGAGGTTCACCAATCATTACTATGGGGCCTGCTGAAGCTTATTTGATTATTGCAGAAGCAGCAGCAAGAGGATGGAGCGTTGGATCTACTGCTCAGGCAGCTTACGAAAAAGGTGTTCGTGCTGCAATGGCACAATGGGCATTATGGCCAAACGTTGCTCCTCATTCAGGAGTAATTACTACAGCTCAGGTTGATGCTTATCTGGCTGCTAATCCTTATCCTGCAGGTGGAACATTTGCTCAGCAGCTGGAAACTATTTCTACTCAGAAGTGGGTTTCATTGTTAGGAGATGATTATGAAGTGTATTCAAACTGGCGTCGTACCAAATATCCTGTTTTCAACTATGCAAACTGGACAGTTGGTGGTACTAAAGTTCCTTATCCTGGTAACGTAACTGCCGGTAAAATGTGGAGAAGATTCTCTCTGCCTATTGCTGAGCGCAACGTAAACCCTGATAATTACTTTGAGGCTATTAAGAGACAAAACTTCTCAGAAGAGCAGGTTGATCTTTTACAAGGCAGAATGTGGTGGGATGTTGGTCCTGGTACAGGTCAAAGTAACTAATATGTTATAAGTTTAAGATATGAAAGCTTTGAAGCATTCATTATATTAGCTTTAAATACAATAAGAGGAGATGGTTTATCTCCTCTTATTGTTTAATATCAAAAAAAATAATCAAACCCAATACTATGAAACGTAGAGAATTAATTAAATACCTTTCTGTAGCCCCCGTTGCAGGTGCAGCTATCGGAACAGGTATTCCACTTGAATCAGTTGCCTCTGCTGCGGGTACAGCAGCAAAGCGTGATGTGATCAAGGAACTTGGATTAAGAGTTTTTATTAATGCCGCAGGAACTTATACTACAATGACTGCATCACTGATGCATCATGAAGTTGTTGATACTATTGAAGCTGCTTCCAAACATTTTGTCATGATCAATGAAGTTCAGGATAAAGTGGGAGCAAAGATTGCCGAAATGTGCCATGCTGAATCCGCAATGGTAACAGCCGGTTGCTGGTCTGCTTTGGTTTTAGGTACTGCCGGTGTTTTAACCCGTATGGACAGAAAGAAAGTTTCTTTATTACCGGATCTTTCAACTTTTGAAAAAACTGAAGTTATTGTTCAGAAAACACATAATGTTGGGTATGTTCATGCGCTGACCAATACCGGCATTAAAGTGGTTGAAGTGGAGACTGCGGAAGAAATGGAAAGAGCAATTACCAACCGTACTGCGATGATGTGGTTCCTGAACTCAAGTGGTCCGATGGGTAAAATTAAACATGAAGAATTTGTTGCTATCGGTAAAAAACATAATGTGCCAACTATGATTGATATGGCGGCTGATGTACCACCGGTTGAGAACTTATGGAAATACAATGATCTTGGTTTTGATCTGGTTTGTGTATCAGGAGGTAAAGCAATCTGTGGTCCGCAGAGTGCCGGAATTCTGATGGGTAAAAAAGATCTGATTGCCGCAGCTCGTCTGAACGCTCCACCTAATGGCGGAAACATCGGCCGTGGTATGAAAGTTAACAAGGAGGAAATCCTTGGTATGTATGTAGCTTTGGATAAGTATATCCATACAGATCACGATGCTGAGTGGAAAATGTGGGAAGCGAGAGTGGCCAATATTGTGAATTCAGTTCAGAAAGTTGCAGGCGCTAATGCAGAGGTTTTTGTTCCCCCTGTGGCAAACCATACACCTGCAATTAAAGTTACCTGGGATTCTTCAAAGATTAAACTTACTCCAAGAGAGTTTTTAAAAGAACTTCAGGATGGCAGTCCTTCAATTGAGGTAATGACGGGTCAGGATGCCATTAACATTACCGTGTTTATGCTTAAGCCCGGAGAGGATAAAATTGTTGCAAAAAGGGTACAGGAAGTACTTGCCAAAGCAGCATTAAGCTAATCGCTAAATCTAATTTTTAACAAAATCAAGCTATTCATGCAAATGGCTTGATTTTGTTTTTATTACCTAATTCAGAATTGCCATATGAGAAGAATATACTTTTTACTTCTTTCAGGATTAATTATGTTCAGTTTTGCTGTTCAGGCACAAACTGCAAAATATAGTATCCTGATTAAGGGAGGGCATGTAATCGATGCCAAAAATAAGATTAATGAATTAATGGATGTAGCCATCCAGGACGGCAAAGTTGCTGCTGTTGCCAAAAATATTGATCCTGCTCTTGCAGCCCAGATTGTGGATGCAAAGGGGATGTACGTTACTCCGGGTTTAATCGACCTGCATGCACACGTATTTGCGGGCACTGATGACCGCGGACTTAGCGGTGGATTTTCTGCTCTTGCCCCGGACCCTTATACTTTTCGTTCAGGTGTAACAACAGTTGTAGATTGTGGAGGAGCCGGATGGCAGTCTTTCGACAGATTTAAGAAAAATATTATCGACCGTTCCAAAACAAGGGTATTGTCTTTTCTCAATATTGTTGGTGATGGTATGAGAGGGAACCCTTATGAACAGGATATCAATGATATGGATCCTAAAAAAACAGCTGAAAAGGCTTTAGCTAATAAAGATATTGTGGTTGGATTCAAATTAGCTCACTTCGCAGCAGCCAGCTGGGTTCCCGTTGAGCGGGTTGTTGAGGCAGGTAAAATAGCTGATATGCCTGTTATTATTGATTTTGGCGGAGATAATACTCATGCGCCTTTATCTATTGAAACCTTGTTTACTAAATACCTTCGTCCGGGCGATATTTATACCCATGTTTATACTGAACTGGTACAAAGAGATCCTGTAGTTGATCTTAAAACCAGACAATTAAAGCCATTTTTAATACCTGCTCAGAAAAGAGGAATTATCTTTGATGTTGGCTTTGGTGGCGGAAGCTTCAATTTTAATCAGGCTATCCCTTCCATTAAAGCAGGGTTCTTACCAAATACCATGGGTACGGATCTTCATACAGGAAGTATGAATGGTGCGATGAAAGATCAATTGAATGTGCTTTCTATTTTCCTTTCAATGGGTATGGATATTCCGTCTGTTATTTCAAGAAGTACCTGGGCTCCGGCACAGGCAATCAAGCGTCCTGAGTTAGGTCACTTATCGGTAGGTGCCGGCGCAGACGTAGCCATTTTAAGTGTGCGTAACGGAAATTTCGCATTCAGAGATATTGCCGGAAACAGAAATGAAGGTAAACAAAGGTTCGAATGTGAAATGACTATCCGTAACGGAAAAATTGTTTATGATCTGAATGCTATAGCAAGCAATGTGTCAAAAAACTAATCAATGATTGGTTTGATCGGCCGTTGAAGCAATGAGAAGTAAATTCGGTTCATTGAGATAACGAATTTTGAAATACCTGGATAATTTATAATTCAGCTTTTGATGTTCCCAATTGTTTTGACAGACAAAGAACAATTTATAAAATGCACATTGGACTCTAATTTTTAATGATCTTAAGAAATAATACAATGAGAAGAATCTCGATAATAGTAATTGCCCTGCTTTTTATAGTAAGCTATACAAATGCTCAGGGTAAAATGTATAATACCCTGATTAAGGGTGGTCGGGTGATTGATGCAAAAAACAATATTAATGCGCTGCTTGATGTAGCAATTAAAGACGGAAAGATTGCTAAAGTTGCCCAGAATATAGATCCGGCAAAGGCTGAGCAGATCGTAAATGCTAAAGGGATGTACGTTACTCCCGGTCTGATAGACATTCATGCACATGTTTTCTGGGGAACACAACCTAACAGCTACCTGAGTAATGGTGATGTGGGTGTTACTGCTGACGGATTTAGTTTTCGTTCAGGTGTGACTACCCTGGTAGATTGCGGAGGAGCAGGGTACAAGTCTTTCGATACTTTTAAGAAAAACATTATTGATAAATCCAGAACAAGGGTTCTTTCTTTCTTGAATATTGTTGGTGAGGGAATGCGTGGCGGTGATTATGAGCAGGATGTTAGTGATATGGATTATCGTCTGGCCGCAAAAGCAGCTCTTGATAATAAAGAACATGTAGTAGGTTTTAAACTTGCACATTTTACCAATCCTGACTGGACACCTGTAGAGCGTATTGTGGAAGCAGGTAAATTAGCTGATATGCCGGTGGTTATTGACTTTGGTGGAGGTAAATTACCGATTGAAGATTTGTTTTTTAAATATTTAAGACCAGGTGATATCTATACACATGTATTCACTGAGCTTGAAAGAAGAGATCCTATTGTTGATTTAAAAACCCGTCAGTTAAGACCGTTCGTAATTCCTGCA
>Ga0208492_1001315_pt1 | contig 15898 bp, 10 predicted proteins | sample Subbioar_CSW14AB_FD_184820 | JGI IMG/M metagenome (GOLD analysis project Ga0208492, IMG submission 184820) | Serpentinite rock and fluid subsurface biosphere microbial communities from McLaughlin Reserve, California, USA - CR12Mar_CSW14AB (SPAdes) | ecosystem: Environmental > Terrestrial > Deep... | reverse complement strand
GAAGGTCGACAGAATGGAAGAAATGATTTCTGAATATCCTGAATTCTCGCGTTCTGTTTCTCTGAACAAAGCATTAAAATATGCTTCACAGGCTTTTTATAATGGTGATCCGCAATTCTTCAGGATTCCCAATGATATGGAGAAAAATTTCGTGCTGAGCTATCTGGGTAACTCAGGCGGGAATAACAATATGCTGAAAGGCTTTGTCGACAGTAATAAACAGGTAGCACGTGTCAGCTTCCAGATGGCCGATGTTGGTTCAAGCAGAATGAATGAATTGCTGGAAGAATTACAGCCGAGAATAGATTCAATACTGAATCCTGAACGCTACGATGTGCTATTAACCGGTTCCAGTATTATCTTTTCAAAAGGAACGGATTATATGCTCAGAAATCTGATGGAAAGTATCATTATTGCCATTGTTCTGATTTCGCTGTTACGTTTGGGACAATTCAGGGATCTCAGAATTATGTTTATATCACTGTTACCAAACGTTATTCCGCTCATCATTACTGCCGGACTGATGGGATTTTTTGGTATTCCGCTTAAACCATCTACTATTCTGATTTTTACTATCGCATTCGGACTGGCCTCGGATCAGACCATTTACTTCCTGACCAGGTATCAGCAGGAATTATCGACCACAAGCTTCAGTACTTCAAAAGTTATTTCCGACACCATCCGCGAAACCGGTATCAGTATGACGCACATTGCTTTGGTGCTTTTCTTCGGATTTGGAATATTTACGGCATCTACTTTTGGAGGAACAATGATTCTGGGAATGCTGCTTTCCATTACGCTGATTATTGCATTGATTTCGAATCTGACCCTGCTGCCTGCCTTACTGGTATTGCTTGATAAAAGAAAAAGAAAGAAGATTGCAAAGGCAAAGGGGGAGACCTGGGATATTTGATGAGTGGGTATGGTATTATCAACGTCATTCCTGCCTACCGCAAACTGGAATGACGCACTACTATTACCGTCATTTCGAAGGAAGAATGACTGAGAAATCTCCTGCCTAAAACCACTGCAATCAATCAGCAGATTTCTCCTCGCGTCAAGTTACTTTTTTAAACGTGTAAAATTCCGTTCGCTCGTTCGAAATGACGTAGTATTCATATTTTTTCCTCAACCTCTGCCCGCTGCTCTAAAATAGATTTCCTGTCAATTTTCCGTATAAAACCATATACGATCAGAACAAAGCCGATACCAAATGCTATGGTGCCGATAAACATTGCCCAATCATGCACAGGCCTTGTATCTTCCAAACGATAATAACTGAATAGATTCAGTGCAATCCCTGAAAGTGAAAGGCCAATTCCCCGAAATAAGTACTTACCAACCATAATTCGATTTATGATTAAATTAAAACAAAATCCATGCCTTAATTTTTCCAGGCTCAAAAACCGCATGAATCATTATAAAAAACTGAATTATAAGCCTTAAAATTCTTAACTTTGCATCCTTAAATTTTGGGAGTTAAAGCACTGATGTACAAAGAATATAAGCAACTTGATTTATCAAAAACCGGAAAAGAGATTTTAGATTACTGGAAAAAAAACCAGGTATTTGAAAAAAGTATTTCCAACAGGCCTGCTTCTAAACCATATATCTTTTATGAGGGTCCACCCTCAGCGAACGGTATGCCCGGAATACATCACGTAATGGCCCGTTCCATCAAAGATATTTTCTGTCGTTATAAAACCCTGAAAGGATACCGTGTTGAACGTAAGGGCGGATGGGATACCCACGGGCTTCCTATTGAACTTGCAGTTGAAAAGAAATTGGGTATTACCAAGGATGATATAGGTAAAAGCATTACGGTTGAAGATTATAACGCAGCCTGCCGTACAGAAGTAATGAAATATACGGATGTATGGAACGACCTGACTGAGAAAATGGGCTATTGGGTTGATCTTGACAATCCCTACATCACCTATGAAAACGAATACATTGAAACTCTTTGGTGGATACTGAAGCAGTTTCATGCAAAAGGGCTTTTGTACAAAGGCTATACGGTTCAGCCTTACTCCCCGGCAGCCGGAACAGGACTAAGTTCGCATGAACTCAACCAGCCGGGAACCTATAAAATGCTGAAGGATACTTCCATCGTAGCAGAGTTCCGCATCAAAAAAGATCAGTCGCACCCGCTGATGAATGTTCTTTTTGACAATGCGGATGAAGATACTGCCATTCTGGCCTGGACCACAACCCCATGGACACTCCCGTCTAATTGTGCTCTGGCTGTTGGTGCTGCGATCTCCTATGTAAAAATCAAAACCTTTAATCCTTATACTTTTGCCCCTGTCAGCGTGGTACTGGCAAAGGATCTGGTTTCAAAATATTTTAAGGAAGATGCGAAAAGCATTGCTTTATCGGATTACAAAGCCGGTGATAAGCTGATTCCATGGCAGATTGTTTCTGAGTTTAAAGGTTCAGACCTTCTGGATCTGCACTACCATCAGCTAATGCCTTATGTAACGAACGAAAATCTGGAGAAAAACGCCTTCCGTGTTATTCCTGCGGATTTCGTAACGACAGAAGATGGTACAGGTATCGTACATACCGCTTCTGTGTTCGGAGCCGATGACTTCAGGGCATGTCGCGAAAACAACGTCCCCTCAGTCATGATTACTGATGAAAAAGGAAATGAATTCCCGCTGGTTGACAAACAGGGCCGCTTTGTGAAAGAGGTTACTGACTTCGCTTTAAAATACGTTAAGGAAGAGTATTATACCGATGAAGAACGTAAGGATCCTGAGTTCAGGCCGACTGACGTATTGATTGCCATTAAACTAAAAGAAGAAAATAAAGCCTTCGACGTTAAAAAATACGAGCACAGTTATCCGCATTGCTGGCGTACCGACAAGCCTGTATTGTATTATCCGCTCGACAGCTGGTTTGTAAAAACCACTGCGGTGAAGGAGCGTCTCGTTGAACTGAATAAAACCATTAACTGGAAACCGGAATCAACCGGAACCGGCCGTTTTGGTAACTGGCTTGAAAACCTGGTCGACTGGAACCTTTCCAGATCAAGATACTGGGGAACACCCTTACCTATCTGGCGTACAGAAGACGGATCGGAAGAAAAGTGTATCGGATCTATTGAGGAATTAAGATCAGAAATCAGGAAATCAGTTACAGCCGGATTTATGGATGCATCTTTCGAGATCAGGGATATGCACCGACCTTATGTAGACGATGTTATTCTTGTTGCTGATTCAGGTAAAAAGATGTTCCGCGAAAGCGACCTGATTGACGTATGGTTCGACTCTGGGGCAATGCCTTATGCTCAATGGGGTTTACCTCCGACAGAGGAAGGCAAAAGCGGCAATATCAGTCCGAAGGCATTTCTGAATTACTGGAACAAAAAAACCGGCGCAAACGGTGAAGAGGGTTCAATTTATCCTGCTGATTTCATTGCCGAAGGGGTAGATCAGACCCGTGGCTGGTTCTTTACCCTACACGCAATCGGTGTAATGCTGAACGACAGTGTTGCATTTAAAAATGTAGTATCCAATGGTCTGGTGCTCGACAAAAACGGCAATAAAATGTCGAAACGTCTGGGTAATGCCGTTGATCCTTTTGAAACCATTGAACAGTATGGTGCTGATCCTACCCGCTGGTATATGATCAGTAATGCCTCGCCATGGGATAACCTTAAATTTAATATAGAAGGTATCGACGAGGTACGCCGTAAATTCTTCGGTACCCTTCATAATACCTACGCTTTCTTTGCGCTTTATGCAAATATTGATGGCTTCAGTTATAAGGAAGCAGATATAGACATCAAAGAGCGTCCGGAGATTGACCGCTGGATCATTTCCCTGCTCAATTCACTGAGCCTGGAAGTAGACAAATATTATGCTGATTTTGAGCCTACCCGTGCGACAAGAGCTATACAGACTTTCGTAGATGAGCATCTGAGTAATTGGTATGTTCGTTTATGCCGTCGCCGCTTCTGGAAAGGTGAATATACAGACGACAAAATCTCCGCCTATCAGACACTGTATACCTGTTTGAATACCATTGCCAAATTAATGTCACCGGTAGCACCATTCTTCAGCGACCGTTTATTCATTGATCTGAACAAAGCCACCGGAAAAGAGCAATCGGTTTCGGTACACCTTGCAGATTTTCCGGAATATAATGAAGTACTGGTTGATAAAGATCTGGAAGAGCGTATGGCTCTGGCACAGGATATTTCATCCCTGATTCTTTCTCTGAGAAAGAAAGTGAGCATCAATGTGCGACAGCCTTTGAACAAGGTTCTGATCCCGGTTCTGGATAAAAGCTTTAAAGCCAAAGTAGAAAAGGTAAAAGATCTGATCCTTTCTGAAACGAATGTGAAACATATTGAGTACATTACCGACACTTCCGGAATTATCAGCAAAAAGATTAAGCCTAATTTTAAAGCACTCGGGCCAAAAGTTGGTAAGGATATGAAACAAGTTGCCGAAATACTTGTTTCATTATCTCAGCAGGATATTAATCGTCTGGAGTCAGAAGGACAGATTGAAATCCCCGGAACTTCATATATTATCCCTGTTGAAGATGTGGAGGTTCTGGCTGAAGATGTTCCGGGCTGGCAGGTTGCAAGTCTTGGTAAACTGACAGTTGCCCTCGACATCACCATTACGGAAGAATTAAAACAGGAAGGAATATCCAGAGAGCTGATCAACCGCATACAAAATATGAGAAAGGATCTGGGTTTTGAGGTTACAGACAAGATTAAAGTACAGATAAAAGATCACCCTTATATTTCAGAAGCCCTGAAAAATAATTTATCATATATTTGCGCCGAAATCCTGGCTGACTCATTAGAGCTTGTAAATGAGCTAAGTAATGGAGAAACAGTGAGTATTGATGACAATAATTTAACGATACTAATTTATAAAGGATAGAAATGGATAAGAACGAGAAAACCAGATATTCTGATGCAGAGTTGCAGGAATTTAAAGAACTTATTTTAGAAAAACTACGTAGTTCAAGAGAGGAATTAGCTGCCTTAACACAGTCGTTAAGTAATCCGAATATGAATGGTACTGATGATACTGCAGGAACATACAAAACTCTTGAAGATGGTTCGGCTACGCTTGAAAAAGAATCAATCAATCAGCTGGCTGCACGTCAGAGAAAATTTATAGACAATCTGGAGAGTGCACTGGTTCGTATTGAAAATAAAACTTATGGTATTTGCAGAGAAACAGGCAAACTGATTCAGAAAGAACGCTTGCGTGCAGTTCCTCATGCAACCCTGAGTATGGAAGCTAAATTGAAACAGGCATAAATGAAAGCTTATACTAAGCCGTTTTTTGCAATTTTCTTAATACTTCTTGCTGATCAGATTTTAAAATTCTGGATCAAGCTTAACATGTCTCTTGGACAGGAATATAAGATTTTCGGTAACTGGGCAATCATTCATTTCACTGAAAACAATGGAATGGCATTCGGCATGGAATTTGGCGGTGAAGCAGGCAAGCTTGCCCTGACCTTATTCCGCATTGTCGCGGTGCTTGGTATTGGTTATGGTCTGGTTTACATGATCAGAAAGAAATATCACCGCGGACTGATTTTGAATCTGGCACTTATTTTTGCCGGAGCCATGGGTAATATCATTGATTCCACATTCTACGGAATGATATTCAGCGAAAGCAGCTATTATGAGCCTGCCAAACTATTTCCGGCAGAAGGCGGATATTCCAGCCTGTTTCATGGTAAAGTAGTTGATATGTTCTATTTACCAATTATTGAAGGAGTATTTCCGCAATGGCTGCCTGTTTGGGGAGGTGAGGATTTTATCTTCTTCCGTCCGGTTTTCAATTTAGCTGACTCCGCTATATCCGTCGGAGTAGCTTTAATCCTGATTTATCAGAAAAGATATTTTAAAGAAGAGGAAGAAGAGGAACAATTTCCTCACAGTGAAACAATAGAAGAATAATACGAGGGCCTTAAAGGCCCTTTTTCATGTAGAAAAGTCACGTTCAAAGCCGCGCAGGGAAATGATTATCCTGCCTGAAACATTATAAATTTCTCCGTTTATAAATTTTACCGATATCTTTACTATTAGGTCATTTTACCATAAACTATTTATGGATTTGGCATGATTTTTTCATCTTCATCTAAACCAATAATGGAATTTAACATGAAAAAAAACATCATCATACTGGCAATCCTAAGCTTTATCAGTTTAAACTCATTCTCTCAGGATATTGATACCCGCAGGAAAATATCAGTTAGCGGATCCGCGGAAGCAGAAGTTACACCCGACATTATTTATATCGGCCTGTCATTAAAGGAGTACTTCCGCGATGGGAACAACCGTAAAAAGGTTGAAATAGAAGAACTTGAAAGACAACTACAAACAGCGGTATTAAAAGCAGGCATTCCGCAGGAAGATTTTACGATCAATGATATATCGGCATACAATAACTGGTGGGAAAAGAAAAGAACCCCTGATTTTTTAGCCAGCAAACAGTACCGCATCAAGGTTTCTGACCTGAGCAAATTAAATGAAATCATGAGTGCAGTTGATCCAAAGGGAATACAGTTCAGCAATATTGAAGGTTATGATTACTCCAAAAAGGAAGCACTTAAAAAAGATCTTAAAATAAAAGCACTTATTTCTGCAAAGGAAAAAGCCGCTTATCTGGTTCAAGCTATCGGAGAAAATTTGGGAGGAGCTATCGACATTCAGGAAATGAACAATGAATATTATCCACAGCCTGTAAACCGGACTTTTATGATGAAAGAGGTTGCAGTAAGTGATGCTGCACCTCCAATGCCTGATATTGATTTCAAAAAAATCAAACTGAGCTATCAGATGAGGGCTATTTTTGAGATAAAATAAATATAGATCATGTTTAAGCAGGAGGTCTCCTCCTGCTCAAACCCAAAAAAGAATGCGCTCCCAGCAAAAAGAACCCAGAACAGATATTGTACCTTCCAGAAAGAAGATACTGTATACCATAAAAAATGATCTGCGTGATTACCTTTTGAAATGGGATCGGGAAGTAAAGCTTCCGGTACAATATTCTGATCTCCTGCGATTTAATCTGAACACCCCCCTCCGTGATAAAGAGGGAAAAGACACACTCTGGCATACGGTATATTATGATGAAAGCGAGATGAAGGAGCTGTTTCCTAACCTCACGTACATCTATGCCCTAATGAATACCGACGGAGATATGGCAGTTATGGAACACCTGTCGGTTGCCCGGATTGATTACTGTACCTTTGCCAATACGAAACCTTTCCGTGTTCGTATCATCAATAAGTTAAATGATAATTACGATCATTTTTACATCAAAATAGCCGATGCTTCGCGTGTTTACGGACTTGAGCTGGAACATATTCTTTCGCCAAACCGGATAAAATACCTGACTGACGGCAACACCCTGATTGAAGAACATATTCCGGGACTACCGGGAGATGAGTTCATTGCCCGCCGTATCAGCGGATCCAAATTCAATCAGATCAGAATCTGCAAAGAGTTCGTTAAATTCAATGAACGTTGCTTTGTAAGGCTTCTGGGCGATATGCGTTCCTATAATTTTGTGGTTGATATTACTCCGGATATTGAAGGGAATCAATACCGCTTCAGGGCTATTGATTTCGACCAGCAATCTTATGAAGGAAGGTTAAAAATGTATTTGCCGCATTACTTTAAGGAGAATTTGCCTCTGGTACAGCTCGGGATGCAGCACATGGATGTCACCACCATGCGTCAATACCAGGAAGAAGAAAGAAGCCTGATTGCCAACCGGTTCAGATCCGGCTATTACCGTTTGCAGGATTTGTTTAAAGTATTACACCATGATATCATTGCACCGGATGAAAAGGTCAGACAACTGGCCAAAGAACTGGCCTCATATCATAAGAATCCGGCATTTAAGAATTGTTCTACTATGGGGCAGCTCGTTTACGAATGCCTTCATCAGGTGGTGGAAAAGAAAACAGCCTGATCAGATTGAAACCTGCGGGATTAAACTGAACAATTGAATCCGACAGATAAACCTTAATTTAACGTGATTTCGATATTAAAACTATATAAAGATTAATATTTAACCACATAGATTGAATTATTATGCTTTAAAGGAGACATAGATTGAAGCAAAGCTTCAAGGCTATCTTTGTCTAAAATTCAGGTAACAAACTATAAAATGCTATGCTTCTATGCGGTTTTTTAAATATTATATCGAGTTCATGTTAATTTAATTCCAATACCAGATCATCGGTATTAACCAGAGTCCCCGGACTTAAAACAATATTTTCTACAACGCCGTCGTGCGCGGCAGCAATATTTGTTTCCATCTTCATGGCCTCAACCATAAACAAAGGCTGGTTCTTTTTAACAAAATCACCTTTCTTTACGAAGACTTTCGAGAGCATACCCTGTAATGGAGAAGCAATATGAGAATCATTGGCTTTGTCGGCCTTACGGTTCTCCTGACGTTCTACCCTGATCGATTTATCCTGCACTTCAATATTTCGGGTCTGGCCGTTAAGTTTGAAGAAGGCAGTCCGCATTCCCTTCTCATCAGCCGGCCCAATTGACTGCAGGCGGATCAGCAAGGTTTTTCCCTGACCAATCTGAATTGTTGTTTCCTCACCGGGTTTCATCCCGTATAGAAAATACTTCGTTGGAATCACGTCAAGATCGCCATACTTACGGTATATCTCCAGATATTCTTCTGTTACTTTAGGATAAAATTTATGCGACAGATAGGTGGTATAAGGAAGATCCGTACCGAACCGTATCTTGAAATTAGTAAAATCCTGTTCCAAGTCGAGCGGAGGTAAATTCTTTCCTGCACGCTCAGTCAGTGGCTGGCGGTCTTTCAGCACTATTCGCTGCAATTCTGAAGGAAACCCTCCTTCAGGCTGTCCCAGCTCACCCATGAAATAAGAAACTACCGATTCAGGAAAAGATATCTGGTCGCCCTTTGTAAAAATATCTTCTCTGGTGATCTGGTTAGCCACCATGTACTGAGCCATATCCCCTACAACTTTTGAGCTTGGTGTAACCTTCACGATATCTCCAAAGAGTTCATTCACTTCGGCATAGCGCTCTTTAATCTCCTCGAACTGATCGCCGAGCCCCAGCGCAATGGCCTGCGGTTTGAGATTAGAATACTGTCCGCCCGGAATTTCATGTTGATATACTTCTGCAGAGCTGGCCTTCATCCCTGATTCAAACGGATGATAATAATCGCGGACAGCTTCCCAGTAATTACTGAACTGGTTCAATGATTTTATATTGTACGGATTCTCGCGCTCGTGGAATCGCATCATCTCCACAATAGAATTAAAATTCGGCTGAGAGGTCATTCCCGACAATGCGCCCAATGCGCAATCTACCACATCAACCCCTGCCTCTATAGCCATCAGGTAAGTGGCTGATTGCAGAGATGAGGTATCGTGCGTATGTAAATGAACAGGAATTTTGACGGTATCTTTCAGTGCTTCAATCAGAATTTTGGCAGCATAAGGCTTTAAGAGTCCCGACATATCCTTAACCCCAAGTATGTGAGAACCTGCATTCTCCAGATCTTTTGCCAGACGCAGGTAATAATCCAAATTATACTTGCTTCGTTTAGGATCCAGAATATCGCCGGTATAACACAGAGAACCTTCCGCTATACCTCCGGTCTTACGTACCATCTCAATACACGGAGCGATATTTTCCATCCAGTTTAAGGAGTCAAAAATCCGGAACACATCGACTCCGTTTTCCCAGCTTTTCTGTATAAAGGATTCCACCAGATTATCCGGGTAAGCAGAATATCCGACTCCGTTACATCCTCTGATCAGCATCTGGATCAAAATATTAGGCATTGCTTTACGCAGTTTCTGCAGACGTATCCATGGATCTTCATTCAGAAAGCGGAGACATACATCAAAGGTGGCTCCTCCCCATGCTTCCATACTGAAAGTCTGCGGATGAAGTTTGGCATAAGCTTCTGCTACCTTAAGCATATCGTATGTTCTCATCCGGGTTGCCAGCAGAGACTGATGCCCGTCGCGGAAGGTTGTATCGGTATAATAAATCTTTTTTTCTTCCCTCAGCCATTTGCAGAATGCCTCAGCTCCCATTTCATTAAGCATATCCTTAGTACCTTTCGGATATGGAGCATGATGATCGAAATCAGGGACTATTGGTTTTTCAAGCCGGATATCGGGATCAAACTTTTTCACATCGGGATTGCCATTCAAAGAAATATCACCCAGAAAAGACAGGATCTTTGTACCACGGTCAAGCCCTTTGGTAATGAGGAACAATTCAGGATATTCCTGAATAAAACTGACGGTAGCTCTTCCCTCTACAAATACCGGATGATTAATCAGATTCTCAAGAAACTGAATATTATTCTTTACTCCCCTGATACGAAACTCCCTCAATGCCCGGTTCATTTTCCTTGCAGCATCCTGCAGAGTAGGGCCCTGTGTGCTGACTTTAACCAGCATGGAATCAAAAAACGGACTGATTCTCATACCCGGATAGGTACTGCCTTCATCCAGACGAACCCCAAAACCTGTGGCATTACGGTAAGTAATCAGAGTACCATAATCCGGTTTAAAATCATTCGTCGGATCTTCAGTAGTAATGCGGCACTGCATGGCAAAACCATTTTTCATCACTTGAGACTGATCTGAAAGTCCGATCTCCGGATCAGAAAGCCGGTATCCATCGGCAATGTAGATCTGCGTCTTAATCAGGTCAATTCCTGTAATCATCTCAGTTACGGTATGCTCAACCTGAATTCTTGGATTAACCTCAATGAAGTAAATCCGTTCATCCGAATCGACAAGAAATTCTACCGTTCCAACATTATTATAATTTACCGCTCTGGCGATATTTACTGCATAAGAATAAAGCTTTTCACGGGTTTCGGCTTTCAGATTCAGAGAGGGTGCAACCTCCACCACTTTCTGAAAGCGTCTCTGAACTGAACAGTCGCGTTCATAGAGATGCATCACATTCTGATAACTGTCTGCAACAATCTGAACTTCAATATGTCTTGGTCGTTCAATAAATTTCTCAAGAAAGACGGTATCATCACCAAAAGCATTTTTGGCTTCACTTCTGGCTTCGCCAAATGCCTTTTTCAGTTCATCCTCATTTCTGACAACCCGCATTCCGCGACCTCCACCTCCTGCTGCTGCTTTCAGTATCATTGGGAAACCAATACGTCCGGCTTCAGATAAAGCATCTTCCAGCGTATTTAAATCAATCTCATTACTTTCAATAATTGGAATTTGCGACTGCCGGGCAACAGTTTTGGCTGTGATCTTATCGCCAAGCGCTATCATTACATCGGGGCGGGGACCTATAAACACAATACCATTTTCGGCACAAGCCCTTGCAAATTCCGGATTCTCTGAAAGAAAGCCATAGCCCGGATGGATCGCATCTGCGCCACAGTACTTTGCCATTTCAATAATGGCCTGAATATTAAGATAAGGCTTTAAAGGATCATTATCCTCACCGATCTGATAGGCTTCATCCGCCTTGTAACGGTGCAGAGAATAACGATCTTCATAGGTATAAACAGCAGCTGTCTGGATGTTTAATTCATTACAGGCCCGGCTAATTCTGATGGCAATTTCCCCTCTGTTTGCTATCAGGATTTTCTTAATATTCATAATTCAGTATCTTGATCAGTCCCAAGATAAAGAAATAAACCGTTATACCAAATAAGATTTTAGTTCAAATACCCGTTCAAGGCATCTTAAAAGAGGGTAATTTATAATTACATGCCCTGATCCAAATCCTATCAGACCTGATCTGCAAAACAAGATTGAAATCCTTAAATCAATAAACGCGATTAGCTGATCCACTCGAAACCGGTGTATGGCACTAATTTCGCCGGAATCCTGATACCATTTTCAGTCTGATTATTTTCGAGTAAAGAAGCTACGATTCGCGGTAAAGCCAATGCACTTCCGTTAAGGGTATGAGCCAGCTGAGCTTTACCATCCTTGCCTTTAAACCGAAGTTTTAAACGGTTACTCTGGTAGGTCTCGAAGTTGGATACAGAAGATACTTCCAGCCATCTTGCCTGTGCGGCACACCATACTTCCATATCATATGTTTTGGCAGATGTGAAACCCATATCTCCTCCGCAAAGACTCAAAACGCGGTAAGGAAGCTCCAGAGCCTGCAGTAATGACTGAACATAAGTACTCATCTGCTCCAGTACCTGATAAGACTGCTCAGGATGAACAACCTGAACAATTTCTACTTTATCAAACTGATGCAGACGGTTCAGGCCTCTGACATGGGCTCCATATGAACCGGCTTCACGACGGAAGCAAGGAGTATAGGCACAATTCTTAACCGGAAGCTCTTCTTCTTTAAGAATCACATCACGGTACAGATTCGTAACCGGCACTTCTGCCGTTGGGATCAGATATAGATTATCCATGGTAATATGGTACATCTGACCTTCTTTATCAGGTAGCTGTCCGGTTCCAAATCCGGAAGCTTCATTCACCACGATTGGCGGCTGCATTTCTCTGTATCCGGCAGCATCTGCATGATCCAGAAAGAAATTAATCAGGGCACGCTGTAATTTTGCACCCTTACCTTTATATACCGGGAATCCGGCTCCTGCTATCTTATTACCCAGCTCAAAATCTATAAGATCGTATTTAGCAGCAAGCTCCCAATGAGGAAGTGCATTTGGAATTAGCTCAGGGATTTGTCCGTTTTCAAAAGCTACCACATTATCGTCAGCACCGGTACCCTTAGGCACTGAGCTGTGAGGGAGATTAGGAAGCAGAACTAACTCATTCTGCAGTAATATTTCAATGGCAGAAAGCTTTTCTCCGAGAGATTTAATCTGTTCCTTGAATGATGCCGTCTTCGCTTTGACAGATTCCGCTTCTTCCTTTTTACCCTGACGCATCAGGTCGCCGATTTGTTTCGCAGCAGCATTTGCTTCAGCCGATAAAGAATCAAACAGAGTCTGAGTCTGACGACGATCATCATCCAGTTTTATAATCTGGTCTACCAGCTCAGGCTGTTTAAAATTCCTGACAGATAAACGACTTAAAACTTCATCTCTATTTTCGCGGATATAACTAACTTGCAGCATCTTTAATAAATTTACGCAAAGATATAAACAGTTTGGAGTTTGGGCTTTGATTTTGGAGTTTTTCCTCGATTATTGCCTTTATAATTTATAAAAAATGAGCGGTAAACTCTATCTCGTACCAACCCCTATCGGAAACCTTGAAGACATGAGCTTCAGGGCTGTCAGGACTCTGAAAGAGATGGATATTATCCTTGCTGAAGATACCCGTACCAGTGCTCCTTTGCTGAAGCATTTCGGCATAGATAAAAAACTGTACTCTCATCATCAGCATAATGAACATAAATCTGTTACCGAGGTTATTCGTTTCCTGAAAGAAGGAAAACAGGTAGCCCTGATATCTGATGCAGGTACTCCAGCGATATCCGACCCCGGCTTTTTGCTGGTACGTGAAGCCATCAGAAATGATATTGCTCTGGAATGTCTTCCCGGAGCAACTGCCTTTGTACCGGCTCTGGTTAACTCAGGTCTTGCTGCCGACCGTTTTACATTTGAAGGCTTCCTTCCCGTGAAAAAAGGACGTCAAACGCGAATGAAAGAGCTTGCAGAAGAAACACGCACCATGATCTTTTATGAATCACCTCACCGGCTTCTGAAAACTCTGGAAGAGTTCATGCAGTATTTTGGCCCTGAGCGGCAGGCCTCCGTTTCGCGTGAACTCAGTAAGATGTTTGAAGAAACAAAGAGAGGAACTCTGGAAGAAATTAAAACCTATTTTGAAAATAATACCCTGAAAGGGGAAATCGTTATTTGTGTAGCTGGCAAATAAGCCAAACTAAATTAAATACCATGTTGATTGAACAATATTTAACGGATGATCAGGATCCTAAAACCGCAGAAAAGGTTCTTGGAAAATTACGAGACATGCTTACTTCCGGTGAAGCGGTAACTTATTTAGCCATTCAAAAGAAGCCTGCCGTTACTCTGATACCCGACTGTATTGCGGTAACAAATAAGCGTATCGTTTTCTGTATTCCCGGAAATCTGGGTTTGACAACCAATTATATCACTTTTACCTGGGCAGAGATCAAGGAAGTTTCTTTTAAAGAAGAGTTCTTCGGTTCAAAGTTTATGGCTGTTCCTCTGAAAGGAGAAAATATTGTAATCGATTATATTCCTAAAGTACAGGCACGCAAACTTTACCAGTTCTGTAATGAGCAACTGGAAAAATATAAAGCCTCAGCCGGAAGTCAGTCAAATGCAAGCATGCAAAATGAAAATCTGATTGATGACTATGCATCTTATATTGAAGTCAGCGACGCTCAGAACCCATCCCAGCCGATTGATACAAGCCATGAAGACGAGCTGACCCTGAAGCTGCAAAAGTTGAAAACGCTTTTTGAAAAACAGCTGATCAGTCAGGAAGAGTATGAAAGCAAAAAGGCAGATATCTTATCTCAACTATAAGTGAAAGCAAATTATCGCCTGGCATTACTCAGTGCATTTCTATTATGGTTCGCCTGGCCGCCGGTTCCGTTTACCGCATGGATACTTCTATTTGCGCTTCTTCCTGTGCTGCAGGCCATTGAGAACATCATCAATTCTGACAGGCAAAATAAAGGAAAGCTGATCTGGCGCACCGCATTCCTGTGCTTCTTTGTTTGGAATACGGCAAGTATTTACTGGGTTTTTAACTCCTTAAACGCTGTTATGCCATTAGGAGCAGCCCTAATCATCTCATTAATCCCGTTTGGCTTAGGCGCATTGCTTATGACGATTTCAATATGGTTATACTATCGATTGAGATTAATAAGCAGCCGCTTGTTAAGTTATGCAGGCCTGATTTGCTTCTGGATTGCTTATGAATATCTGCATCAAAGCTGGGATCTGGCTTTCCCCTGGATGAATCTGGGAAATGGCTTTGCGGAAGCACATTATCTGGTACAATGGTATGAATATACCGGAGTATACGGTGGAACGTTATGGGTTCTTTTATCAAATATTCTGGCCTTTGAGATCTGGCGCGCTGTACAAAACGGAACAGGTAAAAGAAATATCCTGATTTTATCTGCTTCAGAAGCTGCACTTGTTCTGATCCCGGTTGCAACTTCCCTGATCATCTATTTTGGGTATACTGAAAAGTCTAATCCGGCCAATGTTGTGGCGGTACAACCAAACATTGATCCTTATGAGAAATTCGGAAAACTATCCGCCTCAAAACAGATTGAAAAGATGATTATTCTTTCTGATTCGGTAGCACAAAGTAATACAGAATACATTATCTGGCCGGAAACTGCCATATCAAGGGCCACCGAAGAAAAGAGTTTCCGTGGCGATGAGAATTTCATCAGGATACAAAGCTTTATGAACAGGTATAAAAATGGAAATCTGATCAGCGGAATAGAGAGCTTTGCCTTGTACGACACTGCACAAACAGAAACCGCAAGATTAGATCAAAGTACAGGTCAGTATTTTGACGTATTTAATGCCGCAGTACTCATTGAAAATTCAGGAACATTACAGTTTTACCATAAGTCAAAACTGGTTCCGGGAGTAGAGCAGACTCCTTTTTCAAACTCATTATCATTCCTTAAACCTGTATTTGCTGCATTTGGCGGATCATCAGGCAGCTATGGCAAACAGAGTAAGCCTTCGGTCTTTTATTCCCAGAGTGGTATAGGCTCGGCACCTGTTATTTGCTATGAATCTATCTGGGGAGAATACGTTGCTGAGTACATCAAACAGGATGCTCAGTTCATTGCTATTATCACCAATGACGGATGGTGGGGCAATACTTCAGGAAAAGATCAGCATCTTCAGTATGCAAAACTAAGAGCTATTGAAACCAGAAGATGGGTAGC
>Ga0208492_1001314_pt1 | contig 15911 bp, 10 predicted proteins | sample Subbioar_CSW14AB_FD_184820 | JGI IMG/M metagenome (GOLD analysis project Ga0208492, IMG submission 184820) | Serpentinite rock and fluid subsurface biosphere microbial communities from McLaughlin Reserve, California, USA - CR12Mar_CSW14AB (SPAdes) | ecosystem: Environmental > Terrestrial > Deep... | reverse complement strand
TTCCCTTCGCGCCACTCTCGCGTTTCCTTCATCTCTTCGCGGGTATCGTCGAGCCAGTAATTGGCGATGTCGTACATATGCTGGATCGAGGCTTCCTTGAAGGGGGTACGATCAAACCTCTTGAGCAAGTCGACATAGGTGTCGGCCGCATCGGGGTATTTCCCCTGCAGGCGCAAGCATTCGGCCTCAAGGAACCGTACTTCCTCAAGCAGCGGCTGGGCATTCTTCTTGTTTTCGTAAAGGCGATGGAAGACGCGCTGAGCCTTGGAGTAATCTCCCTGGCGCATCAATTCCTTGCCGCCGGCCAGTTTTCCTTCGGCGGTGGTCGGATCGACCGGTACCTCGTCCATCACATCTTCGCCGCGGAATATGACCGTTTCGGCGGGAGGCATCGGCGTCTTGGGCATGCCGATAAACGGCATCTTGTCGACCCAGGGTTGTTTTTCTTCCCAGAATCGTTCCCGGGTGCTCGCGCAGCCTGCCGCAATCGGAAGCAATCCCAAGAGGAGCCAGCGGCCACGAACCTGTTTAAAGGCCTTCCCGGCCGCAAGGCTCCAAGAGTTCGTTTGCCCGAGCCCCATGAGGACTTAGCTCCCCAAAAAACCAACCAACTTAGGCCGCCTGCCCCTGAGCCATGTCAGGTAATGATTGAGCAGGGCGCGAACCTCGGACCTGACCCTTTCGGGAGGCGGCCCGGTTGAGGCTTCCCTATTTCCAAGGTTGCTTGCCACGTCAAGGGCATCCGGGGAAATCGACATCACGGCGGAGGTGGAGGAAGGACGAAAGAGGGGCCGATTGAAACCTCCTGGCTTGTTCAAATTGCCCGAATTGCTCGTTCTGTGGATCGAAGGGGAGCAGCTTTCGCAGGCAGCCGAGCCCATGTCGGCGAAAAAATGCCAGGCGGGTTGCCCTGGCGTGGGCACCTGGCCGCAGCCGGCGCAGTGCGAGAAATCGGGGTGATAGCCGGTTTCTTCCAGGTAGACGAATTCAAAGCGCATCAGGTTCCAGGCCGCCTCGGGGCTCAACTTGCCCGCTTTGCGAGCCGCACGCGGCTCGTTGGCCAGTTGCCAGAGCACGATCAGACTGGCTTCGTAAAGACCTGGATGCGGATCGTGATCCTGGGTGCCGTCGTTGAGCAGTTCCGCGACATGATAGCCGGCATAGAGGTTGGGCAGATGCTCGCGCAGGCCTGAGAACCCTTCGTGCACCCGCGATTCGGTGAGCAAGTCGAGCGCTCCGGAAGATTTTTCGATGAGCTGAAACTGGCAGCGATTCAAAAGGTCGAGCGAATTCTCAAACGGCGATTTCAAGCGCCTGGCCCCCTTGGCCAGCGCCCTCATTTTGCCTTTTTCGAGTGTCCACAAGGTGACAATGCGGCTGGTTTCGCTGAAATCGGTTCCCTTGAGGACCAGGCCCTCCACCTTGATCATGGCCATGGTACTGCTGGCCTTTCGATGTGCGATCCTTCGCGGAAATTCATGTCAATATTCGCGGACAATCAGGATCGCGAATGGGCGATTTCATCCAGGCAATCGGCCGCGGCGGCCAAAAACGAATCGATCAGGGCATCCTTGTGCAGCACCGAATTGAACGCCGCTTCAAACTGGCTGCAAGGCAAATAGTAGCCGCGATCCATCATTCCCCAGAAAAACTGCGAGAATCGGCGCGTATCGGCTTTTTTCGCGCCGCTGTAGTCTTCGATCGGTCTCGACGCAAAGAAAAGGGTCCACATGCTGCCACACTGGTTGACGCAGTGGGGTAGCCCCGCCTTCGCCGCGGCCGCGCGCAGCCCCTGGGCCACCCGTGCGCCTTCGGATTCCAGGCGGGCATAGGGGTTTTGTTTTTTCAGTTCCTTGAGCGTGGCGATGCCGGCCGCCATGGCCACGGGATTGCCCGAGAGCGTGCCAGCCTGGAACACCGGTCCGGCCGGCATGACCCGGCTCATCAGGGCTTTTGACCCGCCGTAGGCGCCGACCGGCATACCTCCGCCAATCACCTTTCCCATCACGCTCAGGTCGGGACGATCGCCAAGCAATTCCTGGGCGCCGCCCTGGGCGAGCCGAAAGCCCGTCATCACTTCGTCGTAAATGAGCAGGGCGCCATGCTTACTGCAAAGCTCGCGCATCGACTTGCGGAAGGCTTCGGTTGGCAGAACCAGCCCCATGTTGCCTGCAATCGGTTCGACGATCAAGCAGGCGATCGAGTTGCCCTCGCGCTTGAAGGCATCTTCCAGCCCCTGGCAATCGTTGAATTCCAGGATGATTGTGTCATGAGTGGTGCCCGCGGTGACTCCCGGGCTGTTCGGTACGCCCAAAGTGGTGGCCGCGGAACCCGCGGCAACGAGTAAACAATCCACGTGGCCGTGGTAGCATCCGGCGAACTTGATGATTTTCTCCCGGCCAGTGATGCCGCGAGCCAGCCGGATGGCGCTCATGGACGCCTCGGTGCCGGAATTGACGAAGCGGACCATTTCCACCGAGGGGATCGCCTCGATCACGAGTGTTGCCAGTTCCGATTCGGCTTCGCTGGGTGCGCCGTAACTCAGGCCCTTTGCCAGGGCCTGGCTCACGGCTTCGAGCACGGCGGGGTGGCCATGACCCAAAATCATCGGGCCCCAGGAGCCGATGAAATCGAGGTAGCGGTGGCCGTCGAGGTCATAAAGCCAGGGACCTTCCGCCCTGGCAATGAAGAGCGGTTCGCCGCCGACGGCGCCAAAGGCGCGTGCCGGGCTGTTGACTCCGCCGGGAATGAGATTTTGCGCCCGCGCGAAGGCCTCGTGGCTTCTGGGGCGGCTCAGTTTGCTCGAACTCATGAAGAATGCCTTTGTCTTTAATCGGTGCCCGATTTTCTACCCACGAAGATCTTGAACTGATTCATGAGCGAAATGTCCACCTTCGCTTCGGGGAAATCGCCATACACATCCAAAAGGTGAAAGCAGTTATGCCGGGCCACCACCTGATTGGTGTTTTTCATCGTTTCAAGGATGCCCTTCAAGGTTTCATTGCGCTTGCGCGTTTGTTCCTCCGCGGTTTCCGCGGCGGGCGGCGGAGGGATATTCGCCAGTTCCCAGTTGGCCAGGAGCCATAAAGGCAATTCGTCCGTGGCCTTGTCGGGATCGGGGAATCGCGCTTTTCCTTCGGAATCGACATAGGGGTAAAGACCAATCTTCTCCTTGAGTTCGTTGTATTTGAACAACGCACCATTCGGATCGAAAAAGTTGCTTTTCAACCGGTAGGCATCGAAGGCGGTCTTCCAGTTTCCCTTGAGCTCGGCAACCTGGCCGTTCTCGATCGGCAGGTTGAACGAGTTGCGGTAACCTTCGCCTGATTTGAGAACCAAGGCGATGGCGGCGAGATGCGCCTTGGCCGCCTCACGCAGGCCGAGGGGGGATTTATCGCCAATGTCTTTCCAGGTTTTCTGGGCCTTCTCGATTTTGCCGTCGTTCTCTTCCTTGATCGCCTGGAAGGCGATCTCTTCGTCTTCGTTTTGCGCCTTGAACGGCCGGCCCTTGGTGTGCGCCTTGAGGAACCGGTAAAACTGGTCCTCGGCCTGATTGCGCAAGGCCCTGGATTTCCAGCGGCTCATCGCCGTGGCAAGTTCGTCGGTCCGGCTGCCATAGTTTTTCTCCCAGATCGCGATGGGCCCATCGACGGCTTCTTCGATCGAATCGGCCGTGCCCTTTTCGACCAGCGCCTTGGTTTTGTCGACGAGCGCCTGCGCCGATGGCGGCATGAACATAAGGACATAGACGAGCGTGGACAGGCCGCCAAGCAGAAGGGCCGCGGCGACAATGACGAACCAGCCTTGCTCGTAGAAGGGAGGCGATTTCGATTTGGAAGATCGCCCCTTGTTGCGGATCAGCTTGGCGGCTTCGCGGTCTTCGGCCGAGGCTTTCTTGAGCTTCTGCGGCGACTTGGCCGCATCGAGACCGGCGCTGTGCATCGCGGTGACCTTTTCGCGAATGCGCCCCAAAGCTTCGGCGACCGCGGCGCCGTCGCGCGGCCTGAGCTCTCGTTTTTTCTCCATCAACTGCACGATCAGCGAGTCGAGCTGGATGGGAATTTCCGGCACCACTCGCGAGGCGCGCGGCGCCTTGGAATCGAGATGATGCCTGAACATTTCCACCGCATTGTCGGCGCGAAACGGCTTTTGGCCTGTGAGCCATTCGTAAAGGACGATGCCCAGCGAATAGAGATCGGAGCGGTTGTCGATGTCTTTCAAGGCGCGGCATTGTTCCGGCGACATGTAGGCGGCCGTGCCGACGGCACAGTGCGCGCTCGTCAGTTGGGTGGAATCAAGATCCTTGGCGATGCCGAAGTCGGTCAGCTTGAGCAGGTTGCCATTGGCGACAATCAGGTTGCTCGGTTTCAGATCGCGATGGATGATGCCGCGTTCGTGAGCATGGTGAAGCGCCAGTGCCAGTTGGGTGCCGTAGTCAAGCACCTCTTCCCAGGTGAGGCGCTCGCGGCGGGCGAGCAATTTGTCCATCGGTTCGCCCTGGAGGAATTCCATGGCGTAATAAGGGGTCTGCCCGGTGCGGCCGTAACCATAGAGGCGAACGATATTCGGGTGGTTGAGCTGGCGCAGAATCTGGGCTTCGCGTTCAAAGCGGGCCAAACCTTGGGGATTGGCGACGGCGAGGTGCGGCGCGATCAGTTTGAGCGCCACCTTGGCGCCGTTTTTCGTGTATTCGGCAAGGTGGACGACGCCCATCGCCCCCTGTCCCAGGGGACTTAAGAGCTTGAAGGGTCCCACCATTTGACCGGGCTGCATGTCCTTTGGTCCTTCTACCTACGTCTTGATGGCCCCAAACGCCGGCGTTGACGTATTCACGGCCGGATCCGTTCCATGCTGGCGGGCCATGCTGGCGCACCCTACTGGGTGGAATGGAATGGTTCCGGAGCAGGGGAAACGTACGCCCGTTTCGTTGCCAAGGAGATGGCCAGTAGCGGCTGGACCCACTCGACTGGGCGCGGCTGACCTGGTCCAGGGCGATCGGGATCAGCCGCGGCCGATCCAGTCCGCCGCTTCCACAGCGTGGTAACTGATGATGATATCGGCGCCCGCCCGCCTGATTGAGGTCAGGGTCTCCAAAATCACCCGCTTTTCATCGAGCCATCCCTTGGCGGCGGCCGCCTTGATCATGGCGTATTCGCCGGAGACATTGTAAGCGGCGACCGGCAGCAAGGTCCGGTTGCGCACTTCGCGAATGATGTCGAGGTAGGCCAGGGCCGGCTTGACCATGACCATATCCGCCCCTTCGCCGATATCGAGCAGCACTTCGTTCAGGGCTTCGAGGCGGTTGGCCGGATCCATTTGGTAGCTGGAGCGATCGCCAAACTGCGGAGGCGACTGCGCCGCCTCACGAAAGGGGCCGTAAAAACCGGAGGCGAACTTGGCCGAATAGGCCAAGATCGGCAGGTGCGAAAAGCCGGCGCCATCGAGGCCGGCGCGAATCGCCCCAATGGCGCCATCGAGCATGCCGCTGGGCGCGACGATGTCGGCGCCGGCTTGCGCGTGCACCACGGTTTGCTTGGCAAGCAGGGGTAATGTCCGGTCGTTTTCCAAAACGACGCGATCATCCTCGGTATGAATGATGCCGCAGTGGCCGTGCGAGGTGTATTCGCAAAAGCACTCATCGGTGATCAGGCAGATGGCGTTTCCAAACGCCTTGCGAAACGCCCGTAGCGACTTGGCAACCACCCCTTCATGATCCCAGGCGCTGGACCCTTCCGGGTCTTTCGCTTCAGGGATGCCGAAGAGCAAAAACGACTGAATCCCCTTTTGCAGGGCCTTTTCGATCAGCGCCGTGGCCGCGTCGATTCCCAGTTGGAACTGGCCCGGCATCGAGGAGATTTCCTGGCGAAATCCAGGCCGATCGCGCAGAAACAGCGGATACACCAGTTGATCGGTGTGAAGCCGGGTTTCCCGGGTCAAATCCAGCAGACCGTGCGAGTTTCTGCGCCGCCTTCCCCGGAAAGCGGGGAAGGCGCTTCCCGCGTCGCTCATGCGCTTGCCCCCGAACCCTGATAAAACTTGTCGGCCGCGGCCAGCGCCGCGCCGGGATCCTTTTTCCAACCCTGGCGCTTGAGCACCGAGCCGAGCGCGCCCAGCACCGTGAAGACAATATCCTTGCGGCAATTGTAACCCATCAGGCCAATGCGCCAGATCTTCCCCTTGAAGTCGCCAAGGCCGGCGCCGATTTCGATGCCGAAATCCTCAAGCATCGCCTTGCGCACCGGCAGATCTTCCAACCCCGAAGGAATCAAAATGGCATTGAGTTGGGGAAGGATCGCGCTGGCTTCGGTGGCATAGGCAAGGCCGAGTTCGCTCAAGCCGGCCTTGAGCGCCTCGTGGTGAAGCTTGTGGCGCTTCCAGCGATTTTCCATCCCCTCCTCCAGAACGATGCGCAAACCCTCATGCAGCGCATAGTTCATGGTGATGGGGGCGGTGTGATGATAGAAGCGGTCCTGGCCCCAGTACTTCATGAGCAGGGTTAAATCGAGATACCAGCTTTGCACCGGGCTTTTGCGCGTACGCAGCACGTCGGCCGCTTTTTCGCTAAAGGAAATCGGGGACAGGCCCGGCGGGCAGCTCAACCCTTTTTGCGTGCAACTGTAAACGGCGTCGATGCCAAAGCGGTCAAGTTCCAGTTCGATGCAGCCAAGCGAGGTGACGGCATCGACGACAAGCAAGGTGTCAAATTCCTTGCACAACTTTCCCAATTCTTCGAGCGGCTGGCGCGCGCCGGTGGAAGTTTCGGCATGAACGATGCCAAGGACCTTGGGCCGCACCTTGCCAAGTGTTTCGCGAATGACATTCAAATCGAAGACCGAGCCCCAGGGCGCTTGCAAGGCGGTCACAACGGCCCTGGCGCGACCGGCAACTTCGATCATGCGCTGGCCAAAGTGACCCGCGGCGCAAACCACGATCTTGTCGCCTTCTTCCAGAAGATTGACCAGGCAACATTCCATGCCGGCCATGCCGGTGGCGCTGATCGCCATCGTCAACGGGTTCTTGGTGCGGTAGGCTTGCCGCAGCATGTCCTGCAACTGGTTCATCAACCCGGTGAAGGCCGGATCGAGGTGGCCGAGCAACGGGGCCGACATGGCGCGCAGCACGCGGGGGTGGCAGTCGCTTGGCCCGGGGCCAAGAAGCAAGCGGCGAGGAGGATCGAAGGGGAGCAAACTCATGGAGAGGTTCCTGGCAAAGCGTTGTCCGATGCTTTTTCCCTGGCTCGTTGAGCTTTGATCAGTTGGCTGATCGCTCGAAATGCCGGGTGTTGGGACGAATGGGTCCACTCCATCAAGATGCTTTCAACCGTCAGGATTTCAATCCCCCGGCTCATCATCCGGCGCAGTCCCCAATCGTGATCAAGCGCCGTTCCCGCGGTGGTCGCATCGGCGACGACGCCGACGCGAAATCCCAAGCTTGCCAGATCGAGCGCCGATTGTTGAATGCAAATATGGGTTTCAATCCCCGCCAAAATGACCGATCGGCAGCCATTGGCCTGTAGGGCCGTAACCAGCCCCGTTGCGTGCGCCGCGCTAAAATGGTGCTTGGAAAAGACCGACGAAGCCAACGCGGGAAAGGGCGCGATCGTCGCGCCCAGTTTCTCGGGGATCTGTTCCGTCAATAGGATGGACACTTCCAGGTGCCGCGCTCCCTCTGCCAGCGTGGTGGCCCGCTCGAGCAGTCGATCTCTGCCTTGTAGCGTTTGCAATATGCGATCCTGCAAGTCCAAAAGGATCAGGTAACTATCTAAAACTTGGAACATGGGGCCCTCTCGTTCCTTGGGTTATGTAGCTCGCCGACCTTTCATCGATCCTTGACCATGATTTCACGAAAATTCAGCGGACTTTGGGAACGTTCCTTCTGAAAATGTCTCCACGGAGGATTCCACGATGCATTGGTTTCGGCATTTGCTTTACCCATCTTGCCTAGGCGCTCTCTTTTTTGCCAGCGGAGCCCTCATTTCGGCGGAGCGCGAGGTCCAGGTAAAGGCCGAATCGAATACTCGCCTGGTGGTCGTCTGCGTTTTCGATCAGTTGCGCGGGGACTATCCCACGCGCTGGAAAAATGCCTACGGGTCCAAGGGTTTTCGGCGGATCATGGCCGAGGGAACCCATTACACCAACTGCCATTATCCGTATGGCGTGACCCTTACGGGACCCGGCCATGCTTCGATCACGACGGGGGCCATCCCCAAGACTCACGGAATCATTGCCAACGAATGGTACGACTCGGCCAAGGCGCAGGAGGTTTATTGCGCCACGGGCGAGAAATACAAAAATATCCCGCAGAAATTCGGTGCCGCCGCCACCAAAAGAGCGGGTGGCGGGTCGCCGGAACATCTGCGCGTTCCCACGATTGGCGATTCGCTCAAGGAAGCGACCGAAGGCCGCGGCAAGGTGTTCGCGTTTTCATCGAAAGACCGCGGGGCCATTTTGATGGCGGGCAAAAAAGCCGACGGCTGTTATTGGTGGGATACCGATACGGGTAAGCTGGGCACTTCAACCTATTATCGCGATGCTCTTGAGCCCTGGGTCAGCGAATGGAATTACGAGTCGCCCGCGGAAAAATGGCTGGGCCTGAAGTGGAATCGCTATCGATCGAACCTCGATTACAACAAGCTGGCCGGTCCCGACAAGGTGCTGGGCGAAGCGGAAGGGACGATTTCGGGTCAGCCTTATAGCGCGGTGTTTCCTCATGAGTTCCCCACCAAGCCGGACAAGATTTACTTCAACACGGTCTACGCCTCCCCCTTCGCCAACGAGTTGATTTTCGATCTGGCCGTCAAGGCGATCGAAGCCGAAAAGCTTGGGCAAGATGAAAGTCCCGACCTGTTGCTTCTGAGTTTTTCCTCCAACGATGCCGTGGGCCATGCCTGGGGACCCGATTCCCACGAAGTCTTGGACATCACCCTGCGCACCGATGACCTTCTGGCGCGCATGTTCCGCGAATTGGACACAAAAGTCGGTAAGGGAAAATGGACCGTCTACATTTCCGCCGATCATGGCGTTTGCCCGTTGCCGGAATTGTCCAAGGCGCTGGGCAAAGACGCGGGACGCATCGACATCGAGGATTTGAAAAAGCGTGCGGATGTATTTCTCAACGAGAGGTTCAACGATAAAAAGCCACCCGTGCCGTTCATTCCAACCAAGACGATTTCGGAGCACATTTATCTCGATCGGTCCCTCCTGAAAAAGAACAATTGGAATGCCGACGAAGTGACCCTGGCCCTGTCGCAGTGGCTGTTGACTCAAGACGGCGTGGCCAAGGCCTACACCAGGGCTCAACTGCTCGGTTCGGAGAATACAGATCCCATGATCGAATCGTACCGTGCCTGCTACGACGCCCAGCGTGGCGGCGATATTGTCCTCTTGCAAAAAGAGAACTGGCTTCTGGGCAAGGGGAAGGGAACCTCACATGGAACTCCCTACGAGTACGACACTCATGTTCCCTTGATGGTGTTCGGTAATGGAGGCCAGAAACTAGTCTCCAATGAAAAGATCACCCCGCTGCATGTCGCGCCGCTCATCGCTCGCGAACTGGGCATTCCCGTCCCCGCGGGTTGCACGATCAAGCTCAACGCGGCTTCGGCGCCGGTTACTTTCGGCGCCCCCTGAGCCCTTGAGAACAGGGCCCTTGAGAACAGGGCCCTTGAGAACAGGGCCCTTGAGAACAGGGCCCTTGAGAACAGGGCCCTTGAGAACAGGGCCCTTGAGAACAGGGCCCTTGAGAACAGGGGTGATCTTGAAGTCCGCGGGACTTGATTGATCCTTGAGGTTTCCTGGGATCTATTGATCTCTAAAGGTCGATTGACGTAATGGGGCCACCCAGGGAGTCTCCGCAAGAGTCTCTTAGAGGGTGGCCCTTGTCGCTTTACTCGATCTTTCTTGTTTCCTCCCTGGTTTGGGCGCAAGCGCCTGAAGGCGTTCCCGTCTGCCCGGCCGATGCCGCGTTGAAGTCGATTCAGTTCGTCGACGCCGACGAAGGCTGGTGCGTGGGTGAAGAAGGCGTCATCCTTCATTCCATCGACGCGGGCAAAAACTGGGAAAAACAATCTTCCGCGACCCAAGGCACGCTCGAAGCGGTTCGCTTCTTGAATCCCTATTTTGGATGGGCCGTCGGCCACGACGACCGCTTTGCGGCCCAGTCCAATGGCATCGTTTTGTACACGCGGGATGGAGGAATCACCTGGAAGCGCATTCTTGCAGGCGAGGTGCCCGCACTCTATGGAGTGGCATTTCAGGGCAAGGAGGTCTGGTTGGCCGGGGTCGCGAATCTGCGCTTTCCTGGCGGGACGATCGTGACCCATGACGGCGGCGTCCGCTGGCAGGCAGGCCCCGCCATGCCGGTGCGCGGGTGGCTGGGCGTGAGCTTTGATGGCACATCGCCGCGACTCTTCGGCCCTCAGGGAAAAACGGGACTCCTGGAAAATGACCAGGGGGCGGTACGCGATGCGGATCCGAACGGGCAGCGTCCGATGCGCGCCATCTATTCCGGCGCCGGGCAGGCGATCGCCGCCGGCGAAGCGGGTTTGTTTCTGCGCGAACGGGAAGGGCGGTGGGAACCGATCACCGGTGCCTTTGGAGCGCAAGCGCAAGCGCTCGTCGATTTTCATTGCCTCTGCGGTGTTGGGGACTTGCGCTTTGCCGCCGGTGCCATGGGACAGGTTTTATTGCGCAGCGAGGACGCTGGGGCCACCTGGAAACGCATGCCGGTAGCAGGCCTTGGAACCATCAACTCGATTCATTTTGCCGATGCGAAAAAAGGCTGGATGGCAGGCGAACGCGGTGCCATCTGGCGGACAGAAGATGGCGGTTTGCAGTGGCAACAGACGCGCGGCGACGGGGGGAAAACTTCGCACCTGGCGATCGTCCCCGGAGTCGAGAAGATTCCCGCGGCGGCTCTGGCGCTCCTGGGCTGGGTCGATGGAGTCCACTGCGGTTTGTACCTGGCAAGCAGCCACCCCAGCGGCGAAGCCGGCCATTTTCGTTCAGGCGACATCGCGGCTCGCCGCGCCCTTGGGATGACCTCGGTGCGCGAGGGGTTTGGTTCGTTCACCCAGTCGATTCCCGCCATCGCTTCGCGAGCGGAAGTCCTCGAACTTTTGGAAACGACGCTGGGGCCGCAACCGCTCGAAGCTCTCAAAAGGAAGCTGGCGCTTGAAATTCGCAGGTCTCAGCCGGAAGCCTTGCTCCTTTCCTCGGAGGGTGCGGATCCCAATTACCAGGGTTTTGAAGCGCTGCTTGAAGAAGTCGTCGGCGCCGCGGTTTTGGCCGCGGCCGATCCCAATCAATTTCCCGAACTGGCTCAGGAACTGCATTTACCTCCCTGGCAAGTCCGTAAAGGTTTTACTCCGGGCTCGATCTCCACTCACCATGTGCGCATCGACCTCATGGAGGCGAGGCCCCGCTTTCGCGCCTCGATCAAGGATTATTGCGCCGAGCACGATCTGCGAAAAAGCCTCGGATTTGCCAGAAACCTGGCAAGCGCCGACAAGGCAGAACTCTTCTACAAGGGCCAGTGGTATGTTTCGGCGAGCGAAAAGAATTCCGGAAAAAGGCTGACATTTTTGGACATGGAAAATGCGCAGGGCTGGGTCGAAGTCCAGCGCAAGCTCGAAACTCTGCCCGAATTGACATCCTTGGAATTGCGCGCCATCCGCAAGAAAAACCAGGTGATGCAACTTGTTGGCTCTCCCGATTCGCAACTGGCTTCAAGCGAAACGCTCGCCAGCAGCCTGGAGCCGATGCTCAAGGGGGTCGACGATGTCCAGGCCGCACGCGTGCTCATGGCCCTGGCTCGCCAGTCGCAGGAGCGCGGCAACTGGAATCTGGCTCGCGAACTGTACCTGCGCTTTTTGGATCGCTACCCCACCCATCCGCAAGCCGCCGAGGCGGCGCAGTGGGTCATCCTGCATAACGCCAGCGGCGAAGCGCGCCGCCGGCATGAATTGAGGCAGGTGCTCGTGGAAGGGGTGATCGATTTTCAGACAACCGCGGCGCCCAGGGAGGATTCTGGGGCGGGGAGTGGTTCGTTTCAATCGCTGACGCCGCAGGTCAAACCAACGCCGCGGGCCAATGTGGGCGCGGTCAATCCCGCGGTCGCGCTTGCCGTGGCGATGCAGGAGGGGAGTGCGCCGATTGCATCGCCCATCCCCAATCTTCCGCAAACGCTGGGGCGAGTCACGACCCAGTCTTCCTTCGTCGAGAATGTGCTCGAAGCGAAAAAGTGGTATCAAGAGGCCCTGTCGTCGGGAAAGGGTCTTGCGGTTTTTGGCAGCCTGGTGGCGAGCGATCCGCGCATGCGCCTTAGTTTGGCCAGCGCCTCGCGTAAACTCGGAGACTTTCGTCCCACTCAGGAATATTGCGAGGAGATTGTCCGGGGTTCAGGCGGTGCCGATCCTTCGATCGATTCGTGGCGCAAGGCCGCGGCGATGGAACTCTGGTTGAGCCACCGCAAAGGCGAGGCGCCCAAGCCGCTGTGGACCGCGCGCAAAACCGAGGCTCGGCCTTACCTCGACGGAAACTTGCAAGAGCCGTTCTGGGAGGCGGCGGTGCCTTACCGCTACCGCGCTCTGGCGGATCGACCGCCCGCGAAGGGAGAACGCGTGGAAGCGGCCGGGGCGGGTCCCATGGTCTGTTTCGCCAACGACGATCAGTTTCTTTATGTGGGGATCCGGGTCGAAAGTCTGACTCCCGGTTTGGCCGCGCAAGAGAAATCCAAGCGAAGGGGTCACGATACCGACTTATCGCAGGTGGAAAATATCAGCCTGCTGATCGACATCGATCGAGACTATTCGACCGCCTATTGGTTGCGATTCGATGAGCGCGGCTGGATCGACGATTCCTGCTGGAACGATTCGGGCTGGAATCCGCGCTGGTTCATCGCCACGCGCAAACAAGGCGGCTACTGGGAAACCGAACTGGCGATTCCCCTGGCGATCCTGGCGTCGGAAAAGCCGGCCCATGGGAAATCGTGGGCGGTCAATCTCTTCCATCACGATCCCGCGCGGCGCTTGACCTATGGCCTGAACGGATCGAAGCGCCCGCCTTCGGAGGATCTGGATCCTCAGGATTTCGGAATCCTTTATTTTCAAAGTCCGCGAGCGCGACCAACGGATCGTAGCGGTGCCGAAACTTCCGAAACGGCAGCAGAGGAGACTAGCGGCCCGCGTTCACCTGCAAAACGTCGGCCTGGAGCTTCCCGACCAGGTTCAGCACCGGAGCCAGCGGAGCCATCGACTCCTCTTCGAACCAACTCTGATCGTTGATCTTGATGTGCCGCGCCGAGATGCCGCCCTGGCCAAGCGTGCCATCGAGGCCGACCCAAACGCCATCGATGTAGACTTCTGTCCACATGTGGAAGCCAAGGTAAGCGCCACGGCCTCCCTCGGGCTTGGATCGTTCGATGTAGACCAGCCCGGTTGCGGTTCGCGCCGGAATCGCCACCGATCGGCAGAGCGCGCAAAGCAAGAGCGCGTAGTGGCGGCAATCACCTCGTTTGCTATTGGCTGCATCGGCCGCCGAACCCAAGGGCGCGGTGGCATCAGGAACCATGCACTTTTTGACAAACGACTCCAGCCGTTTCGCGGCTGTCCAGGAGTCGTCGTTGTAGGCGCCTGAGCGCTGGGCCATCTGCTGGATCGTGTGGTGGTTGAAGTCGATGATTTTTGAGGGGCGCAGGTATTCGCTGGCAGGCGGCGGCGCGATGCGTCTCGGCGGCGGTTTGGAAGGCGATGCGGTGAGTTCGACAAAGCCGCCATCCAAGGAGCGGACCTGCTGGCGATCGTCGCCTGGCAGAACCTGGCCCAGGTCGATCCCGTCGCTGGCATGGAGGCGATAGATCACTCGGTCAGGAGTGGGACGCGAGGGGATATCGCGGTTGAGCGGAATTAAACCAAGCGCGCCGATGTCGAGCATTTTGAAGGTCGGCTTATTGGCCTCAGCCCGATTACTGGGAATGGCGGTGAGCTGGCCGAGACCTTGCATTTCAAAGGCTCGTTCGATGAGTTCGCCTCGGTCTATGCGCCATGTTGAGGCCAGCGATTGCATAATGGCCTTGGTCCTTGCCTGACCGTCGTCCCACAGAAGTTGCGGCTTGAGCGCAAGGTCGGTTCCTTGTGGCGTCGGCCGCGCCTGAACCTTGGTAATGACGAAGGTGTTCAACAAGGGTTCGAAGTGCAGGTAATCACCGGGAAGACCTTTCTCCCACTGTTCTTGCAACTTAGCCAAACCTAGCGGTTTTTGTTCGAGTGCGGCGGGCAGGGGTTTTTCCTTGCGGGTAATCAGGTCGGTAAGGACCCATGTTTTTCCGTTAAAGTGGGCCTGCTTGCCGAGTTGCAGTTGATCGCCGCTGAATTGTTCCATCTTCGATTTGGTGAGCGTGCCGTCTACCAGCTCCCAGTCTTCGCGAACCATGCGCAGTTTGACCGTCTCGTTGAAGCGCTTCAGATTGAACGTCATGGTCTCGCGGATCTTGCGGCTGGGCGTCGTCTTCACATCCTCGGGGTCGACGGGCAACACCTGAATCTCGGTATGGAGCATGCCGATTCGGGTCGACTGCTTCTCAATGACCTCCCAGCGGTCCTTGATCGTTTTGCCGCTGGGAAATTCGGGCGCCTGGCAAGTGACCGCCAAAACCAGGCCAAGGGCGCAGAAACCATTCATGATGACCGTCCAGGTTGAGAAAAAACGGATCGGCTCGCTTCTGCTACTTCGACCCAGCTGGAAATCTCGGGCCACCCGGACCGCTCAGGAAACCGCAAATGAGAGGGATTTGGGGTATCTTGGGCGGAATATTCTGCCCAGATTTCCTATATTTTGGTTCCCAATTACCCATATCAGCTGGATTGGCCACTTTTCATGGCGTATAGTTTCCTTGGTTGCGAACAACACCCCTCCAGGGACTGGGCTGGGGACGAAACGAGGCGGGATGCCTCACGAACCCTCAAAGAGTGGTATCGTGCTGGACCAATCCTACCCATTTGATTTCTCCCCCCCTGAATTCACTCATCCTGAATTCAGTCATTCAGGCCCTCCGCAGCAAACCGCGGTGCCGAAATTTCAGTTGACCGATGCGGTGCGTCCGGGGCCCTGTTGCCCGGTCTATCCTGTCGAAGGTTATCGCCGCGAAATCTGGAAGGGACCGCGCGGCGAGCGGGTGCCCTTACTCGCCATCTCCGTTTCGCGCGAAAAGATCCTGGACCTGTTCCTCGATCTGCTCGAACCGCTCGGTTCCTCCGTCGATATCATTCTGGAATCCAGCCACGGACCCGATGGCAATCCCACGCCTTCCGGCCGAAGCGGCAGGGACCTAACTCGGCGCAACATGGATCGGCCGATTTTTTCGAGCAACTGCCTGGACTTCGAAGATCTGCTCCTCAACGATGGCTGCACCGGCATATCCGTGATCAGCAGCCGCGCCCGCAACAAGGGACTCATCCGCGAAGTGCAACTCGACGAACACAAGACTCTGATCGTTTACTCCGAGAAGCTGGTTTCGTTTTTGCGCGTGCTCAAGGCTCACGGCCTCCACCGCATCGATTCGATGAAGCTCCTGCTTGAGGGAGACCATCTTCACCGTTCTTCCAGCCGCCATCTGGAAGAGTTTGAACGGTTTTCCATGCTGATGGGAGCCGATGGCCCGCAGGAAGCCGCCTCCTTCTAAACCTGTCGTTTTCTCGTACAAAAATAAAGAAACAAGGCCTACCTTAAAAAGGTAGGCCTTGTTTCTTTAAGTCTTTTTGGTCTTTTCGACTGGCCTTGTTCAAGCGCGCGGGACAGGCGGATTTAAGGCAGCGGAATATTGCGCAGTTCAAAGCTCACGAGTTGGTCGACGGTTTTCCAGTTTTGGAAAATCAGTTCGTATTTCGGGTCTTTCTCGGCCTTGCCGTTGGGGGG
>Ga0208492_1001313_pt1 | contig 15913 bp, 10 predicted proteins | sample Subbioar_CSW14AB_FD_184820 | JGI IMG/M metagenome (GOLD analysis project Ga0208492, IMG submission 184820) | Serpentinite rock and fluid subsurface biosphere microbial communities from McLaughlin Reserve, California, USA - CR12Mar_CSW14AB (SPAdes) | ecosystem: Environmental > Terrestrial > Deep... | reverse complement strand
GGGCGGGCGCCGCCGCTGCTCTGCTCGCGAGCGCCCTGGTCGCGCGCCGCGGCGTCGAGGTGCGCGAGGTACTTCACACGCACGCCGAGCACGCCGAGGATCGCGGTGCGGAGGTCCTCGCTCACGCCGCCCTGGGGCGTCCGGGTCTTGAACTTGCCCAGGTCGCCCTCGTTCGGGAAGCCGAGCACGAGCACGTCGTCGGGGCGGACGTCCACGACGCGCGCGCCGCTCACGACGAGCCAGCTGGTGCGACTGATGCCCTGGAGGCGCTCGAGCACCTGCTCCCACGCGGCCGTGATGCCCTCGAGCGTGAGCGGGCCGGACGGGACCGGGGGCTGCGGCTCGGGGGCCGGCGCGGCCGCGGCCGGCGCGGCGGACGCCGGCGCCGTAGCGGGGGCGCTGCCCGGCGCGACGGTGGCCCAGCCAGCGGCGGGCACGTCGTCGGCCGCGGCGGACGGCGCCGGGCGCTCGGCGGGGGCGGGCTGGTCTCGGCTCGCTGCGCTCGCTCGACCCGTTTCGTCTCCGCTCGCTGCGCTCGCTCCGTTCAACGACCGGGGCTCGGCCGGCGCGGGCGCCGCGGGCGCGGGAGCGGCGGGCGCAGGGGCGGCAGCGACAGCCGCCGGCGCGGCGGGCGCCGGAGCGGCGGGCACGGGTGCGGCGGCAGCGGAGGCAGACGCCGGCGCAGCCGCGGGTGCCGCGGCGGGCACCGGGGCGGCGCCAGGGGTGGCGGCGGCCGCGGGAGCGAGCGCGCCGGCGAGCACGCGCGCGATCATCAGCTCGAGCTGCAGGCGCGGCGAGGTCGCACCCGTCATGGCGTCGAGCGCGGCGCTCACGATGTCGGCGGTGCGCGACAGGCGCTCGGCGCCGAGGCGCTGCGCCTGCCCGGTCATCCGCTCGAGCTCGTCGGCGGGGATGCCGCGCAGCACGGCGGAGGCGCCGGTGCCGGTCGCGGCGATCACGATCAGGTCGCGCAGGCGCTCGAGCAGGTCGTCCACGAAGCGGCGCGGATCCTGCCCGGTCTGCACCACGCGGTCCACGGCGCCGAACGCGGCCGCGGCGTCGCCCGCGGCGAACGCGTCGACCACGCCGTCCAGCAGCTCGCCGTGCGTGTAGCCGAGCAGCGCGACCGCGCGCTCGTAGCCGACCTGACCGCCCTCGGAGCCCGCGATCAGCTGGTCCAGGATGGAGAGCGTGTCGCGGGGCGATCCGCCGCCCGCGCGCACCACGAGGGGCAGCACGCCGGTGTCGACCTTGACGCCCTCCTGGTCGCACAGCGACTGGACGTAGTCGAGCATCGCGGCCGGGGGCACCAGGCGGAACGGGTAGTGGTGCGTGCGCGACCGGATGGTGCCGATGACCTTGTCGGGCTCGGTCGTCGCGAAGATGAACTTGACGTGCGCCGGGGGCTCCTCGACGAGCTTCAGCAGCGCGTTGAAGCCCTGCGGCGTCACCATGTGCGCCTCGTCGAGGATGAAGATCTTGAACCGGTCGCGGGCCGGGGCGAACACCGCGCGCTCGCGCAGGTCGCGCGCGTCGTCGACGCCGTTGTGGCTCGCGGCGTCGATCTCGACGACGTCGAGCGATCCGCCGCCCGCGCGGGACAGCTCGACGCAGCTGTCGCACGTGCCGCACGGGGTGTCGGTCGGGCCCTCGGCGCAGTTGAGGCAGCGCGCCAGGATGCGCGCCGACGTGGTCTTGCCGCAGCCGCGGGGACCCGAGAACAGGTAGGCGTGCCCGATCCGGTCGCTGCGCAGTGCGGTCATCAGCGGCTCGGTGACCTGCGACTGCCCGATCATCTCCCCGAAGGTCTCGGGCCGGTAGCGGCGATACAGGGCGGTGGTCACGCGAACAGCCTACGGGAGGGGTGGGACATCCGAGCCGGGGCCTCCCCAGGGTGGGAGGCTACGGCTGGTCGCCCGTGGCGACGGGACGGTCCTGGTTCGACCACTGGCTCCACGACCCCGGGTACAGGGCGCCGGGCACGCCCGCCGCGGCGAGCGCGAGCAGGGTGTGCGCGGCCGTGACGCCCGAGCCGCAGTACACGCCGATCGGCGCGGACAGGTCGACGCCGAGCTCCTGGAAGCGGGCCCGGATGGAGCCCGGCTCGAGGAAGCCGCCCGACGCGTCGATGTTGCCCGTGGTGGGCGCCGACACGGCGCCGGGGATGTGCCCGGCGCGGGGATCGATCGGCTCCGCCTCGCCGCGGTAGCGCTCCGGGGCGCGGGCGTCGAGCAGCGTGCCGACGCGCGGGAACGCCGCGGCCTGGTCGGCCGTCAGCACCGGCAGCGCACCGTAGGCGAGCTCGATGTCGCCGGGCTCGGCGCGCACCTCCCCCGCCTCGAGCGGATGCCCCGCCGCGGTCCAGGCCGACAGGGCGCCGTCGAGCACGCGCACGTCGGAGACGCCCGCGTGCCGCAGCAGCCACCACGCGCGCGCGGCGGCCATCCCGGAGCTGTCGTCGTAGACCACCACGGGCCGGCCGGTGCGGACGCCCCAGGCCCGCGCGGACTCCTGCAGCCGCTCGACGGGCGGCAGCGGGTGGCGTCCCTCGGTCGCGGGCTGCGACGGATCCGCCAGCTCGTGGTGCAGGTCGACGAACACGGCGCCCGGGATATGCCCGGCCAGGTACGCGGGGCGGCCCGCATCCGGATCCGCGAGGGTCCAGCGCACGTCCAGCAGCGTGACCTCGCCGAGTCGCTCGGCGAGCTCGGCGACCGAGATCAGGACGTCACTCACCGCGCGATCCGACGGTCTCGCCGACGATCGGGATCGCCGACGTGGTCACCGGCACGGACGCCGTGATCGGCACGGTCGGCTCCATCGCGGTGCCGTCCTCGCGACGCATCTCGCTGAACGGCTTGAGCGTCGGGCGGCCCGGCAGCACGGGGCCCTGGTCGGCCAGCGGCACGACGGCCGGCTCGTCGACCGACGCGACGTACGCGTGGCCGCGCACCGTGAACGCCACCGGATCGCCCGAGCGCACCGTGACGGTCATCTCCTCGCGGCGCAGCACGACGTCGGCGACGGCGCCCTGCCACTGCAGCGTGTAGGCCAGCTCGGGCCACTCCTCGGGCAGGCGCGGGTCGAACGACAGCTCGCCCAGGTGGTCGCGCATGCCGCCGAAGCCGCTGACGAGCGCGGTCCACACGCCGCCCGCCGAGGCGACGTGCACGCCGTCGGCCGCGTTGTGATGCAGGTCGCCGAGGTCGACGAAGATCGCCTCCTCGAAGTACTCGTGCGCGAGGTCCTGGTACCCGACCTCGGCCGCGAGGATCGACTGCACGACCGCCGACAGGGTCGAGTCGCCCGTGGTCAGCGGGTCGTAGTAGTCGAAGTCGGCGCGCTTCTCCTCGGGCGAGAAGTGGTTGCCCTGCAGGAACAGCGCAAGCACGACGTCCGCCTGCTTGAGCACCTGGAAGCGGTAGATCACGAGCGGGTGGAAGTGCAGCAGCAGCGGCCGCTGCTCGGCCGGGGTGTGCTCCAGGTCCCAGACCTCGCGCTCGAGGAACAGCGAGTCCTGCGGGTGGATGCCGAAGTTCTCGCTGTAGGGGATGTGCATGGCGTCGGCCGCGCGCTCCCACGCCTCGGGCTCGCTGGCGTCCAGCGCGACGCGGTCGGACAGCAGGCGGAAGGCGCCCGGGTTGGTCTCGGCCATCTCGCGCACGACGCGCGCGGCGGCGCGCAGGTTGAACCGCGCCATCACGTTCGTGAAGAGGTTGTCGTTGACGACGGTCGTGTACTCGTCCGGGCCGGTCACGCCGTGGATGTGGAACGACTCGACGCCCTCGTGCGAGCGCCAGAACCCGAGCGTGGCCCACAGGCGCGCGGTCTCGACGAGCACGTCGGCGCCCTCGCGCTCCATGAAGTCGTGGTCGCCCGTGGCGCGCACGTACTTGACGAGCGCATACGCGACGTCCGCATTGATGTGGTACTGCGCGGTGCCGGCGGCGTAGTAGGCGGACGCCTCCTCGCCGTTGATCGTGCGCCACGGGAACAGGGCCCCCGCCTCGTTCAGCTGCGCGGCGCGGCGGCGCGCGGCGGGAAGCATCATGGTGCGCATCCGCATGGCGTTCCGCGCCCAGAGCGGGTTCGTGTACGCCAGGAACGGCAGCACGTAGATCTCGGTGTCCCAGAAGTAGTGGCCCGAGTAGCCCGAGCCCGTGACGCCCTTGGCGGGGACGCCGAAGCCGTCCGCGCGGGCCGCGGCCTGCGCGAGCTGGAACAGGCACCACCGGGTCGCCTGCTGCAGGCTGTCCTGCGCCGCGATGCGGACATCCGACGTGGACCAGAACGCGTCCATCCAGGCGCGCTGGCGGCGGTAGACGTCCTCGGCGCCCGACACCGCGATCCGGTCGAGCGTGCGGCGGCAGCGCTCGACGAGCTCGCGCGGGGGCACGCCGCGCGACGTGTGGTAGCTGACGACCTTGGTGATCGTGATCGGCACGCCCGCCTTGGCGCGCACGCGGAACACGTGCTTGGCGATGTCGGGCTCGACCAGGTGCCGCATGTCGTACTCGTTGGCGGTGTCGATCGAGTGGTCGGCCGCGACCGCGATGGTCATGCCCGACTCGGTGACGCGGTACGACAGCGCCGAGCGCAGCTCGTCGGTCCAGTACTCCTGCGGCTGCAGCACGCGCTCGCTGATCTTCTCGCTCTTGCGCGGGTCGAACGTCGCGCCGCGGCCGGCGGCTTTCGCGGCCGCCATCGACGGCGTGCCGCCGTAGACGTTCTCGCCGTCCTGGCGGTTGACGATCTGCGAGCTGATGGTCACGGGGGCGTCCGTGTCGAGCACTGTGACGGTCATCCGCATGACGGCGACGTGGCGCTCCTCGAACGAGACGACGCGGTCGTCCTCGATCAGCACGTCCTTGCCCGACGGCGTGCGCCACAGCAGCCGTCGGCGGTACACGCCCTCGCGCATGTCGAGCACGCGCTCGTACTCGCGCATCTCGGCGATGTCGAGCGACAGCGGCTCGTCGTCGACGTACACGCGCATGACCTTGGCGTCGGGCGCGTTGATGATGGTCTGGCCGACCTCGGCGAAGCCGTACGCCTGCTCGGCGTGGCGGATCGGCCACGTCTCGTGAAAGCCGTTGATGAAGGTGCCGTGCTCGTGCGCGTGGCGGCCCTCGGGGTGGTTGCCGCGCAGGCCGAGGTAGCCGTTGCCGACCGAGAAGATGGTCTCGGTCACGCCCGCGTCGTCGCCCGAGTAGCGCGTCTCGATCAGGCGCCAGGGGTCGACGGGAAAGCGGTCGCGGTCGATCATTCGGGCTCCGTGTGGGGTCGGGATGTGGGGAAAGCGGGAAACGGGGACGGAACAGGATCGCACGGGATCGCCGGGAACCGCCACAGAGTCGGGCGGTATTCCGCGGCGCAGCGCTTTTCGGGTGTCAGCGGGAGGTCGCGTCGTGCGCGTCGGCGAACTCGGCGAGGTCGGAGACGATCACGTGCGCGCCGGCGTTCTCGAGCGCGTGCGCGCCCGCCCCGCGGTCGACGCCGACGACCAGTCCGAAGCCGCCGGCGACGGCGGACTGCACGCCCGAGATGGCGTCCTCGACCGCGGCGGTGCGCGCCGGGTCGACGCCGGCCATCTCCGCGGCACGGAGGAAGACGTCGGGCGCGGGCTTGGACGGCAGGTGCTCGCGCTCGGCGACCACGCCGTCCATCACGACGGGGAAGCGGTCGCGGATGCCCGCGGCCGCGAGCACGTCCTCGGCGTTCTTCGAGCTGGACACGACGGCGGACGGGACGCCGGCCGCGTCGAGGATGTCGAGCAGGCGCATGGTGCCGGGGTACGGCTGTATGCCCTCCTCGCGCAGCACGCGCGAGAACACGATGTTCTTGCGGTTGCCGATGCCGCACACGGTGTCGGCCTCCGGCGGGTCGGAGGGGTCGCCCCACGGCACCTCGACATCGCGGCTGCGCAGGATGGACGCGACGCCGTCGTACCGCTTCTTGCCGTCGAGATGGTCGAAGTAGTCGGTGTCGGTGTACGGCGGCGTGATGTCCCAGTCGGCGAACAGCTGCTCGAACATCGCGCGCCAGGCGTGCATGTGCACCTCGGCGGTCGGCGTGATGACGCCGTCGAGATCGAACAGCACGGCGTCGTAGGCGGTCAGGTCGGGCAGGCTGCTCACGCCGCCCAGCGTAGTCCCACGCACCGGGCCGACGGCAGGGTCAGACGGCCGCCAGGGTCTGGCGCGCGATCTCGAGCTCCTCGTCCGTGGGGACCACCAGCACGGTCACGGCGGAGTCGTCGGTCGAGATGACGCGCGGGCCGCGCTCGCGCGCCTGGTTGCGCTCGGGGTCGATCTCCAGCCCCAGGAAGCCGAGCGTCTCGAGCGCCGCCGCGCGGATGGCTGCGTCGTTCTCCCCGACGCCGGCCGTGAACGAGATCACGTCGACCCCGCCGAGCTGCGCGATGTAGGCGCCCGCGTAGGCACGGAGGCGATGGATGTACACGTCGAACGCGAGCTGCGCGGCCTCGTCGCCCTCGGCGCGGCGGGCGGCGAGATCCCGCATGTCGGTCACGCCGGCGAGCCCCAGGATGCCGCTGCGCTTGTTGAGGAGGCGGTCCAGGTCGTCGGTCGACATCGACGCGCGCCGCGCCAGGTGCAGCAGCACGGCCGGGTCGAGGTCGCCCGAGCGGGTGCCCATCACGAGCCCCTCGAGCGGGGTCAGGCCCATGGACGTCTCGACCGACCGGCCGCCGTCGACCGCCGTGACGGACGCGCCGTTGCCGAGGTGGAAGACGATCTGCTTCAGGCTCGCGAGGTCGCGTCCGAGGAACTCGGCGGCCTTGGCGCTGACGTACTGGTGGCTGGTGCCGTGGAAGCCGTACCGGCGGATCCGGTGCTTCGCGGCGACCTCGCGGTCGATCGCGTAGGTGTAGGCCGCGGGCGGCAGCGTCTGGTGGAACGCGGTGTCGAACACCGCGACGTGCGGGATGCCGGCGAACGCCGCGCGCGCGGCGCGGATGCCCTGCAGCGCGCCCGGGTTGTGCAGCGGCGCGAGCACCGACAGGTCGTCGATGTTGATCTCGACCAGGTCGGTGATCACGGTCGCCTCGAAGAACCGCGCGCCGCCGTGCACCACGCGGTGCCCGACCGCGACCGGCGGGTGCTCGTCGAGCGAAGGGCCGTGCTGCGCGAACGCGTCGAGCATGGCCGCGAAGCCCGCCGTGTGATCCGGGATGGGGCGCTCGATCCGGTGCGTCCCGTCGAGGACGGCGGGGGCGGGCTCCCCCGGCTCGGCGTGGAAGCGCACCGTGTGGGTTGCGACGCCGGTGGCCTCGCCGATCCGCTCCACGAGCCCGGAGGCGAGAACCTGCTCCCGCGCCATGTCGAGCAGCTGGTACTTGAACGACGACGACCCGCTGTTGACGACCAGCACGATGCTCATGCGCGGCTCCTCACGATTTCCCGGTCGTTGTCCATCCCGTGCTCGTTGAGCGAGGGAGCGAAGCGACCGAGTCGAAACGTCACGAAGCTCCCCATGGCACTCACCACCCCCCGGTCGTTGAGCGGAGTGAGCGCCAGCGAACGGAGTCGAAACGTCACGAAGCGCTCCCCTGCGCCTGGATCGCGGTGATCGCGACCGTGTTGACGATGTCCTGCACGAGCGCGCCGCGCGACAGGTCGTTGATCGGCTTGTTGAGGCCCTGCAGCACGGGCCCGATCGCGACGGCGCCCGCCGAGCGCTGCACGGCCTTGTACGTGTTGTTTCCGGTGTTGAGGTCGGGGAACACGAACACCGTGGCCCGCCCGGCGACCGCGGACTGCGGCAGCTTGGCCTTCGCGACCGCCGCGTCGGCGGCGGCGTCGTACTGGATGGGGCCCTCGATCGGCAGCTCGGGCGCGCGCTCGCGGACCAGCTGGGTCGCGAGGCGCACCTTGTCGACGTCCGCGCCCGATCCGGACTCGCCGGTCGAGTAAGACAGCATCGCGACGCGCGGCTCGATCCCGAACTGCGCGGCCGTGGCGGCCGACGAGATCGCGATGTCGGCGAGCTGCTCGGACGTCGGGTCGGGGATCACGGCGCAGTCGCCGTAGACCAGCACGCGGTCGGCGAGCGCCATCAGGAAGACGCTCGAGACGACCGACACCCCCGGCTTGGTCTTGATGATCTCGAACGCCGGGCGGATCGTGTGCGCGGTCGTGTGGGCGGCACCCGACACCATGCCGTCGGCCAGGCCCAGGTGCACCATCATCGTGCCGAAGTACGACACGTCCGTGACGGTGTCGGCGGCCTTCTCGTACGTGACGCCCTTGTGCGCGCGCAGCCGCGCGTACTCGGTGGCGAAGCGCTCGACGAGTTCCGGGTCGAACGGGCTGACCAGGTGCGCGTCGCCCAGGTCGAGGCCCAGCTCGGTCGCGCGGGCGGCGATCGCGCCGGGGTCGCCGAGGATGGTCAGCTCGGCCACCTCGCGCTTGAGCAGCGACGCGGCCGCGCGCAGCACGCGGTCGTCGCCGCCCTCCGGCAGCACGATGTGGCGGCGGTCGGCGCGGGCGCGCTCGAGCAGGCCGTACTCGAACATCAGGGGCGTCACGACGGTCGCACGGGCGACGCCCAGCACGCGCGTGAGCTCGGCGATGTCGACGTGCTTCTCGAACAGCGCGAGGGCCGTGTCGTAGCGCCGGCCGGATCCGGTCGCGCGCCCGCGCGTCGACATCACGCGCACCGCGGTGTCGTACGTGCCGAGGTCGGTGGTCACGATCGGCAGGGTGGATCCGAGGCCGTCGATCAGGCGCAGCACGTCGTCCGGGATCGGGAACGGCCCGTTCAGGATGATGCCCGCCAGCGACGGGAACGTGCCCGACTGGTTCGCGAGCAGCGCCGCGACCAGCACCTCGGTGCGGTCGGCGGGGATGACGACGACCGCGCTCTCGGCGAGGCGCGGCAGCACGTTGACCATCGACATGCCGGCGATCACGACGCCCAGTGCCTCGCGCGTGAGCAGCTGGTCGTCCCCCTTCAGCAGGGTGCCGTCGACCGCGCGCAGGATGTCCGCCATGGAGGGCGCCACGAGCAGGCGGTCCTCGGGCAGGGCCCAGACCGGCCCGGCGCCCACGGCCTGCGCCACCTGGGCGACGATCTCGTCGAGGTGCTCGGGGTCGGCGCGGTTGACCACCGTGGCGGCGAGCTCGGCGCGGCCGCGCCGCAGCTCGGGGATCGCCAGGCGCGCGATCTGCGCCATCTCCTCGGGCGTGCGCGGGGTCGTGGTGCCGAGCTGCTCGGCCTGCCCCTGGTGCGCACGGCCGCCCAGCACGAGCAGGACCGGCGTTCCGAGGTTGGCGGCGACGCGGGCGTTGTAGGCGAGCTCGGCGGGGCTGCCGACGTCGGTGTAGTCGGTGCCGACGACCACGACCGCGTCGCACTGCGCCTCGACGGCCTTGAACCGCCCGACGATCGTGGCGAGCGCGGCATCCGGATCGGCGCGCACGTCGTCGTACGTGACGCCCACGCACTCGTCGTAGTCGAGGTCGACGCCGTCGTGGCCGAGCAGCATCTCGAGCACGTAGTCGCGCTCGTCGGTCGACCGCGCGATGGGCCGGAACACCCCCACCCTCGGCGTCGCCCGGCTGAGCGCGTCGAGCACGCCCAGCGCCACGGTGGACTTGCCGGAGTGCCCCTCCGCGGAGGTGATGTAGATGCTCCTCGCCACGCGCCCAGCCTATGTCGCGCATCCGACGTGGAGGCGGGGCTTGACCCCGAGCAGGTTGAGCGACCGAGCGCCAGCTCCCCCTGTGCTGGTTGAGCGACCGAGCGCCAGCGAGGGAGTCGAAACCCCCAAACCGCCACCGGCCCCACCCCCGAGCACCGAGCACCGAGCACCGAGCAGCGAGCAGCGAGCACCGAGCATCCACATCGACAGTCGTGCGAGCGAAGCGAGCGTGCCGCGAAGCGGCCAGAATCGCAGCGCGAAGCGCTGCCGCCCGGAGCGGAGCGACGGGCTCTCTCGTGGAGGGCCCCGCGAAGCGGGCGCCCGAACACGTGAGACCGCCCCTGAAAAAGTAAAGACTCTCCGCGTACCCGACAGAGCCCGGTTACCCTTGCTACGTTTCCGTCCTGGGGGAGTTGGCCTGGATGTCGCCACGCGGAGAGCTGGCCCCAGTCTAACTGAATCCCCGAACCGAGGAGTCGCCGGTGACCGAGCCCATGTCCCCCGAGCGGTTCCAGCACGCGACGGACGGGATCATCCGATCCGTGTCCTCGGTGATCGACGGGAAGCCGCAGGCGGTGCGCAGCGCGCTGGTGGCGCTGCTGGCCGAGGGGCACCTGCTGATCGAGGACGTGCCGGGCGTCGGCAAGACGGTGCTGGCGCGGGCGCTGGCGGCGTCGATCCAGGCGCGGGTGCGGCGCATCCAGTTCACTCCCGATCTGCTCCCGAGCGACGTGACGGGCGTGTCGGTGTTCAACCCGGCGTCGCGGGAGTTCTCGTTCACGCCGGGCGCGGTGTTCGCGAACATCGTGATCGCCGATGAGATCAACCGCTCCTCCCCCAAGACGCAGTCGGCGCTGCTGGAGGCGATGGAGGAGCGTCAGGTCACGGTCGACGGCACGTCGCACCGGCTGCCGGATCCGTTCCTCGTGGTCGCGACCCAGAACCCGCTCGAGATGGAGGGCACCTATCCCCTGCCCGAGGCGCAGCGCGACCGGTTCATCCTGCGCATCTCGATGGGGTACCCCGACGCGGCGGCGGAGGCGCTCATGCTGCGCCAGCGCGACACCGAGAACCCGCTCGCGGCGGTGCGGCCGGTGGTCACGGTCGAGGAGGTCAGCGAGCTGATCCGCTTCGCGCGCGCGGTGCATGTCGCGCCCGTGATGGAGGAGTACGCCGTGGCCCTCGCGCAGGCGACGCGCGTGCACCCCGACCTGCGCCTGGGCGCGAGCCCCCGGGCCACGCTGCAGCTGGTGCGGGCCGCGAAGGTGTGGGCGGCGCTCGACGGGCGCGACTTCGTGATCCCCGACGACGTCACGGCGCTGCTCGAGCCGGTGCTCGCGCATCGCCTCATCCCCACGCGGAGCGCCGCCGGCGTGCACCGCGCGAGCGACCCGGTGCCGCAGATCCTGGAGCGGATCGCGGGATCGGTGCGCGTGCCTCTGGCCGTGCGGTGACGCGATGTCCGGCCGGTCGTCCTCGCGCTCGCGGGGCGGCGCCGCGCCCCGCGCGGGCGCACCCGCACCGGGCGTCCGCGCGCTGAGCCGCGCGCCGCTGACCGCCCGCGGGCTCGCCGCCGTGCTCCTGGGCGTCGGGCTGCTGGTCGCGGCCAACACGCTGGGGCGGATCGAGCTGGTGGTGTTCGGCCTGACGCTGATGCTGCTTACGACCGCGGCGTTCGTGACGCTGCGCCTCGCGGGCCGGGTGACGGATGTGGAGCGCACGCTGTCGACGGACGTCGCGAGCGTCGGCGGCATCTCGCAGGTGCGCGCGATGCTCGTGCTGTCGGCGCGGCCCGTGCCGGGCGGGCGCTGGCACGACGCGCTGCCGCCGGCCCTGCGCGCGGTCGTGACGGAGGACGAGCCGAACGGCCCGATCGGCGATCTGCCGCCCGGCGGGCGCGGCGTGCTGCCGGTGTCCTATGCCGTGATGGGCATGAAGCGGGGCCGGCACGCGATCGGCCCGCTCGAGACCGCGGCGATCGACCCGTTCGGGCTCGCCCGGCGACGTGCGAGCGCGGGCGGACGGACGCCCGTGACGATCGTGCCCGCGGTGGTGCCGCTGCGCGCGCTGCCCGGCGCACCGGGCGCGACCGGCGGCGCGCAGGCGACCACCGACCGGCACGGGCAGGGGGCCGACAACCTCATCCCGCGGCCGTACGCCCCTGGCGACTCGATGCGGCGCATCCACTGGCGCGCGTCGGCGCACCACGGCTCGTTCATGGTGCGCGAGGAGGAGCGCGAGACGACCCCGCGCGCGATCGTGGTGTTCGACCGGGGCGCGCGCCGATGGAGCCCGGATGCTGCGCGCGGCGACGACGAGGGATTCGAGGCGGCCGTGACGCTCGTGGTGTCGGCGACGTGGAGCCTGGTGCGCGACGGGTATGCCGTCGAGGTGATGGACAGCGACGGCGCGCCCATCTCGCTCGTCGAGACGCAGGACGACCGGCGCGAGCTGCTCGTCACGTTCGCCTCGGTGGGCCCGCGCGGCGAGGACACGCTCGACCGCCTGCCGACCGGCATCGGCAACTGGGCGTCGGCGCCCGTGATCCTCGTGACGGGCCGCCTCACGGGCGAGGACGTCGCCGGGCTCGCGCCGGTCGCGACGCAGGCCTCGCGCGCGGTGCTGCTGAGCGTCGACCCGCGGGGCGACGCTCTCGAGCGGGCGGCCCGGCAGGGCTGGCACGCCGCACGGCTCGGGACCGACATCGAGGCGGGCTGGCTCGCGGCCACGCGGCCCGACGACGACACGCCCGCGTTCGGGTCCCGCGCGTTCGCGGCGGACGCGTTCGACCTCCGCCTGGACTCCGGATCGGAGGGCGGCCATGGCCGTCGCTGAGGCCCCGCACCGCATCGCTCCCCCGCCCGCCGGGCACGGCCCGTGGACGCATCCGGCCGATCCGGCGCCGCCGTCGCGGGGCCTGCGCGGCGACCTGTCCATGACGCTCGGCGTGGGCGTCGGCACGATCGCGGCCATCCTGCCGATCGGGCGCCTCCTCGTTCCCACGTGGCTGTGGGGCGCCATCCTGCTGATCGCCGTCGTGCTGCTCACGGGGTGGCTGCTGCGTCGCGTCGGGGTGCCCCGGGTTCTGGCCGCGATCGCCGAGCTGCTGGCGTGGGTGCTGGGCGCGACGTACACGCTGCGGCACGACGAGGCCGTGCTGGGGGTGATCCCGACCGTCGACCTGGTGCGCGACCTGCCGCGCCTGTTCGCGGACGTCAGCGTCGAGATCGTCGAGGGCGTCGCGCCCATGGAGCCGAGCCGGGCGCTCAGCTGGGTGCTGATCGCGGCGGGCGGCCTCCTCGCATTCTTCGTGGGGCATATCGTGCGGGGGACGCGCCTGCCGCTGCTGGCGGCGATCGTGCTGATCACGGTGTTCGTGATCCCGCAGCTGGCCGTGCCGGGCGATCCCGACCTGGTCGCGGCGGTCATCCTTACGGCGGCGATCCTGTGGCTCGCCCGCGCCGAGCTGCGCGCACGGCGGCCGGGCATGGAGGCGGGCCCGGTGGCCTCGATATGGGCGGCGGTGCTGGGCGTCGGCTCGCTCGTCGCGGCGGTGATCCTCGCGCCGTCCGTGCCGCTGGGCACCCCCATCGGCGGCGGCGTGGGCCGCACCGCGACGATCTCGGCATCGCTCGACCTGGGCGACGACCTGCGCCGCCCCGCGGACGTCGAGGTGCTGCGGCTGAGCACCGACGCCACCGGCGGCGCTCCCTATCTGCGGGTGGCGACGCTGACGGCGTTCAACGGCCGGACGTGGCAGCCGGACGGCGCGGGCCGCAACGAGCTGTCGTTCGGCCCGGTGGAGTCGACTGCGGAGGCGGTCGAGGCCACAACGACGATCGAGATCACGCGCCTGACGAGCGAGTACCTGCCCGTGCCGTATCCGGCGGTGGAGGTCAGGGGCGCGGTGGGGGCGTGGTCGGCGAACCCGTTCAACCGCACGGTCCGCAGCGACTCGACCACGTCGCTCGGGCAGTCGTACGTCGTCCGCACGCAGGTGCCGCAGCCGACCCGCGAGCAGGCGCAGGCGGCCGTGCCCGCGACGGGCGGCGGCGCGTTCTGGCACGCGCTGGACGACGGGATGGCGCAGGAGTCGCTCCTGCTGCCGGATGGCGCCGCCGAGCTCGTCGCGCCGATCGCGCGCGAGGTGACCGCCGGCACGGGCAGCGCCTACGACGCGCTGGTCGCGATGCAGGCCTGGTTCCGGGGCGGCGAGTTCCGGTACTCGCTCGAGGCGCCGGTCGAGGAGGGCTTCGACGGCTCGGGGATGGACGCGATCCAGGGGTTCCTGGACGTCCGCAGCGGCTACTGTGTGCACTTCGCGTCGACGTTCGCGGTGATGGCGCGCTCGCTCGGCATCCCGGCGCGCGTGGTGGTGGGCTTCCTGCCGGGCGTCGCGACGGACCAGCAGATCGACGGCCAGACGGTCTACTCGGTGCTCGGCTCGCAGCTGCACGCGTGGCCCGAGGCGTACCTGGACGGCATCGGATGGGTGCCGTTCGAGCCGACCGCGACGCTCGGCACCCCGACGCTGCTGCGCTCGGAGGCGGCGCCGAGCGCGGGCCCGTCGGCGGCCCCGACCGATCCGTCCGCGCCGACGCCCACGCCGTCGGTGTCGCGCGACGTGGACCGCGGCGACATCGAGGGCGGGGGAACGCAGGGGACGGGCTTCGACGTGTGGGCGCTGGTGCGCGGTCTCGGCGTCGCGCTGGGGCTGCTCGTGCTGCTGGCCGTGCCGGCCGTGGTGCGGGCGGTGCGGTGGAGCGTGCGCCTCGCGGCCGCGCGCCGCGGTGACGCTGTGGCGGCCTGGCGCGAGCTGCAGGATGTCGCGATCGACGCGGGCATCGCGGTCGACGAGAGCGACTCACCGCGCGCGTTCGCGGATCTGCTGTCGACCAAGCACGGGGTGCCGCCCTCGGCGCTGGCGCCGCTGGTGTCCGGCATCGAGCGCGCGAGCTTCGCGCGCGACGGCGCCCCGCCGGCGCCGGGCCTGGCGCGCGCCCTCTCGCAGACCCGCGTCGCGCTCCTGCCCGCCGGCCGCGAGCGGCTGCGGGCCTCGATCATCCCGCGCTCGCTGCTCGTGCGCCCCCGCGTCCAGGGTCACTGACGCCCCCTGTCGTCGAGCGGAGCGAGCGAAACCCGCCCCCGGCCGTTGAGCGGAGCGAGCGCCACCCCGCCCCCGGTCGTTGAGCGGAGCGAGCGCCAGCGAGCGGAGTCGAAACGGCCCAAGCCTCGCCGCGGCTCCCGGCGACGAAGAAGCCCCGCACCGAGATCGGTGCGGGGCTTCGGAGCGGAAGCGACAGGATTTGAACCTGCGAGACGAGTTACCCCGCCTACATGGATTCCAGCCATGCTCCTTCGGCCGCTCGGACACGCTTCCAAAGGGCGACTTTATCACGCGGCCCTGGGCCCGAAGCCGACGGTCCCCTTACTCCACGCCCCGTCCCTCGGTCGAGGCCCGCGCGAGGGCGCCGCGTCGCTCCTACGCTGGGCGCGACGAGGAGGCGACACCATGGACTTCCAGGAGATCATCGAGACCGTCGGCAAGGCGGTGGATGCCGCGGGCGTGGTCGCGATCGTGCTCGGCGCGCTGGCCGCCACGGCGTCCGCGACCCGGCGCCTGTTCCGTCGCGAGCCGGATGTCTACGACCGGTACCGACGGTTCCTCGGCCGCTCCATCCTGCTCGGCCTGGAGCTGCTCGTGGCCGCGGACATCATCCGCACGGTCGCGCTCGAGCCGACGCTCGACAACATCGCGGTGCTGGCGATCATCGTCGTGATCCGGACGTTCCTCAGCTGGTCCCTCGAGCTCGAGATCTCGGGCCGCTGGCCCTGGCAGAAGCGCACCGCGGAGCTCGACGACCCTGCGACCGCCGCCGACGAGCGCGCCGAGCGCCTCCCCGCCGACTGACGGCCCGCCCTGCGTCAGGCGGCGCGCGGTGGCGGATCCCAGAGCCACCGCAGCGGTGATCTGGAATGCAGCGGAACCGGTTCCCCGCCGGGCGGATGCAGGACGAACGGCGCGCCCCGATCACGCGTGATCCGGTGCCCGTGGTGGTGCAGGTTCATGTGATGGAACCTGCACAGCAGGATGCCCCGGTCGATGTCGGTGCGCCCGGCGTGGGCGGCCCATTCGTCGATGTGGTGGGCTTCGCAGTAGGAGGCGGGCATGCCGCAGCCGTGCCACATGCATCCGCCGTCGCGGACGGCGAGGGCGATGCGCTGTTTCGGGGTGAACAGCCGCTGTTC
>Ga0208492_1001311_pt1 | contig 15945 bp, 4 predicted proteins | sample Subbioar_CSW14AB_FD_184820 | JGI IMG/M metagenome (GOLD analysis project Ga0208492, IMG submission 184820) | Serpentinite rock and fluid subsurface biosphere microbial communities from McLaughlin Reserve, California, USA - CR12Mar_CSW14AB (SPAdes) | ecosystem: Environmental > Terrestrial > Deep... | reverse complement strand
ATCTCTCACGGCTGGTCAGGCTGAAGTTGCACGCCGGACCGATCTCGCGCCACCGCAGCTTCCGCTTGTGCACCGTAAGCCCGATGCCCACCTGTTCCGCCAGGTGCGCCTCGATGTGCCGCTGGGGCGCGAGCTTGTCCAGGATTGCCTCGCAGTCCTTGAGCAAATCATCCGCCAGCCGCAGCTCGCGCCGGTAGCTGAACACCCCGCCGTTGAAGTAGAACCGGATCCGCGACTGATCCTCCGCGGCCATCACCCACGGCAGCGACTCCAGCTCAAGCCCCACCGCCTGCGCCGCCCGGGCCCAGTACGCTTCGTTCGGATTGCCCGGGCCCGTGGTGCAGATCAGCCCTGTGCTGGGCATGGCCGCGAAGTCCTCGCCCGGCGCGAGCATGATCTCGGTCGGCTCCCCGATGATCAGCACATCCGCGTCCAGCCACGTCACCACGTCGGCCTTCGAGACCTCCTGCCCTTCGATGAGACAGTGGATCTTGTGCAGCATGTGCTGCCACACGTACCGCCGCGGCCTTCTCGTATAGATCGTCTGAACGTTCAGCCGGTTCAGCCGCGCCTTGGTCTCTGGCCGCAGTGGCACGCCGCGCCTCGCATTGACCGCCAGGACCTCGATGTCGGCGAGCTTCCCGCCATGCCGCCGCAGACCCTCCACCATGCGGATCACCTGCGGCTCCAGCGGCCCGGCTTCGATCGCGGTGACGACCACCATCGACGGCGTGGCCGTGGGCTGTGGTCGGGTGTGCGGGAGAGGGGCGGACTGTGTGGGCGCAGTGGTCATGATGGGTGTACCGGGATCGCTGGAAAGGCTCATCCACCATACCCCGGGGGCTCGGCAACGCCAACCGGATCACCCAAGTCCATGTGGATGCCCCGTCGCAGAGCCGCAAAGCCCCGCAAACTCGGACCTTCCCCAAAGTCGGGCCGGGGCGTTGACGTGGGCCTCCCGACGGCCAATCCTCAGGGGCCGTTACTCGTTTGGGCGGGTAGCTCAACGGCTAGAGCATTCGCTTTACATGCGAAGGGTTCGGGGTTCGAATCCCCGCCTGCCCACTTGTCCTTCCCGCGTCCCCTCCCGTGACTCAGGCATCCTCCACCCCCCCTGCCGCGCCGATCCTGCCGATCCTGGAGCGGCGGGCGGAGATCGAGGCCGCGCTGCGGGGCCACCAGGTGGTGGTGATCTGTGGAGAAACAGGGTCGGGCAAAACCACGCAGCTGCCCCAGATCTGTCTCGAGCTCGGCCTCGCACCCGGTCAGGGCAAGGGCGGGATCATCGGCCACACCCAGCCCCGCCGCCTCGCGGCCAGGGCCGTGGCGGGCCGAATCGCCGAGGAACGCGGCGAGCCGCTGTGCTCCACCGTCGGCGTCAAGGTCCGCTTCCAGGACCACACCTCCCGGGCCACCCGCATCAAAGTGATGACCGACGGCATGCTGCTCGCCGAGATGGGGAATGACCCCGAGTTGCGGGCATACTCCTGCATCATCATCGACGAGGCGCACGAACGCTCGCTCAACATCGACTTCCTGCTTGGGATCTTGAAGCAGCTGCTGCCGCGACGGCCGGAGCTGAAGGTGGTGGTGACATCCGCGACCATTGATCCGAAGCGGTTCAGCGACTTCTTCGCCAGTGCGGGCGTCGTCGCGCCGGTGATTGAGGTTTCGGGGCGCATGTACCCGGTCGAGGTGCGATACCGGCCGACGGGGGCTGACGAGGAGAGCTTCGACCGTGTGGAGTTTGAAGCGGTCGCGGACGCGGTGGATGAGCTGGGGCGAGCGCCGGGCGGCGGGGACGTGCTTGTCTTCCTGCCAGGCGAGCGCGAGATTCGGCTCGCGGGCGATGCGATCACACGCCGCGGTGTCAACGCGACGGTGCTTCCGCTGTATTCGCGTCTGACCGACCAGCAGCAGGACCAGATCTTCCACGCCGCGCGCGATGGGCGGCGCCGCGTGATCCTGTCCACGAATGTCGCTGAGACGTCGCTGACGGTGCCTGGCATCCGCTTCGTCGTGGACACAGGTGTAGCACGCATCAGCCGCTACGACCCCGCGCGCAAGGTGCAGCGGCTGCCGGTGGAGCCGATCTCGCAGGCGTCCGCCAACCAGCGGTCCGGCCGGTGCGGGCGCGTCGCGGCGGGTGTGTGCGTACGTCTTTACTCCGAAGAGGGTTTCAAGGCCCGCGCACGCTTCACCGACCCCGAGATCCGCCGCACCAGCCTCGCCAACGTCATCCTCCAGATGAAGACGCTCGGCCTTGGCCGTGTCGAGGAGTTCCCCTTCCTCGAAACGCCCGATCCCGCGGCCATCAAGGACGGATACGAAACGCTCTTCGAGCTCGGCGCGATTGACGCCGCTGGTCCCGATGGGCAGCTCACCGAGACCGGGCGACGAATGGGCCGCATGCCGCTGGACGCGCGGGTCGCCCGAATGCTTCTCGGTGCAGCGAGCGAAGGCGTGCTGCCTGAAGTGACCACCCTCGCCGCAGTCCTCTCGATCCAGGACCCGCGCGAACGGCCCATGAGCCGCCAGGAAGAAGCCGACCGGGCGCAGCTCGTGTTCAAGCACCCCGGGAGCGACTTCCTCACGCTGCTGAAACTCTGGGACCAATACTCGCACGCGGCGGAGTCGATGGGCGGGGGGCAGCTCCAGTCGTGGTGCCGCGAGAGCTTCTTGTCCGCCGCGCGGATGCGCGAGTGGGGCGAGCTGGCACGCCAGCTGCGCGACGTGGTGAAGGACCTTGAGCTCAGCGAAGCGCGGCCCGGCCCGGAGGGGCGGGCCACCGCGGACCGCATCCACCGCGCTCTCCTGACTGGCCTTATCACCAACGTCAGCTGCCGCGAGGGTGACGGGTCCTTCGATTACCGCGGCGTCCGCGGCAACGTCGTCCAGATCTTCCCCGGGTCCGTGCTGTTCAAGAAGGGCCCGAAGTGGATGATGGCCGCGGAGGTGGTGCAGACCACCCGCCTCTACGCCCGGACCGTGGCGCGGGTCGAGCCCGAATGGATCGAAGAACTCGCGGGGCACATGTTCCGCCGCCAAGTCAGCGATGCACACCTCGACAAGGCCACGGGTGAACCGAGCGCCTGGGAACGGGTGACCATGAGCGGCATCGTGGTGGTCCCGCGCCGCCAGACGGCGCTCGCCACCGTCGATCCGCCGGCGGCCCGTAAGGTGTTCATCCGCGAAGCCCTCGCGGAGTGCCGCTGGGAGACCGACCTCCCCTTCATGCGTCACAACCGTGCCGTGTTCGCCAACGCGAGACGGGCGGAAGCGAAGCTACGCAGGCGCGACGTGCTCGCGCCCATCGATTCGATCGTCGAGTGGTTCGAGCAACGCACCCCGCCGCAAGTCGTCGACGCGACGACCTTCGCGGCCTGGTACACCGACGCGAGCGCGCGTGACCCACACACCCTCTGTATCCAACCGCAGCTCGTGCTCAACGCGAGTTCCGCCGCCGCTCTGGACCCGACCGCGTTCCCCGACTCGCTCACGATCCACGATCCAGAAGGCGACCTCGAGCTCCCGCTGGAACACGTGTTCGCACAGGGCAAACCCGAGGACGGCCTCACCGCCACCGTCCACCTCCGCGACCTGCCCCGCGTCACAACCGACCGCGCCGCCTGGCTTGTCCCCGGTCTGCTGCCCCAGGTCGTGCTCGCGCTCCTCAAGTCACTGCCAAAGGGCATTCGCGCCGACCTTGAACGCAAGTGCAACCTGGAAGACACCGCGGCCAACGCCGCCGAACTCATGCAGTTCGCGCAAGGCCCCCTCAGCACCGCCCTCGCCGAGACACTCGAAGTCCTTCACTCCACAACCATCGAACCCACCGCCCTGAACACCGCCGCGCTCCCCCCCACCCTCCGCCTCCGCGTCCGTGTGATCGACGACACAGGTGACGAGGTCGCCTCCGACCGCGACATCCCCGCCCTCCAGCAACGCCTCGAGACCAAGGTCAAAAAGGCCCGAGCCGCCCAGCAACGCGTCACCACCGAACGTCACGGGATCACGGCCTGGGACTTCGGCCCGCTCCCCTCCGGCGGCTCGCCCGAGACGGGCTTCGCGACCCTCATCGACCAAGGCTCCTCCGTCACGCTGACTCGCACAACCTCCGAGCGACAAGCCGCCGCCCAGACCCAGCTCGCCCTCCGAAAACTCTTCGCCCTCGCCATCCGCGACGAAGCCCAGTACTACGTCGACGCGCTCCCCCAGTGGTCCGACATGGCCCGCTGGTACTCACAGCTCGGAACCCCCGACGAGCTCCGCGACCACCTCATCGCGATCACCGCCGGACGCGTCTTCATGGAAGGCCAGCCGCCCATCACCACCAAAGACCACTTTGAGGAACGCCTCCTCGCCAACTCCGGCCGCCTCGCCGTCGCAACCCGCGAAGTCGGCGAGTCCCTCGCGAAGTGGCTGGAACCGCGCTTCCTCGTCGCCAAGCGCCTCTCCGGCGGCACACCCCGCATCTGGGCCGATATCGTCGCCGATATTCGCGAACAGGCCGCGTACCTCCTCCCCCGCGGCTTCCTCGCCGTCCTCTGGTGGGAGCGCCTCCGCCACTACCCCCGCTACGTCGGCACAATGTGGGAACGGCTCCTCGCGATGCGCGAGGAAGGCCGCGACGCGAACCTTGCGCACCTGAAAATCCTCGCACCCCACTGGAAGCGCTACACCGCCTGGGTCGCCGCGGCCATGAGCGACGACCGCCGCACGCAACCATCCGACGAGCCCGCGCCCGCGCCAACCAAGGGCAAGCCCGCCCTCCCCCAGTCCAAGCGCGCCGCCCCCACTGTCAACACCGACGCGGGGGAGTGGGCCCTCGCCCCCGGTCGCATGCCCGCGCCCATCGAGCAGTACCGCTGGGCCATCGAAGACCTCCGCGTCTGCCTCTTCGCGCCGCACCTCGCGGGCAACGCCGCGACGCAGCCCGCCGATCTCGATAGGCTCTGGTCCGCGGCCTCATCCAAGTAGCCGCACCCTCCCCGCAGCGCGACACGATGAACGCCCTCGACCTCCTCTACATCCCCCTCGCCATCCTCACCGCCCCCGCATGGATTGGCAAGAAGCGCCACGGCTGGGCCTCCCGCTTCGGCAACACCCCCCCACTGCCCCCGGCCAAGAAGAGACGCGTCCTGCTGCACGCCGTCTCCGTCGGCGAAGTGAACGCCCTCCGTCCCCTCGTCCCGCTGCTCGGCCCGCACGTCGAAGTCGTGATTTCAACCACCACCGACACCGGTCTCGCCCGCGCCACCGAGCTCTTCTCCGCCGCGGCTACCGTCGTCCGCTACCCGCTCGACTTCTCCTGGGCCGTCCGCCGCTTCCTGGCCGCGGTAAACCCCGACGCCGTCGCGCTCATCGAACTCGAGGTGTGGCCCAACTTCGTCCGCGCGTGTAAACGCCGTGAGATCCCCATCTGCATCATCAACGGCCGCCTCAGCGAGCGCTCCGCTAAGGGCTACCACCGCATCCGCTCCTACTTCGGTCGTCTCCTCAACGACCTCACCGCCGTCGCCGTGCAGGACGACGACTACGCGGCCCGCTTCAAAGCCCTCGGCCTCGCCCCCGAGAAGCTCTCCATCACCGGCTCCATGAAGTGGGATTCGGTCACCGTGGCCGGCGAGGCCCCCGTGCTCGCCCCCGGCGCCCTCGAGCTCGCCTACGAGCTGGGCATCGACCGCACCCGCCCGCTCATCGTCGCCGGCAGCACCGGCCCCGGCGAGGAAGCCCTCCTCCACGCCGCGTGCCCGCCGGAGGTCCAGCTCCTCTGTGCCCCCCGCAAACCCGAACGCTTCGACGAGGCCGCACGCGAACTCCCCGGCTGCGCCCGCCGGACCCTCCGCCCCTCCGGCAGCCCCGCCGGCAAACCCTCCGACCGGTTCCTCCTCGACACCATTGGCGAACTCCGCAAGGCGTACACCCTCGCCGACCTCGTCGTCGTGGGCCGCAGCTTCGGCGACCTTTACGGCTCGGACCCCATCGAGCCCATCGGTCTGGGCAAACCGACGATCATCGGCCCGGCCGTGTCAGACTTTGCCCAGGTCGTCAAGGTCTTCGACGACGCCGGCGGCATCGCCCGGGCCACCCGCGCGTCGCTCCCCCAGCTGCTCCGCGACCTCCTGACCGACGCCCCCCGCCGCCGGGCGCTGGTGGAAAAAGGCCGCGGGGCGATCCGTGCACAACAGGGGGCGAGCCAGCGGCATGCGGACCTGCTCCTGCGTTTACTAGCCGCCGCCCCCGGCCAGAGTGCGCAAAGATCGCCAGGTCAATGACATGCGCCAAAACGCGCAAACTCCGCCGGTCAGGTTGACTAGGGTTAACGAGGGTCCGAGAATACCTTCATCTCAACCCGACAAATCCCGACTTGTGCGCGGGGGCAATTTTGTGGATGATCTGCAACAGGTCGTCCGGGGGTCCGTAGGGCTTAGAGCCAGCGGGCTTAGCGATTCGGCCGGGGACTTGATCCCTGGCCTTGCACGCGCCCGGGCAGCTTGCCCATTAGAAGCCGTAGGACCCGCGCCAGTGTGCGCGGGCTGCAGTGGAGTGTCGTATGCCGAACAGACTGGGTCGCAAGGTGTCATCGTCCCTTCGCTCGTTCTTCCTTAAGGGGATGGGACAGCACCCTCTCGAAACCCTCGAGCCGCGCACGCTGCTCTCCGCGGGTGTGCCCGAAGGGGGCGCGATCCTCGACTGGGGCGGGACGGGTCTTTACGTCAAGCAGGGCTCCTACGTCCTGACCTTCGACGACTACATGGGCAATGAGCAGGCCGAGCTCCTCGCGCGCGAGGCCGCCACCCGCCTGGGCATCAGCGCCGAGTCCTTCAAGTCCATCGGCAACGGCAAGTACGCCAGCTTCCGGACCAACGACCCCATCACCCTCTCGCAGGCCGACCTGCTCGAGACCGTGATGCCCTCCCTCAAGGCGTTTGAGCCCAACGCGCTCTACGCCCCCAGCCGCATCCCCAACGACCCGCTCTTCAGCCAGCAGTGGTGGCTAAGCAATACGGGCCAGAACGTCCAGGGCCAGCTCGGCACCATCGGCGCCGACATGAACGTAATCCCCGCCTGGGACACGACCATCGGCTCCCGCGATGTCATCGTCGCCGTCATCGACACCGGCATCGACATCTCCCACCCCGACCTCATCCCCAACCTCTGGACCAACCCCGGCGAGATCGCCGGCAACGGCCTGGATGATGACGGCAACGGCTTCGTCGACGACGTCCACGGCTTCGACTTCGGCGAGGGCGACGGCAACCCGCAGGACGTCGAAGGCCACGGCACCGCCGTCGCCGGCGTCATCGGCGCTCAGGGCAACAACGCCCAGGGCGTCGTCGGCGTCAACTGGAACGTCTCGATCATGGGGCTGAAGATCGCCGACGCCTTCGGCCAGCTCAGCCTCGACGCCATCGTCGCCGCGCACGAGTACGCCACGATGATGATCGGTCGCGGCACCAACATCGTCGCCAGCAACAACAGCTACGGCGGCTACCAGCCCGCCTTCTACGCCGACGCCCCCGCGGGCTTCGACGCCGAGCGTGACGCCATCGAAGCGTTCGTCAGCACCGGTCGCGCCACCTTCGTCGCCGCCGCCGGAAATGACCAGTTCGACAACGACAACCCCAACTTCACCTCCTTCCCCTCGTCGTACAACATCCCCGGCGTCATCTCCGTCGCCGCCACAGACAACAACGACGCCCTCGCCGGCTTCACCAACTTCGGCCAGCAGACCGTGACCCTCGCCGCCCCCGGCTTGAACGTGTTCACCACCTCCGTCGGCGGCGGCTACCAGTTCATCAGCGGCACCAGCTTCTCCTCGCCCGCCGTTGCCGGCGCTGTCGCGCTGCTCCAGGCGGCGTACCGCGAGACGCACAACGGCCAGAACGCCTCGCCCGTCGCGATCCGCGAAGCCCTCATCAACGGCTCGGACCTCAAGGCCGCGATGCAGGGCAAGGTGCAGTCGGGCGGCCGCGTCAACGTCGCTCGCTCGCTCGAGCTCCTCAACATCGACGGCCCCGTCGTCCGCGGCGTCAGCCCCGGCCCCGTGACGGGCCAGCTGAGCTCCACGACGGGCCAGCCCGTCAACACTATCACCGTCACCTTCAGCCGCGACATCGACGAGGACAGCCTCTCCGCCGCGGCTGCGTCCCTCATCGGCGACGGCGCCGACAACATCTTCGGCAACGGCGATGATCGCACCATCCCGATCAGCGGCGTGGCGGTGTCGCCCACCGACCCCCGCGTCGTCACCTACACGCTCAACCTCTCGACCTTCGCGCAGTCGCGTCTCCCGATCGACAACTACCGCCTCACCCTCCCGGGCGGCGGTGGAGCGCCGATCAAGGACACCAGCGGCAACTTCCTCAACGGCAACTCCGCGGGCGGCACCAACCAGGTTTACAACTTCCGCGTCACCGCCGCCACGGGGGACAACGAGCAGAACGACACCCTCGTGACCGCCACGCCCGTCGCCTTCGACGCCGCGGGTCAGGCCAACTTCAACGGTGTCACGCTCGGCAATGGCCTCCAGGTGAACCTCGACGTCGATCTCTACCGCATCGATATGGCCCGCGCGGGCCTCATCACCGCCGAGATCTTCGCCAAGCGCCTCCCCGCCCCCTCGGCCCTGGACTCCTACCTCCGCCTCTTCGACGCCAACGGCGTCGAGATCGCGGCCAACGACCAGGCCTTCGGCCAGGACTCGTTCATTGACTTCTTCGTGTTCACCGGCGGCACGTACTACATCGGCGTGTCCGGCTTCGGCAACGATGACTACGACCCCGAGGTCGAGGGCAGCGGCACCTCACAGTCCCGCGGCGTCTACAACCTCCGCCTCAACGTCGCCCTCCAGAGCGACGACACGCAGACGTTCGTCTCCAGTGACCCCAACCTGCCCCGCCGCGTCCCGCCGACGATCGGCCAGACGCAGGGCACCAGCTCGTCCTTCATCGATATCTTCGATACCCGCCAGATCCTCGACCTCAACATCAAGTTCGACATCACCCACGAGTTCGACCAGGACCTCAAGATCAGCCTGATCGGCCCCGACAACACGACCATCGTTCTGGTGAACAGCCGCGGCAGCAATGGCCAGAACTTCACCAACACGATCCTCAACGACGAGGCCGCGAACTCGATCACGACCGCCAGCGCCCCCTTCACCGGCACCTTCCGCCCCGAGCAGAACCTCGGCGCCTTCGACGGCAAGGTCGCCGCCGGCCGCTGGACCATCGTGGTCCAGGATCAGCGCAACCTCAACAGCGGCTTCCTGAACAGCTGGTCGCTCGAGTTCACCTTCAAGAACAACATCTTCGGGCCCTTCGAATCCAACGAAACGCTCAACAGCGCCAAGCCGCTGGCCGAGATCGCCGGCACCGGCGTCGCGACCCGCACCGCCTTCATCGGCGACGGCGCGTTCGGCACGCTGGACCGCGATATCTACCGGTTCACGGTCAACCCGGGCACCACGCTCAATGCGGTGCTGACCTCCACCAGTTCCTTGAACGGCGCGATCCGCCTCTTCGATGCCACCGGCAACCAGGTTCTCTTCAGCAGCCCGGCCACGAGCAACAGCGCCCTGATCGAGAACTACGTCTTCGCCAACAGCGGCGTGTACTACCTCGCCGTGTCCGAAGGCGCGAACACCACGTACGACCCCACGGTGGGCGCCAGCGGCACCGTTGCCGCGACCACCGGCGGCTACACCCTGACCGTCAACATCTCTGCCGGCGTCTCCGACCCCGGGCAGGTTCTCACCGGCAACCCGCTGAGCACCGGCGTCAACACCGGCTCCACGTTCGGCCAGACCAACAGCGCCAACACGCAGTTCGTCGGTCTGCGTTTCAACGGCGTTGACTTCCTGCCCACCGAGAGCGGCCCCGACTCCTTCCTCGGCCTCGTCGTCGACGGCAACAGCTTCACCAACTCGCTCCAGAACGGCAACGAGCTCGCCTTCGCCCTCACCAACTCCAGCGACGACAAGAACAACCGCCTCACCAGCCGCACCAGCTTCCGCGGCCTGGATATCGCCCGCACCTTCTCCTACGGCGTCAACGACTCCTTCGTCGCGATCGACGTCTACCTGACCAACACCACCGGCAGCATCATGTCCAACGTCGGCTGGATGGAAGGGTTCAACCCCGACCAGGGCGTCGCCCTCGGCGAGGACAACGACCAGACCGCCAACGACGTTGTCGGCGGCAAGGTCGCGCGTGCGAGCTACGTCAACAACCAGTTCGCCGATGGCCTGACGGTCGCCCTCGCGGCGGTCGCCTCCGACACCCGCGCGAAGGCCACCGTCATCGACTCCGATACGGTCGTCCGAGACCCGTCCATCCTGCTCGCGCAGGCAAGCAACGACCCCAACGGCACCGTCTCCGACTCGCAGCTGGCCCTGTCGTACAACCTGGGCAACATCGCCCCGGGCGCGACGACCACCATCCGTTACTTCATCTTCGTGGGCAACACCCCCGACGCCGTGAGTGACCAGGTCGATGCCGTCAACAACAACACTGGCGAAGGCCACCTCGCCGCCAACCCCGCGGCGCCCGCCGACGAGGCGCTCAACACCGGCACCGCTCCCGCGGCCTCCGTGCCCACCCTCCCCTACCGCGTCTACTACCCCGAAGGCTTCTTCGGTGACAACATCTTCACCTTCCTCCCCATCGCCAACATGAGCGATCAGCCGGCCCGCGTGTACGTGATCGCCCGCTACGAGACGGGCAACCGCGACCAGCTCGTCGGCTCCCTCACGCTCAAGGCCAACGCCCGCAGCGGCCTCACGATCACGACTCCCGAGCTCTTCCAGGAGGGCGCCGCCCTCGCTGGCCGCGTGAATGCTCCCTTCGCCCTCGAGGTCCGCTCCGACCGCCCGGTCGCGGCGACCTTCAGCCACTACGACCTGGGCATCCTCGCCGGCCGCCAGGCCGCCATCGGGGAGTCCTTCACCTCAGTTACCTCCACCACATGGAGCTTCGGCAGCGTCACCAAGCAGCTCGACGGCAACTCCGACTTCATCGTCTTCTTCAACCCCTCCGACGTGCTGACCAAGGTCACCGGCCGCTACTACCCCAGCAGCGGCGGCGCCCCCTTCGAGTCGATCTTCAACCTCCAGTCCAACCGCCGCGGCGGCTGGGCCGTCAACGACCTGACCCTCTCCAACAACTACACCTTCACCCAGTCCTACACCCTCAAGTCCGACCTCGCCATCACCTTCAGCCGCCAGAGCACCGGCATCACAACCATCAACGGCCAGCAGATCGCCGAAGGCACCGTGCTCCCCGCGGGCACCGTCATCAACTCCGGGTCCGTGCTCGCACGCGGCAACGCGATGCCAAACGACACCTACGGCGTCACCCTGACCTCCGACGAGGAGATCGTGGCCGCCCTCTCGCACTACAACTACAGCGAGTTCAACGCCGCCGGTAGTGTGGGCAGCGCCGGCAATGGTGCAACCTCCGGCGTCATCCCCGAGGGCCAGTTCGGCACCAACAGCGAGTCCGAGACCGTCGCGGCCCTCAACTCCACCAACTCCAGCGCGAACGTGAAGGTCACGTTCCTCTTCCAGAACGGCGCCTCGGTCGCCGCCCAGCTCACCGTCCCCGCCAACTCGCAGCGCAGCCTCAACACCGCCGACATCCAGAACTTCCCGACCAACCAGCCCTACGCGGTCTTCTACGAGTCCCTCAACGACGTGCCAGTCACGCTCAACGTCCTCACCCGCGCCTACGGCGACGCCGAGAGCAGCACCGTCGCCACCCAGGCCTTCACGGTCTGGGGCTTCGGCGAAGGCTTCCGCCCCGGCGACAACGACGTCCCCCAGCACCCCGGCGTCATCGAGAACCTGCGTCTCTTCAATCCCTCCGACCAGGACATCACCGTCGAGATCACCATCGGCTACGACGGCCTCCCCGGCAGCGAGACCGTCCGCCGCGTGCTGCCCGCGGGCCGCATCACCGTGTTCAACATGGACCAGTTCGTCACCGGCAGCCGCCGCCTGACCCCGCAGTGGTACGGCACCCGCATCAAGGCCCCGACCCCGATCGTGGCCTACATGGACCACTACGACCGGGCCTTCCTGGGCCTCGTGCCCGACCCCGTCGTGGGCGCCGCCTTCGGCACGCTGGGCACGCCCATCGGCCGCGCCAGCCCCGTGGGCTGATCAGAGCCTGATCCGAACTCACAACACCCTCAAGGGGGCCGCCGCAGGGCGGCCCCTTTTCAATTCCACCGCTGGCGTCGAATGAATGTTCGCCGTCAACGCGGGGCCCCACCTACTATCCGAGTCCTCTCTAGAGGGCGTAGCTCAGTTGGTAGAGCAGCGGCCTTTTAAGCCGTCGGTCCAGGGTTCGAGTCCCTGCGCCCTCATTCACCGGCCTCTGCCGGACGCATCAATAACGTGGGACAGGGAAGGGTGACCGCTTTGACGAAGGTGCTGCACGCGAACTGGTCCGAGGGCATCTTGCACCTCTGGGCCGAAGACCCCGCTCAACTGAACACCCCAAAAAGCGCGATGCCCGCTGAGCCCGGCCGCGCACACCCGCACCCCTTCGTCGCCGACGTGGACGCGCTGAAGCACGCGACCGCGCTGCCCGATGCTCTCCCCGGCGTGGTGACCCTTCGCCTGCCCTCGATCGCCGGCAAGCCGATGCCCAGCTCATCCCTCTCCCGCCTCATGGGCCTGGTCGTCTCGGACGACGGCGAGCCCCGCGGCCCGGTCGACGTGGCCACCTTCGAGGTCCACACGCTCGCGTTCCCCGCGCCCCTCGCGGCGCCGGTGCTCCTGTCCCTCGCCGACCGCATCACCGAAGAGGCCCACCTCTCCACCAACGGCAACCGCGCCCTCGTCGCCGGCTCGAGCGTCGAGTACTTCGCGCAGACCGCCCGCCTGGCGCTGCACCTCCTCAGCCAGCAGCGCTTCGTCCCCGCGCTTCTCCAGACCTCCACCGGCGAGCTCGAGGCGCAGTGGGAAGCATGGGTCAGCGACGAAGCCTCCTCCAGCCGCGTCGCGCGCCTCGTCGCCGCGATGCCCCCCGCCGCGCGGGCCGTGCCCGACCGCTTCCGCCACGAGCCCTGGCCCATCACCGAAGACTTCCTCCACGCCATCACCGACGCCGAGTGCCGCCGCCCGCTCTTCGCCGAGAACTTCGCCGAGTCCGTCGAGGACAAGCCCCTCACCGACCCGCACGTTCTCTGGCTCCAAGGCCTGCTCACCTCCAAGCCCCAGGTCATCGCCAACCCCGCGATGCGCTCCGACCTCAACAAGCGCGTCCGCTCCTGGCTGGGCGTGCTGGAAGAGCGCGGCGCCAGCTCCTCCTGGCGCCTCATGCTCAAGCTCAGCGAGCCGATCGTCATGGCCGCCGACGCGACGCCCGACCCCGAAGACCCCATCTGGACCCTCTCCTTCCACCTCCAGAGCGTGGACCAGCCCTCCCTCATCCTCGACGCGGCCGACGTCTGGCTCCTCACCGGTGACAGCGTGACCGTCATGGGCCGCCGCCTCGAGCAGCCGCAGGAGCTTCTCCTTGGCGAGCTCGGCCGCGCCTCCCGCTTCTACCCGCGCATGGAAGAAGCCCTCGGAGAAACCGAGCCTGAATCGCTCCAGGTCTCCACGCGCAAGGCCTACGAGTTCCTCCGCGAAGTCCGCCCCATCATGCTCGAGCAGGGCTTCGGCGTCGAAGCCCCGACGTGGTGGGACTCCCCCACCGCCCGTCTTGGCGCCAAGCTGCGCCTCGAGAGCGACGAGAACATCGACCCCTTCGGCGACGGCGGCACCGGCCTGACCAACGCCGCGCGGGCCCAGCTCGGCCTCGCCTCCCTCATCAACTACAAGTGGGAGATCGCGGTCGGCGACACCACGCTCTCGCTGCACGAGTTCGAGCAGCTCGCCAGCAAACGCACGCCCCTGGTCCGCATCAACGGCCGCTGGGTCGAGATCCGCCCCGAGGACGTCCACGCCGCCATCAAGTTCATCCGCGAGAACCCGGGCGGCAAGATCCGCCTCGCCGAAGCGATGCGCCTCGCCTACGCCAGCGACCTCAAAACCACAGGCATCCCCGTCGTGGGCCTCGAGGCCAGCGGCTGGCTCCAGGCCTTCCTCAACAGCGAGTCCTCCTCGCGCCAGGTCGAGCAGCTCCCGCCCCCCAAGTCCTTCCACGGCACGCTCCGCCCCTACCAGGCACGCGGCGTCTCCTGGATGGCCTTCCAGGAGACCCTCGGCTTCGGCGTCTGCCTCGCCGACGACATGGGTCTTGGCAAAACCGTCCAACTCCTCGCCCTCATCGCGCACGAACGCGAAGTCGCCGAAGAGCAGCTGCGCCTCACCTCCACGACCGAAACCTCCGAGACCCTCGCTAGCAGACTCGTCGAGCCCGCGCCCGACGCCTTCGCTTCCGACGCAGCCGCCACGCCCGTTCCACCCCTCACCGGCTCCCGCTCACTCGTCCCGCCCACTCTCCTCCTGGTCCCCATGTCCGTCGTCGGCAACTGGATCCACGAGTCCCGCCGCTTCTGCCCGGACCTCCGCCTCCTCATCCATCACGGCATCGGCCGCCTCCAGGGCCTGGACTTCCTCAACAAGGCCGTGGACAGCGACCTCGTCGTCACCACCTACGCCCTCGCCCACCGCGACCGCGAGCTGCTCAAGCAGGTCAAGTGGGGTCGCGTGGTGCTTGACGAGGCGCAGTACATCAAGAACCCCTCGGCCAAGCAGAGCCAGGCCGTGCGCAGCTTCGACGCCGCCAAGCGCGTCGCCCTCACCGGCACCCCCGTCGAGAACCGCCTCACCGAGCTCTGGTCCATCATGGACTTCTTGAACCCCGGCTACCTCGGCACCCCCGGCAACTTCCGCACCCGCTTCGCCGTGCCCATTGAACGCTACCGCGACAAGGCCCGCGGCGAGCAGCTCCGCGGCCTTATCCGCCCCTTCGTCCTCCGCCGCCTCAAGAGTGACCCCCTCGTCGTCGCCGACCTCCCCGAAAAGGTCGAGAGCCGCGAGTACAGCTACCTCACGAGCGAACAAGCCTCCATGTACGAGTCGTGCGTCAAGCGCATGCTCACCGAAGTGGACGAAGCCGAGGGCATGCAGCGCCGCGGCCTCGTGCTCGCCGCGCTCGTCAAGCTCAAGCAGATCTGCGACCACCCCTCGCTCATCCTCAAGGACTTTGGCGACAACCCGACGCAGCCCGCCGATCCGTCCCGCAGCGGCAAGTGCATCCGCACCATGGAAATGGTCGAGGAGCTCCTCGCCGAGGGCGACCAGGCCCTTATCTTCACCCAGTTCCGCGAGATGGGCCACCTGCTCGAGTCCATGCTCCGCCACAAGACCGGCAAGGACATCCTCTTCATCCACGGCGGCACGACCCAGCAGCAGCGCCAGGCCATGATCGACCGCTTCCAGAAGGCCGACGGCACCGCCCCCATCCTTCTGCTCAGTCTCCGCGCCGGCGGCGTCGGCCTCAACCTCACCGCCGCGACCCACGTGTTCCACTTTGACCGTTGGTGGAACCCCGCCGTGGAGAACCAGGCGACCGACCGTGCGTACCGGATCGGTCAGACCCGCACCGTGCAGGTCCACAAGTTCGTCATCCGCGGCACGCTCGAAGAACGCATCGACCAGATGATCGAGAGCAAGACCGAACTGGCGGAGAACATCATCGGCGCCGGCGAAGCCTGGCTCAGCGAACTCAACACCGACCAGCTGCGTGACATCCTCACGCTGCGGAATGACGCGGTGGAAGACGAGGTCTGACGCGCCTATGGCCCCGTGCCGTTCAGCCCCCTCCTGATTTGCAGCGGTTAACTGGACTCGCCCGCCGCATCCCCTAACCCTTAAGACTGGCCCCAATCTGGCCCGCCCTTGAGCCACGACCGGAACCCTTCGTGACCGACCCGACCCCGAAACCCAGGACGCCGTTCACACGCTCGGCGCACACGCCCCCG
>Ga0208492_1001310_pt1 | contig 15947 bp, 15 predicted proteins | sample Subbioar_CSW14AB_FD_184820 | JGI IMG/M metagenome (GOLD analysis project Ga0208492, IMG submission 184820) | Serpentinite rock and fluid subsurface biosphere microbial communities from McLaughlin Reserve, California, USA - CR12Mar_CSW14AB (SPAdes) | ecosystem: Environmental > Terrestrial > Deep... | reverse complement strand
GGGGGGGGGGGTGGGCATTGCGCTAAGCGCTTGTCGGCACTGGCAACGAACCGCCAGCGGCACGATGCCACCCGCCTATGTGACAGCTCCGCGGACCCTCAACGTCATTGGTAGTGAAAGCCTGCTTGACTGATTCGTCAGACAATGGCATACTGGCAAACCAAGGGGGATCGAATGACTACGCCCAGTCAGGTTCAGAGTCGTTGGATTCAGTGGCAGAATCCTCGCGTATTCTGGAGGCGTCTGGTTTCGACCCGTGAGCGACGGCTGTTCACCATCGCATTTGGAAATACGGTAACCGTGGTACACCCGACTTTGCGGCTGCCCGCAAAGTTTGCGTTCGGATTCCTGATTCGACTGTTCCGTTGGGTTGACGGCGTCGCCTACCTCAACATGCTCCCACAAACTGTTGAGTTCGAGTGGGATCAGCTTGTTTCCCAAGACGGCGTCCCACTGCGGGCACGACTTGGCGCGGTCCTGCAGGTGCGTGACAACTTCGGTGCGCCCCCGATGGTAACGGGGAGCGACACGGCGACCGAGTTCCTGATGAAGTCTGTGTGCTTGGACCCGATCGGCCAGGAACGCATGTTCCGGGACCGCGTCGTTGTGGCGCTCCAGCGAACCTGCGTGAAGTGGAGTTACAGCGAGATCTCCAAAAATTTGCATGGTCTCGCGGATGACGTCGTTGCATTGATGAGATCATCGATGTCGTCGGATGACCCGGCGCCATTCATCCTGAAACAGTTGATTGTGTACGAGCTCGCCGCCACAAATGAGCAGCTCGCACAGTCTGCGCTTGAGATCGCTCGCCTCAAGGCCGCCACCGCAGTCGCCGTCGAGGAGAAGAACTTCAGGGTGGCCGAGGCTAACGCCGCGGTGGCCGGGTCGGTCATCGAGGCGAAGGCGGAGAAGGATCGCCAGTTCGCAGTTGCTGAGTTTAAGGAGGAGTTTGCGCGGATCGCGAAGGATGAGGCTGGTCGGTGGGTGTTGTTCCCTGGCGCAACACACTCGCTGGAAATGGCCAAAGTTGAGTCGGATCGAGAGCGTGAGAAGTCTGTGGCGGATCGTTGGACAGCCGTCACTACAGCGGCTCTTCAGGGGGCAGAAAATGCCGCCGAAAGAAAGAAAATCTACGAAGTTGCGGCGTTCGGGCCTGAGCAAAGTTCAGAACCGCCGAAACTTGCTCCAGGTAAGTCGCACAACACTTTGACTCCGCCGAGCGAACCTCCGAAGAGTCACTGAAGTCACGGGCTAAGCGCGGCCGGTGGCAATGGTGGTAAATGAATCAGGCAGCGCTCTCAGGGGTTGGCGTGGGTGCGTGGCCGCCAGTTGCATGCAGTCAGGTCTGCCGTGCCACCAGTCCGAGTTCTATTTCAGGACGGACTGACTACCGGACCACTACCGATCCCTGAATCCCTCAGGCACCCCAATCGTTTCCCAACAGACACGGTTCCGACGCCACTAAGAGCCCCTGACCCGCGTGATTTGCCACAAGTGGTACCCGCCCGAAACCAGGCCTAGTATGATGGGAATAGTCAACAGGCGGCCATGGAGGAACAAATGGCAACCGAACTCGAACTTTTGACGGAAATCCGGGACTTGCTGCAGATCATCGCGGAACCGCAGATTGCCGAGCGTGATCGTCGGCTGCGCGAAAGTCTACGTACTGCCGTCGGCCGAAGCCCCAACGGCCAGAAGGCCGTGTTGCTGATGGACGGCTCGCGCAAACAGGCCGACATCGTCAAGGAGGGTGGGATCGGCAAGGGGCAGTTGAGCCCGCTGGTCAAGACCCTCACGGAATTGAAGTTGATCTCCAACAACGACGGAAAGCCGCGGTTGCTGATCCCAATACCCGCGAACTTCTTTGAGAATGGGGCGAAGGAATGAGCGATAATTCGGCGCAGCTTCTGGAAGCCGTGAACGAGATGCGAGAACTCCTTCGCCTCATGGCCGAGCCCGCCATTGCCGAGCGCGACAAGAAGCTCCGTGCGTCGCTCCGAGAGATAGCCGGCAGCCCGACCGGGAAAAAGGCGAAGGCCGTGTTGCTGATGGACGGCTCTCGCACCCAGAAGAGCATTATCAGCAAGTGCGGCATCAATCAAGGCGATCTGAGCAAGCTCGTCACGAAGCTGAAGGCGGCCAACCTGGTCCCGGGCGATGGGAAACAGCCGAAGCTGGCCATCTCGATTCCGCAGAATTTCTTCGAGAATGGGGAGTCGGGGACACGGAATGGGTGATACAGACATGGCACTTCTGGCAACGATGCAAGAGATTCGGAATTGGGTCAGGGCTGCCGCTTACCCCGGCGTGAGGAAGCTGCTCGAAGAGGCGCTGCCTGAGGCCAAGCTCCGCGCCGCCTATCAGATGCTCGACGGTACCGTGTCTCTCGATCAGGTCCGTGTGGCGTGCAAGATGAGCCCGAACGTCGTTGGCGCGCTTGCCCAGCGATGCATTGCTATGGGCCTGATGGAGCTCACGGAAGACAAGCGGCGAGTGCGGCTGTTTGATTTGAACGACTTTGGGCTACTCGGGGCCGGCGACGAGGGACAGGAGCGGGCAACGAATGGTCGGCAAGCCAAGCAAAAATAAGCTCGAGGTCTCCTCCGATCAGCTGAGAGCGGAGTTGTCCGAGATCAAGGACCGTGTTGGCGCTCTTGAGACGATCGCCAGCATTGCAAACAAGTCCGTGGTCGAGGCGTACGTGCGAGAACACCTCACCAGTGACAAGGGCAAACAGATCATGGCCGAGTGTGCCACGCCGCGAACGCGTCAGCACCTGATCGCGAAGTTCAGCTTTCCAACACGACAAGCGCTGGATTACTACCTCAACCCGCTGCGGGAAGACCACCTCCTCCACCAGCACTTTGACGACGACGGAACCCAGACCTTCGAGTGGAGCTATCTGTTCAGGAGGCTCCCGAAGAAAACGGTGAAGGAAATCTTGAATGTGTCCGCCTGAGGCCGCACCGTCCGCATGGGCGGAAGTGTTTGTGGGTGCCGCTGGTAACTTGATCGGCGGGTTTGCTGCGTCGGTGCTGTGGTGGCTAGTGTGGCTGCGATTCGAGCGTAGGCGATCGCGGGACGCGGTCGCCCAGAAGAAGAATGCCATTGCGCTCGAGGTCGCGAAGACTCGTGCTTGGCTGCGTCTGCTCAAAGAGGACACCAACCGCGCCTCCCCGACTTTGGCCGGTCGTGGAGCAGGAGTTCTTGGGGCGCTGGTCCGTCTCGGCCCGGATATAGCTCCGGGGCGCAGTTTGGAGCCACAACTCGGCGAACTCGAACACCGGCTGGGGATGGTTGAAGCCGCTGCAGCGCGCCTATTCGTGTCGACAACCGGGCCAGCCACCGCGTTGCGCGGCAACGAGGATGAACTCGAAGAACTCCCGAAGATCGTGGCCTCGGAAGCGAGCGCCGCGATGAAGGCGCTGGGAGAATTCGAACGGTCCGTACTGTCGGCCGTGTAGCAGTCGCCTCCCGCCGTTTACCCCCCAGCACTCCCCTCCCCGCCCGGCAACGTCATGCTCCACGGGTCGAGGTAGTCGTCGATGGCTTTGCGGGTGATGGGGTTGCCGTGGACGTCCTTCTGCTTGCCGTCCACGAGGGCTTCGTAGGCGAGCTGGCGGACGGTTTTGCCCTGCTTGAAGGCGTCCTTGGCGAGCGCGGCGGAGGCGTCGTAGCCGATGACGGGGACCAGCGAAGTACACATGGCCAGCGAGCCTTCGATGAGGCTCTTGCAGCGGTCTTCGTCGGGTTTGAGGTCGGCGAGCAGGTTCATTGTGAAGACGTCGCAGGCGCGGGCGAGGAGGTGGATGGAGTCGAGCAGGTTCGCGGCCATCATGGGCATGGCGACGTTCAAGTCGAGCAACGAACCCACGCCGCCCAACCCGCCGGTGGTGATGGCCGCGTCGTTGCCGATGACCTGGCAGCAGACCATGATGGCGGCTTCGGCGATGACGGGGTTGGTCTTGCCGGGCATGATGGAGGACCCGGGCTGCACGGCGGGGAGCACGAGCTCGCCGATGCCGCAGCGCGGCCCGCTCCCCAGCCAGCGGATGTCGTTGGCAATCTTGGACAGGCTCACCGCGATCACCTTCAGCTGCCCGCTGGCCTCGACGACGGCGTCCTTGGCGTGCTGGGCCTCGAAGTGGTTCTGGCACTCGCGGAAGTGGACGCCGGTCTGCTTGGTGAGCTCGGCGGCGACCATCTGGCCGAAGTCCTCGTGGGCGTTGATGCCGGTGCCCACGGCCGTGCCGCCGATGGGGAGCTCGCTGAGGGTGTGGAGGGCGCGGTGGAGGCGCTCCTCGGCGTGCCGCATCTGGCTGGCGTAGCCGCTGAACTCCTGGCCCAGGCGGATGGGGGTGGCATCCTGAAGATGCGTCCGGCCGATCTTGACGATCTTGTCCCAGGCCTTGGCTTTGGATTCGAGGTCGGCGGCCATGGCGGCGACGGCGGGGAGGAGCTCGTCCTGGATCATGATGGCCGCGGCGAGGTGGATGGAGGTGGGGAAGGTGTCGTTGGAGGACTGCCCCATGTTGACGTGGTCGTTGGGGTGGACGCCGCCCTGCTTGATGTAGGCGGGGTCCTTGGACTTGCCGATGGGGTTGTGTGAGCGGACGGCCGTGAGGTTGGCGATGACCTCGTTGGCGTTCATGTTGGTGGAGGTGCCCGAGCCGGTCTGGAAGATGTCGATGGGGAAGTGTTTTTGGAGGCCGCCGAGGGAGGAGAGGCCGTCGTGGATCTCGTGGCACGCCTCGACGATGGCCTTGCAGCGGGCGGTGTCGAGGCGGCCGAGCTTGTGGTTGACGGTGGCGGCGGCGGCCTTGAGGAGGCCGTAGGCCCGGATGATGGGCTCGGGGACTGGGCGGCCGGAGATGGGGAAGTTGAGGACGGCCCGCTGGGTGGAGGCGCCGTAGAGGACGTCGTGGGGGACGGGCATCTCGCCCATGGAGTCGCGTTCGAGCCGGGAGGAGTTTTGGGCAATGGGCAGTGGGGAATGGGCAATGGGGAAAGGCGCGGCGGGGGCCTTTTTGGATGCCTTCGCGGCGGGCTTCGTGGGCTTCGCGGGGGCGGGCTTCTTCTTGGTCTTGGGCATGAAGAGAGTGTAGTGGGGGCGCGGAAGGGGATGAGGCAGGGTCAGTACTTCGTGAAGTAGACCGTCAGCACGACCGTCACGCCGAGGAGCCAGTTGATGATCGCGCCTATGACGCAGATCGCGGCCACCGTTGGCCAGCGCGGCGGGCGCCGCTGGTGGAGCGCAAACGCCCATGCCATCGGCGCATAGGCCGCGGGCGCACCCGCGATTCCGATGAGCCACGCGAAAAACCAAGGACCGCCAGGGAAACCGAATAGGTCGGAACGGTCGTTCGCAACAGCAATAATCCAGAGCAGCGTAGGCAGAGGCAGCAACAAGGCAGATCGGCTCGCAATGCGCCTAACACGGTCAACGCATTCAAGCACGGCGGCGTCAACGGGCGCGCCGCACTCAGGACATAGGGTCGCCGTGGCGATGGGGTAGCCGCAGCCGGGACAGTGCCCCGGGCGGGCTCGCGCTGCACGGATGAACGCAAAAAACCCCATTAGGGGTTGGCCGTGCAGAGCGGGTCAGGCGTGGGGCCGTCGCAGCAGATGCACGCCGCCCGCTGAGCGTCGTCAAATGCCCCGCTACCACCGTAATGCACCGCCAGATAAAAGGCCTTCGCGTGCTGGCGGCAGACCCAGCGGTTGTACGCTCCCCACAAGTCTTCGCAGCCCACCCCCATACAGATGAAGAAGCTCATGTCACAGACCATCTTGCTGGTGTTGCAGGTACCGTAGCAGTTGTCGTGCGTGCTGCAGCAGGGCCCGAAAGTGGTCCAGCGGTATGGCGAGCACGCGGCGATGCCTCTGGATCGCCAGTCGCTGCCGCATCCGTTGGGCGCGGGCACGGTGTACCCCGGCCTTGGGCGTGAATCCGTGCAGCCCGGGAACGCCATGACGGCGAAGTTCAGCGCCGCTGCCTGCTCGATGGAATAGACGGCTTCACTGAGAACGACGCAGGAATCGCACACTACGTCGGGCGTCGCGACCTGCATGGACCCGATCACGTCCGCGATGACGTACTGACCAACCATGTCCGGACTGTACATCTGCTCGGCCTCGGCCATGCTCCACACTGAGCAGGCGTCCCCGCAGAAGAACGCCTCGTCAGGGACCACGGCCACCTCAGCTGTCGCGTCATTGAGCACCCGGTCGAGGTCCTCACCGGTGATTGCCGTGTCACCGTCCACATCCGCACGGGGCTCGTTGTTGGCCGCCAGATCGAAGAAGAGGAGGGCGTCATCAATATCGACGACTGCGGAGTTGTCGAGGTCGGTAGGAACATAGAGCCGCTTTTGCTGCTCGCGGGCATCGCGGGCGAGCTTGGGCATCGCGCCATCGATGAGCCGCAGGTGCTTCCCCGACGCGCCCGCCACGATCAGCGTCAACTCGCGGTCAAGGCAGGCTCGGTCCATTATCCGAACAGCAAGGTCGAGTGTCCCGTCCTCGTCCTGGTCGGGGATGACGGCTGCACCCAGCGCGCCGTACGCGCCTAAGAGTCCGGGCGAGGTCCACAGCAGGTCCCCGGTCGTACCGCTGAAAAGGTGAACCGCGCCCACCGGCTCGTTGCCAGACAGGAAGGCAGGGGCCAGCATCACCACATCGACCTGGCCATCCCCGCTCAGGTCCGGCGTGCCCATCGAGCCGAGCCCGAACAGGGAGAACGGGGCCTGCGCTGGGATCAGCGACAGAATGGTGCCTGGGGCCGCGCCGGACATAACCGCCCAGTCGCCGGTGTTCCCGGTGGGTAAGACCCGGTCCTCGAGACCATCCCCGTCAACATCGAACACGTATGCCTGAGCGTCTACTCTGGCGGAGAAGCAGGTGAGGGCGATGCACACGAGTGTTCCGACCAAGCGGTTGTACATTCGGCAGTTCTCCTGGGACTTCTTCTAGACTATCAGCGCGTTCTCGCGAACGCAAGCTGGCCGCCGGGCGCAAACGTCCCGCCTGGCGCTTCTTCACCCGCCAGCGCGGCGGTCGGTTGAACCAAGGGACTTTGCAATGTCAGGCACGGCTTGTTTCAGGATGTCCTGAAGGGTCCCGGCGTACGCCTTCTCGTACTCCTGCGCGCTTGCCACCACGGCCGGTTCAACGTGCTTGCCCTGATAGGTCTTTTCGAGCAGCAGTCGCGGGCCTGATCGAACTGTGACAGTCACCCTGACGTTGGGGTCGTAGGTCATGTAGAGGGTGGTGTAGAGCTCCGTCAGCTCTCCCGTCACCACGAAGTCAGCTGGGGAGGCTTGCCCCGGTTCCTTGCAGGTGACGGCGAGGCCCGCCGCGGTGAGCTCTGTGACAAACGCCTGGGTGACCCATTCGGCACCGCACTGCCCGGGCTTGAGCAGCACCTTTGCGGTCTTAGAACCGAACCCGTTGCGAACGTCGCCGACGAGTTGTTTCTCGTTGCGCGCATCTACGAACTTGGCGGGTGGCATCGATTCGCCGTCGCTCTGGACGGCGCAATCGATGGTGGGGGCCATCGGCCGCGGCGATTGAGGGCACCCGGCCAAGGCGACTTGGTCGGCTCCGCCCAGGTGTCGGGAGGACGCAACTCGCGCGCTGGTGAAACTTGACCGACACCAGTCAGGCCGAGGGACTTCCGTTCCGAGCACCTCCGGTGCTCAAGAGCGGCCACTATTTTTGAAATCTGTGGCCATGTTGTTGCGCTGCATGGCCATGTTTTTGAAATCGATGGCCACACTTTTGGACTGCATGGCCATTCTTTTGGACTCGATGGCCATGTTTTTGAAATCTGTTGCGCTCGATTTGCGCCGCATGGCCATGTTTTTGAGTTGTGTGGCCATGTTTTTGCGCTGCGCGGCGGCTCGGCGCGGTCGTGGGGCGATCATGGCGGGGCTCGGCGCGTGGGAGTGGCGCGGTTGTGCGGGTTGTGCGGCCGGTGTGGGCACGAAAATCACCGGAGCACGATTGACCACTGTTGCGATCAAGCGGAACCGGCGATGAACACACGGCCGCTTGGCGATCTCCACCGCGTCGCCACCGTGACGCGGAGAGCACTGCGGTGGGTTGGCGGCGTCCGCCAACGAGACCAAGATGGCGGCGTGAGGAAAGCGGAGGTCGGAAGCCGGAAGTCGGAAGTGAAGTACACAAGGCCCGGCGCACCACAGGTGGAGCGCCGGGCCTGCTCGTTGTGACTCAGGACTCAGGACTCAGGGCTTTGCCCGTCCCCGTCCCCGTCCCCCCTCAGCAGCTCCCGCCGCCCAGCACGCGGAAGAAGGCCTCGATGTCGGCGTCGGTGCCGTAGTCGCCGTCGCCGTTGAAGTCGGCGCCCAGCACGTAGCAGGTGGGGCAGCAGTCCCCGCCCAGGCAGGCGAAGAAGGCTTCGATATCGGCGTCGGTGCCGTAGTCGCCGTCGTTGTTGAAGTCGGCGGAGCAGTAGCCGGGGTCGATGGGCGGGAGGTTCGAGAGGTACTCGTGCATCTCCAGGGTGAGCTCGGGGCCGATGTCGATGGGCGGGGCGCCGTTGGCGTAGTGGGGCGAGGTTCGGAAGTCGTAAATGAGGTTGTTCCAGTCGTCGTGGCCCAGGAGCAGCTGCCCGGAGGGGTTGTTGGTGGCGTCCAGCGCCACGTTGAGGTTGACCGACACCAGCCCCGCGTCGATCACGCCGTTGCAGTTCCAGTCCACCGGGTCGCCCAGGTTGAGCGAGGCCCAGTGCGTGCAGGAGAAGAGCGGTGCCGGGCACAGGCCCGTGCCGCCCAGCACGGTGAAGGGCAGCCGGGGGGCGAGGACAAACTCGCCGATGCCCGCCGTCTCACTCAGGGCCGACTCCAGCAGCGGCGGGGCGGGGTGGTCGGAGAACCCCAGCTGCCAGGTGCCGACGGGGTTGAAGCTGGGGTAGGGCATCTGCCAGAGGTAGTTCATGACGCTGAAGTAGTTGGGCTTGAACAGGATGTCGTCCCCCCCGCCGTGGCGCAGGCCCAGGGCGTGGCCGAGCTCGTGCATGAAGGTGCCCGCCTGAACTTCCTCGGTGCCGCCGGGGTTGCCCGAGGTGTCGGGGAAGGCTCCCAGGGAGACGATGAAGTCGTTGCACCCGAAGCCCTCGGCGATGCCGCTGATGTTGCTGTCCAGGATGCGGTCGCCGAAGATGCAGTAGCGGTAGACCTTGAACTTGGCCTGTCTTTTGGCCGTCCAGTTGGGCGCGTCGGCGCGCTCGGCGGCGGTGCCGAAGTACACCACCTTGTCCTGCTGGAAGTCGAGCAGGCCGTTGGGGTAGGGCCGCCGGGGCAGGGCCATCTCATCGCGCTGGATGTGCAGGGCGATGCCGGGCAGGCCCCCGGGGGGCGCGGCCACCGGCGCGGCGGCGAAGACGGCCTTCACCAGGTCCAGCGCCTGGGGCGTCGGCACGCGCCCGGCCATGGCGTCAACCTCGACAAAGAGGTCCTTGCGGAGCGGGCTGGCGTCGGAGACCCCGTCGCCATTGGCGTCCAGGATGTAACGCCGCAGCACGCCCTGGGCGTCGAGGTAGGGGATGCCCTCCACCTCCCAGTTGTCGCACAGCCCATCCCCGTCGGCGTCGGCGCCCTCGCCCAGGTCGATCTCCACGATGAACCCGCGGCGCAGCCCCTGGTAGCGGCCCACGCCGCAGATGTGAATGGCGCAGCCGTCGAGCATCACGCCGGTGGCGGACCCGCCGCCGGTCGTGCTCAGGTCCCAGCCCGAAAGGTCGACACCGCGCTGGGTCAGGAAGGCAGAGAGCGGCACGACGCCCAGGTCGGCCCGCCAGAGCACCGCGCCCACGCCGTCGCCGGTGCCCACGATCACCGAGCCGTCGCCGCTCATCGCGTGGCCCACCGTGGCGGCGCTGCCGGGCGCCAGGCCGATGTCCTGGAACCCGCTTGAGGAGGTGCGGAACGTGCGGGCGCGGTTGGTGCCCGGGTCGTTGAAGGTCCCCCCCGCGATGCTTCCATCGTCGCTGATGAACAGGCCGAAGCCCGGGGTCCCCACCTCCTGGTACGCGCCGTTGGCGTAGATGAACGGGTAGCGGGTCACGGTGTAGGGGGGCAATGAGAGGCGATAGGAGACGGTGCCGACCATGGCGAACTGGTCGGCCGCGACCTCCGCAAAGGCCGCGGAGTACGAGCCCACCGGTCGCGCCACGATGGTTCCGCCCTGCCCGGACCCGTTCCAGAAGCACGGCTCGCCGTGGGGCGCGCCGGAGCCATTGGGGGGCTCGGTGGTCGTGACGCCGCCGACGATGATGGTGCCGTCGCCATTGACCCCGGAGACCGAGAACGACGTCGTGCCCGCGGGGGCCTGGATGTCCTGCACACCCGACAGCGCGGTCCAGACCTGATGCGTGGTGACCACGGTCATTCCGTTCTGGCTCATCCCGGCGGCGGTGCCGGGCAGGAGAGCCTGGCCGACGCGGTTGGGCCCCCAGCGGCCGACGCCCTCCACCAGGGTTGCGCCGTTGCCCAGGACGAACTGCCCGGCACGGCTCAGGTGCGAGGCCTGGGTCGTGGTCATGCCCGGGGCCGGGTTGAGCGGCGTGATGGAGGGCTGGGCGAGGGCGCGGGTGGTGAGGGCCCACAGCAGGGCGATCCCGATCGCCGCGGCCCGCCCCGGATTGTCACTGTGTGTCATGCCGTGGTCCTTTGCATTGTCTTTGACCCCGCCCGATCGTTGATGAGCGCCCCGAGTGTCGCACACTCTTGGAAAATAACACGAGCACATTCTGAGAAAGCGCGGGGCTCAGGCCGCCGCGTCGCGTTCGGGCGCTCGGTCTCCCTCAGCACGCCCCGCCCCCCAGCACCCGGAAGAAGGCCTCGATGTCGGCGTCGGTGCCCACGTCGCCGTCGGCGTTGAAGTCGGCGGAGCCGCAGGTGGGGCAGCAGTTGCCGCCGAGGCAGGCGAAGAAGGCCTCGATGTCGGCGTCGGTGCCGTAGTCGCCGTCGTTGTTGAAGTCGGGGGAGTTGACGATGAGGCGGAAGGGTTGAGTGAAGACGCCGCCGCAGGAGGTGGCGATGTAGGCGTCGTAGGTGGCGGTGTCCTGGGGCTGGGCGTTGCCGATGCGGATGCCAACGGGGCCGGCGTACTCGATGGTGGAGCCCCAGGGGGTGGGGCCGCTGGCGATGGTCGCGCCGTTGCGGCGGAGGGTGGCGGTGAGGGGCCAGTAGCCCAGGGCCGTGCCGAGGTAGGACTCCACGTCGTCGCCCACGCACGCGGCGTCGTCATCGGGCTGGCCGACGATCCACGGGATGTTGTCGACGGTGAAGCGGGCCCACGCGGCGGCGGGGATGTAGGGGAAGCCGGCGCGGGTGAAGAGGCCGCCCACGTGCAGCTCGTTGCGGTAGGGGGTGATGGTGTAGACGGGGCCGTCGACGCCGGAGCGCACGCCGTCCCAGGTGGAGCCGTTCCACGCGCCGATGCAGCGGGCGTGGCCGCCGCCGAGGTTTGAGAAGTCGCCGCCGACGTAGAGGCGGCCGTCGGGGCCGGTGGCCAGGGCGCGGATGGTGTTGTTGGAGCCGCCGGTGCCGATGGTGGAGTAGGTGGTGCCGTTGAACTTCGCGAGGTTGGGCGAGCCGCTGAGGCCGGGGAAGAGGCCGCCGATGATGAGCTCGTTGTTGTGGACGTGCAGGGCGTGGACGGTGCCCTGGAAGAAGCCGCCCACGATGGACCAGGTGGTGCCGTTCCAGCGTGCGAGCCCGCCGGAAGCGAGGCCGCCCGCGGCGGTGAAGCTGCCGCCCGCGTAGAGGAAGCCGTTGTAGACCTTGAGGGCGTAGCAGGGGCCGTTGACGCCGGTGATGCCGCCGCTGGTGAGGGGCTGCCAGTTGGTGTTGTCGAAGCGGGCGATGTTGTTGAGGGTGGTGGCGCCCGAGGCCGTGAAGGTGCCCGCGGCGTAGGTGTTGTTGTTGAAGCGTTCGATGGCGTAGACCGTGCCGTTGAAACCCTGGCCCATGGCGAACCAGCCGTTGTTGCCCACGAAGATGCCCTCGCGGTAGCGGACGACGTTGCTGACCATGATGCCGCCCGCGCCGCCGAAGGTGCCGCCGACGACGAGCTCGGGGTCGCCCGCGGGGCCGCCCACGACGTAGGACTTGAGGGCGCGGACGGTGCCGGTGATGGTGGTGACCTTGAAGGTTGCGTAACCCTGCCAGTCGGCGATGTTCCAGGCGTCCACGCCCGGGCCGGTGGGGTCGGCGCGGTTGTAGGAGGGCATCTGGAAGACCCCGCCCATGACGACGCGGCCGTTGAAGGGCGCGGAGGCGAAGACCTGCGGGGCGCTGGGGCTGAAGGGGGCCCACTGATCGTTGAGGAGCTGCATGATGCCCGAGGCGCCGCCGCCGGGGAGGTTCTCGCCCACGAGGCCGACGGCCACGAGGCGCGGCGGCACCGCGCCCGCGCCGTCGGGGTCCCAGTCGACGAAGCGCTCCAGCCACGGGTTGTCGCCGAACGCGCCGACCTTGGTCCACACAGAACCGTTCCACCACGCGGGCGTTGGGAGGTTGTTGTTGTTCACGGTCTGGTTGTGGCCGCTGGCAACGAGGCGCGGGAGGGTGGGACCGGCGGGGCCGTCGGGGTCCCAGGTGCCCACGCCGTAGTAGTACGCGCCGGGGGCGGTGCCGAGCGCGGTCCAGGCGCCGTCGCCGTACATCGCGAGGCCGGCGGCGGGGTTGCCGCCCGCGTGCGTGAAGCGGCCCGCGACGACGACGCGGGTGGTGATGGGGCCGGGGCCGTCGGGGTCATAGCTGGTGACGGACTCGACGGTGACGCTGTTGGCGGGGTCGTTGGCGTTGCTGAGGCCGGTGCCCAGGTTGCGCCACGAGCCACCATCGAAGCGGCAGACGCCGTTGACGATGACGTTGCTCGCGTCGCGGACGTAGCCCGCGGCGATGACCTGCGCGTTGATGGGGCCCGCGCCGTCGGGGTCCCACGTGGTGAGCCGCTGCACGCCGTAGTCGATGCCGAGTGAGAGCGGCCGCCAGGTGGTGCCGTCCCAGCGGGCGATGTTGTTGACATTCACCGAGCCGGCGCGGGTGAACCTCCCGGCGACCACGAGCTGCTCGGGCTGCGCGCCCGCGCCGTCGGGGTCCCAGGTGGTGACGGCCGTGACGTCGGCCGCGCCGCCGGTGTCGGCGTGCGTGATGCCCCCGCCGACGGGTGCCCAGGCGGTGCCGTTCCACTGGGCAAGGCTCTTGGCCGCGACGCCGCCCGCGACGTAGAAGTGGCCCGCGGCGATGAGGCGCGGGCCGGCGGGCGAGTTCCACACGGTGACGTCCTCGACGTAGCCGTCGACGCCCGAGCCCAGGGGCAGCCAGTTGAGGCCGTCCCACTGCGCGATGTCGTTGAGGTCCTGACCCTGGTACATCACCTTGCTGCCCGCGACGATGACGCGGGGGTTGGAGCCGGGGGGCGTGTACACCGTGACGGCCCGGGCGTGGGTCTGGAGCGGGGCGTGGAAGCTGGGAGAGTCGATCCACTTGTCGCACTGGGCGAGGGCGGGTGCGGCAGCGAGGACGGTGAGGGCGGTGGTGGCGAGGGTGGTCGCGAGGTGGCGCAGCATGGGGTGGCTCCGAGGGGGCGTCGGGGGACGCTTCCCGGGGAGAGGCGCGGGGGGAGCGGGGGCGCGGCCAGGATTAAGTCTGTTTGGCCGAAGGGCTCGCTCACGCGGTTTCCGGAGGAGGCTGCAACCGGGGGGGCGTGGGGGTGGTGGGGGTTGGGTCGGGCTTGGTGGGGGTGGGCATGAGGAGCGAGGCGGCGACGCCGGCGGCGAGGATGGCGAGGATGACCACCAGGGAGAGCGTGGTGTCGACCTTGTACGGGGTGTGGACGAGCATCATCTTCACGCCCACGAAGAAGAGGATGGCGATGAGCGCGGGCTTGAGGTAGCGGAAGCGGTCGATGAGGCTGGCGAGGCAGAAGTACAGCGAGCGCAGGCCCAGGATGGCGAAGATGTTCGAGGTGAAGACCAGGAACGGGTCGGCCGTCACGGCGAAGATCGCGGGGATCGAGTCCACCGCGAAGATGAGGTCGGTGAACTCCACCATGATGAGGGCGAGGGACAGGGGCGTCACTGCGCGGCGGCCATTGAGGCGTGAGAAGAACTTCTCCCCCTCGTAGCCGGGGGTGACGGGGTAGAGGCGGCGCACGAGCCGGACGAGCGGGTTCTTCATGGGGTCCACGCCCTCGCTCTTGACCAGGGCCATCTTGAAGGCCGTGAGGATGAGGAAGCCGCCGAAGACGTAGATGATCCAGGAGAACTGCTGGATGAGGGCGGCCCCGACGCCGATCATCACGCCGCGCATGAGCAGGGCGCCGATGATGCCCCAGAAGAGCACGCGGTGCTGATAGATGGCGGGGACGGCGAAGTAGCCGAAGATCATCGCGATGACGAATACGTTGTCCATCGCAAGGGACTTCTCGACGATGTAGCCGGTCAGGTAGAGCTTTGCGGCCTCGGCGCCCTGCACGTCGCGGACAACGCCGTCGAGCTGCGGGACAGCCTGGCCGATGCCCAGCCAGTGCCCCTGGTAGGCGTAGTACACGAAGACATTGAAGAGCATCGCGGCGGCGACCCACACCACGGTCCAGGTCGCGGCCTCGCGCATGGTGACGACGTGCGCCTTGCGGTGGAAGACTCCCAGGTCAAGCGCGAGGAAGGCGAGCACCAGGGCGATGAACCCGGCGTACAGCCAGGCGGTGGGGGGCACGTGAGCGAGAATGGGGTCCAGGAAGTCGGGCATGGGGTGTCTCGGCGGCGGGGCCGCGGGTGTCGAGTGCGTCACGGCGCGGGGTGCGACCGCGCTCGTGAGGCCCCCAGTGGTACGAGGGGCGGGGGCGGGTGTCCCATCGCAAGTGGCCGCGCGATGCATCGGAAGAACCGATACGATTCCCACGTGCACCGGCTCAACTACCACCACCTGCTGTACTTCTGGACCGTGGCCAAGGAGGGCTCGGTGGCCGCGGCGTGCGGCGTGCTGCACGTCTCGCAGCCGACGGTGTCGGGGCAGGTGCGCCTGCTCGAGCAGTCACTGGGGCACGCGCTGTTTGAGAAACAGGGGCGCGGGCTGGCGCTCACGGAGGTGGGTCGGGTGGTGTTCCGGTACGCCGACGACATCTTCTCGATCGGGGAGGAGCTGCGCGAGGCGGTGCGGGGGAAGGTGGGTGCGGCCCGGGCGGTGGTGCGCGTGGGCGTGTCGGATGCGCTCCCCAAGCTGATGGTGTACCGCATGCTTGCCCCGGCGTTCAGCATGCCCGAGCGGGTGAGGGTCGCGTGCTTCGAGGGCAAGTTCAATGAGCTGCTCTCCCGGCTGGCGCTGCATGATCTGGATGTCGTGCTGGGCGACGCGCCCGTTGCGGCGTCCTCGGGGTTCCGGGCCTTCAGCCACAAGCTGGGGGAGTCGGCGCTGGGCGCGTTCGCCGCGGCGGGGCTCGCGGCGAAGCTCCGCAAGGGCTTCCCGGCGAGCCTGGACGGAGCGCCCGTGCTGCTGCCCACGCCCAACACGCTGGTGCGGCGGGGCCTGGACCACTGGCTGGCGTCCCTTGAGATCAGGCCGGAGGTCGTTGGCGAGTTCGAGGACAGTGCGCTGCTGAAGGTCTTCGGGCAGTCAGGCCGCGGCGTGTTCTTCGCGCCCGTCGCGATCGAACGGGAGATCAGGAGCCAGTACCAGGTGCGGCTGATCGGGCGGGTGCAGGCGGTGCGGGAGCAGTTCTACGCGATCACGGTCGAGCGGCGCATCATCCACCCGGCGGTCGCCCACATCGCGGCTTGTGCGCGGGAGCGGCTGAAGTAGTGGCGGGGACGCGCGGGACTGGAGTTCCGCGGGGCGGGTGTGCTCTGACTCGCAGGGGGGTTGGTAAACTGGGGCATGGAAACCAGAGCGAAGCGGCGAGTGGCGGTGTTCTGTGGG
>Ga0208492_1001309_pt1 | contig 15953 bp, 10 predicted proteins | sample Subbioar_CSW14AB_FD_184820 | JGI IMG/M metagenome (GOLD analysis project Ga0208492, IMG submission 184820) | Serpentinite rock and fluid subsurface biosphere microbial communities from McLaughlin Reserve, California, USA - CR12Mar_CSW14AB (SPAdes) | ecosystem: Environmental > Terrestrial > Deep... | reverse complement strand
CGCTGAAATGACCCCAAGTTCCGAAAGCGCCCAACAACTGGCAGACCGGCTGGAAAAGCAGCGCCTCTGGCTGCAATGGGAGAAACAAGCCAACCGCGACCGGATTCAGAAGGAACTGGGTAATTTCCGGCGCTTGGGTCTGTTTCGTTTGGTGGGACTTGAACCGGGAAACCTCGGCAAGCAAACGGCCCGGCTGACACCGGTCGCGCCCCAAAAAATCTCGCCTTCCACGCTTGAGCGCATGGTGGAAACCGGCGCTCTTTTTCTTGTGAAAACCGAACCTGCGCTTCCAGGAAGCGAGAATCCCCTCGGCACTGTCCTCGAAGTGGACGGGCATGTCGTCTCGCTGGCGGTTCCGCGTTACTGGGAACCGGCCGACGAGGCCGTTTACCGGCTGGAACCGACCGACAATCCGTGGGTCAGCGAGCAGATCGATCGCAGATTGCAAGATTTGATCCAGGCGCTGCGCGGCTCCAAGTGGGATCTGACGGGTCCGATTGTGCGCTTCCTGGTTGGCCACGAAATCAAGCCGCCCAAGAACCCCTGGGTGGCCGCCACGACCGAAGGGCTCAACGCCTCGCAAAACGAGGCGTTGGCACTTGCCGCGACGAACGCCCCGATCGCTCTCATCCAGGGGCCTCCGGGCACCGGGAAAACCACAACGCTGGCGAGCCTGATTGCCTCGCTTACCGCGCAGGGCAAAAGAGTTCTCATTGCGGCGCCGAGCAATCCCGCGGTCGATAACCTCGTCGAGAAATGCCTGGATCGCGGAGTCAATTGCCTGCGGATGGGCCACCCGGCCAGAATTCATCCCAAGGTCCATTCCGCCAGTTTTGACGCCAAGATTCGCGCGAGCGCCGACTACCGCCAGGCGACCCAGTTTCGCAAGGACGCGCGAGCGGAACGAAATGCCGGCAAGAAATGGACCCGGGCCAAACCCGAACCGGGTGAAAAACAGGGGCGCCTCGCCGAAGCTCGCGCTCTGGAACGAGAGGCCGACCGCCTGGAAGACCTGGCCCGGGAAAAATTACTCGACGACACGCCCGCCATTTTCACGACGCTGCATGGCTTTGTCGGCAATTGGGCAGGCAGCCGCTCATGGGACTGGATTGTCGTGGACGAGGCGGCGCAGGCGCTCGAATCGGACATCTGGCCGCTGTTGCCCCATGGTGCGCACCTTGTTTTGGCGGGCGACCCCTGCCAGTTGCCACCGACGGTGTTGTCACGCGAGGCGATCGCGGCGGGCGCGCTCGTCAGTCTGATGGAAAGGTTCGCGGGAGAATTTCCCGAGCGGTTGGCCCTGCTCAAGCTGCAATACCGGATGTCCGCATCGATCATGGAGTTTCCCTCGCACGACCGCTACCAGGGGCTTCTCGATGGGCCGCCCGAGGTGCTGGAAAGAAAACTACCGATCCCTTCCTCGCCAGGCCCCCCCTCACCAGGCCCTTCCTCACCAGGCGCCTCCTCACCAGGCACTCGCCTTGGGATCGTGGCCGCTTCGGTCTTGGTGATCGATACGGCCGGATCGGGCTGGTCGGAAGAACGGCCGGAAACCGGATCGAGCCTCGCCAATTCAGGAGAGGCGAAGGTGGTGGGGCTGATCGCGCGCAGCCTGATCGATGCGGGCCTGTCCGCGGCCGACATTGGCATCATCACCCCGTACCGGGCTCAGGCGGAGCGAATCGAAAACGAGGCGGGACTGGAAGGCGTGGAAATCGACTCGGTGGATCGTTTTCAGGGCCGCGAAAAAGAAGCGATCATCCTCTCGCTCACTCGTAGCAACGAGCGGGGGGAAATTGGATTCCTTGCGGAAACGAGGCGAACGCATGTCGCCATCACGCGGGCCAAGTCGTTCCTCGCCGTGGTGGGGGATTTCTCAACGCTGGCAAGCGATGCCTATTACCAGCGGCTATTCGACCACTGGAGTGAACGCGGATTTTTGAAATCGGTTTGGGATGAAGAGGTGGCCGGAATAATATCTTAATGGCATTCACCCGCAATCCTCTCGCAGTGGCGAGCATCACGAACCAGAAAGCGGACGCCATGATTTCACCCATTTTCCTCCTTTTCCCCGGAATCCTGGCCGGATTCGGCGCCGAGCCTCCCGCAAAGACTCCAGGCGCCGCAAAAAAGGAGATCGCCTTCGAGGTGCCCTACCGGCTTTCCAAGACAAAACACCTCATCGTTCGCGCCAAGATCGACAAGTCCCCGCCCTTGAATTTCGTCCTCGATACCGGGGCGCCGGCATTTTTCTTGAGTAAGGAAGCCGCCAAGCTGGCCGGCCTCGATGACAAGGACAGCGGGTGGGCCGTCGCCGACAAAATGGAGTTCGAAGGGGGGCTGAAACTCGAAAAGGTCAAGCTTCGCGTCGAAACGCCCTTTCAACTGAAAGGCCTGAACGGCCTGGCACTGGCCGGTGTCGAACTGCATGGCATGATCGGCTACAACGTGCTGGCTCAGTTCGAAATGGAAATCGACCTGACCAAGGACAAGATGCGATGGACCAAGCTCGACTGGACGCCGCCGGATCCGCTCGGACTGGGGTCCAAGGTCGGCTCCGGCGGCGCCGGCAGCCTGGAGTTGGTCGGTTCCGCCATGGCGGGATTGGGATCGATCACCGGTAGCAAGTCGAAATTAAGTCAGGTGCCCGGGATCAGCGGCGTCGTCCTTGGGCAATCGGAACAATCGATTAGCGTTGTCGAGGTCCTCAAAGGGTCCGCGGCCGAGTCGCTCGATTTGAAAAAAGGAGACCTGCTGTTGCAAATCGATGGGGAAGCCCCCAAGGATCTGGCGCAGGCGCGAACTCGCCTGGGCGGCATCAACGCCGGGAAATCGGTCGTACTCAAAATCTCCCGCAAGGGCCGCGAAATCGAAGTCCCGCTCACCCCTCAATACGGATTCTAAACCCATGACCTACTTGACCAGCCTGTTGATTTCGTTGGGATGGGCGGGAGCCTGCCAGACAAGCGATGCGCCGATCACGGCTTTGATTCCAACGGATGCGAACGGGACATCCGCGCCCGTAATCGCGCCCACCACGGGAAAGCTGGAAATTCTCAAAACCGGCCATTTGCGCATCCAGGTGATGATCAATGGCAAGGGCCCCTTCCCACTGGTGTTTGACACCGGAGCGCCGATCAACCTCGTTACGAACAAGCTGGGCAAGGAATGCGATTTAAAGAAAAAGCCGGGGCGTAGCGGGGTGACCTTTCTCGGTCCCATTGGCGAAACGAACATCGAAAACCTGACCTGGGGTGGAGCGACCGTCCACAATGTGCCGGCCATGGTGATGGATCATCCCACGGTCAAGTTGATGGCGACGCATTTCGGCCCCATTGAAGGCATCGTCGGGTTTCCTTTCTTCGCGAAATTCCGCATGACCCTCAATTATCAAAAAGCCCAGGTCACGCTCGAAGCCAACGATTATGTCCCCGAGGATTTGCTGCAAGGAACCATCAACCGGTTCTTCTCCCAGGAGAAGTCGATCCCCAATCCGATGAAGCGTTCCTTTGGGGTCTTGCTCGATGCCAAGCCAAGCACCGAGCCGTGCGGACTGGTGGTGAAGGAGGTACTCCCCGGCAGCGCGGCGGCCGCGGCCGGACTTTTACGAGATGATGTGGTCGTGTCGCTGGCGGGCCGCTGGACCGATCAGCATCCCGAACTGTACCGCATCCTCGCCGACATCAAACCGAAAGAAGCGGTCACGCTCGAAATCGTGCGCAAAAATCAGCCGATGAAACTGACAATCAAGGATCTACTCGGGTCCTCCGATGATTAGAGGAACCTCGGCCGTTTTGTTCGCGGGGCTGCTCGCAACATTGTTGACGGTTCCGATAGGCCCAGCCCAAAGGGCGCTGGGATCGGCCCGGAGGGCGCTGGGCGCCGCATGGACCACCGCCACGGCCGATTCGGATTTTAGAGATCCTCTTGGTCGTTTCCCTTCCGCGGACGATCGGCCCTTGGCACCGTCGAATGAACCCCCTGCCGAGCCCCATTCCCTTTTCATTTTCAAGGCGGCGGACGCTCAAACCCCTTTCCCCCCCTTGCCCTTCCTTTCCCCCGGTTTGACCCCGGAGGTCTGGCTCGACTGGTCCACCCCGGCCCGATCCAAAAATCGACCGTTAGAGAAACTGAGCCTGGCGGCCGGCCAAGCAATCTGGCTGCCTCATCTGGTGGGAGATGAAATCCCCCTGGTCGTCCGATTCCGGCAAGGCTCGCGTGAACGGGAACCCGCCAAACTGCCACTGGATTTGCGGCCCGATTTCGTTTTGGAGCATCCCCTTGGCCTCTACGTACTGGCGCAGGGATTTCTCTTTCAGTTCCGCACTGCCGATGCCCCAATCCCCTGGGGAATGAAAACTTGTCTGGTGCGCCGCATCGATGCTGGGAATGAGCCTCTGACTGGCTCCTTGCGGCAAGCGCCGGATGGATCGATTTGGATGCAGTTGAGCGGAGGTCCCGCCACACTGGCGGGCATGGATGGGCGGCCCGTGCGAGTGAGCGCGGGCGATAGTCTCTGGAAAGTCGATGCCGAGGGCCGATTTCTGCAGTGGCGCGCACAAGGCCCCGCCGGAGCGCTAAGGCAACTGGTGGGCGGACCAAACGGGACTTATTATCTGAGGGTCGCCAAGAATGAAGGCGGTGCCGGCGAAGCCAGGCAAGGTTACCGCCCGCTCTCCTCGTTTGAGTTCCTGAAAAGTCCTCTGCCGCCAGGGATGAATCGATCGCAATCGGGTGGTTTTGGCAGCGAGTTGATTGTGGTGCTGCTCGCTAAGGAGGGCCGGCCCGAGCAGTACCTCTTGCTTGAGGCGCATGCCAAAGCGGGCCGGGTGACGCAGCAGAAACTTGATCTGGAAAGTTCGATCCTTTTTCCGACCGGAGAAATCCGGACCGTTGCTTCGGGGCTGACGCAGCCCGCGTTGGCGGCCTTAAGCAATGGCTCCGCGGCGCTCTTTGGCCTGTCACCGCAATCCTCCTCTGCCGAACGAACGTTGGTGCTTGGCGGTTTCGCGCTCGATCCAGCAAACCAGTCGCCTGTTACGGACCCGGGTTCGTCCGTAAGCAAATTGGGGCCGGCGCCCCTGGCCAAAATGGTCGCCGCGACCGATCCTGTGCAAGCCTGGCGGGCGTGGGCGGAAGCGCGAAGCCGGATCGACAAAAGGATGGCGGCCCTCAATCCGTCGCCGCCGCCTTTGATGGCCGAGTTGCGAAAACGGGCACAAGAGGAGGAAATCGAGGAAGCGGCCCTTGGTAGGCTCGTTTCCCTGCTCGAAGCTTGCGGCGATTGGGAAAGCCGCAAGGCGATCCAGTTCCTGGCGGAAGAAGGGGCGACGACGGTCCGGGTTCAATGCCTCGAATCGCTCGGCCGACTGGCCGGTCCGCAAGATCAAACGATTTATCAGACGATGCTCAATGGCATGGCCGATCCCGAACCGCTGATCAAATCGGCCGCGGCGCTGAGTTTGGCTCGGGCCGGGTTTCCCGGAGCGGCGAATACCCTGGCCACGGCACTGTCCTTTGACAACGAAGCGCAGGGAGATTGGCAAAAGACGCTGGGACTCGCGCTGAGACTATTGGGCAAGCCCGGACACCAACGCGTCTGGGAAATGGCGCAAAGCGGTCAAACGTCCGATCTGGAAAAAGCCGTCGTCTACTTTTCCGCCACCTCGGAGAAAGCGGCGGCTCGCTTCATTTTGCAGATGCTGGATTACCCCCACCTGGCAAGCGAGAAGAGGCGTGTGCTGCTTCGAGCTCTGCGGCCTGAGGTGGACGAGCCTTTTGGACTCCTCATCGGAAAGCGAATCGAGAATCTAAGCGAGATCGGCGTGGAGGAAATGGCACTGTGGTGGGAAAAGGCGGAGGAAACTCCCTGGGCCAGGTCCACAAGCGCCCGGGATCGCTTGCTTCGATTACTCGAATCGAAAAGCGAGGACGAAAGGTGGTTCGCGCTGGGCAAGTTCAAAAAGCAGTCCTACGCCGCCGCGGCCCAACTGCTCGAAGCGAAACGATCGACCTTCCCCTTGAGCGGTCCCCAACAACGCGCGCTGGACGAGGCGGTGGTCTTTCAAAAAGACAGCCAAGAGGCGAGACAAAAGACCAAATAAAAAATAGAAAAAAAAGAAAACCAAGAAAAGAAAATCAAAAAGAATCGCCGAGAAAATCCAGCAACCGCAAGTGCGGAAAAAGATAAGACCAAGGAAGAGGGAGCGGATCCCTTTCCTTGGTCGTTTTTCAGAGCGGGGGTGAGGCTGTCAAATCGGCTTTACTGGATGCCGCCGTCAACGCGCTCAGGCGTGAGGTGGGAAGGATGATCGGTGAACCAGAACCGCGACCATTCCTGCTCGACTTGGCGCAAGTCTTCCGACTGGTTCAGTAGCGCCCGCATCCGCATGGTCGGATTCGAGGAATATGCATTAAACAGACACCCCGTGCTGCTCAAAGTCATGACCGCGAAAGTTGCAAAGAAAATGGATCGCTTCATGTGTTATCCCCCGTCCCGCTCCCTCGGCTGAATCAATCAAGCCGTGTATGGAAGGTATCGGTCCGGGGAACTTTGCGACTTTAAACGATTTTCCCGTGTTGGCCGGGGGGAATCGTGAATTCGATGAAAACGATCAGGTCAGCGAAGCGGTGGCGGCGCGGTCCACCAGGAGAGGCGACGATAAGACCGGGGATTTGGAGGAAGGAAGCCGGCTGACGCGCAACTCCATCTCCTTACCTGGCTTGAAGGTGACGACAAACTTGCCGGGCACTTCCACCTTTTCGCCGGTTCGCGGATTGCGAGCCTTGCGGGCTTTGCGTTCCTTGACTTCGAATACTCCGAAATTTCTCAGTTCGATCCGCTTCTCATCCAGAAGAGTGTCCACGATCGCATCGAAGGTGAGCTGAACGATTTCCTTCGTCTTGAGCTGGGTCAGTCCCAGCTTGTCTGCGATCTGCCGGACAATTTCCTTTTTCGTCATGTTCGAATCTCGACATATCTATTTACAGGGCAATCACTTTCGAAACCTTAGCCTAATCATCTCGAAGCGGTTCGTCAAGAAGTTCCAACCAGAGTTTGGCAAACCGGAGTGAATTCCCGCGGAAAAATGAGTGATCATCTTGAAACCGGCTCGCCAATTGCTTCCATGCCCACATGCCCATTTCCGAAAGAAAACGAGAAGATCTCCATGAAAACGGTCCTGATTACTGGCGGTTGCGGGTTTATCGGCAGCAATTTCATCCGTTATTTCTTAAAAAACGAACCAAGCTACCAGATTATTAATGTTGATAGCTTAACCTACGCAGGAAATCTGGAGAATTTGAAAGACCTGGAGGGCGAGCCCAGGCTTCGCTTTTTTCATGTCGACATCACCGATCCCAAGGCGGTGCATACCGCTTTCGCGCAACCGATCGATTCGGTGATTCATTTTGCCGCCGAAAGTCACGTCGACCGCAGCATTTTGGATTCGGGGCCGTTCGTCAAAACCAATGTTCTTGGCACCCAGATTTTGCTTGACGCTTCGCGCAAGGCGGGCGTGCGCAAATATGTACAGGTCTCGACCGATGAAGTTTACGGCTCTCTCGGGCCGACCGGGTTCTTCACCGAGGAAACCCCGCTGGCGACCAATAGTCCGTACTCGGCAAGCAAGGCCGGCTCCGACCTGTTGGTGCGCGGTTACGTCCACACCTTCAACTTTCCGGCAACCATCACCCGCTGTTCCAACAACTACGGGCCGTTTCAGTTTCCGGAAAAAATCATCCCGCTGTTCATTTCCAATCTGATGGCCGATCAGCAGGTGCCGGTTTATGGGGACGGCCAGCAGATCCGCGACTGGATTCATGTGCTCGACCATTGCTCGGGTGTCCACGCGGCCTGGAAGAACGGCAAAGTGGGCGAAGTTTACAACTTTGGCGGACGCTGCGAATTGACGAACATGAAACTGACCAAGACGTTGCTTTCCCTCATGGGCAAGCCCGAATCGCTCATCAAATTCGTCCAGGACCGACCCGGACATGACCGCCGTTATGCGATCGATTGCTCCAAGGCGGAAAAAGAGCTCGGCTGGAAGCCCGCGGTTGTATTTGAAGAAGGAATCAGGGAAACGATCGACTGGTACCGGGCCAACCAGGAATGGGTCAACCGGATCCGCTCTGGAGCTTACCGGGAATATTACCTAAAACAGTATGGTGGCCGGCTGCAAAACTGAGAGAGTCCGAAGGTTCCAGGCGATTTGGCACATCCGCATTCATGAAGCTTTTCATCACTGGAATCAATGGATTTGCCGGCAGACATCTGGCTCGCCTGGGCGCAACCAAGGGCTGGCAAATCCAGGGCTCGGCTCGCCCCGGTACTCCTTCCCGAATCGAAATCGACCCGGGGCACGAAGTCGACACCGTGGCCTGGGATCTTGCTTGCGAACCGTTTCCCGCGCAGGCGCTTGAACGATTCCAGCCCGATGCAATCGTCCACCTCGCCGCCCAATCGTTCGCCGGTGCCGGCGGCCTGGGCGACGATTCGATCTGGCAGGCGAATCTTTTCGGCACCCGGCGGCTTTACGAGGCGGTGGCGAGAATCGTGCCGCAAGCCCGAGTCCTTTATGTGGGAACCGGGCTGGCTTATGGTCCTCCTCACGAACGAGGCCAAAAAAGCGCGGAAAACGATCCGCTTTGTCCGCCAAATAACTACGCCGCGACCAAGTCGTGCGCCGACCTGCTTTCCTACCAGGCGTTTTGCGACCCCGGTTTGGCGATCATTCGCGCAAGACCGTTCAACCATGTCGGCCCCGGCCAGGGCCGCCGGTTTGCCGTGGCCAGCTTTGCCTTCCAGTTCGCGGCAATGAAGCGAGGGCTCATCCCCAACCGGCTGGAAGTCGGCAATCTGGACTCCGCCCGGGACTTCACCGATGTGCGCGACATCGTGCGCGGCTACGCGCATTTGATTGAACGCGGCAGGCCGGGCCAGGCGTACAATCTCGGCTCGGGGCGGCCCACCGGAATGCGCTCAGTCGTCGACTCGTTGGCAAGTCTTACCGGAATTCAGCCCGAACTGGTCTTGAGGAAAGATTTTTTGCGCAAATCGGATCCTCCCATCTTGCTCGCCAATGGCTCCAAGGCAAAAGAAGAGGTCGACTGGACCCCCCAAATTTCATTCGCCCAAACCATCAAGGATACCCTGGACTACTGGCTAAGTCAGCCAGCCGATGTGTTGGCATCGACTTGACGGCAGGCACGATCTCCCAATGAACGGATTTTTTACATCATTTCCATGAACATCACTAAGAACTTCGGGCTTGGAAAAAACGATAGGATTGATCAATGAATCTTGCAATTATTGGTACGGGTTATGTGGGTCTCGTAACAGGCACCTGCTTCGCCGACAGCGGCAACAAGGTGGCCTGCATCGATATCGATGTCAAGAAAGTAGAGCGGTTGCGCCAGGGCCAGATTCCGATTTATGAACCAGGCCTGGAAGAACTGGTGAAAAAGAACATGCGGGAAGGAAGGCTGTCGTTCACCAACAGCCTCAAGGAAGGGATCGCCAAGGCGCGCATCATTTTCATCGCCGTGGGAACGCCTCAGCGTGAAGACGGCTCGGCCGATTTGCGCACGGTTTTGGCAGTGGCAGAGCAACTCGCCGAAGCGATCGAAACACCGAAAATCGTCGTAATCAAAAGCACCGTTCCGGTCGGCACCAACGCCAAGGTCGCCGAGATTCTCTCCAAGGCCAAGGTTCGCGTCGATGTCGCGAGCAATCCCGAATTCCTCAAGGAGGGCGCCGCGATCGAGGATTTCACCAAACCCGACCGGGTGGTGGTGGGAACCCAGACCCCGGAGGTCGCCGAAGAGCTCAAGGATCTTTATCGTCCGTTTTTAAGGACCGAGCGACCTTTCCTCGCGATGAGCCTCGAAAGCGCCGAGATGACCAAATATGTCGCCAACGCCATGCTCGCCACCAAGATCAGCTTCATCAATGAAATGGCCAATCTGTGCGAGGCGTTCAAGGCCGACATCAACGATGTGCGCCGCGGCATCGGGCACGACATTCGCATCGGCTTCCAGTTCTTGTTCCCAGGGGCCGGCTACGGAGGAAGCTGCTTCCCCAAGGATATCCGGGCCATCATTCACATGGCGAAAGAGCAGAACCTGGCTCCCACGGTGATGAACGCCGTCGACGAGGTCAACGAACAGCAAAAACTGGTACTGTTTCGCAAGTTGCAGGACCATTACGGTTCCGCGCTGGCGGGCAAAACGATTGCTCTTTGGGGCCTGGCCTTCAAACCGAAGACCGACGATATCCGCGAAGCTCCGGCGCTTGCCATCATTGAGAAACTGCTGGAGCAAAAGTGCAAGATCCAGGTGCACGACCCCGAAGCGATGGCCAACGTCAAGGCGCTTTTGGGCGACAAACTGACCTATCGTTCCACCCCCATGGAAGCGATTCAGGGAGCCGACGCCCTGGTCATCGCCACCGAATGGCAGGAATTTCGAAACCCCGATTTCCAGGAGTTGGCTACGGGACTCTCCGACAAGGTCGTCTTTGACGGCAGAAACCTGTACGAGCCGCGCGTCATGAAATCGGCCGGATTGACCTATTACTCGATCGGCCGGACCCGCGCCGTACCGCAATGATGGGCCACGCTTGAACTGAGTTCGGTCAAAATTGCGAGCCAGGCGCGGAAAACGCGCCTGGTCCCTGGCAAGCCGGGTCGACCGCCCGTTAATGCCCCGCGGACCGCTTCCAACGTCTGAAAGAAAGGGATGAAACCGCTCCCCTCTATCGAGTCACTCGCCAAGCCCTCGTCCCTGGAGGTCGCTTCGGAGTCGATCGTCGTACGCATCCGCTGGTTCGGCCTGATTCTCGGGGGGATCGTCGCCAACCTGCCGGACCGCCAGTGGTCGGAGCGGATGCCCCTCAACGCGATCCTCTTATTGGGACTGGGCTACACGCTCATCGACACCTGGTTCAGTTGGAAGGGGAGGGTTTTTCTCGACAACAATCCGCTCTTCATCTCGCTTGCCGAATCGCTTTTCATTGGCCTTTTATGCCATTTCGACAATGGGCCGGAAAGCATCTTTCGCAATTACTATCTATTGTCGCTGCTATGTTGTTCATTGCGCCACAGCACCCTTGCTTCGACCATGTGCTGTTTTTTCCACTGGATCAGTTTCATCACCTTGCTCGCGTTTCACCCCAATCAATATGGAATGGTGAGCCTGCTCACCCCGGTGATCCTCGGCTGGGTGACCTGGGCCAGCCAGTCGCTTGTCGGCATCCTCAGGCAAGCCCGGGAAGGCCTCGTGCTGCTCAATGAAGCCCTGCGGGCAAGTCAGACCGAACTGGAAAACCGAATCGATGAGCGCACCCGCCAGCTCCAGTCGACCCAGGCGCTGGTCTTGCAACAAGAAAAAATGGCCGGCTTTGGCCTGATCGCCGCCGGCGTCGCCCATGAAGTGGGAAACCCGCTGACCGGGATCTCTTCGGTCGTGCAGATCCTGCAAAAACGGCAGCTCGACGATTACACGCGCGAAAAGCTCGAACTGATCAGCGGGCAGCTCACCAGGATCCGTTCGACCTTGCGAGAACTCCTCGAATTCAGCCGACCCGCGGCCAGCTCGCCGATCCGGACGACGCTACGCGACATTCTCCAGGAGGCGCTCAATATCGCGAAATATTACAAGCGCACCCAGGGAAAAATTGTGGTCCCCATCGAGGTCGAGCAGGTGCCGCCGTTTGTCGCCATCCGGGATGAACTGGTGCAGGTGTTTCTCAATCTTTTGCTCAATGCCATCGATGCCTCCGGTCCCGAAGGGCAAGTCCGCCTGGAGTTCGCACGCGACGATCATTGCGCCCTGATCTCGGTGGTCGACAACGGTCCGGGAGTTTCGGCCGAGTTTCTGCCCAAACTTTTCAGCGCCCATGCCACCACCAAGCGCCACGGAACGGGCCTGGGACTGTTCATTTCCCGCAAGGTCATGCTGCAGCAGGGAGGCGGGCTCGACTACCTGCACCAGCCGGGCGAAGGGGCGCGATTTATCGTAAAAATTCCGCTGCCGCGTCAAACTTTGGAAAAGGCCAATCATGGAATCTGAAAATCAGGACAAGCGCCGCGAGGGCAAACGAATTCTCGTCGTGGACGACGAAATCTTGATCCGCGAGACACTGGCCGAATGCCTGACCGGGGAAGGTTTTGATGTCGATGTCGCCCCCAGCGCCGAAGCGGCGATGGAGATGGCGACCTTGTCCCATTACGATGTCTGCCTGTGCGATGTCCATTTGCCCGGCAAGGACGGCTTGCAACTGTTGGACTATCTGGGCAAATCGAGCCCCGAAACCCATGTCATGCTCATCACCGCCTACGGCGCGGTGGAAACCGCGGTCGAGGCCTTTCAGCGGGGCGCGCACGATTACATCATCAAGCCCGTCATCCTCGACGAACTGATCGAAAAATTGAAAAAGCTATTCAACCATCGCCAGATCGCGCTCGAAAATCAGTGGCTGCGCCGGGAACTCAACCGTGTCGAGTCGGCGACCGAAATCATCGGCGCCGGGACGGGTATGAAGGAAGTCTTTCGCCTGGTGGATCGGGTCGCACCCACCAATTCCACGGTACTCATCACCGGAGAAAGCGGCACCGGCAAGGAATTGATCGCGCGGCGGATCCACCAAATTGCCCAGGCTCGCGACGAAGAAAACGCCAAAAGCCTGCGTTCGCGCGATCCTCGCAAACCCCCTGCCCGCTGGATTCCCGTCAACTGCGCCGCGATTCCCCGCGATCTTTTGGAAAACCAGCTCTTCGGCCATCGCAAGGGGGCCTTCACCGGTGCGGACAAGGACCAGCCCGGCGTTTTTCTGCATGCCGGCTCGGGCACCGTGTTTCTTGATGAAGTCGCCGAACTCAATCCTTCACTGCAAGCCAAGCTCTTGCGGGCGATCGAACAAAAAGAGGTCTTTCCCGTCGGCGCCAACGAACCGGTTCGCTTCGAAGCGCGCATTCTCACCGCCACGAACAAGGACCTTTCCAAGATGGTGGAAACAGGCCAGTTCCGCGAAGATCTTTACTATCGGCTGGGTGTGTTCGTCCTGCGCTTACCCTCCTTGCGCGAACGCCGCGAGGATATTCCCGCGCTCGTGGAATATTTCATCGTGCGCCATGGCCAAAACATGGGGAAAAGAATCGCGGGGATCTCCCACGAAGGGATGACGATCCTGCGTAATGCGAAATGGAAAGGCAATGTCAGGGAGCTTGAGAATACGATCCAAAGGGCCTTGATCCTTTGCGACGGCCCCCTCATCCGGGCCGAAGACCTTCCCGCCGATTTGGCCTGTGAAACTGATGACCCCAATGCGGTCGACTCACTGGAAGAAGCGGTCAGGCGGTTTGAAAAACGCCATATCGAGCGGATGATGGCCCTTTACCCGGACAAAAAAGAGGCGGCGCGCAAGCTGGATATGGCCTTAAGTTCGCTCTACCGCAGGATTACCGAGTTGGGCGTCAATCCCGAACCGGGCAAGACTTAAGGCCTGGGTTCGGCGCGAAAATCGAGTGCGACGCGGTCAAAACGAGTCGATCTTACCCAATTTGGCGTGGGTCATTCCCGCCTGAAAGCGGAATCCTTCAAGGGTTTGCGCCCTTTGGACAGGTCTGTCCGCTAAAATGAAACCATGGTCCACCGCGTTTTCAAGCGGTTCGCATCTTGGTTGAGGAATTCCTTTGTCCCGGTTTGAACTCCCTCTGAGAAGCCCAGCGGCCGCCCCCCCGAATCCGGTCAATGCCCCCCTTGCGCCCATGGACCGCAAGGAAATGCAGGACCGCGGCTGGGACGAGGTCGACATCGTATTCGTCACCGGCGATGCTTACATCGATCATCCCAGTTTCGCCGCGGCGATCCTCACGCGCTCCCTGGAACAGGCCGGTTTTCGCGTTGCCATTTTGAGCCAGCCCGACTGGAAAAGCTGTGAACCGTGGCGCCAGTTCGGCAAACCGAGGCTGTTTTTCGCGATCAGCGCGGGAAATATGGACTCGATGATCAACCACTACACCGCCAACCGCAAGGTACGCAACGACGATGCCTATTCGCCCGGTGGGAATATCGGCCTGAGACCCGACCGGGCCACGCTCGTTTATTGTCAGAGGGCGCGCGAAGCCTTCCCCGGTTTGCCGGTCATTGCCGGCGGAGTCGAGGCCTCGCTCAGGCGTCTGGCGCATTACGACTACTGGTCCGACTCGGTGAAGCGATCGATCCTGCTTGATTCCAAGGCCGATTTTGTCGTCTATGGCATGGGAGAGAACCCGATTGTCGCCATCGCCCAGTCGCTGGCCCGGGGAGAACCGCTTTCATCTTTGCGCAAAATGCGCGGTATCGCCTTCGCCCTTGGCGGCAAGGAAACCCCGCCGCGCGAGTCGTTCCAAAACCTTGCGATGTCGCTGAATGTCAACGACAAGAATGGGCTGCGTCCGGTCGATTGCGAGCTCGTTCCCTCGTTCGAAGATGTCAAAGCAGACAAATCGGCCTTCGTCAAGGCGACGCGGATCATCCATAGCAATACGAATCCGTTCAATGCCAGGACCCTGATTCAGTACCATGGCGATCAGGCGGTCGTCTGCCAGCCCCCTTCCTATCCGCTGTCCACGGAAGACATGGATCGGTTTTACGACTTGCCCTACACGCGCAAGGCCCACCCCCGCTACAAGGAGCCGATTCCCGCGTTTGAAATGATTCGCGACTCGATCACGATCATGCGGGGATGCTTCGGCGGCTGCACTTTTTGCTCGATCACGGCCCACCAGGGGCGCATCATCCAGTCGCGCTCCGAAGAGTCGGTGCTACGCGAAGTCAAGGCGCTTGGGGCCAATCCGGAATTCAAGGGAACCGTCAGCGACATCGGCGGTCCCACCGCGAACATGTACCGGATGCGCTGCACACGGCCGGAAGTCGAAGAGAAGTGCCACCGGCTTTCCTGCGTGCACCCGACGGTTTGCAAGCTTTTGGGAACCGATCACACGCCGCTCATCCAGTTGATGAAAAAGTCGCGCCAGGAAAAAGGGATTAAAAAGATCTTTGTGGCCAGCGGCGTGCGCATGGACCTGGCCCAGCTTCAGCCCGAGTACCTCGAAGAGCTGGCGGCCCATCATGTCGGCGGACATTTGAAAGTCGCGCCCGAAGCGATCGACCCGGTCGTGCTCGACTTGATGAAAAAGCCGCGCAATGTCAATTTCCTTGGCTTTACGCGCGCGTTTCAAAAAGCCAGCCAGCGCGCCGGCAAGGCCAAGCAGTATTTGGTCCCTTATTTCATCGCGAGCCATCCCGGGTCCGATGTGCATTCCATGATCGACCTGGCCGTGTTCCTCAAGAAGAACGGCTACCGGCCCGATCAGGTGCAGGATTTCATTCCGGCCCCGTACGACATTGCCACCTGCATGTATTACACCGGCATCGATCCGATGTCGGGCAAGGAAGTCTACATCGCCAAAAAATTGCAAGACCGCCGGATGCAGCGAGCCTTGCTTCAGTTCTTCAAACCGGACAACTGGTTCACCGTGCGCGACGCGCTCGTGCAATCCGGCCGGCAAGACCTGATCGGTGGTGGCTGTGACTGCCTGATCCCCGCCAGCCCGCCCAAGGAAGCCGTCGAGAAAAGGCGGCGCGACTCCCAGCGGTCCGTTGAGGGCGATCACTATCACACCGTCGCCAATCCAGCCAAAGGCGAGAGGCCGGGGGAACGCGGTGCCGGTCCCATCAAGACGGGTTACCGGCCAGGGCGCAAGACTCAAACGCGGCGGCCGGGAAAAAATGGTCCGTAATTGCGCGTCTGAGAGAGCCCTACACCTCGGCGGGCTACAGAGTAGGCTAAAGAGTATCAATGAGAGTAGGGACTCGCTTACCGGCAAGCTGGTATCAAGCCGCTCCGGCAACGAAAGCCCGTCGGCGGTCGAACTCGACCGCGAGAGCTTGAGACCTAACATATCTCG
>Ga0208492_1001308_pt1 | contig 15954 bp, 13 predicted proteins | sample Subbioar_CSW14AB_FD_184820 | JGI IMG/M metagenome (GOLD analysis project Ga0208492, IMG submission 184820) | Serpentinite rock and fluid subsurface biosphere microbial communities from McLaughlin Reserve, California, USA - CR12Mar_CSW14AB (SPAdes) | ecosystem: Environmental > Terrestrial > Deep... | reverse complement strand
AACCTCCAGGAAATGGGAAGCATCCCGCCGGCGATGCGCAACACGTACCGAAATCCCCAAAAGCAGACGAGAAGCCGGTCGCGGATGTTGCCAGGTCCGATCCTTGGGGAAAAACACCGGCCATCAAGTCGCAGCCGGCTGTCTTTCCGGCTCCTAAAGCGCCCAACGCGCCGCTGCCCAGTGCACAGCCACTCGATAGTAGGCCGCCCGCCGCGCCCGTTCTTCCAACCGATACGACGCCAAAGGTTCCGTCTTCGCCGGCGGCTTTCCGCGGCGCGGGGGATTTCGATGGTTGGCGAACGCCGCCCGCGGTTGCCGATGGCAAGGGGCCGAGAAAAGCAGCACCGAGTTGGATGCGGCCGCGCAAACCGGTGGTCGTTGATCCGAGCGCAATTGTCCCGGAAGATCTGACACCGGTTCCCCGGCAACCAGGCGCAGGAATATCCGCGCCGGCGGTGCCCGTTCCGACACCGATTGTTTCCGAGTTTGGTGGTGCCACTGGAAAGATTGGCTGGGACAAGACCCCATCGGAAAATCCTGCCGCCGTCCCTTCCGCACCCGATCTGAAGCCTCACATTCCGGCCAAGCCGGGTTGGGCGCAGAACGCTCCCGCCGTGGCCGTCCCATCCGCACCCGTGGACCAGCCTCAGGTGATCGCAAAGACCGGCTGGGACCGCGGTCCGCAGGGCGGTGCGGCTGTTGACCCACCGATCCCGGCCGAAAAATCGCCTGGATCCGCCAACACAGGTTGGGATCGCGGCCCTTCGGAAAATCCGGTCGTCAGCCCGACTTCACCCGCCGGCAAACCGCACGTGCCAGCCAAATCACAATGGGGTCACGGTGACCAGCCCGCCGCCAGCGTCGCTGCGCCTTTCGCAGGCGAGTCGAGACCGGGCCATCCCAATGCCGCTATGCCCGGCCCAGGTGCCGAAGCCTTCGTGTCACCCGCGGCGCCGCGCCCGCTGGGTGAGCGCCCTGCGATGAGCGAAATGGAAGCGCTGCTTCGCGGCGCTGGGTCTCTCGAAGAGATGTCCGCCGAACGGGCTCCCCTTCCTGGTACTCTCCCTGCCGCGGCCAATGGCCAGCCTGCGGCGGCCTCGGCGGCCGTGGTGTGGGAGAAGCCACCGGCCGAGAAGCCTTTTGCGACGGGGAGCAGCAACCCGCTGGAATCCCTGGCGGCTCCAGGCAATCAATATTATCAAGGAAACTCCAGTCAGTGGGGACCGAGTCAGGGCGGCGGCAAGACGCCTCGACCGCCGTCGTCCCATGGTGATCCTGGGCGCGGTGATCCTGGGCGCCTGACGCCTCCCGAACGGCGTGCGCATAGTAATGGCGCCGGCCATCCTTACCGCGAAAACGGGAAATCGCTCTTCGCGGAGCCAGCACGCGGCCAATCCCGCGTACGCGAGTCCGGCACTCGCGGCGGTTCGATGCACAATTCGATCCTCGACATCGCCGCCTCGCGCCGCATGATTCGCAACGACCCCTGGTTGCGCAGCCCGCTGAACATGGATCAAGAGGCGATTCTGACCGATCCGAGCAATGGCGTTGTCGTTGTTTTCGGATCTCGCTTGTCCGGATTGGACAAATTGATGGATGGCATCCGGGAGATCCCCAATCTGTCCGGCGTGATTGCCGCCAGTCCGATGCATGAAACGGGCCAATTCGAACACTGGATCAGCGAAGTCAACGCGAGCCTGGGGAAATTACCCACAGGGACTGCCTTGGCTGTCGTCGATTCGTCGGTGCGCTGGTCGGTTCCGTGGATTCGCTACGCTTCCGATTTATTGAGGCTGCGCCAGGATCCGGAGCGATTCTTGCGCGTCGTATTTGTCGCCGATCCTTCTCACGACTGGACCTGGACCGGTGACGAAGAGCGCCAGCAGCTCGGCGCCTTCGAACTGACGCTCAGGCAATAGCCCTGCCAAGCCAATGCTTCCGGCAACCTGGTTTTATTGGGCGCTTTTAGCCGCGGTTTTTGCCGCGCTCACCGCGATTTTCGCCAAGGTGGGAATCCAGGGGGTCGATGCGGATTTCGCCACCCTGATTCGGACCGTGATCATTCTTTTCGTACTCGCAGGGCTGGTCTGGTGGACGGGGAAGTGGACCCATCCGCTCAGTCTGTCTTCGAAAACTTGGCTCTTCCTGGCGCTATCGGCGCTTGCCACGGGCGCTTCGTGGGTGTGTTATTTTCGAGCGCTGCAATTAGGCCAGGCCTCTCAAGTGGCGCCGATCGATAAATTCAGCGTCGTACTGGTCGCGCTCTTTGCGGTGATATTTCTGGGCGAACGGCCCGGCGCGCGAGAATGGCTGGGGATCGGCCTGGTGGCCGCCGGTGTCATCACGTTGGCGTGGAAGCATTAAGAAGACAAAAAAGACATAAAAAGTTAAAGAAGATAAAGAAGACAAAGAGAATAAAGAAAAGGCAGCCGATGATTTGGTAGGCGGGTGAAGGCCTCGCCGCAGCGGAGATCGGATCGATTGAGAAGGATGCGATTTTTGTAGCTCTTGCCGGTGAGGAAGCGTCCGACAAACAAGTCATTCTCGGTTCATCGTCTGCGACGTTACCTCATCACTTCGATGATTTTGCACGGGATTTGATTTTTGCCTGAACGCTGATTGGGGCGCGGTTCGGGCTGAGCGAATCCGTTCAGGTCGATCGTGCGCACGCGGACTTCGTATTTTCCTTTGGGCAAATCGCGTGCGATCCAGGTCCAGTGAGCGATGCTGTAGCGCACCGGCCATTCCTTAGGTTGGCCTTTCTGGTCGAAGCCGGCAATTTCTTTGGGGGATAGGCCTTGCGGCAAGGCCTGGACCCAATCGGATGGAGGCGGATCGATGAGCGCGGCCTTCCATTCGGCCTTGCTCCAGGCGGGATCGTGATCGTCGATTTGCCCCCTTTTTCCGGTATCGGGCCGCAGCCAGCACTCGACCCCTTTGAGGCCCGGCCAGCCGACCATGCAGGTGCCGCGCAAGGTCACGGCCTGACCTGTTGCGAAAGTCTGTTCTTGCAGATTGTCGAAATAGGCCGCGGTTTTCAAATAGGACTCGGGATCGTTATTTTGTTCCGCGTAAGTGTCGTTGGTATCATATTGATTTGTTAATACAATGTTTTGCAGCCATTTGATCGACTTGAAACCATGGGCCCACGGCACGATCATGCGCACCGGGCCGCCGCGCGTCAGAGAGATCGGTTCGCCATTGAGTTGGTAGGCCAGGAAGGGAGGCAATTCACCTGGCGGCGAATCGAGCACCTGGTTCATGGGGAGGGACGAGCGAAACATCTGTTCGGGTTTGTCGTTGTGAAATCCCCAGAAGTAAAGGCGCCGGGTGTTCGTCGATTTGCCGCAAAGCTTGAGCACCTCGCGAAGCGGCACGCCCTCCCACAGTCCCTGGCCGAGCGGCAGGGCGATGTTGTTGCACTGCATCGCCTTGAGGAACTTGACTCCATGAGTCTTGCCAAGCTTGAGCAGGGTGGCGAAATCGAGAGCCGTTCCGGCCGCGAGGCTCAGCGGTTTTTCGATCGTCGCTTTCTTTTCCGCGGCGATCTCCAGCCGCCAGGTTTCTGGCGTCAAACGCGCCTTGGTGAGCGCTTCGCCCGTAAGGGTGTGCGGCACGGGATCGCCGCGGCTGACATCGTTGAAGTCTTTCGACGGGGTGAGCCAGGGGCGGCGTGGGGCCGCTGGCTTGGCGTCATCAGAGAGCTCTCTGATAGTCCTCAAGCTAGGCTCGGTACCGGGAAGTGGTTGACCGAGGGAACCCGCAGCGAGTCCTGTTGCGGCCAGGCGAATCAGGTCCCGTCGGTGGAGGGGATCGGGCATGGCCGTCCTCGGTTGATTGGTGGGGGGAGAGGTTTTTCCGCCGGATGGTGCGCGGCTGGATCTTTGCTATTCAATGCGCTTAGAAGAGGAATTCCAGATCCTCAAGTTGGGGGATGGAGAGGGTAGGGCTCAGGAATGTAAAAATCCCTCCGTGGTGGCGGTCCATGGCAGCCCACCGGAGGCGTAGCGGCCGGAAGTCCGTCAGGAAAATCGAGCAAGGAAAGAGGGGGGATGACCGGCCACGAAGTCATTCGATCCACGAAAACTTTTGACCCCAGGCACGCCGGACCCATCTGGCCATCAATTCGCTGCGGGTATTCACTCCGAAATGGACGAAAATTCTTTTCATGTGTTGATTCACGGTGAATCGGCTAATGCCCAGCCTGGTCGCGATTTGCTTGTCCGAATCGCCCTCGAGGAGGCATTTCAAAACCTGCCGGGCTCGTAGGCCCAGCCGGGTGGGGCAGGGGTCGCGAAAGAGCGAAAGCGCCTGTCCGAGCATGGCCGTGATTTGCCGCACCGTCTCGCGCACGATGGCGGCTTCTCGCAGGTTGAAGTCGCCGCGGCCGCGTTTGCGGCAAAGGATGAGGCCATGCGCGTCGTCGTCGGTGTTCGACATGCTGTGAAAGCAATAAAGCGGCCAATCGACGCCAAGGGTGCGGTAAACCATCTGCCATTCGGTCGATTGATCCCATTCCTCGTCGCTGACGAGTTGCGAACGGGTCAGCGCGGCCCCATCGTTGGTCAGTCGCTTTTCCGCGTAGGAGCGAAAGGTGATCGCGTACTCGGGGTCCTTGCGCAAAAGCTCCTGGGCCAGCACCCAGCCGCCGACGTCAAAACCGTGATCGAAGCCCCAGGTCGCATTGCCGATATCGCGGCGTCGGTGGGTAAACGTTTCAAACTCGCCGGTGAGGGCCAGGTCGGCATCGACCAGTTTTGCCAGTTCCGAGGCGAAATGGGCTCGCCACAAAGAAGAAGAATCCCCCAGGTCCCGGCAGTCGCTGGTCAGCCGATGGATGCAGTGAAGGTCAGTACTTCGCAACCGATTCGATTTTGGCATGACCGCCCCTTGAAGGGAAAAACGGACACTGACTCGTTTTAGTCAGTGGTTTTTGGGTGCCCTTAAGGATATCTTACTGCATCGGAAAATTGGCGTAAACCGATCAATCTTCTCTTCGTATCAGACGTGAATCCAAGAATTGGATTCCAGCGCTCAGTCTTCGATCGCGTGCTCCATTCACGGATAAACCTATAGCGAAAAGTTGCGCAAAAAAAACAACCAATCCAGTGTTCAGAAATTGAGTCAAAGTCTCGCTCACAGGTCGCCCAGGTGGGCGGACTTTGACTCAATCTCGCTCGTGCCTGAATCCATCAGTTCGCGGTAGCAATCTGTTCTCAAACCGGCACGCATTTTGCATCATCCGCCACCGTTCCCACGGAAGATTTCCCAAATTTGTACAGGGCGCGGATACAAATGAACAGGCCGGTATCGACCGCCAGATAATGAGTTATCTTGCGCCGATCGGTACAAGTTTTGCACATTTTTCCATAGATGCAGAACCTCCAGTCCTCTCTCGTTATGAGGTGTTTTGCTTGCCTGCGCGATTTGCAAGCAGGTGGAAGAAATTGAGCAAGGCCAATCGTCGTTTTGGAAAAGATCGCAACGAGGGTGCAACTCATGAATCGATTCCTGAACAGCATTGCGAGGAATTGCGGCAAGCCGCTTGGGAGCCTGGCGCTGGTGGCGCTATTTGCGGGGCAAACCCTTGCGCATTTTCTCTATCTCGTCCCGGCGCGAGAGCCGGGGAAGATTCAGATGATTCTCAGTGAGAACCTCAACCCGGAAACCCAGATCGCGGTTGGGAATGTGAATTCCCTAAAGTTGACAGCCCGTGCCTATGGCCAGGATCGGGCCATGATCACGATCAAGAGCAAGCATTGCGTGGCCGCGCAGGTTCCCGATGGCACCAGCCTGATTTACGGCACCGTGGTTTACGGTTTAATGTCTCGAGGAGAACGTTCCTCGCTTCTGGTTTACCATCCCAAGCTTCTCCTGGGATCAGGCAGCGAACCGGTGGTGGGCGACAGCACCGACCTCGAGGTCGTTGCGCACCAGCAGGGCAACCGGACACGGTTTCAGCTTCTTTATGAAGGCAACCCCGTGGCGGGCGCAGAAGGATCGATCCATCTGCCCGATGGCAAAAAAGAAAAATTGAAGACCGATCAGGATGGATTTACCGAGGCCTTTGCAGGCAAGGGCCGCTATGGCCTGTGGATGCGTCACATCCTTGACAAATCGGGCGAGCTTTCGGGAAAGAATTATGCGGACGAAAAGCACTACGCGACCCTGGTGGGCGAACTGAGTTCCAGTGACCCCGAACTGGCCCCCTTGCCCGCCGCGGTTTCCAGCATGGGGGCCGCGGTCGCCGAGGGCCAGCTTTATGTTTATGGCGGACATTATGGGATCGGCACGCGCCACACCACCCAGACGGTTACGGGCGATTTTCGACGGCTTGAATTGACGGAAGGGAAGGTTTGGGAGTCACTGCCGGGAGGTCCGCCGGTCGAGGGGGTAAGCCTCGTGGCTTACAAGGGTACGATCATCCGCATTGGAGGCATGAAACCCAGGAACGACCCCGGGCAACCGGAGGACCACCTTTCGCTCGCAAGCTGCGCTCGCTTCGATCCGAAGGCCAACCGCTGGGACGAATTGCCCCCGCTGCCCGCGGGAAGATCCTCACATGATGCCGTGGTCGTTGGTGACAAGATCGTGGTGGTGGGCGGCTGGCAACTCAAGGGTGGGGACAATGAACCAATCTGGCACGATACAACCCTGATTCTGGATATGGCGCAAACGCCCCTCCAGTGGCGCGCCGTTTCGCAGCCGTTCAAGCGGCGGGCCTTGACTGCGGCAGCGGTTGCTCAGCAGGTATTTGTGATGTGCGGATTGGACGAGTGCGGCGGGCTGCATAACCGAGTCGACATTTTGGATCTGGAGACACTTAAATGGAGCGAAGGACCGGAAGTTCCAGGCGATCAGGTGGGTTATGGTTCGGCGGCGGCAGCATGGAACGGGCGGCTCGTGTTCAACTCCTTTGACGGCCCGATTTATTCTTTTGAGCAAGCGACCAACGGCTGGCAGAAAATCGGCCGTTGTGGCCGGCCCCGAATGGTCCACCGGCTCGTTCCCCACACAAACGGTGTGCTGTTGGTGGGCGGGTCTACTCCTTCGGGAAATATCCCAGAATTGGAATACGTGGCCCCCGCGGAAGTTAGCGGTATTCGCGTGATTTTGGGAGACCAGATTAAGTGAGTTGTTTGAAAAGAGCTCTTCGCGTGCGAATTCAACGGCCATTGCTACGGAAGCTTTTTGGTGTCTGGAGCCGGTTCCTTGAGCAGTTCGTTGACGATCTGCGCGACGCTTTCACGAAGCGTTGCGCTATAGCCCAGGTGCATGTCTCTCACCAGGCCTGACTTGTCGATGATCAGTAGGGCAGGCATTCCCTGGATGCCGAACGGCTCCAATAGTTCCGGGCGGATTCTCACGGTCGGATAGGGCAAGTTCAGACCCTGAGTTACAACGAGGGCGTCCTGATCCGTCGGGTCGACGCTCACGCCGAGGACGGCGACCGGCTGATGGGCAAAGTCGACCGCCACCTGTTTGACCTGGGGCATGGCCTTGATGCACCAACCACAGCCGCGATACCAAAAGTCGATTACGACCACCTTGCCGCGTAGTTCGGCGAGGTCGATCGGCTTCCCTTGAAGGTCCGTAGCTTTGAGCGCGGGAACCGATTTGCCCGAACGCTTGGCCCAGTTTTCTGCCTGGGTGACATAAAGGTGAGACACCGATTCGTGTTTGGTCATCTTTTCTTGAATGGCTTTTTTCAATTCTGGCCGCACAATGTTGGCGCCGGCCGATTCCAGGTCCCGGCCCGCCTTGGCGAGGGTGGCTTTGGCGATCGCGGGCGCCGATTTCCAGGCTGAGCCGCTGACGGCCTCGTACTGTTGTTCGGCCGCGACATAGCGTTCGATATCCGCGGCCAGGCTTGCAAGTGCCTCGGGCGTGAGGTTGGTGTCGCCGATCAATGTAGTTCGTCCGGAACTTTCTCCATTCGGAACCGCCGACGTGGTGGAGCGATGCTCGGCAAGAGTGACCAACCCTTTTGTGGTGTCAAACGAGTAGGTCTTTTTGTAAGTGAAAGGGACGAGCGCCGCTCCCCCCGATTGACCCGATGAAGAGGCTTCAAACCAATTGGATCCGAGGGCCTTGGACGAAACTTCGATTTCATCCATACGAGTCTTCCATCCGTTTCGGGCTTCGTTTTCGTCCTTGGGTAGCCGGGGAAGGATCGCGGTGACCGGCTCCCTGCTTTCGGTGGTCGTGTTGGGCTCGAAGCGGCCGTCGGGAAAGAGATCGGCATAAGCGATGTGCGTGCGGGTCGTTTCTTCCATTGGCTTGCCGCCGCTGTTGCCGAAGTAGCGACATTCCGCGCAAATGAGCACGCGAACGCTGCCATTGGGATTCGCTCGAACGACCGAGGCGGTAAAGCGCGTGCTGTCGCGTTGCTCGTTTTTGACCTCACCTTTGCCAAATTTCAGGCAGTTGTCGCTTTGCCAGGTCAATACCCTGCCGGGCGTTAGCCGGTACCGCGCAAGCGGCTCGTCGCTTGCAGGTGCCCCCGCGAAACTAAGGCAAGCCGCAAGGAAAATCGGGTTCATGGGGGCGTCCTATTCGAGGTCAGTTTTCCCTGGTTATAGTGTCGTTTGACTGTTCAAGTCAATCAGTTGAGAAGAGCAAGAGGTTCTATGCACCTTTGAAGCGGGCGAAGCCGGCTCGGCGCACGCCGTTCTAGCGAGCCCTGGCCTGTGAAAAAACCTGCTTGACATATTCCTTAATGGGAATATGATTCCTTCATGGCACGAGCATCAACGACCTCAGACGTTTTCAATGCCATCGCCGAACCGAGGCGGCGGCAGATTATCGAGTTATTGTCGAAGCAGCGCAGGCTGACGGTCGGAGCGATCGTTCTGGCTCTGGGGCTGCAACAGCCGGCGGTCTCGAAACATCTTGGCGTGTTGCGGGAGGTCGGAATTGTCTCGATGGCCAAAGAAGGCAAAAACCGGCTGTACGATCTGAATCCCGACCAACTGCGCCCGCTACAGGAGTGGATCAAAATGTTGGAACAACATTGGGATCATCAGCTCGATCGCATCCGCCAGCGCGCCGAACAGCGTGCCGCCCTCAAATCCCAACCTCCAGCTTAGGCTCTTTTTCTGTTGTCAAATGAAAGGACTTTCATGGCGAGCGCAACCATGCAACCGATGGAAACGATCGAGATCCAAAAAGCGATCGATATCGCCGCACCGCTCGAAATTGCATTCGAGGCGATGCTCGAGGAATTGGGACCTGAAGCTCAGATGATGGATGGAACGGCCATGCCGTTCAAACTCGAACCCTGGCCGGGAGGACGGTGGTATCGCGATCTGGGAAACCAGGCAGGGCATTTCTGGGGCCACGTTCAGGTGATCAAGCCGCCGACGCTCCTGGAGATCTGGGGGCCGATGATGATGTCGTACCCAGCCGTCAATCACCTGCAATACCGCTTCACCAAGCAAGGCACCGGCACCCGCTTGAGCTTCCTGCATCGCGGCATGCGACTGATCACGGCCCAACATCGCGAAGGCGTATCGATCGGCTGGGAACACTGGATCAACAAGATCCGCTCACGCGCCGAGCAAAAAGGTTAATCGTCGTCGGCGATCCCGCCATCGGCCAATTATGCCAAAAAGTTTCGTTTTGTTTTGTTTGGTCAGTTTTTTTGTCCTTACCCCCAGAGAGGCAGATTTCATGTCCGCCACGGCGACGAAGTTGGATCACAAGGTGGTTTCCCGGGATCAGTGGCGCCGCCTTTACAGCGAGTTCTTGAATAAAGAGAAGGAGCTGACACGGCAAAGCGATGAGCTGGCCCGCCAGCGCCGCGAGCTTCCCTGGACCCGGGTCGACAAGGACTACACGCTCGAAGGCCCGCGGGGCAAGGTTCGCTTGGCCGATCTCTTCGATGGGCAAACCCAGCTCGCCGTTTATCACTTCATGTTCGGTCCCGATTGGGCCGAAGGGTGTCCCGGCTGTTCCTATGTCACCGACCACCTCAACGGCGCCCTCGAGCATTTGCGCGCTCGCGACGTTTCCCTCGTGCTCGTTTCGCGCGGCCCGCTTGAGAAACTGGCGGCCTTTGAAAAACGCATGGGCTGGCGCTTGCCCTGGTTCTCCTCGCAAGGCAGCGACTTCAATCGCGATTTCGGCGTCGCCTTCACCAAGGAAGAAGTGGCCAGCGGCGAGAAAAAATACAACTTTGATACGACCGCTCCCCACGGGGAAGAGAATCCGGGGATGAGCTTTTTTGTCAAAGACGAAAACGGCGCCATTTATCACACCTATTCCACATTCGGCCGCGGCCTCGAAACCCTGCTCGGAACGTACGCCGTGCTTGACCGCGCTCCCCGGGGCCGGGATGAGGCCGGATTGCCTGCCCCTATGGCCTGGGTGCGCCATCACGATAAGTATGAGTCCAACAAGCAAGGCGCTGCATCATGCTGCCAGCACAAAGCCGAACACTAACCGCCTGCTGCTGCCAGGGGAGCACCGACCTGGCGTCGCCTCCACGACGCAGTTGGTCGATCGCCGCTTCCTTACTGCCCCTTGCTGTGTGGCTGTTGTTGCCCAAATGCCCGCTTTGCGTTGCTTCCTATTTGGCACTGTGGACGGGCTTGGGCTTGTCGTTCACCGAAGCGGCCGCACTGCGTCAGTTGCTCTTGGGGCTTAGTGTCATCATGTTCGTTGCCCTGGTTTTGCGGCACGCCTACCTGCTGGGGAAGAATCGCAACCGGCTGCGCCCTTCCCAAGAATGCAGGCCGCTTGCCCACCAAAAGGGAAGTGGCGATGACGACGATGGCCGGCTGAAGGCTTGACCTGAAAAAACAAGACGGCTGGGCCAATCTCTTGGCCCAGCCGTCTTGAACTTGTTTGAGGCGGATTGGTGCGACTCAGACCGCGCTCGCTTGATCAAGCTTGGCAACATCGTTTGAGCTCAGGGTGATCTCGGCGGCCCTGGCCAATTCCGTAAGTTGTTTGACGCTTGTGGCGCTGGCAATTGGCGCCGTGACGCTTTTCCTTTGAATCAGCCAGGCCAGGGCAATGACCGCGGGAACCGTCTGGTGAGCCTTGGCAACCTGATCGAGCGCCGCGAGAATGCGCCAGCCTCGGTCATTGAAGTATTTCTTGCCAATCCCGCCGCCGCGTGCGCTTTGGTTGAGATCTGCCTCCGTGCGGTATTTTCCCGTCAAGAATCCGCTGGCCAGGGAGTAATAGCCAATGACCCCCACGCTTTCCTTGAGACACAGGGGTTCCAGTGCGTCTTCGTAACCCTTGCGGTCATACAGGTTGTATTCGGGCTGCAATGAGATGTAGGCGGGCAGTTTTTTGTCGGCGCTGATCTTGAGTGCTTCGGCCAGGTGGGTCGCGTCATAGTTGGAAGCGCCGATCGCGCGCACTTTTCCGCTTTTGATCAGGTGCTCGTAAGCGCCAAGAGTTTCCTCAAGGGGCGTATCGAAATCGTCCTTGTGCGATTGATAAAGATCGACATGATCGCATTGCAAACGCTTCAATGATGCTTCGAGAGACTGAACGATGTAATCGCGCTTTAACCCCTTGGTGCCGTCGCCCATCAAATTGCCGACCTTGGTGGCAAGCACAATCTTGTCGCGCTTGCCGCTGGCCTTCAGCCACTTGCCGATGATTGTTTCCGATTCGCCTCCCTGATTGCCGGGAACCCACGCGGAATACATGTTCGCGGTATCGATCAGGTCGAACCCGAGGTCGACGAAAGCGTCGAGCACCGGGAAGGAGGCTTTCTCATCTATCGTCCAGCCGAACACGTTGCCGCCGAGTGCCAGGGGTGCCACGGAAATGCCCGATCGGCCGAGCGGTTTCTTTTTCATTGCGGTTCCTTACAGACTAATGCACCGGTGAATGGTTTACGGCTATTGTAGGTAGGCCTTCGGCTGGGCGCTGGGTTCTGGCAGATGGTGGGGAAAATGATGAAGTTCCTCCATGGAGTCAGCCGCCTGGCTCAAGAGGGAGCTTGCCAGCGGATTTTCGCGTGCCAAATGCGGCCGGCAGATTTCGTGGGCAGGCCGCGGACCGCCCAAACCGCGTGGACGGTCCCGGTGCCGTCATCGGTTACAAGGAGATCAACCCGACCCCGCCGGTCGGATTCCATCCAGGGATCTCCCACGAATGTTGCATTCTTGGGCCAGTTCGGGATCAAGGTCGGCTCGGTCCAGTTCGCGTCGTCGACCGCGTGCCACTGAACCAGGGCAGAAGCAAGCGGGCGATCCGAAACCGCCTGGGCAACGACGGTCAGTCGGTTGGGTTCGGCGGCGATGACCGGCTTGGCCAGCGTGAAGGCAGGGCCCTATGGAAGCGGCGCCGACGCGACGAGCACAGGTCGCGCGTTCTCGGGGACGACGGGAGGAATGGGAGGCGCGCCGTTTTCATCAAACCAACGATCCTCCTCACGGTAAGTGAAGATTGCGAAGGCGACTGCAGCCAGCACGGCCAAACCAAGGGCAAACAGGGGCAAGCGGCTGGAATTCACGACACTTCCCTTCCCGCAGTGGCTTTGCCGATCGCATCCGGGCGTGCAAGCATCGATTCGATCGCATCGCAAGCCGTTCCTACACCGTTTTCTCGGGATAGTTCGCTGGCAATCTTCTCACAGCGCTGCAAGTAGGTTGGATTCTTCAGCAACTGCCGCAGTTCGGCGGCGCCTTGCTCGGCGGAAAACCGGCTATGGGAAATGGTGCGCGCAATGCCGAGACGAACGGCGCGTTCGGCATTGTCGGGCTGATCCCAGGCCCAGGGGATGATGAGCATGGGGCGGCCGGCTCTCATCGCCAAGGCGGTGGTGCCGATGCCCCCATGATGCACGATGACCGAGGCATGCGGAAAGAGTTGAGAGAAAGGCGCGTATTCGACGGCAATCGCCTCGGCCGGAAGGGACAGGTCCCGCAGTGCATTCCGATTTCCCTTCCCGACGACCAGGACGGCCCGAGCTTGAAGCGCTTGAGCGCATGCCAGTCCTTGCCGGTAGAACGAACCGGGAGTCTTGGAAACGGCGGTGCCCAATGTGAAGACGATCGGCGGCGGACCGGCCTTGAGGAATCGAACGAGTTCGGGGGGCAGTGGGGTCTTTTCGTTGCCATCATAAAACGGAAAGCCAGTCACGATCGTCTGGGCAGGCCAGTCGGGCTGTTTGGCCGCGAAGGTGCGAGAGAACAGGGCCAACACCAGTGCGGGGGAATGGCTGTCGGCCAGAGGATTGCCTTCGCGTGTCGCGGGAAGTCCGATCTGGGCGCGCAATCGGTACCAGGGTCTCGCGATGAATCGAGTCAGCCGTTTGCTTGTCCAGAAGAGGGGGCTCCAGAATCGGTGGCCCAGGCCGCGCAGCTTCTTCGAAAGCCAGGGAGCCATGTCCAGGATGGAGGGGTCGTGCGTGGAGAAGAAGCCGATCGGCAAGTGAATCGCCGAGGCCCAGGGAATGTTCTCTTTCTCTGCAACGAGTCGGGTGGCGTAGGAGGCATGCATGGCCACGAACAAGTCGGTGCCCTTGGCCGCGGCAAGCGTGTCTTCAAAGGAATCGCAGAGGCCGGGCATCAACCATTCACGGCCGACGCGCAGAAGTCCCCAGCGCGGATGGCTAAGTCGCCGTACCTTTTCGGGGTCGGCCAACCAGTCGCTATCGGGGCGAATCGCGTGAAAACCAAGACCGAGGCGCTCAACTCGTTCGCGGTAGCAAGCACCGGTGCCGATGACCACTTCGTGACCGCGTTCACGCAGGCCAAGGCCAATCGCGATAAAGGGGTACAGATCGCCCAGCGAGCCAAAGGTCGTGATGACGATCCGGCTCATCGCCCGAGGTTCTCGCTTGAGGTTCGATACGAAGTGCAACCACTCTTCCCGTGCTTTTTGCCCGGAAGAGTGGTTGATCTTAGTTCAGGTTGCCTGATCGGGCCATGAGGGAGCCGGCAGGTATTTGGCGTCCCCGGCCTTTAGCGTGGACTGCCCGCCGCGGGCGCCTTCGGTCCCTCTTGTTTGGCGGGGTTCGTGCCGTCAAGGCGCCAGCCGTTCAATTTGACACCATCAGAGTCTTCAATAATGGCCACGAGATAGAGTCCATTGGGCGAGACATCCAGGGTTCGCACGTGGCCGGAGGCAATTTCGATTTGATGAGCCAGGGCTCCATTTTCCATGTCCCACAGATCGATCGTTTGCAAGGGGGGCTTTTGATTTTCTGTTCGCTTGGCGCCGCCTGCAATGAGTACCCGCCCGCCCTGGGTGTAAGCCATCGGCGCCGTATGAGACGCTTGCGGGGATGGTTTGGTGGCACGGTCGAGCGTGCGTACGATCTTGCGCGTTTTCAGATCGCGAATCTGGATCTTTTCACCGGAGGAGCCTCCTTCCGCAAGGAAATTGCCATCGGGCGAAAAGGCCAGCGAACCGATCGACAGGGCCAGCGGAATTCGCTCCTGGGAATCCTGACTCCACTGCCAAAGCACCAGATTGTTGGCGTCGCACAAAACGAGCAGGCTGCCATCGGGAGAAAAGCCGGCGGCGTCGATTCGGGTGAATCCAAAGGGAGCGGCCTTGATTCGTTTTGCGGAGGTGCCATCCCACAACTCGATGCGCTTATCGCGCACCACGGCGATTGCCTTGCCATTCGCGGAGAGACCGAGCAATTGGCTGCACTGAGGGATTTTGCCACGAGAGGGGCGCAGGGGAGCTTCAAGCACCGAAACATCAAACGTCGTCGGCGGAATGCCGATCCCTTGATTGTTCGTTGCAGGGAACAGTTCGATGGCCAACCATTGGCGATCGTCGGAGCGTTTCACCTTGCCAAGGGAAAAGGTTCCCAGGCCGATTCTTGACAGAATCTCGCCATCCTCCAGGTCGCGCAGATCGATCGCTCCGTCCTTGGCCGCCGGACGAAGAATGGCGTGATTGTCCAATAGGAGGAATTCGGTTGAGGCGCCTTTGGACATGGTTTTCGCATAAATCCGCTTTGGCGGCAGTTGGGCGTGCGGCGCGGCGTCGAGGGTCCAGATGCGCACCTTGCCATTGAGATTGCCCAACTGCTTGAACCAGGCCTTGTCGCCGGCGCAGCCAGCCAATCGTTTGCCATCGGCGGAAAAGGAAAGGCTTGCGTGTGAGGTGGAGTTGTTAAATGAGCCCCATTCTTTATGGATGGTTTTGGGACGGGATTTTTTCCGCGGTTCTTGATTCGCTTTTTTCTCGCCGTTTTCGGTTTCTCCGCCTTCCTTACCTGCCTTGAGGTGATCGTTTTCCCACAGGACGACTTCTCCCTGGGACCCGAGCAGATAGGCTGCCATGCGCATGCCATCGTCGGAAATCGCCAGGGCGGCGACGCGGCCGCCCAGTTCGATGCGTTCCTTTTCTTTCATCGTGTTCGCATCCCAGAGGATGACGCGGCCATCCGCATCGCCCGTGACGGCAACGCTTCCTTCCTTCGCCCAGGCGGCGCAGACGACATTTGCCGTATGGCCGATCATGACCCGGTTGCCGGGACTTCCCGCACTGTAATCGCCGCAAACGTAGGCCCAAAGGACATTTCTCCCTTTAGCTGCGGCCACTTCCCCGGTCGAATCGACCGGGCCCGTCATGATGGCGCTACGGCCCTTAGGGTCGACGGCCAGCGGGACGGCGGCCTCGTCCGATGGTTTCGCATCCTTGTGGATCGTGCTTGTTTCGATCGTGCCAATACCGTCGGGCAGTTTGCCTTGTGCCCAGGACTTGATGAAGTAGCCGCGCGCATTGCCAAACACCAATTGCGAACCGGTCACACCCTCGGAAATGGGTTTGTCGGGAAAGACGCCGAGGGTAACCGGCCGACTGTTTTTCGCTTCGACCCGTGCGACTTCTTTACCCGAGGCCGCATCGAGAATGCGCACGCCATGTTCCGTGGTGGCATACACACTTTTATGATCCGCGGAATATGCGCTCACCGCGTGGGCTCCGTCGACGCTCACTTTCCAACGGTAGGTCGGTTGCTCG
>Ga0208492_1001307_pt1 | contig 15966 bp, 16 predicted proteins | sample Subbioar_CSW14AB_FD_184820 | JGI IMG/M metagenome (GOLD analysis project Ga0208492, IMG submission 184820) | Serpentinite rock and fluid subsurface biosphere microbial communities from McLaughlin Reserve, California, USA - CR12Mar_CSW14AB (SPAdes) | ecosystem: Environmental > Terrestrial > Deep... | reverse complement strand
TAATGAAAATCCCTACTGCGCCGGCGGCGACCAGCAGCAAGGTCGCAACACCGAAGCCCAGCCCAAGCCGCACGGCAACTTTCATATTGCTAAACATCACTATTTCTCCATCTCAACCACAATTAAATTAACGTTTTGCCGAAACGTTTGAGAGCTTCCACCTGCTAGCACGAATGCTCGCGCGTGAGGTGGCGACGTCTGTAGGACCCGCAATTTAAGGCTACTGACCCAACGAGTGCGCTTCTATCGACCCCTGACTGAACAACCTGAGCAGCAACGGGAAAGGAGTCGGTCACTGGACTCTCAGGACTATCGACCGCCCACTGCTGGACAGCATAGGTAATTGCCGCGGCGGAGCTGGAGTTGCGATTGAACGAGACTTTGTTGCTTCCGCCGTTCAGGTCTTACCGGTCGAGTTAACTCAGAGGCAACCTCAATGAATTTTTCCGGGTTTTTAAAGAAGCTCAACAGATCCCTCCATCGATGCGTAAAGTTGTCAATCTGGTTTGCCGCCGTGGGCTTGAATCGCAACCTCATTCATTACCTCGATGATGACGGGCAATGGTCCCGTCGACGGAGTTCGTTGCGCAGGAACGAGGTATGTTGCGCCGGATGGATTTGCCTGCCAAAGCGCGAGAAGTGTCGTGGTTCTATATTTCCCCATTTCTTCGTTCTTGAGGCTTCGTCTATCTGAATAAAGCCGCAATTGTGCGGATCGCCGCCGAAGTTCTCCCTGTGTCACGAAACGATTCTCAACGCCAAGCGGTTAGGTCTTCACGGCGACTGCGATAATCCGACTGAGGTGTGCGCCTCTCCAGATCGCGCTTCGCCACATTGGCGCGAAGACCCGACCAGTGAGAAGGGAGATTTCTCGACCATGTTTATACTTCGATGGACGTCCAGGCTCTTCTGTAGCGTAGCTTTCAGTCGATCGCGGCCGCCGCGCTTCGCGGAAGCTGGCGGGTTCTTGACACGCAATTGGGCCAAGGAACTGAACTACCGACTTGCAAATAAGCTCTGGAGTTGCGATGTCCATCGTACCGATGTGCGGCTTGCCTATAGGTGGCACGATGACTACGGATGCTGGTTCCGTTCTACGGCACTTCGCGAGCATCAACGACGACCTTGCAATCGGAGACGCAGACCGAAAATTCGTGCGCCCCTTGGGACCACGCCCAGATGATCGCCGGGGCTTTCTGAGCTTGTTCTTTAATTACCACACCGTTCGCGGGTGAAGATCCTCGCCGACACCGCGAAAGCTCGCGCATGCGCGTTTCGATAGCCCGCTGTCGGCGACGCTCATGCGGCGCGAGGCGGGATATCGCTGTCATTATCCAAAGGACTCGCTATGGACATGATCATCGGCAAGTCCGTCCGCCGCCAATCAGCGACGCACATCGCCAACAAAGGCGCTAGATTAGTCGCGAAATCCAGCGTGTAAGGATCAAACGAGGTGGCGACGCCGCGCAGCGCAGCCACCAGCGTCGCCCAAGAGCGCGCGTGCCCATCCCACGCCGCCAGCACCACGAACGGCAGTTGCCGATAGAAGTCGCGGTGCTGCTCGGGCAGATGGTCACGCACGACGCGGCGCGCGAACGGCTCAATGGCCTCGCGCACGCCCATGCGCGTTTGCACATGACCTCTCACCGCTATTAAACGGTGTCGTGTCGCTCATTTCAGCCTGCCACCGGCGGCGCGATGAATTCGACCCGCACGCCGCCAGGGATCGCACACATCACGTGTCGCGCACCGCCAGTCCCCAGCGCTTCAGGCGCGAATTCGACCACCACGCCGAGTGCGTCGACCAATCGCGCGGCCAAGGCCTCCAAGTCATGTACACGCAATGCAAGATGATGAAGCCCGACCTGCCGGCGGCGGTCGAAGGCCCCGGCGTCCGGCGCTGCTTGCCGCCTAGTCATCACGGTTCCGTCGCTTAGGAATAGGCGGGGTAGTCCGGCATGGTTCCAAGGATTTGATGTCCCAGCGTGTCAGTGAAGAACCCCAGGGTTGCGGGGAGATCCGGCACGGTCAATCCGACGTGGTTTACGCCATGGGTCGTGCTGAGGTTTGAGGCTCGAGATTCGCGAGTGTGCGCACCATCGTGGTTGCGCTTTGCCGAGTGCCTTCGGCGCGACGGTCAGGCAGCCGTGGTCGTGTGGGCGAACTTGCAGCTTCGTCGCGAAGCGACGAGACTTGGGACGCGCACCGCCCACTGTTGGCGGCGAGTCAGTCCCACATGCCGCAAACACTGGGGGAGCCATCATGTCTGCCATCGTTTCGATACCCGATTCGCGCCGACTGATCGTCGGCAGCCGCAACGACAATCCCGCACAGTGGACACCCTTTGCCTGGGACGATCCCCTGCACGGGGCGCAGATCAAGGGCGAGGTGACTGTCATCAGGCCGCAGGGAACCTCCGGCAGCCTGGCAGCTGGGCTGTGGCGCACCGGGCATGACATCGCCGGCTGTAATGCCGACGGGTCATGTCAGATTGATTACTCCGCGCCTCTCGGCGACGAGACGATGGTGATCCTCGAAGGCACTGTGCAAATCACAGAAACTGCCAGTGGCCGCAAGCATCGCGTTGGCGCTGGCACCATCCTCAGCCACCCCAAGCATGTCGATCTGCACTGGGACATCGAGGGGCCGTTCCTGAAGAAATTCTGGGTGATTTGGGACAGCCCGCTACCGGCGACCCCAGAGGATCGGCTGTACGTCGCGAACATCAGTGACGAGCCTGCGGTATGGGCGCCCTTCGAGTGGCACGAACCGGGGCGTGGGCTCCAGGTGTGCGGCGAGATCCACACAATCCGATCCACCGGCTCAACAGGTACGTATATGTGTGGTCTGTGGCGTACGGGTGTTGGAATCGTCGGCTGCGGGGCGGATGGTTCAGCCACCGCCCGCTACAGCGCGCCACTCGGCGACGAGACCAGCTTGATACTCGAAGGGCGCGCCCGGGTAGTGAACCAGGAAAGCGGCGAAACGTTTGACGTCCAGGCTGGCGACGTTGTGTGCTTTCCATCAGGTGTTCCGGTCACCTGGACGTCGAAATCGCGTTATCTGAAGAAATTCTGGGTAATCACCCAAGAGGCCGCGCCCGGCGTATAGCGCGGCCGCCGGCGCCGGCGCTCGCTCGTGCGGACGCGGCAGGCCGGGGACCTGTGCTTGCTCACTCGAAGGAAGCCGAGTGCGGTCTCAGCGCAGGACAGATGTCTTCGGCCATGGCACGAAGCCCCTGCTGTGCCAGTGCACGACGACGCAGTGGAAAGCCTCTGTTTACGAAGACCGCTCAAGCCAGCGGCGGCTCTGCATGGACGAACCCACACCAAGGCATGTGAAAGACAGCACTGGCCACTGCCAGATTCAGGGTCGGCATGTTAGCGAGCGCGGCGCCAACGTTGCCTTCAGGTGCTGGCTTCCATCGTCGTGCGATTCAAAGTTCCGCCAATACGGTACGCAACGCGTTGAAGTCGACTGGCTTTGTCATATGGCGATCAAACCCCGCTGTCTCGGCCTTTGCCCGGTCGGATTCATGGCCCCAGCCAGTGATGGCGATGAGCGTTAGCATTTCCGACCAGGGCTGCGCACGGATCGCAATTGCCGCTTCATAACCGTTCTTCACGGGCATGCCTATATCCAGAATGACCACCTCTGGCTTCGTCGCTGACGCGATTTGAACTGCCTCTTCGCCGTTGTGAGCAATCAAGACCGTGTGGCCATCAAACTCAAGCAAGACCCGTAGCGTTTCGACGGCATCGAGATTGTCATCGGCGACGAGGATCTTGCGGCAGACCGTACGGCCGCTAGGGGGAGCGGGGACTTTTATCTCTCGCACGCCAGTCGTCGTGAGCGTACGCGGGAGTTCAACCCGGAATTCGCTTCCCTTGCCCAGCCCTTCACTATGTACCGATACCAGGCCACCATGAAGCTCGACCACCCCTCTTACGATGGCCAGGCCTATTCCCAGCCCCCCTTCCGACTTGTCGAGAGCCGTAGAGATCTGCGAAAACAATCCAAATACCCGGGCAATTGCCGACCCTTCGATTCCGATACCCTGGTCAACGACCCGTATCACTACTTTATCGCTCGATGTGGTGGCGTAGAGTCGAATCGTGCCGCCTTCCGCCGAGTACTTGGAAGCGTTGTGCAGCAAATTGGTGACCACCTGTGCGATGCGTAGCGGGTCCACGCTGAGTCGAACATTTTTCGGCTCCTGCTCGACATGCAGATGCTGGCGGCAGCGCTCCAGGTGCGGTTGCACTGTCTCGACAGCGGTCGCCAACACGTCCTCTAGATTGACCATCTCTTTTCGCAGTTGGAGACGGCCACGGGTAATCCGCGAAAGGTCCAACAAATCATCGACGAGCAGTGCCAGTGTCCCGACTTGGCGGTCGATGACCTCCAGGCTGCGGTCACTTTGGTCGCGTGAGACTTGATTCGACCGAGCGATTGTCACGGCCTGACGGATTGGTGCGAGCGGGTTGCGTAGCTCATGGGCGAGAGTGGCAAGGAATTCGTCCTTCTGGCGACTCGCTTCCTGCAATCGCAAACTCGTGTCCCGCAACGCATTGGCCGTCTCGACTTGATCATTGATGTCGTCGCCATGCCCGTACCACAAATCTATCCTGCCGGACGTGTCAAGATGCGGGTCTGCTTGAAGATTGATCCAGCGCCACACCCCGTCATGGCGCAGAAATCGGCAGATGACCCTATAAGGCCCACGAAGTTGATTTGCCCGGTCCCAGACTGCGTGCACGTTGGGCAGGTCTTCTCCGTGAATGAATTCCGACCAGTATCGCTTTTTGAAAAAAGCTGCCTCATGGCCGACAAAGTGGCTGAAACGTGGGCTGATATATTGGATCTCGCCGTCTGTATCGGCGGTCCAGATGAATCCGGGGAAAATCCTCAGCAGGACGTCCAGAGGCGGTTGATCTGATGGCATCGGATCCCTCTTAAGGGCGCACTATGGGGGTGGCCCGATGCTGTCAGCTTGAATGGCAAGGGTGCAATAGCGCAATTTGGTATCCGGAACTGCCGCAGCACGGCGAGTGCCAGCCGACAAGACGGCCCGCACCACTCACCGCTCTGCAATGATCCATTCCGCAGAGATAGGGGTGAAGGCGGTGGGCGTTCCTATGCGTGTGCCTGGAAGGCCCGGCGAGCGCTAAATGGACCAGTGCGCGGGGAACGATGCTCAGGTAGAAAGCGAACACAGCGCTTGGGAGATCTGAACCATCGAGCCTGACTGTCCGGACCTGAGCTGGATTTTCGCATCCACTCAAGGAAAGCAGACAGTCACCGCGCCGATTAGGGCCGCCATATCTTGACGAGATATCCCAGCTGAGAGTCCCGCGCTCAATCGACCTCGCAGAGGGTCGCTTGCGTTTTGCTTGGTCTCACAGCAGTTCATGACATCCGTACCATGATGTAGTCCTTGGCCGATTATTTCGTAGGAATTTTCCTACTTCGGTAGCCTCTCGCCATCCCGGCAGCCCCATACTGGCGACCGCAAAGCCATCGACGCTGGAACGGCATTGCCACGCGGCGCGAGCAACTTGCTCATCGCCGCCCAGCCCGTCCCACGCAGTCGCTCGCCGCGAGATAGCCGCTGATACGCCTGACGCACGCAACAGGTTGAAGTCCGCGAAGGCCGATGGCCGCTGGCAGCGCGAAAGCTCTTCAACATCATCTGTGCCGCGCCCGCCAAGGCCCGCGGCGCCCCCTGAGGTCGGTGAACCTTTCCTTCAACCGGGCGCAGGCATGATTGTCCTCTTACTCTCATTCCCATCCTCGTCGCCGGAGGTCAGGACACAATGATATTCTTGTCGCTACAAACGTCTTGAACAGTTTTCCTTGATGGATGCGGCAAACGTGTGCGGGCCACTCGTCAATGCTTTCTGGGACATCGTCAACCCGACGGAATTGAAGTATGCGCAGCACCTCGCTCCGGCCATTGTGCCGGACGCCTGCAAAGGCGGGCCGCTACGAATTGCGCTGCCCCCAGCCCGACGCTTTCATTCGATAACTCTCGGCGCATTCGTCGTCACCGTGCCGCGCCTGCGAGGCCTTGATTCGCGGCGGGGATCCGTTTACTTCGCTTTACGCTTGCATCTTTGATTCAGAGCCATGATTAGCATCCTGCTGGTGGATGATTACGCCTTGGTTCGCGCTGGGATCCAGAGGTTTCTGCGGGAGACTGCCGAGGATATCGAGGTAACTGACGAAGCGGCTACTGCGGACGCTGCCTTGCGATCCCTCCGGTCCTCACGCTATGACCTCGTTCTGCTGGATATCGCTTTACCAGATAAGAATGGCATCGAGGTTCTGAAGCACATTCGACGTAGCTACCCGGACGTGAAAGTGCTGATTCTAAGCATGCACCCCGAAAGCCGGCATGCCGTCGATCTATTGCGACACGGGGCTCACGGTTATCTTCAGAAGGACTTCATACCTGAGGAGTTGGTGGCTGCAATAAGGACCGTCCACCAAGGTCGTCGGTACATTACGCCTGCCTTGGCGGAATTGCTTGCCGCCAGCGTGGATGGTCAGAAGCAGGCCCTCCACAAGGGCTTCTCGCCACGCGAGAAACAAATCTCGATGTTGTTGGCAGAAGGGCAGCCGGTCAGTGCAATTGCCGAGCAGTTGCACTTGAGCATGAAGACAGTAACCCAATACCGGAATCGGATTCTCGAGAAACTGCAGATACATTCCATCGCCGAGTTGACCCGCTACGCATTGCTGCACAACTTGATGGACTGAAACCGTTCGCGCGCTCCTATCCCTACCAGCGGCCCAGACGCGGCCCAACGATCCGTCAGAGCATTCCATTTCCCCCCAGCCCCGCTCGTTGTGTACTGGCCAAAGCGCCGAGACCTGGGTCGCCGACACGCCATTTTCCTACATTACCACTTCATCCTTTTCCTACATCCAGACCGGCATCCGTCTTGACAAGATGCAAGCTCCGACGAGCATCAGCAGGTGCAAAGGTGCGACTCAAGATTTCTCGAACTTTTGCTTTCGTGGTTCTTCTCACCGCCATCTCAGCAGGGTTGCTCTCCCTGGCTGTCGGCACGCTCATCTGGGCTATCCAGGGATTCGAGGCGCACGATACGATGCTGGCCTCTCTCAGCAAGTTAGGTCTGGCCGCGATCCTGAGTGCAGGAGGATGGTGGGCGGGCTCACTTGCGCGCAACGGCAGGAAAGCAAGCGATCAACTCGAGCACGTTTACGTGCGCAGGCCCTGACTGCAAGCCTAGCCCCGATCTTCTCGGCCGCCTGTTTCCCTCGCGAAAACAGACGGCCGCCAAGTCCGCTCGCGCCCTCGATATATTTATCGGATATCCAGACGCGTAGAAGATGCAGGTACCTCGCACGTGGGTCGCAGCATCGCGGGACAGCTCTCGCCACCCAACGCAAGCAGCGTTTGCTCTGGCGTCATGTCATTCATTCCGCTGCCTCCCCTGCATGGGATCCCATCCCACCACCCGAGGCACCATCCGATGCGCTGCCCAACCACGGGTGCGCCACTGCAGCAACTGACCTCGTTTTGCACGAATAGTCGGCACTGGGTGCCTGCCGGGAAACAACCCGACGGGGGAGTGCCCGGTGTGGATGGCGTCGTTGTGCCGACGACTATCGCTCCTATTATCGCGACAACAACGACAATGACGATAATCACTATGATCACCGGGGCGACCCCTCGTTGACGCCGGTGGCTGAATCCCCTTTTCATACGCGCTCCTCGCAAAGTGACTCGATGATTATCGTGGCAGTGCTGACGCGCGACCTGCTACGGTGTGCCATGACGCGTGAAGTACCATTGATGCGTTCCGCGCGACGTAACGTCACCACCCCATCGGCTGCTGACGACACACGCGCCGAGGCCCCTCAGCCTGCGTTCTTCTTCGGATCCGTGTCTCCCATCCTCGCAACATGCGAGGCCCACTCTTCAAGTGACTGGAATGTACCGACGACATTGTTACCTTCAAAGTAGTGATACCAATCATGGCTCTCCGAGCCTTCTGCAACCGCCTCGACACTCTCCGCATCGGGGCATTCGAAGAACGCCATTCCGTCCCAGTCGCCGAAACCCCTGCACCGGTAGATTCCGAGCAGCTTGATTCCCTTGGCCGAGAGCGTCTCGATGTTTTCGCGGATGCCATCCACAAATCGACTCTTTTCTTGGGCACTGAGGTCGTACCAATTGTCACGCGGCTTCCACAATTCAACGAGGCCATATGTTGGCATGGGTCTTACCTCAGAGATTCGGGATGATGCCCATCGAACATAGATGGGGCACCCGGATTACGCAAGGTACGACGTCGGTCCGGGACAATCACCAAGCTGCCATGACGCTCCGGGCCGGACGCGCCGAGCGTTAACCATGACCGGTGCGCCCTGATGTCTCAAGGCGGCGATGCGAGCCGGCGATACACGGCGTTTTTGGCTCAAGCTGCTGGTTCGGCATCGGACGCCGAGCACGCGATCATCTCGGCGGCACTCCGGGTATCTGTATGCACGTCGGGGTCACCGCGATGCCGTCGGTGGTGTGTAGAGTGGCCGGGCAACCGGCAACTGCAGGAAGCCCCAGGACCTGGATTCCGACTTACGCGTCATGTGAGGAAAGCGCGCAGCGAGTCGCTTATCACCTTCAGGTTGAGTGCAATGATTATGGCGGTCAGGCCCCATGCGACCGCGGTGAGCCAGCGCGGACTGACCAAGGCCCCCATCTTGGCACGGTCACTGGTGAACTTGACGAGCGGAATGACTGCAAATGGCAATTGCAGACTCAAGATCACCTGTGACAACACCAGCAACTGCGCCGTACCTGATTCGCCGTAGTACACCGTCACGATGACGGCCGGCACGACCGCAATCAGGCGCGTGATAAGGCGCCGCAGCCACGCCGGCAGGTGAATATCGAGAAAGCCTTCCATGACAATCTGCCCGGTCAGGGTGCCTGTGATCGTGGAGTTCTGCCCGGAAGCGAGCAGGGCGATGGCGAACAGCACACTGGCCGATGCCGCGCCGAGCAACGGCGTCAACATGCGATGGGCGTCCTGAATTTCAGCGACCTCGGTGTGGCCGTGCGAATGAAAGGCAGCCGCGGCGACGATCAGAATGGCGGCATTGATCAGCAGCGCGATGAGCAGTGCGAGGGTGGAGTCGATCGTTGCATAGCGTACTGCCTGGCGTCGCCCGTCGAGACTCGAGTCGAAATCACGGGTCTGCACCAGCGCTGAATGCAGATAGAGATTGTGTGGCATAACGGTCGCGCCAAGGATACCGATCGCGATGTAGAGCATCTGCGGATTGTTGATCAAATCCGTCGAGGGTATGAAACCCGCCGCCACCGCCGACCACTCGGGTGAGGACAACAGCACCTCATAACCGAGACACGCGCCGATCACGATCATCAACGAGATGATGAACGCTTCCAGGTAACGGAAGCCGCGCGCCTGCAGCAGCAGGATGAGCAGGACGTCGGCGACCGTAAGAATAACGCCGACGATGAGCGGGATGTCGAACAACAGATTGAGCGCAATGGCTGTGCCGATGATTTCAGCGAGGTCTGTTGCACATACGGCCAGTTCAGCCAACATCCACAGCGTGAACGATACCCGTGGAGAGTAATGGTCGCGGCACGCTTGGGCCAGATCGCGTCCCGAGGCGATGCCGAGACGCGCAGAAAGCGACTGCAGCACAATCGCCATGAGGTTGGCGAGCATCACTATCGACAGCAGCGAATAGCCGAAAGCTGAGCCCCCGGCGATGGCGGTCGCCCAATTGCCGGGGTCCATGTATCCAACCGCAACCAGATAACCCGGCCCGGCAAATGCCAGCATGCGCCTCGCGACTCCAGCTGAACGCGGCACCCTAATCGAACGGTAGACCTCCGGCAGCGTGCTGGCCTTGCGCGGGTAACGCCATCCCTGGTGTTCGCTCAATTGTTCGTCCTGGACGTGCATGGCGATGAGCGCATCGGCCCCTAGCGCATCCCGTATTTTTCGGCGCCGCCGCCCCGCGCGCGTCCGGCGGTCGGGTCCTCATCATCGGGGATGTCCGCGATCAGCGTCTGCGCGGTCAGTATCAGAGCGGCCACCGACACGGCGTTCTGTAGAGCCGTATAGGTCACCTTGACCGGATCCATCACGCCCGCCGACAACATGTCCACCAGTTCGGCGCTACGAGCGTTGTATCCCATGTTGCCGTGTGCGGACATGACTTTTGCGACTACCGCTTCCGGATCTACCCCGCTATTGCGCGCGATGGTCGCGAGCGGGCGGGTAAGCGCGCGCTTGACGACCTCTGCGCCCTCGCGGCTGGCACCACTCTGCGCAGCGATCACCGCCTCCACCGCCGGCAACGCTCTGATCAAAGCTGTGCCGCCACCGGGCACGACACCTTCCTGCACCGCAGCGCGAGTCGCATTCAAGGCGTCTTCGATCATCTGCGCGCGCCGCTTCTGTTCGACGGGCGTCGCTCCGCCGGCATGGATGACGGCAACACCGCCGGAGAGCTTGGCGAGCCGGACGCCAAACTTGTCTTGCTCAATCAACACTTCGTTGGCCGCGAGTTGTCGGCGAACCTGTTCCATGCGACTGCGGATCTGGGCAGCGTCGCCACCGCCTCCCGCAATGACGGTGGAATTGGCCGACACGTTGACGCGCTGGGCGCGACCGAGGTCGGCCACGGTGGCATCGTGGTAGTGCCCCCCCAGTTCCTTCACGAACACCCGACCACCGGTCATGATGGCCATGTCCTCGAGCATTGCCTGGCGCCACTTGCCATATTCAGGCGGATGGACAGCAACGATGTCGTGATCACTGTGGCCATCGAGCAGTGCGGCGATCGCCTGGGCCGAATACTCATCGGCGATGACGAGTAGTGGCTTGCGGCCCTCCGCCGCCAGGGCGCGCAGCTTGGCGACGTCCGCGGCGTCCCGTACAGCATGGTTGGTGAGCAGTATCAATGCATTCTCGAGATGCGCCTCCATGCTGTCGATGTCATTGACCATATGGTGCGACACATAACCACGCTCGTAGGAAGCACCTTCGACCACTTCGAGCGTGGTATCGACGGCAAGACCGATATCGACCGTGACAATCCCCGTCGGGCCGACGGTGGCAAGCGCGTCGGCGACCATCTGCCCGGTGAATTCGTCGTTGGCGGCGATGATGGCGACCGATGCCGCTGCGCCGTCGATTTGGCCTACCGGTGTTGCCGACGCCTTGAGCGCATCGACCGCCGCGCTTACGGCGAGATTCATACCATTGACGAGATCAAAGGCCGACAGCTTTCCCGACAGGGCTTTGAAACCTTCCTGAATGAGCGCATTGGCGAGGACCGTTGCCGTCGTCGTACCGTCGCCGGCGACTTCATTGGTCTTCTTCGACACTTCGCGGACGACTTGCGCGCCCATGTTCTCGAAGCGGTCCTCGAGCTCGATTTCGGCGGCGATGCTGACGCCGTCGCGCGACACGATCGGCGTGCCTATCGGCACGTCGATGATTGCGTTGCCGCCTTTGGGGCCCAGCGTACACTGCACAGCACGCGTCAGCGCCTCGACACCACGACCCAGGGCGGCACGCGCGTCAGCGTCAAACAGCATCATTTTCGGCATGAGACTCCCCCTCACCTGCGCGTCGCAGGCGTCCCGGCTATTCGTTTGTGCGATTCTCCCGGCATCAATCCCACTGCAAGGTCATCATGCCCGTTGCGCCCGTGCCATGCGGGCGTTCAATCAGCGGATGACGAATGCGGTGCGAGCCTGCCGCGGCAGCTCTATTCTTCGTACTTGCGCGCTTCTTCCATATCGCCGAACAACACGACGGTGTTTTCGTCGATCATCACCATGCGCCCGTAATGGGTCGACATCACGACTTCGAAGTCGTAGGTCGTGAAAGCCCGCCCCAGCGACTCACTCAACTCATCCATCTCGAAGGTCATCTTGCCTTCCGTGTCGAGACGAATCATGGCCGGGTAGTGCAGCACTTCGACGCCGTGCTTTTCCTGCATCACCTCAGCGATGACGCGTGCATCCGCGCTGTCGTTCATGGTCACGCCGCAACGATGGGACACCGTGTCCTTGCGATCCAGATCTTTGAAGGTCTGCGTGCTCATGCGGTGACACCCTCGGGGAGATTGAGTTGAACGGCGACCAGGATGTCCTTGAAGCGATCACGCGTCTCGGCTGATACCACGTCAAACTCGAGATCACCATTGTCCTGGAGCTTCCAGATGCCCTTGAGGTCCTCGCTGGCCTGGCTGCACAGCGGCACGTATTTGGCGAGCCATTCCTGCATGATCTTCTTGTTTTCAGCGCCGTGACTGGCGTCACCCGTCAACTGCGCTATCAGCGTAATCGTATTGGCAAGATTCTGCCGGTAATCACTGGCGGCGGCCGAAACCACTGCCGGTGTTACGAAATCATGGTGGACGGGGCCGGCGCGCATGATGAATCCGCTGCGGAAGAGTTCGCCGACCAATGCTTCGAACACCACGTTGACCGCGAAATAGATTTCGATATGGTCACCCGCTGCGAGAATGGCCTCGATCGCCTTACGCACCCCCTGCCAGGCCGGATCGTTCAGCCACATCTGCTTGCCGGCGTCGCCGTCGATGGCAATGTCCAGACCGATGTCACCAAGATAGAGGGTAATGTCCTGGGCGAGCCGTAGTTTGTAGGAGGCGTTGGTGAGGATGGTGTTGTTGATCATCTGCGTCATGCCGTCGCGTTGCGCCTTCATCAGGGCGACACCGAGACCGAACTCCGCGTGCTTCAAGGCGCCGAACTGATTCTGCAGAACGCCGATCCAGCCCTGGTCGAAGCGCGCGGGCGCGCCATCGCTGCGCGCGTTGTCGACAACCATCTTGATGGTGTTCTCGATGTGACTCTGACGCTGATAGTGCGTCCGTGACCACTCCTGATCCGGCGCGCGGAACACGTGCCAATCGGAACAGCGGACCGCGGTCGCCTTCTCGCTATAGGATGGCGTGCCGTCGGCGAAGGACATGATCCATCCCTGCAGCAGATGACGAGTGGGATCCGGCTGCACATCGACGGTGACATCCTCATACAGCGTGGCCCGTTTCCCTTCGGGCTTGAAATAGCTGTAACGACGGCTATCGGAGCCGGCAAACGTCGCGCTCCCTGCTGCGCCGGACTGTGGATTTTCGTTCATGTTTCCCTCGCTGCACCGTTTGCTGGGTTCTCATGGATCCGCCGACGTCATGAAGTCGCCGGCGTGAATTTGTCGAGATGGATGTTGTCCGCGTCTACGCCCATCTTCTGCAGCACGGGCAATACCGCATCGACCATCGGCGGTGGCCCGCACACATAGGCTTCCAAGGTGGGGTCACGTGCAACATTCGCGAAGTCCCTGGCCAGCACCTCATGGACGAAGCCGCTTGCGCCCTGCCAGTCGTCGGCCACTTGCGGCTCTGACAATGCCGGTACGAACTCGAAATCCGTCAGCTTCTTGCCGAGTGCTGCGAGTTCTTCGAGATAGAACAAATCCCTGCGGGTGCGCGCGCCGTAATAAAGACGTACGGGCCGTTCGCTGGCACTGGCAACGAGGTCATTGAGAATCGACCACAAGGGCGCCATGCCCGAACCACCGCCCACCAGCAGCGTCGGCCCCTGGTGCTGCTTGTTGCGAAAGCTGGTGCCGAACGGCCCCTCTATGCTGACCCCATCGCCCACCGCCAGCGAGTGCGCCAGTTGGTTTGAAAAGGCGCCGCCGGCATAAATCTTGACGATGAACGACAGCGTCGCCGTTTCCTGCGGAGGGTTGGCCATCGAGTACGAGCGCTTTACGCCGACGCCAGGCAAGGTGATTTCCGCAAACTGGCCGGCATGGAAAGCCATCGGCTCATTGAGCACAACGTCAAAACGTCGAATATCGTGCGTGAGACATTCAATGGCCGAAACACTGCCAGTGAAGTTGCGCGCGGGAATCCAGTTCGCGAGCATCTCCTCATCGTAGTTGAGGAGTTCGATCTCCAGGTCGCTCTGCGCGTAGAGCCGGCAGAGCAGTACCTTGCCATCGCGCTGCTCGGACTCCGAAAGGGCGAAGGTCGAGAAGTCGCCGTGTTCAGCATCGCCGTCCAGCAGGACCGATTTGCACGACGAACACTGCCCCTCCTTGCATCCGTGCATGAGGGTAATGCCTTGGCGAAAGGCCGCTTGCAGGACAGTTTCGTCCTCGTTGACAAGCATGTCGACGCCTATGGGTTCCAGCCGTACCGAGTAACTCATAGCACTTTGGACCACTGTTACCGACTGAGACGCCGGCCTCGAAACTGCATTCGGTTGAGTACGGCCGGCGGCGTTCATCCACGCCGGCGGCCGTGCCCTATTCCGCCATCAAATCGGCTTGCAGGTGAAGCCCGCGCGATATTGGGCGATGTGCTTGTCGCGATCCGGTGGCGTCATTGCGCGCAGATCGAGCAGTGGACTTCGCACTTCGAGGCCGCGGAAGTGATCCAGCGTCCACATCTTGCTGTCATCAAAGTGCAAATGCGGTTGCTGGATGACCGTATGGCCATCGGGGCGCACGAAGCCGAGATCCTTGACGACGTCGGCGAGGTCCCATCCGTGGTAACACTCCTCCCACTGCCGACGGCCGCTGAAACGGCCCATGGCCGGCGTTGCGCGACCGTTGTACTCCGCCGCGAAGGCGACTTTATGAGTCCAGCGACAGACCTCCGAACAGTAGGTGTACAGTTCCCCTTCCACCTCATCGACGCAGAACTCTTCGCGGATCAATGCCGGCACGTTGCAATTCCAGCAGCGGTGGGGATACACATAGCCGGAGTCGAGATACATCAGCGGGGGTTGATTTGGCAGACTCGCCTTTCGGTAGTTCTCCCAGTAGGTACCGAATTCGTTATACCAGCCGGGATACTTTGCTTCGAACCAGTCAAAGTCCTTTTCCACCATCCCATCGATACGCCAGAACGCGACCGGCCAGCCGAATGAGAAGAACTGCGCGACCTTGTGCACGTAGTTGCCTTTGACGATGCGGTTCCAGGCGGCTTCGACGTCGTCGTGGTGAATCTTCACGCCATATTTTTCAAGCGGCAGCATGTAGGTACGGTAGTAATCGTCGAAGATCCAGCGATGCCACAATTCGGCGTAGGACTCCTTGTTCTTGTCGCGGTCTTGCGTCCCGTATTCGATGATGGTGCCAATTGCCGCGTCGACAATGGCGTGGTTCTGCCAGAATGCGTAACGCAGGTCGCGCTCGAGAAGTTCGAGATTCTCCGGCTCCTTGACAATCGACATGAGGAACGAATGCCCATTGCCGATGTGACGCGATTCGTCCGACTGCACTGAGAGAAAAATGGTTGGCAAGGCGTAGTCACCATTGCGCGCTGCTTCGGAGGGCATGGCCACGAACAGCGTGTTGGTGAAAGCCGTCTCTGCCACCACCTGCAGATAGATATTGGTGGAGGTTACGGCGTCGCCGGTGATGAAGCCCTCACCGAACTGGCGGCCAATGGTTGTTGCGTAGCACTTTCCAAAAGCCGACTCGGTGATGTCGAACCCCGCCGGGTCGACGTAATTCTCCATATACCATTTCTTGAGATTCATCTGGATGGTCGAATGACGGAACTCATCGATCATCTGCATGGTATAGCCGGTGCGCAGGTCCTCGCCGGGCGCAATTTGCGATTGGATGGCCATCGAGCGAGCGGCGGAAATTTCCGGGAAGGGAATAATCGCGAGAAACAATTTCTGCCATTCGATCCAGCGCGGCTCGACATTGCGAAACATATTGCCGCGCAGTGCTGCGTCGAGCGCACCATAAACACGATTGTCTTTTTCCTCCTGCATCGGAAAGTAGGAACGCAGGACTTGCTTCATCGGATCCTTGGGCGCCTTCTCGACCTTGTAGTCCGTGGGGTATTTCAGGATCTCTTCGAAATACGAAGGTGCCCAACCCAGATCGGAGATGA